>ERZ791680.60-NODE-60-length-122415-cov-14.609717_pt1 | contig 122415 bp, 90 predicted proteins | sample MGYA00510051_ERZ791680 | MGnify/ENA primary metagenome ERZ791680 (study PRJEB30046, sample SAMN00715238) | human gut metagenome | study: EMG produced TPA metagenomics assembly of the A metagenome-wide association study of gut microbiota in type 2...
CCACTTTCTGGATGACAGTGGACAATGTTCCTTATCCTCATCAATTGGTAATTGATTTGAGCAAAGTGGAAAATGTGACCGGTTTCCGCTATCTGCCCCGTGCCGAAAAAGGGTATCCGGGTATGATTAGAGAATATAGAATATTTATTAAAAAAGAGGATTTTGACTATGGGAAAGTTGCTTTATAACAACAGAGAATCGGAAGTGATGCATACCTTTGAGCAGAAACTGGCGGAGTAGGACGGGAAATCTGTTGGCAACCTAATTTCTACGGAATGGAGAAAACATAGGCCGAAAAGAGTAAGATACAGGCATTGAAAAACTAAATAAAAGCCCAATGATATAGCCGGGTATGAAATATTATCCGGCTATATTTGTCTTAGAACCCTTTCATAAAGAATTTCTAATTTCATTGCTAATAGGAAAATTCTTATATTTGCTGCAACTAATACTTAAACACAATAGTTGCAAATGGAATTTACAGAAGAGCAAATACTGTTGAGAGCTTTGTCACGAGGAGATGAGAAAGCTTTTGAGGTTTTGTTTATGCGTTATTTCCCGAGGGTGAAACGTTTTATATCCGGTTTACTTCAGGATGATATAACGGCAGAGGACTTTGCACAAGATATTCTCCTCAAACTATGGCAGAAGCGTGAGGAGATGGCAAAAATCGAAAATCTGAATGCCTACCTTTATCAGACTTCCCGGAATGCTGTGTACCAGCATTTACGACATATACTTTTGGTGAATGAATATGGAGAAAAGCAACAGGAGAATCTTTCCCGTCAGCAGAATGAGGGTACGGAAAACATCGAAGAAAATATGTTTGCCGAAGAATTACTGTTGTTGATACAGCATACGGTAGAGCAAATGCCTGCCCAACGAAAAAGAATTTATGAGATGAGCCGTAAAGAAGGTAAAAACAATGATGAGATAGCGCAACTGCTTGCAATAAACAAACGGACTGTAGAAAACCATCTCACACAAGCATTGGCTGATATCCGCAAGATGCTGAAGCACTTTTATCTTTTCTAAATAAAACCACTTTCTATTGACAAAAACTCTTCTTTTATTCTCCTTTCTCAAAAAAAGTAGAAAAAATAGCTTTTAGACTGTGTGTGTATTCTATCTCGTGCATCTTATTAATAAACGGATAGAATCATGAAGAAGAAAAGCATATCAGAACTAATACATTTTTTTGTTCGCCATCCCCTGCAAAACTCCTTGCAGATGAAGTTTTGGCGTTGGCTGGTTTCTCCTGCTGATGTAGAAGATAAAGAAGAAGCTATACAGGAAGAGTGGATGAATATCATCACTGAACCTGATGAGGCCACCCGGCGTTCATGGTATGAGGTCCGGCGTAAAGCGGGACTTGCAAATCCGATAATAAAACCGCATTGGGAAATCAAATCACTTCTTCGCATTGCTTCTATGATATTAATCCCCTTATTTTCAGTGCTATTATCGTGGTATTATATAAATGATTATACTGATTCTTGCAAATTGGTAGAATATATTGTTCCCATGGGTGAACGGGGAGAATTGACTTTGCCGGATGGGACAAAGGTACAGATCAATTCGGAGAGCAGTATCATTTACCCGAAAAGCTTTCGAGGCGATACACGTACTGTTTATCTTTCCGGAGAGGCGAATTTTGATGTCCATAAGGATAAGAAACATCCGTTTATTGTCAAGACATCTTTGTTATCAGTTCGTGCTTTAGGTACGAAGTTTAATATACAGGCATATTCGGAAGACAGGAAAACGACTACAACTCTTGAAAATGGAAAAGTGCAAATCAATAACCTGCTGGCACCAGACAGCTGTTTTATTCTTACTCCCGGTGAACAACTTGAATACAATCACCTGACTAAGAATTATGAAAAACGAAAAATAGATGTGATGATGGCTTCCGGTTGGACACGTGGTGAATTGAATTTTGTCGATTGCCATCTGGAGGATATTCTGAACACATTGGGACGACATTATAATGTAGAAATAAAGGCAGAACCGCATTTATACACAAATGATTTATATACCATTAAGCTTAGAAAGGGTGAACCTCTTCAAGCAGCAATTCATATTGTAACAATGACCGTCGGAGGTATGGAAAGCAAGGTCACAGACAATAAGGTTGTGATACTGACAGCTGCCTCACCGGCGAATAAGAGTAAGAAAGGAGGTACCCATCCATAAAAAGGTTGGACAAAACTGATCCTTTTGTCCAACCCGAAATAAATACCGTTATCATTTAAAATTTTAGGAAATAGTGAACCTTAAATGTAGTATTCATTTAATATACAAAAGTATGAATTTTAATTCTTATTTTACTATAAAACATACAAGTAATTTGCGTATTTTATTGTTAACCTTATTCTTTATAGTCCCTTTGGGTACTATCTATGGGCAGAATCAGTTGATTACCATTGCCGGAAAAAACATAACTTTGTTGAAAGCTTTTAATGCTATTGAAAGTCAGACTCAATTAAGCATTACTTATAGTCGGACTAAAATAGATGTGAATCGGACATTGAGTGTTGATTTTAAGAAACAAAAACTCTCTGTTGTTTTGGATAAGTTGCTCGCGGGAACGGGGTTTACTTACAAGATAGAAAAAGGGTATATCGTTCTGGTTCCCGTACCGGTAAAACAAGAGCAAACGGAAGCAACTTCGAAAAAGATACAAGGAGTGATTGTAGATACGAATGGAGATCCGGTGATTGGTGCCAGTATTCAGGAGAAAGGAGTAGTCGGGAAAGGTACAGTGTCTGATTTGGATGGAAAATTTAACCTGTCAGTTGCGTCAAATGCTGTATTACTGATTTCATATATCGGTTTTCAGTCTCTTGAAGTAAAGGTGGGAAATCGGACAAGCTTGTCTTTGGTATTAAAAGAAGATCATCAGTTGCTGGATGAAGTAGTCGTTATCGGTTATGGAACAATGGAGAAACGTGCTGTGACCAGCTCCATTACTTCCATATCTTCAAAAGATTTAGTGACTGGATTGGGAGGCTCTACCATTGCGACTGCTCTGAAAGGAAAAATCTCCGGTATGAATGTTTCCGAAACTTCCAGTCCGAATGCCTCTGCTAGTTTCCAGCTTCGTGGGGTAGCTTCCATCAATGCTTCTTCTTCCCCTTTGATTGTGATAGACGGAATTCCCGGTGGTGATTTGCGTTCTATCAGTCAAGAAGATATTCAATCCATTGATGTTTTGAAGGATGCCTCTGCAGGTGCTATTTACGGAACAAGAGCAGCCGGTGGTGTCATTCTCGTGACTACCAAGAAAGCGAAAGAAGGTCCTATCACATTATCATATACAGGCGAGCTGTCCACCGAACAAGTTTCCAGAAGACCACAGGTTCTGGATCGCGATGCTTTCGTGAGGTTCGGTGTAGGAACAGATTTGGGAGCGTCTACCGATTGGTACGGTGAACTTTTAAATGAGGGAGCACTTTCCCAGCGCCATGTTGTCACCCTTTCGGGAGGGGGACATACAGCCAGAATATATGCCACTATTATGGCACAGGATCAGAAAGGTATTGCGATAGGCGATAATCGTAAAGATTATTCGGGGCGTATCAATGCAAACTTTAATCTTCTCAATGACTTGCTGGAAATAGGCTTACATACAGAATATCGTGAAGCACATCGGGATCAGCGGAGCAGTAGTTCCTGTTTCGACATGGCATTGAAGATGAATCCAACGGAACATGTTTATGATAGTACTAGTGAAACAGGCTATAATGTTTTGGTTGGTGGCAGTGAATATTACAATCCATTAGCGGAAGTTATGCTCAAGCAGACGGATAATGTTGATAAATGGCTCAAGGCGGATGCTACGGTAAAGCTCAATCTGCCTGCCGGATTTTCGGCACAGGCCACTCTCGGCTGGGAAGATCGCCAGTATCAACAGACGCATTATGTATCCGCATTACACAGAACGTCTTTGAATGGAAGTTATAAAGGAAAGGGATTTCACGGATATAGTAAAACAGTCAATGTTTCTTTTGAACCTACCATTAATTTCATGCGTGTTTTTGCAGAAGACCATACGGTTAGTGCGGTGGCCGGATATAGCTATTGGGAAAACAATTCTGAAAACTTTGATATGTCTAACTTCGATTTCCCTGTGGATGGAGTAGGAGCTTGGGATATGGGAACAGGCAGTTGGCTTTCTGATGGAAAAGCAGCTATGTCTTCTCACAAATATCCTCGTGAACGTCTTATCTCCTTCTTTGGTCGGGCGAATTATAGCTATAAAGACCGCTATATGGTTACCGGAAGTGTTCGTCATGAGGGATCTTCCAAATTTGGAAAGAATCATCGCTGGGGAACATTCTGGGCTGTATCAGGTGGATGGCGTATATCCAATGAAGCCTTTCTGCGTGATGTCAGTTTTCTTGATGACCTCAAAGTACGTGTCGGTTATGGTGTGACGGGAAATAACAATTTCTCTGCAGGAGCATCCACAGCCATGTACTCCTCCAATTCAATGTGGCCTTATAACGGTACATGGATCACTTCTTATGGACCGGCTCGTAATGTCAATAATGACTTGCATTGGGAAAAGAAAGCAGAGCTTAACATCGGTTTGGATTATGCGTTTCTGAATAATCGGCTCTTTGGAAAGTTCGATATATATAAAAGAAGAGTTTCCGGAATGTTATACAATATCAATGTACCCAACCCTCCTGCCGTTTACGAGAAAACGACCATGAATTATGGTAATCTTGAGAATACCGGATGGGAGTTTGAGATTGGCGGAGTACCTGTTAAAACCAAAGACTTTAACTGGACAACTACCATGCGTCTATCCCATTCTTCTTCCAAAATCACCTCTTTGTGGGGGAATAATACTTACCAGGATCGTGTAGGATTCCCGTCACCGGGAACGAACGGATCAGCCGGAAGAATTGAAGCAGGAACAAAGATCGGAAGCTATTATATCTGGAAATATGCCGGTATCACGGATAATGGAAGATGGCTTCTGTATGATAAGAACGACAATGTGATTCTTAGCGATAAGAAGACCTATGATGACAAGCGGTACATCGGTAATGCTATTCCTGCATTGATGGTATCGTGGGATCATACCTTCACTTACAAGAACCTCTCTTTAGGTATTAACCTGCGTAGCTGGATTGATTTCGACGTGTTTAATACCATAAATATGTACTATGGACTTTCTGAAGTAGCAGGCCAGAACGTTCTTCGCAATGCGTACATTGACAACCGGCACATCAAAGAAGTAAAGCAGCTTTGCGATTACTGGCTTGAGGACGGCACTTTCTTAAAGATAGACGCCATTAGTCTGGGATATTCTCTTAACATGAAAAAGTGGCAGAAATATATAGATAAGATTGATCTTTACCTGACCGTCCGGAATGTGGCATGTTTCACGAAATATTCAGGACTTAATCCGGAAGTGAATGTCAACGGACTGGACCCTGGTTATGAATGGTTTAATAATATTTATCCTGAAACTCGTAGATATACCGTTGGTATGAAAATCCAATTCTAATAGTAAAGTACCTATAAACTAATAAAATGATATGAGACGAAATATTTTAATCATTATCTCCTTCCTCACCCTTCTGGTGTCATCCGGTTGTACAAATCTGGATGAGAAGTGGTATTCCGAAGTCACTCCGGACACTTATTTCACGTCTAAGGAAACTGTCTATTCTTTCTTGGTACGCTCTTTCACACATTGGCGTTGGTTTCACGGATTCGACCGTGCCATTCTTCAAGAATGTACAACAGATGAGATGTGTGTCACACAAAAAGGAATACATTACAATGATGTCAGATATTCCCAACTGCAGCATCACGACTGGACACCTCTTCACCCCAACAACGAAGAAACCTGGCGTGGGGTAGGCATGGGAGTGGCAATGGCTTTAGCTTGTAAGGAAGACTTATCCGGTGTGGATTATGTATCACTGGGCATGACGGAAGAATTAAAAGCAGATCATCAGATGCAGCTTCAGACATTGGTTGCCTATTTTTATTTGCGGGGACTTGATTTCTATGGGGGTATGCCTATTTACCGACGCTCTACTACCGAGGAAGTTCCTCGTTCCACTGCACGCGAAACTTTTAATTATGTGGAAGAACTGTTGCTTGCCGCTATTCCCAAATTAGAGAAGAAAAGAGCAGATATGCTGGAGGAAGGCTATTTACGTCAAGGAACTGCCGCCACCCTTCTTGCTCAATTATATTTTAATGCGGAAGTCTACATAGGAGAGAGTCGTTTTGCTGAATGTGCGCAGGTCTGCCAGGATTTATTAGATGGCAAATATGGTTATTACGAATTGGAGGAAGACTGGTTCGGTCCTTTCACTTTCGACAATAATAAATCCAAGGAAGTAATGTGGTCTGTCCAGTCGCAATATGCAAAAGGCACTTTGTTTCAATGGCAGTTCGAACGCTATAATCATTATAATGCAAAGAACTATTTTGATCTAAGCGGCTATTCTTCTACTAATGGTATGCATCTTCAGCCGTCTCTTAAACCCAATGGCGATCCCTATACGGATAAGCTTGGGCGACCTTTTGCCAAGTTCAATAATAAAGATCTTCGTAAAAAATTGTACTTGTATAAAGGGAATGGAAAATATGAAGGAATGTTCCTTTATGGAAAATTACAGCGTACATCAAGAAGTGGCACAGAGGTGAAGTGTACGGGACTGTACGAATATCCGGGTGAGGTTCTTGAATTTGTCGATCAGGTGGCACAATTCAAGAAAGTGAAAGACGGAGAATATTCTTCAGTGAATGAGCTTCCCTCCAATATAAGTACTGGGGAAGAGAATTCCGGAATACGTTTGTGCAAACTACCGGTTCCCGACAATATCGACAAAACTATTGCTTTTAATTCAGATTATCCGGTTATTCGTTTTGCTGAAATCTATTATATGCTTGCTGAATGTAAATATAGAAGCGGCTATAAAAAGGAAGCAGCCAATCTTTTCAATGAAGTGCGTAAACGCAATTTCGAGAATAAAGCCGATCCTGATCCGGTGACCGAAACGAATATCGACAAGTACCGGATTCTTGATGAGTGGATGGTCGAGTTTCTGGGTGAACAGCGTCGTCGTACCGATCTTCGTCGTTGGGGGTTGTATACAACAGGTTCTTGGTGGGATCATAAGCCTACTAACGACGATCATTATGAGCTTTTTCCTATTCCGGAAAAGTCAATTTCTGTCAGCAATGTCTTGAAGCAAAATCCGGGATACGGAGGCGGTAATGAAATGACTAAAGAAGAAGCCGGTATCTATAGTGTGAAACAAATCGATTGATCAACTATTAAAGAATAATATAATGAATAGCAAGATATTTTTTTTAGGAGCCATCATGTTGCTGCCTACATTCGCAAGTTGCCAACAAGAAAAGCCTTTTCCTGATGATGCAGTAGATAAAGTGTATGAATACCTTCCGGAGTGGCAGGCAGGCTATTTGGATATTCATCAGATTAGTACCGGAAGAGGTAATGCAGCCTATCTTATTTTTCCGGATGGGACTACCATGTTATTGGATGCAGGAGATTTAGGAGTACATTCAGGCACACAGGAAATTATGAAAGCAGTGCCTAATGATTCTAAGCGACCTGCCGAATGGATTGCTCAATATATAAAACATTTCTCATTGCCATTAAAAAATAACGGAGCACTTGATTATGCCTTGCTCACTCACTTTGATACGGACCATATCGGACAGAATGGAAAACTGGCAATCGAAAAAGTAGGACTGGATTACAAACTTACCGGAATCACTCATGTTGGTAATCTTCTCAATATTTCCACTTTGATAGATCGTGGTTATCCTACTTATGATTATCCGACAGCAGCTAAAGTCTCTGGTGCTCATATCTCAAACTATAAATTATATGTTGCCGCTCGTGACAGGGAAGGTAAAAAGAATGAGGGATTTGTAATAGGAAGCAATAGTCAGATCAAACTTTTGAAAGATCCGGGCTCTTATCCTACATTTGAAGTACGTAATATCGTGGGTAATGGTAAAATTTGGACAGGTAGCGGAACAACAGCCAAAGAGCTTGTGCCTTCTACAGCCTCTTCAAGTGAACAGTTGAACGAAAACCGTTGCAGTTGTGGAATTCGTATCACATACGGTAATTTTGATTATTTCTCCGCAGGAGATATTCTGGGCGTAGAAAAAGCACCGGAATGGTTTGATATAGAAACGCCGGTAGCCAAATTGCTTGGTGAAACGGATGTGGTTGTTGCCAATCATCATGCTTATTCTGATGCTATGTGCGATACCTACATTTCCCAAGTGAAACCACAAGTCTATGTAATTCCCGTATGGGATTACTATCACCCTCAACCGGCAACGTTGAGCCGGATGCTGTCTCAAACTCTTTATCCTGGTGAACGGTCGGTTTTTGCTGCCGGTATGGTAGACAGTAACAGGAGCAGACTGGGTGAAGACGGCTTGAAGATAAAGCCTGCCGGACATGTTGTTACGCGTGTTTATCCGGGTGGAGAGAAGTTTCAGATCTTTGTATTAAATGATCGGAATGAAGCTTATGAGATACTATATAAAACAGGTGAGATTAAATCTAATAATTGATGGACATGAAAATTAAAGATTCAATAGCCTGGACAGCTTTTCTGGCTGTGATGGCAATCATAATGTTTCCGTCATGCTCTGACGAACATGAAGCCGGTATATTGGAAATAACAAATAATGAGATTATTCTTCAGGCGGAAGGTGATCCGGTTCAGGTGGAGGTGAAGTCCAATACCGAGTGGCGAATTGATTTTGTAGAATCAACCTGGTTCTCTACGGATATACGTGGAGCCCAGTCATCAAGAACTTATTTCACTGTGACTTATGATGAGAATATCAGTGATTCCGAACGTTTCTGTGATATTCGTGTGTTTACGAAAGATGGTAAGACTGCGGATGTAATCAAGATAAAACAATTATCCCGTTATCCATTTATTGTTCCTGCCAGTGATAAGATGGAGCTGTTTACTAAAGGAGGTGAATATGAAATGGAAATCTCTACCAATGTGCCCGAAACGGATATCGTTATTACGCCAACGGTGAACTGGGTGCAGGAGTATAGGATAAGTGATGGAAAGCTTTATTTTAATACGGAAACAAATTCACAATCACCCCGTACAGGAAGTATTGTGTTGAGTTATGACGATCAGTACCAGCGTAAGGTTACGGCTACCATTAATCTCTCGCAAGCATATTCTGAATATGCGAATGCGGAACTTGTCAGTTATCCAACCGTACATGGTTATGCTGTCGGTGGAATTACTAACAATGTATATGTTGAAGGAACCATCGTAGCCAATGGCACTTCGAAGAACTTCCCGAGCAATCGCTATGTCATTCAGAATGAGGCAGGAGAGACAGTTGTGTTTGAGTCCGAATCTTTAATTACGTTTGCACAATTTGCCAAAGTGTCATTGTGTCTGAAAGATGGAACGATAAAAGAAGAATCAGAGGGTAGCTTTACCTATAGACTGATTAGCGGTATTACTGCTGCCCACGTAATCAGCTCGGAACTTTCTACCTTCACAATTCCTGAAAGAACGATTGCTGAACTTACGGATAATATGGTATTTAGTCTTGTGACCCTGAAAGATGTCGAGATTGCATCTCCGGTAGGTGCATTCACTAATTTCAAGACTACTGACCCGGGAGCTGCCGATCGTAAGATTAATAAAAACTATTGGGTAGAAAAGTTCCCTGCATATTACAGATACTATCCGACCTGTATAAGAGATAAAAACGGTTCTAATACATATATGCTTACTGCGTTTGAAGCTCCTTATGCTCACGAAACACTTCCTAAAGGTTCGGGAAGCATAACAGGAATGGTGGCGAAAGTGAAACTTACAAATTTCGACATCTCTGAAAGCCGGTTATGTATTCTTCCGCTTAACAGAGAAGATATTAACATCAGTGATATAAACGAGATCACTTCTGTGCTTGTAGAATGGGATTGTAATGTACCCGATTGGAAAGAAATAGGCTCTTCTACTTTTACGGATTACCATCCTACGGGTGGCGAGGCATCGCAGGCGAATGCTCTTCTTAGCAAAGACGGAAATAAACATTTCCAGCAAACTTATGCAGACTATATACTGGGATTCCAAGATGATTTCAGAGGAGATCTTAACCTTAACACGACCGACGGATACTATGGCCGTATGCGAGGAGGTGCTTTTAATAGTAAACCTTGGTCTACAAGTTCATATTTCTACGTAGATAAAGTATCGACAGTAGGTATTTCTACATCCCTGTCTCTTCAGGTTGAAATGAATGCAAGTTGGGGAGGAGGTCCTGTCGCAGTGGTCGAATATGCTTATTCGATGAACGGTGAATGGATTAAAGTAGATAATTCAGAGTTTACCATTCTGGGACAGTTTGATAGAACGGCTGCAGGCGGACAGACGGAGAAGAACATTCCGGGTTATAAAGTCTATGACTTTAAGTTGCCGGATGCCTTATTGAACCGTGATAATATTTGCATCAGATTGCGACCGGTCAGACTTCCGGCAGGGGTATCCAGCTTCATGCCGCTTAGACTTGCTAATATCTCAATCAAATACAACAAATAATCAATAGGGAATATATATAAAATAATCGGAAGCAATAAAGGACATACCCTGATTGCTTCCGATTATCTTTTTATATGGATCTTGAACGATCTCTATTCAAAAAGAACGGTGTCTTATTTCTCCAACAATTCTTCTTTATTTTTCCAATAAATCCTTTAAGAAGTCATCCAACTCTTTATCCAACCCTTTCAGCAATTCATCATTCACCAGTATGGTATCGTCGTCAATCAACAACAATTCTGCTACGGTTTCTTTCTCTTCATCTACCAAAACGAAAGAATAAGGTTTCAGAATAGTCACTTTGTCGAAATCTCCGGCATCCTTCATTCTACAAAGAATGTTGCGAAGAGAAGGTTCCACGTTTTCAAGGAAATCATCCCCTTCATAAGTAGTCCATTCTTCGATCATGATGTTTGCCAGTTCTTCATCATCATCGTTGTAAATATTAAGTTGTCCCGATGCCTGATCCGGTTGGAGATGGATATCGGTTACGACTGTTTGTTCACAGCTACATACATATTTAGCGACTGCCTTTTGGATAGCCGATTCGATAATAGATAATGATTGTTGGCTCAATTTCATGGGTTCCTTCTTTTTATAAGTTCAAAGGTATAAAAAAAATAAGATTTGATACACAATTTCCTTAAAAATCATCATTAAATCGGCTCATTTGCAATTTTAACTTGGGTAATTGAGCATTTCTCTCCTTCAGTTCAGCTAAATACAAAGTAGTGAGATAATAATTCGGCACATCATCAATGGTAGCTTGAGGGCTATCTGTGATGTTCTTTTTATCTATTTTCTTGGCTAGTTGTTGTGCCTTTTCTGCCCATTCTTCCGCTTTAGCCAAACTATCTTTCATTTCGTAGTAAACAGCGATATTGAGAGCTGCCCGCATTTTTTTCTTTTGGTTCTTGGTACCTTCGAAAGCCTGACGCCAAAGTTCGTATGCGTCATCCCATGAATTTTCGCGTACATAAATGGCAGCGTCACGCATAGGAACCGAACCACCAGTATAAAGATACCGTGTTCCTTTTTTCCAGATGGGTACAAGGTGTTTTACCGGAACCGTTCCTGCGAATGCTGCCGCTTCTTCCAGCATCTGCTTGTCGGGAATCATGCGAGTGGCGGCTTCTATGGCTGTACCTCCAAACTCTTCCCAAAAAATGCTATCAGTAGGGTGGAGCGTAGTCATCGGCCTGCTACGTTCGGGAAGATAAACTTTCACCGTGGGATAAACTTTCACGTCTACCGCTCCTTGAAAGCAGTTGAACTCATCCAGATAACGGACGGTCTTTGTTGCTTTGAGTTGCAGGTTTTCCAGTGCAATGATGAAGTCCACTCCCAGATTAGAAGCCAGTTGACGCACTTCCTCCTGGCTCAATGTACTTTCGCGGGCCAGTTTATCATTGGCGCGTAAGGCAGAATCACAGATAACCACTTCATCGAAGTAGTTCTGCTGTGCAATTTCTTCTGCCAGTGATTCAGTGGCTGTCTTAGGATCTCCATTGGCATAAGCCGTTGCACGACTTATCAATGATGTACCTTCTTTAATTTTTTCAGTCTCTGTTATCAGTTTATTATCCGGGGCATCGCTGGTGTTATTTACAATAGCTACTTTCCGGAGTTGCGGAGGAAAGCTCAAGTCGGCAGGTTGCAGATAATCAATGGGAATCTGTTCCAGACTCTGGCAGCTACCCAGAGTCAGCAGGAATAAAACGATGAAAACCAGTGAATAAGATTTTGCCATAGTTTTGTTCTATTTAGTAATTTGAACAAAAGTACAACTTTGGAAGAATAAAAGAAAGTCTCAAACAGTTTTTAACCGTTTGAGACTTTCTTTTATAAGTTGAATATAGAGAGACTATGCCATAAAGCACATTATCCTACAATTTCCAACCTTTAATTTTTAATTATTAATTAATCAAAGGTTCTTTCCGTGGCAGTTTTTATACTTTTTGCCGCTTCCGCATGGGCAAGGATCGTTACGACCTACTGTTTTCTCTGCACGAATCGGTTCACGTCTCTGTTGTTCACGAGTATCCTGACTTGCAGCAGCCTGCTGGTTCGGATCACTCAAATCTTCTTTGTTTTCGCGATATTTGCTCATATCCTGACGTTGTTCGGGAGCAGCCTGACGCACTTCTACACGACGTGCTGCTGATTCGTCCGGAGCTTCCTGTACAGGAATTTGTCCACGCATCAAGATAGATATAGTCTGGTTATTGATTTTGTTCACCATAGCGTCAAACAAAGTCACAGATTCCAGTTTATAGATCAATAGCGGGTCTTTCTGTTCGTAGCTTGCATTCTGTACAGAATGTTTCAGCTCGTCCAGTTCGCGCAAGTTTTCTTTCCATGCTTCGTCGATTACGTGGAGCAAGATTGATTTCTCGAACGATTTCACCACTTCTTTAGATTCCGATTCGTAAGCCGCTTTCAGGTTACAAGAGATATTATACATCCGTTTACCGTCTGTAATAGGAATCAGGATGTTTTCGTACATGTGTCCCTGGTTTTCATATACCTGTTTGATAACCGGATTAGCGATCTGTGCCAGACGTTCAGTTTTGCGTTTGAAGTTCTCCATAGCAATGTTGAAAGTCTTTTCGGCCAACTTATCTTTCTTCTCGTTACGGAATTCTTCTTCAGTGAACGGAGTTTCCATTGCCAATGTCTGGAGCAATTCCATCTGGCAACCTTCATAATCGTTGTTCTCGATAGCGTTGGCGCAACGGTCCCAAATCATGTTCACGATATCCATACCGATACGTTCACCCATCAAAGCGTGACGACGTTTCGTATAAACCACCGTACGTTGCTTGTTCATTACGTCGTCATATTCCAACAGACGTTTACGAATACCGAAGTTGTTTTCTTCCACTTTCTTCTGTGCACGTTCGATGGAGTTGGAAATCATCTTGTGTTCGATCATTTCGCCTTCCTGGAAACCGAGCTTGTCCATTACACTGGCAATACGGTCGGAAGAGAACAGACGCATCAGGTCGTCTTCCAATGACACGAAGAATACAGAAGAACCCGGGTCACCCTGACGTCCTGCGCGACCACGTAACTGACGGTCTACACGGCGGCTTTCGTGACGTTCCGTACCGATGATGGCCAAACCACCCGCAGCTTTCACTTCCGGACTTAACTTGATGTCGGTACCACGACCAGCCATATTGGTAGCGATGGTTACTGTTCCGCTCAAACCGGCAGTAGCAACGATGTCCGCTTCTTTCTGGTGCAGTTTGGCGTTCAATACCTTGTGCTCGATATGGCGCATGGCAAGCATCTTGCTCAACATTTCGGAGATTTCTACCGAGGTAGTACCCACCAATACCGGACGTCCTGCTTGAACCAATTTTTCGATTTCCTCGATAACAGCTTTATACTTTTCGCGTTTTGTCTTGTAAACGCGGTCGTTCATATCCTTTCTTGCAATCGGACGGTTGGTCGGGATCACGACTACGTCCAATTTGTAGATGTCCCAAAGTTCGCCTGCTTCCGTTTCAGCAGTACCGGTCATACCGGACAGTTTGTGATACATACGGAAGTAGTTCTGCAAAGTAATCGTTGCAAAGGTCTGCGTAGCAGCTTCCACTTTCACACGTTCCTTGGCTTCGATAGCCTGGTGCAATCCGTCAGAGTAGCGGCGACCTTCCATGATACGGCCTGTCTGCTCGTCTACAATCTTCACCTGTCCGTCGATCACTACATATTCATCATCTTTCTCGAACATGGTGTAAGCCTTCAACAATTGATTGATGGTGTGTACACGTTCCGATTTGATGGCATAGTTTGTCAGAAGTTCATCTTTCTTTTCAAGCAGTTGTTCGTTAGTCAGATGTTGGTTTTCCAGTTCCGAAAGTTGTCCGGCGATGTCCGGAAGAACGAACAATGTCGGGTCTTCAGAGTTACCGGTAATCAGGTCTACCCCCTTGTCTGTCAGGTCTACACTATTCAGTTTCTCGTCGATCACGAAATACAGCGGATCAGTAACTTCATGCATACGCTTGTTGTTCTGTTCCATGTAGATTTCTTCCGTCTTGAGCATACCTGCCTTGATACCTTGTTCACTAAGGAACTTAATCAAAGCCTTGTTTTTCGGCAATGCCTTGTGGCTGCGGTATAAGGCGAGGAATCCTTCTTCCACCTCTTTCTTATCGTTGGATGCAATCAGTTTCTTGGCTTCGGAGAGATATTTGGTAGCCAATACTTTCTGTGCTTCTACCAGACGTTCTACTAACGGACGGAGTTGTTCGAACAATTGGTCGTCACCTTTCGGTACAGGACCGGAGATAATCAACGGAGTACGGGCGTCGTCAATCAATACCGAGTCGACCTCATCGACGATGGCATAATTGTGCTGACGTTGTACAAGGTCTTTCGGGCTGATAGCCATGTTGTCACGCAGGTAGTCGAAACCGAATTCATTGTTTGTACCAAAAGTGATATCTGCCAGATATGCCTGACGACGTGCGTCGGAGTTCGGCTGATGACGGTCGATACAATCTACGCTCAAACCGTGGAACATATAAAGAGGACCCATCCATTCGGAGTCACGTTTGGCGAGGTAATCATTCACGGTAACTACGTGTACGCCGTTTCCGGTCAATGCGTTGAGGAATACCGGGAGTGTAGCCACTAATGTTTTACCTTCACCGGTTGCCATTTCCGCAATCTTACCTTTGTGCAGAACGACGCCACCGAAGAGCTGTACGTCATAGTGAACCATGTTCCATACAGTATCGTTACCACCGGCTATCCAGTGATTCTGGTAGATAGCTTTATCACCTTCGATACGTACGAAATCTTTCGTAGCAGCCAGTTGACGGTCGAAGTCGGTAGCAGTTACAACAATTTCTTCGTTTTCTGTAAAACGCTTGGCAGTAGCCTTTACGATAGAAAAAGCAACAGGCAGCACTTCGTCCAGTGCTTTTTCATATTTTTCCAGAATTTCTTTTTCTATCTTGTCGATTTGTGTAAAGACTTCTTCGCGGTCTTCCAGTTCGAGAGTTTCAATGCTTGCCTTCAACTCTTCCACTTTCGCACGTTCGGCAGTAGCCGATTCATGGATATATTTTTTGAGTTCTTCCGTTTTGGCACGGAGGGCGTCGTTGTCTAGTTTTTCAATCTCCGGGTAAGCAGCTTTGATCTTTTCCACCCAGGGCTTGATTTCTTTCATGTCTCGTGTGGATTTGTTTCCGAAAATCGAGCTTAAAAATTCATTAAATCCCATGTTATATTATTTAGTTTATTATTTATTTCAATTTCAACGCGGATTAACGCAGATTTACGCAGATTAAAGGAAAGATTAAACTGGATTTTTTTTATCCGCGTAAATCTGCGTTCATCCGCGTTGGGGAATCTTTATATCAAGAAACCTCCGCAAAGTTACATTAAAATGCTGATTTATTTATGTTTTGCTCCCTGTTTTTGTGAGTGAATTTTTACCGCAGGTCGGTAATAGGAGCAGAAGTACAGGCGTTGGGAGCCCGGATGCGCATGAAATGTGCCAGTGTAGGCGCAATATGGTCAATGGTTACAGGTGTCTGGATAATGGCCGGTTTCACGGAATGTCCCATGAAAATCAGCGGTGAGGGAATATAGGAATGACGTACCACTTTATTGTCTCCGCCGTTCTCGTTGACGATAGTCCATCCGGGGAGGACGTCGATTATGAGGTCACCCGAACGTTTGCGGTGGTAGCCGTTACGTATTTTGTAGATTTCCGGAGTCCATGAACCCAGTAATAGCCGGTTAGCCGAATAGGCTTCGTTCACTCCGCTGAACTGCATCAGGAATTCTGCTGACTTTTGTTGGATCTCTGCCAGATTCAGTTCTTTCTTTTCCAATAACTTATGATTCAGATAAATCTGCTGGTTATGGTGAGCTTCCACATACTTTCCTTCGCCATACGTAGCCATCAGGTACATATTCAATAGAGCCGCACACCGGTTGAGATAAAACTCTCCGCCGGGAACCTTGTACAATCCCGAATCAGGTGATTCGCTGTCTATATATCCGGTGGAAGTGACGAAAATAAGCACATTTTGCAGTCCTACTTTCTTATCAAGCACTTCGAGCAGGTCGGCAATGCTGCGGTCAAGACGCACGTAGGTGTCTTGTATTTCCATGGCACATTCCTGTACAGATTTGTGCGCATAGTTTCCGGCATAGTAAGTGAGTGCCAATAAGTCAGTAATGTCATCCATGCCGATGGAACTTTTGTTCAATGCTTCTTCGGCAAGCGCATTCACTTCATCATTCACAAAAGGGCTGGCGATGAAGCGGCGGTATTTATTACTGCGGTCATCATCGAATTTATATTTGAAGAGCATATCCCGCCAATCTGGCAGGAAAGTGTACATGCCCCGCGGAAATATGGGTTCCCATGTCATACCGGCAATACGGAAATCGATCGCTTGACGGTCGTTATATTGGCTTGCCCACCACGGAAACTCTCCATAATAGGTGGTTCCACTCCATTTTCCGGTATTGGGATTGAGCCAGAAAGCTGCATTTCCGGCATGTCCGGCTGCAAAAAGTGCGGCATCGCAATCAGGTGCAATGGCATATACGAGTCCTTTGCCTTGTGTCGCTATTTTAAGCTCGTCGGCAATGGTTGAAGTCAGTAGTTTGGTGGGGGCGACAGTCTGGTCGGTGTAATACCCCATAAATGCCGTGTCGTCTGTGCTGTTGACGGGGCGGAGGGTAGAGGCATCCATCCAGCGTTGAGAAATAATTCCGTTCATGGAAGGCGTCGTACCGCTATAAATAGCCGCTATGGCAGAAGCGCGGTCTATACCGCAGAAGGTATATTCGGCGTTATGGAACACTCTTCCCTCTTTCCAAAGACGTTTGAAGCCTTTCTCACCGTAGAGTGACGAAAAAGCTTCCAGATAGTCCGTACGTAATTGGTCAATCGTCAGCCCTACCACTAATTTAGGGGCGGCAGGCAGTGACTGGGCTTGTAGCCCGGTGAAAGTCAGTACGGTGATGAGGGAAGTTAGTAGTCCTTTCATTATTTCTTTTTAGATGTCACAATCAGATTGCTCGCTGAACGTATCAGCAAAACGAGTGCCAAAGGTACAACAGCAAAGTCAAATCTTTGCGGAATTACAGGAAAAAACACTATAAAAAGTGTTAAAACCACCAGATTCAGGGCTAAATACCAACATTTCTTCCCTTTTCGGACACAATATATAATGTATGGCAAGAAAAGAAGTTGTCCCGGATGGAATACCAATAATAGGAAATTGGAGCTGACTGCCGGGTGTTGGGAGAAGAGTGCGAGAAATGCAAGGACACATCCCACTATACCTGCTATACCAAAAAGGAAGAGGTCGATTCCCCATAATCCGGTTCTCCGGCGGATTCCATAGATGGTGGCGGCGGCTGTCAGTATAAATAAGAGTAAGGAGCATTGAAGCGGAGTGGGCATCCAGCCGCTTTCATCCGGTTCGGGAGTGGCATCGACTGCCAGCTCGTTGGCCGTTATGAGTGGACGCTGGATAGAATCGCTTTTAATTTGTGCACCGTCGAAAGCATCCATCAGGTAGAAAGGGGCAAACATCATCTGACGTTGTGTGATGGGCTGGTCGGCTTCACTTCCGATGCAGAGATCAATGCCGAAACGTGCCCACGGATGTCCTTTGCAATACTGGTGTACAATGTCGCGGAAAGTGAGGGAGCCATCCTGCGGTTCTGCGGGATAAATCACTTTTCCTGCAATGCTTTCTTCTATCTTGTCCCGGGGGCGGGTAGCACAATTATCGTAAAAGAAATTATAACGGTACACCCGGTTTTCCGGACGATAATTTTCTTGTAATAACCGGATTAGTTCTGTTTTTTCTTCATCGGTCAGATTCAGCGTTTGCTGCCATACGCTGCGTCCGAAAAATGCGTATTCAGCTGCAAAACGTTCATAATCCGTTGCCCCCAGTTGGTAGTCTGTTTCTCCGAGCGAGAAGCGGAAGATGAAGTTAGGAGTGTTGAAACTGAACAATCCGTAGTTGAATACAACGTCAATCCCTTGTGAAGGATTTTCGTAACGGATGGCAGTGTGTCCGAACAGGGAATATATTTCCTCTCCGGGGGCACAAGTCAACAGGCTCAAACGGATGGAGTCGTTGTTGTTGGCAGATGCTTGTCCGGTGGGCAGAAGCAACAGGAAGAAGGAGAGGATGATGTATGAGAAAAACCGTTTCATTAGCTGGTTCGTTTTATTTCGGTGGCAAATATAGAAAGAATAGTTGGATTCGGGAAAACGGAGCCTTTATTTTATCAGAATAGAGGCTCTATATGGCTTAAACAGAGGCTCTGTTTTCTTTAAATGGAGCCTCTGTTTGGGTGGAATAATGTTTTTGCTTGAACGGAAAATTGATTACAAAATAGTGGAACACTTTTTGGAACGCTGTTTTTCTCTTGTAATCTATTGCTTATTAGCTGTTTATGATGTAATAAAAAAAGACTGCCGAACGCAAAGTGGAATACATAATAAACAATAAAAGATAATTGATCTATTTAAAAATAGATAGTTCGATTTTTTTGTTTTTGTGGATTTCTAAAATGAAAAAAGAAGATAATTCCTCTTCTATGCTTCAACTTTTCTTTTTTTACTTTACCTTTGCGCCCGCTAAAGAACCAAAAGAGTTGAATTTAATAATCGACATAGGAAATACAAAGGCAAAGATTGCTTTCTTCGACGGCGGAGAAATTGTGGATGTAGTAGCTGAATCCAATCAGTCGCTGGATTGCTTGAAGGCTTTTTGTTCCCAATATCCGGTTGAACAGGGGATTGTGGCTACTGTCATTGATTTAAGCGAAAAGGTATTAGCTGATTTGGCAGCTTTGCCATTTCCTTTGCTCTGGCTCAATCATCAGACTCCGCTTCCGGTTGTCAACCTGTACGAAACTCCCGAAACATTGGGATATGATCGTATGGCTGCCGTAGTGGGTGCTAATGAGCAGTTTCCTCATCGGGATATATTGGTGATTGATGCGGGAACTTGCATTACTTATGAGTTTATTGACTCAAAGGGTCAGTATCATGGCGGTAATATTTCTCCCGGTATGCAGATGCGTTTCAAAGCACTTCATCAGTTTACGGGGCGTTTACCTCTGGTAGACACCAACGGGCGCAAACTCCCGATGGGACGGGACACCGAAACGGCTATACGTGCCGGAGTGATGAAAGGGATGGAATACGAAATTTCAGGTTATATTGAGTCTATGAAGCATAAATATCCTGAACTTTTGGTTTTTTTAACGGGCGGAGATGATTTTTCTTTTGATAGCAGCGTAAAAAGTATCATCTTTGCAGATAGATTTTTAGTGTTGAAAGGATTAAATAGAATTTTAAACTATAATAATGGTAGGATTTAAACACACACTTTGTGCGCTTTTGCTCACGATGGTTACCGGAATGGCAATCGCTCAAAATAATACAAACTCTCCTTATACACGATATGGCTATGGCGACTTGTCCGATCAGAGTTTCGGTAACAGCAAGGCGATGGGGGGAATTGCTTTTGGACTTCGGGATGGAGCACAGATCAATCCACTGAATCCTGCTTCGTATACAGCCATTGACTCATTGACGTTCATTTTTGAAGGGGGCGTCAGTCTGCAAAATATGAATATTAGCGGTAGTGGTGTGAAACTGAACGCTAAAAATTCCAGCTTTGACTATCTGGCTATGCAATTTCGTTTGCATCCGCGGATAGCGATGAGTATCGGATTATTGCCGTTCTCCAATGTGGGATATTCTGTGTCGGATACACAGACTGCAACAGATCCGAATACCGGTGCTACGGCTGATTATGCCAGAAGTTATACTGGTGATGGAGGTTTGCATCAATTATATGCCGGTTTGGGTGTGAAGGTTCTTAAAAATCTTTCGGTAGGTGTGAATGCTTCTTATTTCTGGGGAGATATCAATCGTACACGTGTTGTTTATTTTCCAAGTGTATCAGGTGCTTATAATTATAATCACCAATCGGTTGCATCAGTATCGAGTTATAAACTTGATTTTGGAGCACAATATACATTGGATATTGATAAAAAACATTCAGTGACAATTGGAGCAGTATATTCTCCGGAGTTGAAACTGGGTAATGATTATAGTGTAACGACACAAATGGTATCAAACTCTACGGGTACAGCGGTTTCTACTACCACCTTGAGTCCGGATGCTACATTTAAAGTGCCTAATACATTTGGAGTCGGATTTACATATAACTATGACAAACGCCTGACTGTTGGTCTGGATTATAGTTTGCAACAATGGTCAAAAACGAAATTTGACGTAAATACACCAGATGAAGCTGTACGTGAAGACTTTAAAGAGACATATACGTATTGCGACCGTCATAAAATATCAGTGGGTGCGGAATACATTCCTAATTTGATGGGACGTTCCTATTTATCCCATATTAAATACCGTCTGGGAGCTTATTATACGACTCCGTATTATAAGATCGGCGGCAAAGAGGCTACCCGTGAATATGGCGTAACTGCCGGTTTCGGTCTGCCTGTGCCCCGTTCCCGTTCCATTCTTAGCATCAGCGGACAGTTTGTTCGTATCAGCGGACAGGAAGCGGCTTTTGTAAATGAAAATATCTTCCGCGTGAGCATCGGATTGACCTTCAACGAACGTTGGTTCTTCAAACGCAGAGTGGAATAATGAGATGAATAAATGTGAGAGAGAATAGACGACTATATAATAACAACTAAAATTTAGATACAATGAAAATTAAAACGCTTGTGGCTATGTTGTTCCTTTCGGCAGGGGCAACCACTGTGGTAGCACAGGATGCGACTAACTGTAACTCGAACAGTAGCATCTCGCATGAAGCTGTGCGTGCAGGTAATTTTAAAGATGCGTATACTCCTTGGAAAGCTGTGTTGGAAAACTGCCCGACGCTTCGTTTCTATACTTTTACTGATGGATATAAAATTCTGAAAGGCTTGATGGGACAAATCAAGGATAGGAATAATCCGGAATATCAGAAATATTTTGATGAATTGATGAATACGCATGATTTGCGTATCAAATACACAGATGAGTTCTTGGCTAAAGGTACAAAAGTGTCTTCTGCTGATGAAGCTCTGGGTATCAAAGCAGTAGATTACATTGCTTTCGCTCCGAAAATTGATGTTAATCAGGCTTATCAATGGTTGAGCCAGTCGGTAAATGCTGTAAAAGCTGAATCTGCTGCCGCTACTATCTTCTATTTCCTGCAAATGTCTTTGGATAAACTGAAAACAGATCCTAACCACAAGGAACAATTCATCCAGGATTATCTGGCTGCTTCTGAATATGCTGATGCTGCTATTGCCGCTGAAACGAATGAAGCAAAGAAGAAAAATTTGCAAGGTATCAAAGATAATCTGGTTGCTTTGTTTGTAAACAGCGGAACTGCTGATTGCGAATCACTGCAAAATATCTATGGACCGAAAGTGGAAGCTAACCAAACGGACTTGGCTTACTTGAAGAAAGTAATCGACATCATGAAGATGATGAGGTGTACTGAAAGCGAAGCTTATCAACAGGCTGCTTTCTATGTGTACAAGATAGAACCTAGTGCAGATGCCGCTACCGGATGTGCTTACCAAGCATTTAAGAAAGGTGACATTGACGGTGCTGTAAAATTCTTCGACGAAGCCATTGGATTGGAAACTGACAACGTGAAGAAAGCTGAAAAAGCATACGCTGCCGGAGCTGTATTGGCTTCTGCCAAAAAACTGTCTCAAGCAAGAGCGTATTGCCAGAAAGCTATCGGGTTCAACGAGAACTATGGTGCTCCATATATCCTGATTGCCAATCTGTATGCAATGAGTCCTAACTGGAGCGACGAGTCAGCTTTGAACAAGTGTACTTACTTTGCAGTAATCGACAAACTGCAACGTGCAAAACAAGTAGATCCGAGTGTAGCTGAAGAAGCTAACAGCTTGATCGGTAGATATTCTGGTCATACTCCACAGGCTAAAGACTTGTTTATGTTAGGTTACAAGCAAGGCGACCGCATCACTATCGGTGGTTGGATAGGAGAGACTACAACGATTAGATAACCGTATGTTGCGAAAACGAAGACACCGTTTATTGCATAAAAGCATGAGCATAACAATCACCTTTGGGGTGGTTGTTATGCTTCTTTTATTATCTTCCTGTGGTGGAAAGAAGAAAGCTATGGGCGAGGCTATCACAGAACGTGATTCTCTTCCGGTGATGACAACATTGGGAGTCACTACCCTTATTTCCGATTCCGGAGTGACACGCTACAGGGTGAATACGGAAGAATGGTCGGTATACGATCGTAAGAAACCATCCTATTGGGCCTTTGAGAAAGGTGTATATCTGGAACAGTTCGACTCTATCTTTCATATAGAAGCCAGTATTAAAGCAGATACTGCCTACTATTATGACAAAGAAAGGCTTTGGAAGCTGATAGGGAATGTAGATATACAGAACCGGAAAGGAGAGCGTTTTAATACGGAACTGCTGTACTGGAACGAAGCTACCCAAAAGGTGTATTCCGACAAGTTTATACGTATTCAACAACCGGATCGAATTATTACAGGGCATGGATTCGACTCGAACCAGCAAATGACCATATATACCATCCATAATATCGAAGGTATTTTCTATGTGGATGAGGAAGCGGGTGGTCCGCCCCAACCGGAAACAAAAGCGCTGCCGGATTCAGTGCAAAAAGATTCAGCGAAATAGGCGAAGTACTCAATCGTACATCGTAAATCGTCTAATCGTAAATCAGAACTTATGAATATTTATATTTCTCTAATTATCACCATGGTCTTCTCCGCCTTCTTTTCAGGAATGGAGATCGCCTTTGTGTCGGTAGACAAACTGCGTTTTGAGATGGAACGCAAGGGGGGAATTACGTCCCGCATCCTTTCCATCTTCTTCAAGAACCCGAATGAATTTATCTCTACCATGTTGGTGGGGAATAACATTGCCCTGGTCATCTATGGTATCCTGATGGCACAGATTATCGGCGACAATCTGTTGGCAGGATTCATTGACAATCATTTTCTGATGGTATTGGCGCAGACCGTTATTTCTACCCTTATTATTCTGGTGACCGGAGAGTTTCTGCCGAAAACAATCTTCAAAATCAATCCCAATCTGGTCTTGAATGTTTTTGCCATTCCACTGATTATTTGTTATGTCATTCTATATCCTATATCCAAACTGGCTTCCGGTTTGTCTTGTTTGTTCCTCCGTGTCTTTGGAATGAAGATCAACAAGGATGCATCCGACAGAGCGTTTGGAAAAGTCGACCTGGACTACTTCGTGCAAAGCAGTATTGATAATGCCGAGAATGAGGAGGAACTGGATACGGAAGTGAAAATCTTCCAGAACGCTTTGGATTTCTCGAACATAAAAATCCGCGACTGTATCGTTCCGCGTACTGAAGTGGTGGCTGTCGATCTGACAACTTCACTGGACGAGTTGAAAAGCCGCTTCATCGAATCCGGAATCTCCAAGATCATTGTGTACGATGGAAATATCGACAACGTAGTGGGTTATATCCATTCGTCGGAAATGTTTCGCGCTCCGAAAAACTGGCATGAGAATGTGAAGCAAGTGCCGATTGTGCCCGAAACCATGTCCGCCAATAAACTGATGAAACTCTTTATGCAGCAGAAGAAAACGATTGCTGTAGTGGTGGATGAATTTGGCGGTACGTCCGGCATTGTATCTCTGGAAGATCTGGTAGAAGAAATCTTTGGAGATATAGAAGATGAGCACGATAATACTTCCTATATCAGCAAGCAGATTGATGAACGCGAGTATGTGTTGTCCGCCCGCTTGGAGATAGAAAAAGTCAATGAGACGTTCGGACTTGATTTGCCCGAGTCGGACGATTATCTGACGGTAGGAGGGTTGATTCTGAACCAATATCAGAGTTTTCCGAAGCTGCATGAAGTGGTGCGGGTAGGACGTTATCAATTCAAGATAATTAAGGTCACAGCGACAAAAATAGAACTCGTGCGATTAAAAGTCTTGGAATAATGACGATAATCAAGAAATTTTTAGCCAATAAATAGATGCATATTAGCATTTTTTGTATCTTCGTGCGCTAAAACGACAAAAGAAAGAAATAATAATAAACATAAATCGTATTAATCAAAATGGCAACGTTACAAAACATTAGGTCGAAAGGACCTCTATTGGTGATTGTTATCGGCTTGGCGCTGTTTGCTTTCATTGCGGGTGACGCATGGAAAGTGATGCAGCCGCATCAGGCACATGACGTAGGTGAGGTGAACGGAGACGCTCTTTCCGCTCAAGAGTATCAGAATTTGGTAGAAGAATATACCGAAGTGGTGAAACTCATGCGTGGAGTGAACGCCTTGAATGACGAACAAACCAATCAGGTGCGCGATGAAGTATGGCGTTCCTACGTAAACAATAAACTGATTGAAAAAGAAGCAAAAGCACTGGGACTGACTGTTTCTGCTGCTGAAATTCAGGACATCCTGAAAGCTGGTGTTCATCCTTTGTTGAGACAAACTCCTTTCCAGAATCCGCAAACAGGTGCTTTTGACAAGGATATGTTGAACAAATTTCTCGTGGAATATGCCAAAATGAGCGAATCACAAATGCCGGCACAGTATGCTGAACAATACAACAACATGTATAAATACTGGACATTCATTCAGAAAACTTTGATTGAAAGCCGTCTGGCAGAGAAATACCAGGCATTGGTGTCTAAAGCTCTTCTTTCTAATCCGGTGGAAGCACAGGATGCTTTCGACGCAAGAGTAAACCAGTACAATGTGTTGATGGCTGGTATTCCTTACTCTTCTGTGGTAGATTCTACAATTGTAGTGAAAGAATCGGAACTGAAAGATTTGTATAACAAGAAGAAAGAACAATTCAAGCAATATCAGGAAACTCGTGACGTCAAATATATTGATGTACAGGTGACTGCAAGTGCTGAAGATAGAGCAGCTATCCAGAAAGAAGTAGACGAAGCTACTGCACAGTTGGCTACTACTACGGATGATTATACTTCTTTTATCCGTTCGGTTGGCTCGGAAGCTCCTTATGTAGACTTGTTCTATAACAAGACAGCTTTCCCGTCAGACGTAGTTGCACGTTTGGACTCTGCTTCTGTTGGTACTGTTTATGGTCCTTACTATAACGGAGCCGACAATACAATCAACTCTTTCAAAGTAGTTGCTAAAGCTGCTGCTGCCGACTCTGTGGAATTCCGTCAGATCCAGGTATACGCAGAAGATGCAGTGAAGACAAAGACATTGGCTGACAGTATTTACAACGCTATCAAAGGCGGTGCTAAATTTGCAGATCTTGCAAAGAAATACGGCCAGACTGGTGATGCTAACTGGCTGACTTCTGCACAGTACGAAGGTGCACAGATAGATGGTGACAACCTGAAATTCATCTCTGCTATCAACAATACAGGTGTGAACGAACTGGTGAACTTGCCGATGGGACAAGCAAATGTAATCCTTCAGGTGACTAACAAGAAATCTGTGAAAGATAAATATAAAGTAGCTGTTATCAAGCGTGAAGTAGAGTTCAGCAAAGAAACTTACAACCGTGCTTATAATGATTTCAGTCAGTTTATCGCAGCTAACCCTAGTGTAGAAAAAATGGTAGCTAACGCTGAAGAAGCTGGTTACAGATTGCTCGACAGAATGGACTTGAGCAGCTCTGAACATAACATCGGTGGCGTGAGAGGTACAAAAGAGGCTTTGAGATGGACATTTGATAAAGCGAAACCGGGTGATGTTTCCGGCTTGTACGAATGTGGCGAAAGCGATCACCTGATGGTGGTAGGTCTGGTAAGCATTAAACCGGAAGGATACCGTCCGTTGAAAGCAGTACAGGATCAGTTGAGAGCTGAAATCGTGAAAGACAAGAAAGCTGAAAAGATCATGGCTGACATGAAAGCTGCCAATGCAACTTCATTCAACCAATACAAAGATATGGCTAATGCAGTCAGCGACTCTTTGAAGATGGTTACTTTTGCAGCTCCTGCTTATATATCGGCATTGCGTAGCAGCGAACCGTTGGTAGGTGCTTATGCTTCTGTTGCTGCAGAAAATCAGTTGAGTGCTCCTATTAAAGGTAATGCCGGAGTATTTGTATTGCAAGTATACGGTAAAGACAAGTTGAACGAAACATTCGACGCGAAAGCTGAAGAAGCTACGCTGACTAATATGCACGCACGTTTTGCCAGCCGTCTGATGAATGACTTGTATCTGAAAGCAAACGTAAAAGATACCCGCTTCCTGTTCTTCTAAAGAAGTAATAGGAAATAGATATTCAGGCACGGATTACACGGATTTACGCGGTTTAAACTTATGAGAGAACCGCGAAATCCGTGTAATCCGTGCCTTTTTTATTGTATTTTTTCGTTTATGATCTTTGTAATCAGATTGAATTTTCATATCTTGCCAGTCTTTATCAATAGGCTTTGCGAAATACTTCATTAACTAATACGAATCTATATTATGACTAAACAACTAGCCCAGTATTCAGTTCCCGCTGAAAATTCACGTGTTATTCGCGTATTCCTTTCGTCAACGTTCAGAGACATGGAGATGGAACGTTCTGCATTAGTCAAACTCTTTAAGGGTTTGCAAGTGAAAGCTGCCAGCCGTGGTGCTACCATTTCATTGGTCGACCTGCGTTGGGGAATCACAGAAGAAGATGCGAAAAGCGGCAAGGTTGTTGAAATATGCCTGAAAGAAATAGTTAACTCCCGGCCTTTCTTCATTGGTATGGTAGGCGACCGCTATGGATGGTGTCCCAATTATGAGGACTTGTCTCAAACCTTCAATGACAGTTTGGAATATCGTTGGATAGAAGATGACTTGAATCACCATTTGAGTGTGACGGAAATTGAAATGCAGTTTGGTGTACTGCGCAATCCTAATCCGTTACATGCCTATTTTTATATAAAACAGTCGGCTGATAATGATCTGTCTTGCCCTAAAGAGGAGTCTCTTAAACTGAAACGTCTTAAAGAAAGTATTTTGCAGCAGGATCGTTATCCTGTGCAAGAGTATGATTCGCCCGAGCAGCTATGTAAATTTGTAGAATTTGCTTTCACAGAATTGCTCGAACAAGAGTTTCCGGATGTATTGACCGTTGAAGATAATCAAGCATTGCAAGAACAACTGACACGCAATGAACTCTTATTCAATTATCACTCAATACCAGAAGCAGATCAGGTGTTTGCTGATTTTTTGGCGGCGGATGAGCAGCGGTGTTTGGTGGTAACGGGCGATTGTGGTCTTGGCAAGAGCGCTTTATTGGCTCATTGGAGCGATTTGGTGAACAATGATATGCCGATGATTCCCGTCTATCACCGCTTGGATAGTACTACATTGTCTTCTTATCCGGAAACGTTGGCGAGAATGTTAGCTTCAAAATGCCAGAACGCACTCAAGCATCAATCTTTAGGTGAAGAAAATTTGTTTGCGGCTGAAGTTTCAAAAGAACTGGACTCGACCCAAAGCACTGCCAAATCCATCATGGACATCGTGAAAAATTCGGTTTTGATGGGGGATGCTGGCTTAAACACTTTTTCTGGGAACACACTTCGAAACCTCAAGGAGATTGAAGAGGATTTGAATTCTATCCAAAAGTTCAGTCAGTTGTGGAGTGCGCTGCGTGCATCAAGATATCCTATCATTCTATTGATTGATGACATCAGTTATCTGAATCCGACTGAAGCATCCCTGTTTTCTTTATTTGCATCTATTCCCCCGAACGTAAAAGTCGTGTTGAGCTTTTCTGCGTCATCCACTGCCTACCTGCCCTTTGTTCAGAATGGCTACGTTCATTTCCGGTTGAATGGTTTTTCACAAGCGGATGCCAAGTTGTTCTCAAAGCAATATTTGTCTACTTACTCCAAGGCCTTGTCCGCACAGCAGGAAGATATTCTTGCTTCGTGGGTGCTGGCCAAACAACCGCGCTGCCTGAGTGTATTGCTCAACGAGTTGGTTTCGTTCGGTCAGTATGATGCTCTCAATGAATATATGAGTGGATATTGTCGGCTCAATGAGATTGAGCTATTCTACGACAGTGTGCTTCGGCGTTTGTCGGCTGATTACGGTTTCGAGGAGATTGGAAGAACGCTTCTGATGCTTTCACTTACTTTAGAGGGATTTACCGAAGATGAAGTAAAGAGCATGGCAGACATTAATCAGATACTTTGGTCACAGTTGAGAGTGGAAATGAGTAGCTGGCTTACCAACAAAGGAGGGCGATATTGCATTTGTGACACACAAATGGTAGAGGCAATTGAACGCTATTTTGCTCAAGATGATGAATGTATAGAGGATAGACGGTATGAAATTATTTCCGCTCTGCTGGATGAGGAAGATATTCTTTCCCATCCGTTGACTTTTGCCGATTATAACTATCGCATGAAACAGTTTTGCTATCATGATTCGTATCGCTATAAAGTGGAGATTACCTATCAATGCTATAAGATGCAAGAATGGGATTTATTGAAGGATTGGATTTGTGATGTGGAGATTTTCGAGATTCTGTACCGCACGAATCGTTCTCTGTTGGAAGATAGCTGGAAGGCAATCATAAATGACAATCCTGGCGTTACGCCTGAAGTCTATGCCGAATTGGACTTTGATGAGATTGATTCTTTTTTAATTCCTGTCATTGCTAATGATATGGCTACTTTCTTGAGTAGTTCTTTTCACCTGACGAAGGCAGCGGCTGCTGTGAGTGAGAAGAGTATGGAAGGTGCTGCCATCCCACCAATTGCCAGGTCGGTATTGAAGATGAATGAGGGATGTCGGTATGCCCGTAATGAAGAATACGAAACGGCATGCGACTGTTTCCTGAAAGCATTGGTGATGCAGGAAAACATTATACCGACTCCGGAACTGGAGATCGCCAATACTTGTCGGAATCTAGGGCTGGCATATTACTATAATGAGCAATACAATGAAGCGGTGATTTATTTGAATAGAGCGCTTCATTATTATGCGGCTTCTGCTGACGAGAAGAGTCAGGCAGAAGTTATTGAGCTTTCTGAATTCTTGGCTTATTGCGATTATTATAGGGATGAGGAAGAAAGTGCCGCCAAGAAATTCCAAAAAGTGGCTGAAATGCACGAGTCTTTGAATGGTAGATTGTCAAGTGGAGTGGCTAAATGTTTGCGTATGCAGGGGAAATGTCTTTATTATATTAAGCGATATGATGAAGCGTGGAACTTGATGAATGAGGCGTTAGGTATTGCTATACAGATAGATAATAGAAAACAAATCGTGGCTTGTCACAAACAGTTGTATTATCTATGCAAAGAATTCAAACGAACGATGAATGAACGTGGCGATGAGCAGGCTTCTACTTTATTCTTCCGTGAGTCTCTTCTGCATGAAATGTTTTTCAGCGAAAAGCCGCGTCTGGCGGAATTGACTGTCCGTTACGAGGCATTGAGATGTGATATTATGCGACAATATTACGAGAATAAGGAATATGGGAACGTAATTCGTATTGCAACGACTTTAGATATTCACGAGGATATTGATCCTGATGTTTCTAGTGAGGTCTGTTACTACGAAGCGCAAGCTTATGCAAAAATGGAAAACTATCCAATGGCGAAAGATGCTTTCTTCAGAGAGTTTGAACTGCGAAAGAAGTACTTGGGATGGGAGGACGATCATACGATTCTGGCTTGTCAAAATCTAGGGGTTTTACATAGCTTTTGTAATGAACGGGAAGATGCGTTGGCCTGTTTTCGTGAGGCATACGATCACGAAGTGAAAAAGAATGGTAGTGACTCGGAAATGGCGAAAAAGCTGCTTCAATATATAGATGTAGTTCGTTCATAACTTGGGTATACTTTCCTTTTTTGTTAACTTTTGCATTCTCGCTGTACGGAAATCGACTTAATTTCCTTACATTTGCAAATATAATCGATCAACAGAAAGAAGAATGTCTAAATATCCCCTTTTAGGAATGACCCTTGTGGAGCTTCAATCATTGGCAAAAAGACTGGGTATGCCCAACTTTGCTGCCAAACAGATTGCATCCTGGCTTTACGAAAAGAAAGTAGCCTCGATTGATGAAATGACTAATCTGTCATTGAAACACCGGGAGTTGCTCAAGCAGAACTATGAGGTGGGAGCAGTTGCTCCGGTAGATGAAATGCGCTCTGTAGATGGCACGGTGAAGTATCTTTATAAAGTGGGTGAGAATCATTTTGTAGAGTCGGTTTATATTCCGGATGACGACCGGGCAACGTTGTGCGTGTCTTCACAAGTAGGTTGCAAGATGAACTGTAAGTTCTGCATGACGGGTAAACAAGGCTATACCGCCAACCTGACCGCCAGTCAGATCATCAACCAGATTCATTCGCTGCCGGAACGCGACAAACTGACCAATGTCGTGATGATGGGAATGGGTGAACCGCTTGATAATTTGGATGAGGTGCTGAAAGCATTGGAACTACTGACCGCTAACTACGGCTATGCCTGGAGCCCGAAGCGTATCACGCTCTCTACAGTCGGACTACGGAAAGGATTGCAGCGTTTTATCGAAGAAAATGATTGCCATCTCGCCATCAGTCTTCACTCTCCGTTGACAGCTCAACGCTCCGAATTGATGCCGGCAGAAAGAGCATATTCGATCACCGAGATGGTGGAACTGTTAAAAAACTATGATTTTAGCAAACAACGTCGACTTTCATTTGAATATATTGTTTTTAAAGGGCTTAATGATTCGCAGGTCTATGCCAAAGAGTTACTGAAGCTTCTTCGCGGACTGGATTGCAGAGTGAATCTGATTCGTTTTCATGCCATACCGGGGGTAGACCTCGAAGGAGCGGATATGGATACGATGACCCGTTTTCGTGATTATCTGACGTCACACGGGCTTTTCACCACCATCCGTTCTTCAAGAGGAGAAGATATTTTTGCAGCTTGTGGTATGTTGTCGACAGCGAAACAGGAAGAAAAGATTGAGAGTTAATATATAAAACCGAACATCATGAAAAAGTACTTTTTTTATTTAAGCATCGCTTTGGTAGCCTTTGTCGTTGCTTCTTGTGGTCTGAAAGGAAATCACACCTCTAGTGGTCGTGCTTACGAACTTTTAGTTGTAGTAGATCACGGTGTTTGGGATCGTGCTGCCGGAAGGGCCTTGCATGATGCGCTTGATTCTGATCTGCCTGGTTTGCCGCAGTCGGAACCTTCTTTCCGGATTATGTATACTTCACCGAAGGACTATGATTCTACGTTGAAACTGATACGTAACATTATTATTGTAGATATACAGGATATATATACGAAAGCATCTTTCAAATATGCGAAAGACGTATATGCCAATCCGCAAATGATATTGACTATCCAGGCTCCGAACGAAGAAGAGTTTGAAAAGTTTGTGGAAGAGAATAGAAAGACGATTGTCGACTTCTTTACCCGTGCGGAAATGAACCGTCAGATTACGTTATTGGAAGAAAAACACAGTAACTTTATCTCCAACAAAGTGGATAGTCTGTTCGGCTGCAACATCTGGTTGCCTTCCGAACTGACCAATTCTAAAACCGGTGAGGACTTTTTCTGGGCTTCTACCAACACAGGTACTGCCGACCGTAATTTTGTGATGTACTCTTATCCTTATACTGACAAAGATACATTTACGAAAGAATATTTTGTACACAAACGTGACTCTGTGATGCAGGCCAATATCCCCGGATTCAAAGAAGGTGTTTATATGTCGACTGACAGCTTGCTGACTGACGTTCGTCCCATCAATGTACAGAACAGCTACACGATGGAAGCACGCGGCTTGTGGCGTATGAAGGGCGATTTTATGGGTGGCCCATACGTTTCCCACACTCGTCTGGACGAGAAAAACCAACGAATTATTACAGCAGAAATATTTGTTTATTCACCTGATAAAATGAAACGCAACCTGGTACGCCAGATGGAAGCATCTCTTTATACACTGAAACTTCCGAATGAGGTTCAGCAGAATCAGATTCCATTGGGAGGTGTATCCAAGGCGGCAGCGGAACAAACTAAAAAATAAAAACATGGAAGATAACAAGATAAGAATAGGTATCACCCAGGGAGATATTAACGGGGTGGGCTATGAGGTGATTCTGAAGACATTTTCTGACCCTACAATGTTGGAACTATGTACTCCGGTCATTTACGGTTCACCGAAAGTAGCGGCTTATCATCGTAAAGCGTTGGACATACAGACGAATTTCAGTATCGTCAACTCTGCTACCGAAGCTGGATACAATCGCTTGAGTGTGGTGAACTGTACGGATGATGAGGTGAAAGTGGAATTTTCCAAACCCGATCCCGAAGCGGGTAAAGCTGCGCTGGGAGCCTTGGAACGTGCCATTGAAGAATATCGCGAAGGCTTGATCGACGTCATCGTGACAGCTCCGATCAACAAACATACGATTCAGTCGGAAGAGTTCTCATTCCCCGGACATACGGAATATATCGAAGAACGTCTGGGTAACGGCAATAAATCATTAATGATTTTGATGAAGAATGACTTCCGGGTAGCTTTGGTTACGACGCATATCCCTGTCAGAGAGATTGCCACTACGATTACCAAAGAACTGATTCAGGAGAAGCTGATGATATTCCATCGTTGTCTGAAACAAGATTTCGGCATCGGTGCTCCGCGTATTGCGGTACTCTCTCTCAACCCTCACGCCGGAGACGGTGGTTTGTTGGGAATGGAAGAACAGGAAGTGATTATTCCTGCCATGAAAGAAATGGAAGAGAAAGGAATCCTTAGCTACGGTCCTTATGCGGCCGATGGCTTTATGGGTTCAGGCAATTATACTCATTTTGACGGTATCCTGGCAATGTATCACGATCAGGGGCTGGCTCCGTTCAAAGCATTGGCTATGGAAGACGGAGTGAACTATACGGCGGGTCTGCCGGTGGTACGTACTTCTCCGGCTCATGGCACTGCTTATGATATTGCAGGCAAGGGAGTGGCTTGTGAAGATTCTTTCCGTCAGGCAATTTATGTTGCCATCGACGTGTTCCGTAATCGTCAGCGGGAAAGAGTGGCCCGTGCCAATCCGTTGCGTAAACAGTATTACGAGAAACGTGATGATAGTGATAAACTGAAACTGGATACAGTAGACGAAGATTAAAAACAAGTAATGACAAAAGCAGAGATACAACAAGTGAAACAACGTTTCGGTATTATAGGTAATACCGAAGCATTGTCGCGCGCCATAGATGTTGCCATTCAGGTAGCTCCTACCGATTTGTCTGTGCTGATTACCGGAGAAAGTGGAGTCGGAAAAGAAAGTTTTCCGCAGATTATTCATCAATATAGCCGGAGGAAGCACGGACAGTATATTGCTGTCAACTGTGGTGCTATTCCGGAGGGTACGATTGATTCCGAACTGTTCGGGCATGAGAAGGGTGCGTTTACCGGTGCGATTGGCGAACGGAAAGGGTACTTTGGCGAAGCCGACGGTGGTACTATTTTCCTTGATGAAGTAGGGGAGTTGCCGATGCCTACCCAGGCACGTTTGCTCCGTGTGTTGGAGAGTGGTGAGTTTATAAAAGTAGGTTCGTCCAAAGTGCAAAAGACGGATGTTCGTATTGTGGCAGCTACCAATGTCAATCTCACACAAGCAATTGCCGAAGGACGTTTCCGTGAAGATTTATATTACCGGTTGAATACGGTACCTATCCAGATTCCTCCTTTGCGTGAACGTGGAGATGATGTGCTCCTGCTGTTCCGTAAGTTTTCCGCAGACTTTGCAGAGAAATACCGGATGCCCGCTATTCAGCTGACGGAGGATGCCAAGAAAGAATTGTTGGCTTATCCCTGGCCCGGTAACGTGCGTCAGTTGAAGAACATCACCGAGCAAATATCCATCATTGAAACAAACAGGGAGATCACTGCCGCCATCTTGCAGAATTATCTTCCCGCACAAAATATGCAACGTCTTCCCGCGCTGATGGGAACACGCGAAAGTAAAAGCTTTGAAAGTGAACGGGAGATTCTTTATTCCGTTCTGTTCGACATGCGCCAGGAGGTAGCGGAGTTGAAGAAGATGGTACACAACCTGATGGCTGAACGTGCCGGACAGGTGGGGCAGGTAGGACAAGTGGGAGCGGTGGTTACTACTCCGGTAGTGACAACACACCAGCCTTCGGTACCTGCAATCATTCATACCATGCAGCCTGCCGTTTGCAAGGATGATGACGACATACAAGACACGGAAGAATATGTAGAAGAACCTCCTTTGTCACTGGACGAAGTGGAAAAAGAAATGATACGCAAAGCACTTGAAAGGCATCATGGAAAGCGGAAAAGTGCAGCTAAGGACTTGAATATTTCCGAGCGTACACTTTATAGAAAAATAAAAGAATATGAATTGGATTAAGAAAATAATACGCCCTTTGGTACTGTTCGTTTTACCGTTGGTAGTCATTGCGTGCACTGTCTCCTATAAGTTTAACGGATCGTCTATCAATTATGATAAGGTAAAGACTATTTCGATAGCCGACTTCCCGATCAAGTCGGAGTATGTGTATGCTCCGTTGGCGACTAAGTTTAATGAAGACCTGAAAGATATCTTCATCCGGCAAACCCGTCTGCAACTGCTCAAGCCGAGTCAGAATGCTGACTTGCAGATTGACGGAGAAATCACAGGGTATAATCAGTATAACCAGGCAGTATCTGCCGACGGTTACTCTTCGGAAACAAAGTTGACTATCACCGTCAATGTACGCTTTGTCAATAATACTAATCATTCCGAAGACTTTGAACAACAGTTTTCTGCTTTCCGTACCTACGACTCTACCCAGTTGCTGACTGCCGTACAGGACGGATTGATTGCTGAAATGTCTAAAGAGATCACCGACCAAATTTTTAATGCAACTGTAGCAAACTGGTAATATAAATGACTTCTGTTAACTTTCAACAATGGATACAGCATCCCGAGATGCTGAATAGGGATACTTTGTACGAACTGCGCAATCTTCTTGCGAGGTATCCGTATTTTCAGTCGCTCCGTCTGCTGTATTTGAAAAACCTGTATGTTCTCCATGATATTAGTTTCGGTGGGGAGCTGCGAAAAGCGGTTCTTTACATTGCAGACAGACGGCAGTTGTTCCAGTTGATTGAAGGTGACCGCTATGATGTGCAGGCGCGGAAAAAAGGAGTACCCCTCACGGAGGTACTGAAAGACGAGCCGTCTGTAGATCGCACATTGGCATTGATTGACGCTTTCTTGTCCACAGTACCCGAAGAAGTAGCGGCCCAGACCGGCTTCGACTATTCGATGGATTATACTTCCTATCTTTTGGAGGAGACTCCGGCTACGGAACAGCCTTCAGAAGAAACGCCCAAACTCAAAGGCTACGAACTGATTGACGATTTTATAGAAAAGAGTGAGAGTGACTCCCCCCTCTGCATGAAGTCTTTAAGAGAAGAAGCGGTATTTTCCGCAGATGCTTCGGACGAGGTATGCGAAGAAGAAACGACGGAGGAAGAAGAGGAAGACGACAGCTGTTTCACAGAAACTTTAGCAAAAATCTATGTTAAACAGCAACGATATTCAAAAGCTCTTGAAATAATTAAAAAATTAAGCTTGAAATATCCAAAAAAAAATGCTTACTTTGCAGACCAAATCAGATTTTTGGAAAAATTGATTATTAACGCTAATTCAAAATAACTAAAAATGTACTTATTATTCGTTATCTTAATGGTTATTGCAGCCTTGTTGATGTGTTTCATCGTGCTGATTCAGAACTCAAAAGGAGGCGGACTTGCTTCTGGTTTCTCTTCATCTAACGCCATCATGGGCGTACGCAAGACTACAGACTTTCTGGAAAAAGCAACATGGGGCCTGGCCATCTTTATGGTTGTAATGAGCATTGCTACTGCTTATGTAGTTCCTCGTTCTGCAGTTGTTAAAGATGCAGTGTTGGAACAGGCACAGAAAGAACAACAGACTAACCCGTATAACTTACCCGCAGGTACGGCTGCGCCGCAAACTGAAGCTCCTGCTACCAATGCACCTGCTACAGAAACTCCGGCACCGGCTGAAACTCCTGCTCCTAAAGCAGAGTAATTTGCTCCGCCGTCAGGTAAGGCTTTGGGATAAAACCATTTAAGGGAAGGTGCAGACGGATGCTGCATTTCTTTGATATTTAAGTGCGGATTACGCAGATTACACGGATTTTCAATGTTCCGAGTGGTCAGTGTAATCCGCACTTAACTTTTTCTTGTAAAAACAATCTCTTTGTGATAGAAACAAACGAGATTTAACTACCTTTGTTGGCTGTATAAGATTATTAACTACTTTTTAAATATAACAATGACAGAACATTTGAAACAGAAACTGAATGACTCCCCCGTACTCCGATGGAGTGTTCTAGCATTGGTCGCATTTACTATGCTATGCGGCTATTTCCTCACCGACGTAATGTCTCCTCTAAAACCCATGCTTGAGAAAGAACTATTATGGGATAGTCTTGATTATGGATTCTTCACAAGCGCTTACGGTTGGTTTAACGTATTCTTGTTGATGCTGATCTTCGGTGGTATCATTTTGGACAAAATGGGAGTTCGTTTCACCGGAATGGGAGCTTGCTTATTGATGGTGTTTGGTTGTGGATTGAAATACTATGCGATTTCTACTACTTTTCCGGAAGGTGCCATGCTCTTCGGATTCAAAACACAGGTGACGTTGGCTGCATTGGGATATGCTATCTTTGGTGTAGGTGTGGAGATTGCTGGTATCACTGTTTCCAAGATTATAGTGAAATGGTTCAAGGGCAAGGAAATGGCATTGGCTATGGGACTTGAAATGGCTACGGCACGTATCGGAACAACTCTGGCGATGGTATTGACAGTTCCTTTGGCAGACTTCTTCGGATATACGGACGAGGGTGGTGCATTCCATACCAATATTCCTGCTCCTATTCTGTTTTGTCTGATTATGCTGTGTGTAGGTACCATTGCTTTCTTCCTTTATACTTTCTACGATAAGAAATTGGATGCTTCTTTGGATGCAGAAGGTTTGGAACCGGAAGAACCGTTCCGTATGAAAGACATTGTGTATATCATCACAAATAAAGGATTCTGGTTGATCGCATTACTATGCGTATTGTTCTACTCGGCTGTATTCCCCTTTATCAAATATGCTGCCGACTTGATGGTGCAGAAATATAATGTAGATCCTAAACTGGCGGGAACGATTCCCGGATTGTTGCCGATTGGTGCAATTATCCTGACTCCGTTGTTCGGTTCGTTATATGACCGTATCGGCAAGGGAGCCACGTTGATGGTGATCGGATCATTGATGCTAATTTTTGTACATACCATGTTTGCCTTGCCTATACTGAATATATGGTGGTTTGCTACTATTATAATGATTATATTGGGATTTGCTTTCTCACTGGTGCCTTCGGCTATGTGGCCTTCTGTTCCGAAGATTATTCCGGAAAAACAGCTGGGTACTGCTTACGCTTTGATTTTCTGGGTACAGAACTGGGGACTGATGGGTGTTCCTTTGTTAATCGGATGGGTATTGAATACTTATTGCAAAGGTCCGGTGGTAGACGGTGCACAGACTTATGATTACACATTGCCGATGACTATTTTTGCTCTCTTTGGTGTACTTGCTCTGATTGTTGCTTTGATGTTGAAAGCAGAGAACAAGAAGAAAGGATACGGCTTGGAAGAGGCAAATATCCAGAAGTAACAGTTACAATTCGAAGTAACGTTATAAATCCGAGAGTATAAGGTTTGAAAATAAAAGAGGGTTAGTATTAATGCTCTGAAATAAAAAAAAGAATTATGGCTGCCAAAGAGAAAATCAACCTGTTAGAGGTCATTCCTTGTCGCAGTGAACATATTACAGCAGAAAGGGAAGGGGAGACGATTGTGCTCTCCTTTCCCCGTTTTAAATATCCGTGGATGCAACGCTTCCTTGTACCGGCAGGAATGTCGAAAGAACTTCATGTGCGATTGGAAGAACACGGTACGGCTGTATGGGAACTGATAGATGGAAAACGTACTGTTCGTGAGATCATAGAAGGGCTCGCAGATCATTTTCAAAATGAAGCGGGATACGAGTCTCGTGTATCGGCTTATCTTTCTCAAATGCAGAAAGATGGATTTATAAAACTTTTTATTAATTGACTTAATCAGATGATAGGTGATAAATGATAGTTACTATACGGCATAATAGCTAGTTATATGATAGTGCAGCCTCCTAAGGAGGTTTATCAAATATCCCGTTTAAAGATATGAAAAAAGGCAACTGATTCGTAATGATGTAGTTGCCTTTTTAGTATTTTGAGAATATCTTTAGTTACTTATATTTCTTATTTACTGAATATCCCTTATCATTTAGGAAGCATCTCCCATCTATCATTTATCACCTATCATCTAATAAATTATCTAATTAAGGAAAATAGCCCAGAATATGACAGCAGTTGCAATGAGGACTCCCATAATAATAAGCGTCCCCCAAACGAAATAATTGCTGTCCTTTTCTTTCTTTTTCTCCGAGTCGTGGATGATACGTCCCATTTCCTCGGGAGTGGTGTTGGGCAGTGGATAAGGCTCGTTGGTGCGGTTTAAGTGCTTCAGTTTGTCGTTGGCACGTTCACGGCGTAGACGGGAAGCCTCTCGCCCTTCGCTAAGCCGACGTATCATGTCGAGCATGTGTCCTTCACCACCCATATTCTTTGCCCTTTAGAAGTTTACTATTTGCCTTCTTCTCTATCCACTTTTAACAATCCTCCCGTATTCGGATCAAAATAAACTTTGATTGTAGAATTCTTATTGAACAAGACAGGAGCCAGATATTCTATCACACCGAATTGAGTAATAGGAAGTTCACCTTCGTAAAGTTTCTTTTTACCGTCGGTCAATGTAACCATTGCTTGTCCGGGCACGTTGTAGGCGATTCCATCCAAATCTTTCTTCTTCTTACCGTCTTCCTGTGGAATCTTGACAGATTTCAGGTCTTTCAAGCTGATATAAAACGGAGTTCCTGCCAGATCGTTGTTGGCAACTACACCCAGTTTCTTGGAGAAGCGGAAAGCAACTTCGTTGTTAAATTCCTTGTCCGGAGTAAGACGGACGGTGAATGTCTTCTCTTCCTTATCACGAGTGCCGGAGAACATTTGCGTCATTGCTTCTTCCTGTGCATTCAGATTATCAAGCATAATTTTAAGCTGTGCTCCGTCTGAAGGCATATTGTCAGCTTGTCCGCGCAATAAGGCATTCTTGCTTTCGCGGATGTTATAGATCTCTTTAGCCACCAGTTCAGCCATCTTCGCGGTAGAGCTGGCCATCAGAATTTCTTCGGTCAGGAATTCGCGGGGATTCGCTATTTTTGAGAGGACAGTGGGAGCAGGAGCTGTTTTCTTGTCTGAACTGCTTTTGCTGTAAGGCACATTGATGGCTTTCACGATGCCGTCCTCTGTCAGTTCCATGAGTGGTGCTACTGTTTTATCCTTCAATTTTACGAAGTAAGTAGTTTCGCTGTTGGGTACACCTACAGATTTCACTTTCACACTAGCCAGTTCCCAATACTCTTCGGGTTCGGTGGAGACATTGGCCAATCGCAGGTAACGATCAGCGTATTTGCTGAATTCTCCTGGAGTATAGTTGACTTTGTTGGCTTTTATTTCAAGCTCTATTTGGGTTTTGGGAAGACTGTAAACTACTCCGTAATCTTTTCCCCGGGTAACTCCCGTCAGTACTTCGGTTTGTGCATAGGCGGACGTTGCCATCAGTAGTCCCGCTGCTATAATCAACTTTTTCATATTCGGTTCTTTTTAACTGGTTTTGAAAACAAAGTTAATGAAGTTATTGAAAAAACTGTAAGTTCTTAACTTTTATTCGCTTACAAGTCGCCATGCTGTCGGTAGACAGGTGATAATATCGCTTGCGATCATTCCGATCATTCCCTGCTTCTTTTGAGCAACATCGCCCGCCAATCCGTGAATGTAAGTGCCGATTTTAGCGGCTTCTTCGGTTGGATAACCTTGGGCAAGCAGTGCCAGGATTACTCCGGTCAATACGTCACCACTACCTCCGGTTGCCATTCCGGGATTTCCGGTTGGATTGAAGAAACATTTACCTTCGGGGGTGATGATGGCGGAATAGGCTCCTTTTAAAATAATGTGTACATGAGCGGCACGAGCCAACTCGCAAGCTTTCATCAGACGTTCGTAAGAATCCTGACATTTGCCGGTCAGACGTTCCAGCTCCTTCGGATGTGGGGTGAGGATGGAACCTTTCGGCAGATGTGTAAGTGCGTGGCGGTGGTTGGCTAGGATATTAAGTGCGTCGGCGTCTACTACAACAGGGGCTTGGCAGTGTTCCAGTTGTTCCAGTAGGGCAGCTTCCGTTTCTTCATTTCGTCCCAGTCCCGGGCCGATGCCGACTGCTTGATAATCATCTGTGTCGGTGGGTACGGCAAAACAGGTCTCGTTAGCGTCGGTTTCTACGATTGCTTCGGGTATGGAAGTCTGCAAGATGTCGTTGTTACACATTGGTGCATGAACGGTCAGCAGTCCTACTCCCGAACGGAGGCAGGCACGGGCAGCGAGAGCGGAAGCTCCTACCATTCCTTTTGAACCGGCTATTAATAGTGCATGACCAAAGTTTCCCTTGTGGGCAAATTGTTTACGTGGTTTGATGAGTGAACGGATATCCTCTATTTCCAACATCTCGTAGTTTGTTTCCGTCTCTTCAATGCCGTCCTCGCTCAATTGGATATCCAATAATTCCCATTCTCCTACAAATTCAGTGTTTTCAGCGAACAGAAAGGCCAGCTTCGGCAGTTGCAGACTGAAGGTAACGTCGGCACGGATAATATTGGTTTTTACGTTGAATGTGTTTTCTTCTCCCATCAGTCCGGAAGGAATGTCAATGGCTACTACCATGGCAGGGGAAGAATTGATGTATTTCACTACGGCAGCGAATCCTCCGCTCAACGGCTTGTTCAGGCCGGAACCGAATAATCCATCAATAACCAGATGATCGGGCGTCAGGACAGGAGGAACGAATTGGGTACTAATTTCGTGGAATGTCACTTCTTCCATCATTTCTACCAGTTCTTTATTAGTCTGGCAGTCGGGCGAAAGTTCTCCCTTTGGGTTGAAGAGATATACTTCGATCTTATACCCTTTTTCAGCCATCATGCGGGCTACGGCAAGAGCGTCTCCGCCATTATTTCCCGGTCCGGCAAAGATGGTGACCGGTGTTTCCATATTCCATCTGTCTGTGATGGCTTTAGTTAATGCGGTTGCTGCACGTTCCATCAGGTCGATTGATGCAATAGGTTCGTTCTCAATAGTATAAGCGTCCAATTTCTTGATACTGCTGCTTGGAAATATTTTCATTGCGATGTTCTTTTAGTTTTCGGATTACAAATGTACATGATTCTTCTGACTTTTCCGGTTTGTTGTGGGAAGAAAACTTATTAATTATAAGGAGATGAGCTGCAGGGAATAGGGAAATAAGTTGTTCTTGACCCATAGCAAAGTTCTTTTCTATGGGTTGCAAAGTTTTTGAGTATAGGAAGAAAACTATAATTGCAACCTTTGATTATATAAATGAAGCTTTCATTTATATAAACGAAAGCTTTGTTTTTATAAATGAAACTTGCATTTATAGATTTTGGTTAGTGAAAGGGAACTTTTCAACGAGTCATTAGTAAGTTTATCATTAATAGAGAGTAACTTTGTTATGAATAGATTAGGCATAATCTGTAAATGCATCGGGCATAATCTGTCCGATTAGGGGAATATCCGCTTTTGAACTATTTAAGTGTTTGATTATTTGCGGTTTCCAATAAAAATATTATCTTTGGGGTAGGTGATGTATATTGCATCATTTTCCTATGCTCACAATGAATAAGATTATAAATAATAGATTGTTTAATCTTTTAAAGTTTGCATGATGGAAAAGACAAAGATTGGCTTGAATGCCGGGAAAGTATGGCGCATCTTAAATGAAAAAGGTGAACTCTCCATGTTTGATTTGTGCCGTGAATTAAGTTTGACGTTCGAAGACGTAGCTCTTGCTATTGGTTGGCTGGCTAGAGAAAGCAAGGTCTTTTTGAGGAAGAGGGAAGGAATGCTTTTTGCCAGTGTCGAAAATGTCGAATTTACTTTTGGCTAAAGTGGTAAGTAACCTGCATGTAAGATGGATCTCCACTTTGTTATTTACACAGCTAAAAAAATAATGAAGTGGATCAGTAGGATTTTTTATGCCCATTTTTATTATTCCCCCTATATTCCCGTTTGATAAGAACTTTCTTTTTTTGAAGCATTTAATCTATTTTTCGTACCTTTGCACCCCATAAACTACTAAACACATAAATTCATGAGTGCATTGAAAGGGCATCCGAAAGGCCTTTATCTGATTTTCGCGACAAGCACGGCAGAACGTTTCAGTTACTACGGTATGCGCGCGATCTTTATTCTTTTCCTGACGCAGGCATTATTGTTTGACAAAGAAGCGGCAGCATCCATTTACGGTAGCTATACCGGGTTAGTCTATTTAACTCCTTTGATTGGCGGATACATTGCCGATAAATATTGGGGAATCCGTCGCTCTGTGTTTTGGGGAGCAATGATGATGGCAGTCGGACAATTCCTGATGTTTATGAGTGCCTCTACTTTAGATAATACGGAACTTGCTCACTGGATGATGTATGGCGGACTCGGATTCCTGATCTTGGGAAATGGTTGTTTCAAACCTACCGTTTCTTCTCTCGTAGGTCAACTCTACGAACCGGGAGACAGACGGCTGGATGCTGCATATACCATCTTCTATATGGGAGTGAATGTAGGTTCTTTTGCCGCCCCTTTGATTTGTGGTTATCTGGGCGATACCGGTGACCCGCACGATTTTAAATGGGGATTTCTTGCAGCCGGAATCATGACACTGTTCACTGTTGTACTTTTTGAAACTCAAAAGAATAAATATCTTTTCTCTCCCTCCGGAGAACCAATCGGTATTATCCCCGATGCCAAACGTGAAAAGAAAGAGGATAAAGCCGAGCATATCTCACACCCGAAAATGGATAAGCGTACCAAGTTGCGTAATACCCTTGTAATCACTATTCTTACAGTTGCTTTAATAGCCTTCTTTAATTACGCTTTTGAGGGTGACTGGGTGAGCATCGGTATTTTTACCGCCTGCATTGTTTTCCCTGTCCTCATCCTATTGGATGGTTCATTAACCAAGATCGAACGTAGTCGTATTTTCGTTATCTATATAGTAGCTTTCTTTGTCATTTTCTTCTGGGCGGCTTACGAACAGGCAGGAGCCTCTTTAACTCTCTTTGCCTCCGAACAGACTAATCGTGATATTTTAGGTTGGGAAATGCCGGCTTCGTGGTTTCAATCCTTCAATCCTCTGTTTGTTGTTGTCCTGGCATATCTAATGCCGGGTGTGTGGAGTTTCCTCAACAAACGAAAGATGGAACCTGCTTCTCCTACCAAACAAGCGATTGGCTTGCTACTTCTTTCTTTAGGTTATCTTTTCATCTGTTTCGGAGTGAAAGATGCTATCCCCGGAGTGAAGGTAAGCATGATTTGGCTGACAGGACTTTACTTTATTCATACAATGGGTGAAATAGCCTTGTCACCTATCGGACTTTCAATGGTAAATAAGTTGAGTCCGCTACGTTTCGCCTCTTTGATGATGGGAATCTGGTATCTGTCTACTGCCACAGCCAATAAATTTGCAGGCATGTTGAGCGGACTTTATCCGGAAGCCGGAAAAGTGAAATCAATCTTTGGTTATCAGATTGCTACCATGTACGATTTCTTTATGGTATTCGTTGTCATGTCCGGTGTTGCTTCATTGATTCTGTTCCTTCTCTCGAAGAAATTACAGAAGATGATGCACGGGGTAGAATAAAAAATCGTATTTTTGCAAGGTTATTTTTAAAATTACCGGTTATGGATACCATTCAGATAAAAGACAAACAGTTCACTGTTTCTATTAAGGAACAGGATATTCAGAAAGAAGTGATTCGCGTAGCGAACGAAATCAACCGCGACTTGGCAGGTAAGAATCCGCTCTTCCTTAGTGTGTTGAACGGTTCATTTATGTTTACCGCCGACTTGTTGAAGCACATCACCATCCCTTGCGAGATTTCGTTTGTGAAACTGGCTTCTTATCAGGGAGTGACTTCCTCGGGAGTGATTAAGGAAGTGATCGGACTGAATGAAGACATTGCCGGACGTACAGTAGTTATTGTAGAAGATATTGTAGATACCGGGCTAACCATGCAACGCCTGTTGGATACACTGGGTACACGCAACCCTGAAGCAATCCATATTGCTTCTCTGCTAGTGAAACCTGAAAAACTCAAGGTCAATCTGAACATCGAATACGTAGCAATGGAAATCCCGAACGACTTTATCGTAGGTTACGGACTGGATTATGATGGTTTCGGACGCAACTATCCCGATATTTATACAGTAGTAGATTAAACAGTTAATATTAAATAGGTACCAGTTTAAATGGTAAATAGTAAATCGTTAAATTGTAAATAACAAAATGTTGAACATCGTAATTTTCGGTGCTCCGGGTTCAGGAAAAGGAACACAGAGCGAACGTATTGTAGAAAAGTATGGAATCAATCACATCTCAACAGGAGATGTATTGCGTGCTGAAATCAAGAATGGCACAGAACTGGGTAAAACTGCTAAAGGTTACATCGACCAAGGTCAATTGATTCCTGATGAATTAATGATTGATATTCTGGCAAGCGTATTCGACAGCTTCAAAGATAGCAAAGGGGTAATTTTCGACGGTTTCCCAAGAACAATTGCACAAGCTGAAGCATTAAAGAAAATGTTGGCAGAAAGAGGACAGGATGTTTCTGTAATGGTTGACCTGGATGTTCCGGAAGAAGAACTGATGGTACGTCTGATTAAACGTGGTAAGGATTCCGGTCGTGCTGATGATAACGAAGAGACAATCAAAAAACGTCTGCACGTATATCATTCACAGACTGCCCCACTGATCGACTGGTACAAGAACGAAAAGAAATACCAACACATCAACGGCTTGGGTACTATGGAAGGTATCTTTGCTGAAATCTGCGAAGCAGTAGATAAATTGTAATTTAGTAATCTTACTAATTATCAATACACTATTATAAATGAATAAGTCAGTCAGTAGCCGGAGTATTCTACTTAACTACTCTAACTACTGACTACTTTAACTACTTAAAAAGAATATGGCTGAATCGAATTTTGTTGATTACGTAAAGATATACTGTCGCTCGGGTAAGGGCGGAAGAGGCTCTACGCACATGAGGCGCGAGAAATATTGTCCTAACGGAGGTCCCGATGGGGGCGATGGTGGAAGAGGAGGTCATATCATCTTGCGCGGTAACCGTAATTACTGGACATTGTTGCACTTGAAGTATGACCGTCACGCAATGGCCGGTCATGGTGAATCGGGGAGCAAAGGACGTAGTTTCGGAAAAGACGGTGCGGATAAAGTAATAGAAGTGCCCTGCGGAACGGTCGTTTATAATGCCGAGACCGGGGAATATCTTTGCGACGTAACAGAAGACGGACAGGAAGTGATCTTGCTCAAAGGCGGTCGCGGTGGTCAGGGTAACTGGCATTTCAAGACGGCAACCCGTCAGGCTCCGCGTTTTGCGCAGCCGGGAGAACCGATGCAGGAAATGACCGTTATCATGGAGCTGAAACTGCTTGCCGATGTTGGTCTGGTAGGTTTCCCGAATGCGGGTAAGTCAACTTTGCTTTCTTCTATTTCGGCTGCCAAACCGAAAATTGCAGATTACCCGTTTACTACGCTCGAACCCAATCTGGGTATCGTTTCCTATCACGGTGGAAAGTCTTTCGTGATGGCGGACATACCGGGTATTATCGAGGGAGCCAGTCAGGGTAAAGGCTTGGGACTGCGTTTCCTGCGTCATATCGAGCGCAATTCATTACTGCTGTTTATGGTTCCGGCAGACAGTGACGACATTCGTAAGGAATACGAAGTCTTGCTGAACGAACTGCGTACTTTCAATCCTGAAATGTTGGACAAGCAACGTGTGTTGGCTGTCACCAAGAGCGATATGCTCGATCAGGAATTGATGGACGAAATAGAACCTACATTGCCGGAAGGCATTCCCCACGTATTCATATCTTCTGTTTCCGGTTTGGGTATCTCGGTGTTGAAAGACATTCTTTGGGAAGAACTGAATAAGGAAAGCAATAAGATAGAGGACATCGTTCACCGTCCGAAGGACGTAACCCGTCTGCAACAGGAGCTCAAAGACATGGGCGAAGATGAAGACATTGTTTATGAATATGATGACAATGTTGATGATGATGACGATGATATCGACTATGAATACGAGGAAGAAGATTGGGAAGAAAAATGATTTCACTTACAAAAAATAATGAGTTGAAGGGATATAAGTCACTGGATGTATATCCCGAGGTAGCTCATTTCGTAACAACGCGTCACGAAGGTATAAGCACCGGAGCTTACGGCTCTTTCAACTGTTCGCCTTATACCAACGACTCATGCATGAACGTCAATCGCAATCAGAGCTGGTTGTTTCAGTGCATGAATCATCAGATAAAGGAGTTGTTTATTCCTGAACAGAGCCATGGTTGTGCCAGTCTGATTATCAATGAATCATTTTTTAAAGAGTCATTAGAAATGAGACGGCTACTTTTGCGAGGAATGGATGCCTTGATAACTAATGTGCCGGGATATTGCGTTTGCGTCACGACGGCGGATTGTGTTCCTGTATTGCTGTACGACAAAAAACAACACGTTGTGGCTGCCGTTCATGCCGGATGGAAAGGAACTGTGAAGCATATTGTCAGTCATGTGATGGATCACTTGAATCAGAAATTCGGGACGCAAGGCGAAGATGTGGTAGCTTGCATCGGGCCGAGCATTTCGCTCGAATCATTTGAAGTAGGTGATGAGGTGTATGATGCTTTTAAAGAAAGCGGTTTCGATATGTCTCTTATTTCTATGAAGAAGAAGGAGACGGGCAAATATCATATTGATTTGTGGGAAGCCAACCGGATTGAATTACTGAATGCCGGAGTGCCTGCAGAACAGATAGAAGTAGCTGGCATCTGTACCTATATTCATCATGATGAATTCTTCTCTGCACGTAGACTGGGAATAGATTCCGGTCGTATCTTGTCGGGAATAATGATTAGAAAGTAATAATTGGTGTCTGTAATTGCAGGACGCTGATGATTAGTTTATGATAAGTTATGTTTGAAATAAAAGTATCTAAAGAAATAAAAGACGCATGCCCGGTTTTCGCCGGAGCCGCCGTGTATGCTGCAGTGAAGAATACTGCTTACAGCGAAGGTCTTTGGCGCGAAATCAATGCTTTCACCGAACAACTGACTTCCACTACACAGATGGAAGACATCAAACATCAACCTGTTATCTTTGCTACCCGTGAGGCTTATAAACGTTGTGGCAAAGACCCCGGACGTTATCGTCCGTCAGCCGAAGCTTTGCGTCGCCGCCTGATGCGCGGAATCCCTTTATATCAGATTGATACGTTGGTAGACCTGATTAACCTCGTGTCTCTTCGTACGGGACATTCTATCGGTGGTTTCGATGCGGATAAAATACAAGGTATACATCTTGAACTCGGTATCGGCAAAGCTGGAGAACCGTTTGAAGGTATCGGACGCGGTGTGTTGAATATTGAAGGATTACCCGTATATCGCGATTCATTCGGAGGAATCGGAACCCCGACAAGCGATCACGAACGTACGAAGATGGATCTCGGAACTACTCATATCCTGGCGATAGTCAACGGTTATAATGGGAAAGATGGCTTGAAAGAAGCTGCTGAAATGATTCAGACTTTATTAAGAAACTATGCAGAATCGGATGGAGGCGAAATCATGTTCTTTGAATAATGAGGCTTTCTTCTCCGGCTTGAAAAAGAAAAAATACATGAGAAACATACTTATCTTCCTGACTGTTTTATTATTGCCACTGGTTGCCAACGGACAGAATAAATCTTCATTCTCTGCCCGGGAAGTGAGCGATGTTCGAGTAGCTACTCCCGGACTATTTGCTAAAGATAATCACATCTATCTGCGTTTGGACTCTTTGAAAGATCACGAATATGCTTTTCCCTTACCCGGAGGAAAAGTAATCTCTGCTTATGGAACTCGTGGAGGGCATTCGGGAACAGACATTAAAACCTGTGCAAAAGATACGATTCGTGCTGCTTTTGATGGAGTGGTACGTATGGCAAAGCCGTATTATGCCTATGGAAATATAGTTGTCATCCGTCACGCTAACGGATTAGAAACCCTTTATAGCCACAACTTCAAGAATCTGGTTAAAAGCGGTGATATCGTAAAAGCCGGACAACCTATCGCACTAACCGGGCGTACTGGCCGTGCCACTACCGAACATGTGCATTTCGAAACCCGTATCAACGGAGAACACTTCAATCCGAATCTGATTTTCAACCTGAAAGAGGGAACATTGCGGAAAGAATGTATCAAGTGTACCAGGAATGGAAGTAAAATCGTTGTGAAGACTCACATTCCTGATAACCGGGTTGCGCAGAATAAGAAGTAAATTATGATGGAACAAACCGTATACAAACCGGCTTGTCTATTTTTATATCCAGGTGCACGTCCGTTAGCAATCCCGTATCTGCATCTCTTTCATAAACTTGTATCACATTGCTATCTCTGCAAGCGACTAACAAATATTTACCGTTAGGCGTGATGATGAAATTACGCGGATGAATCCCTGTAAGTTGATAGCCTGTTTTCGTCAACATTCCGTTATCCGGATGAATCCGGAAGATAGCGATGCCATCTGCTTTCAAGCGATTACTGGCATATAAGAATTTTCCATCCGGGCTGATATGAATGTCTGCACTTCCTTTGGCTCCCACAGTATCAGCAGCTATCGTTTGCATCTCTTTCAGGTTTCCGTCTTTATATTCAAAAGCAATGACTGTGCCCGATAACTCATTTATCAGATAAGCATAGTTACCGTTCGGGGCAAATGTCAGATGGCGAGGGCCTGAACCGGCTTTTACTTTGTAGGCTGCTGGTTGTCCTTCTTTAAGGAAACTCTCTTGGTTGGTGATATCTGCATTCGGGTTGATGACATATTTATGTATTTGATCTGTTCCTAAATTATCAGCAAACAGATATTTTCCATCCGGAGTAATCCGTATACAGTGCAAATGAGATTTTTCCTGTCGTTCCTTGTCTACTCCCGAACCTTCAAACTTCAGGATATCGGAAGCAGGAAGGAGAGAGCCATCCTTAGCAATAGGAAAAACAGAAATACTGCCTCCACTGTAATTGGCAGTCACCACATTCTTACCATTAGTGATAATATAGCAAGGGTCTTCCCCTTCGGTCTTTTGTGAGTTTAATAGTTGGAAAGTACCTTTCTCTTTATCGAAAGCCAATGCATTGGCAGCAGCCCGCTCATCATTAAATTCACTGACTGCATAAACGAATTTTCCGTCAGCGGATGGAACGAGATAAGAAGGATTTTCTATTTCTACTTCACTCAACGGGACAGCAATTCCGTCTTTTTCATTAAAGCGGAAGCTATAGATACCCTTACTGGTTCCTGAAGTGTAAGTACCTACTAACATCGTTAATTCATTTTCCGTAGTACCGGTTGTTTCCATATGAGTCTTTTTTTTAGATGTGCAGCTACTGATACTGATTCCTAATATACAAACAGCAGCGAATGAGTTGAATATAAATGTTTTAGATAGAAATGTCTTCTTCATAAATAGCATGTTATTGGTTGGTTCTTCATGATGCTTTTTCATTTTAAGTATGAAATAGCTCCGTAAAGATAATGCTTTGATATAATATTTGCTAACGTCTTCTCGTAATTTAGAAAACATTTCCTATCTTTGCACCCTTGGAAAGCGTTCTAAATAATCGCTATTCTGTACGAATAAGAATTTGGGGTTGACTGGATTTGACAGCGGGCAGAAATGGTAGGTAAGCATGCAGTGGGTCGGTAATTTCCACTTAAATATCAGTTATCAAAATTTTATCTGGCGAAACTAATTACGCTCTTGCTGCTTAATCGAATCACAGTAGATTAGCTTAATCCAGGCACTAGGTGCCAGGACGAGACATCACTCGGAAGCTGTTGCTCCGAAGCATTCCGGTTCAGTGGTGCAGTTACATCGGGGATAGTTGGAAGTGGCCTCGCACTTTTGATGAAACTTTAGAGGATAAGGCAGGAATTGATGGCTTTGGTTCTGTTCCTGCACGAAAATTTAGGCAAAGATAAGCATGTAGAAAGCTTATGATTTCCTCGTTTGGACGAGGGTTCGATTCCCTCCAGCTCCACTTTATACTAATCATTAGTATCTATAAAGAGAACACTCAACGTTGCAATAGTAACATTGAGTGTTCTTTTTTTATGGGGCTATCAATGAATTTATTCCACCTCGCGAGCCATTTATTTTTATATCCGTATCGGGCAATAGCTTTTTAATGCGCTCTATTCCCTCTTTGGTTATCTTTCCATATAGGGTCAACGATTCAATTTTTATCTTTGATATTTCATCCGGTATATCGATCTTATCGATAAACTGGATATCCAACCTTTTTATCTCCTTCAGTTCTAACAAGACAGTAGGAAACTCCTTTACCCTAATGTTAATGCCGCTCCCCCAGCCGTCATTTTGGGCATCAGCATTCAACTTGTTTTTTAATCCGTCATTGTTAACGTCTTTCTTTCTGACCATCCAACCAATTTGTGGTCGCAGAGCAAAATTCTTACTATTTTGCTCCAGTCCGATGAAACCTGCCCAAAATTCTAATGGAGTCTCTTTGACGGCATCAGTATATACTTCCTGATACTTTACATCTACCTTCACTATTTCATCGGGGAGACAATTTCTGCCTTCAAGTTGTTTCAGATTATTTCTTCTTCCTTCCTTGTCATAAGGGAAAAATTTAACGATCCATCCATCAATAATATTCGGAGCGCCGTATTGCTTCTGTGAATGATATTTGAACATATTGCGCCAAAAGCTTTTGTCCACCTGGCCTTTGGAGGCTTTGACAAATTCTTCCAGAAGAGGTTCCAGTTCGGAAATCCACCATTCGAGTTTATATTCTTTCAGGCTTCTGGCTTTCTGTAGAACTTTTTCCCAGTCCTCCGGAGTTCCTTCAAGGGTTATTTTAGGTATTCCACAGACTATGCGTATGATTATAAACTCAAAGTATGGCTTCACAGCTTCCATGATTGTTATTTCAGAAGCAACTTTCTCTAAGGAAGTGGTTGTTGAAAAATTACAGGTGAGCAATTCAGTCAGATGGTTACCGACATATTCTGATATTTGTTTTGTGAATTGAGGAAAGAGCTCTTCCCATGAAAAAGTAGGGTCTTCCAGTTTCTTGTCTGCTCTTACAATTAAGGACAGTTTGCCGGAGAAATCAACGAGATTATTTCTTATTGATTCCTGATTGGCATTTATATGTCGTGCAAATCCTTGGCTGATTAGTAGCCAAATCATGTCTGGGGACAGAACAAATGGTCTGTGATCTGCATAAGCCTGATACATACCGTTGAAAAAAGAATTAGTTCCAAAGGATACCAGACTGTCGGGAGATTGGCTCTTTGCAATGATATGATAAGGAATTTCGATATTCTTCTTTTTTATTTCATAAGGCTCTATGTCCATGTATGATAATATAAGACTTTTATAAATGTCGTCTTGGGAATATAAATGAAGTAATTTTTCAGGCTTTGAAAGTTTTTCAACTTTAAAAGTGATTCCATTTTGAGCAAATATGGGAATACTGCAAGATATTAATAAGCCAAATAGTATGTTTTTCATAATCTTAAAAGATTGTATGGTAGTAAGAATTAATCGAAAATACCTATGATTCTAATAGATAATATGCAAATATAGCAAAGTAATATAAGAAATAGACAAAATAAAGTCTTGAATATTTTTATTATCATAATTACGTATCGTCATTTATTTATTCGTATGTTTGAATAGATAGGCTTAGTAAATAGAGAAATAATAATTGTTCAATGAAAAATATATTGTTACTTATTGTTGTCTGCTTAGGTAATATGTGGACGTTGAAAGCACAGGGACATCCTGTCATTTATGCTTCTGCATCAGATAAAGAGACTATTCAGCAAAAAATAGCTGATGAAGAATGGGCAAAAGAAGCGTTTAATAAAATACGCGGAAATGTTGAGAAATATGCAGATCGCCATGCTGCAGATCCTCAATGGATTATTTCACGTCTTGCCATGTATTGGAAAGAGGGTGAACGATATACTCAATGCTATTTAAAAAATCAGAACTGGGATAGAGGGGAAGGGAATGCACCTGTTCCTACAGTTCGTATGCCGGGTATGCGCACTTGGAATAAATATTATAATGTTCCTTTAGAAGATAGGCAACCATATAATGAAACGGGAGATATGCTTGGACTTAATAGACAAAATCCTTCAGAGCCTCCTGTACTAGTGCCATATAAAGAGAGTGGGCATATGGTGCGTGGCAACAACGTAGAAATACTGACTCTTGCCGAGAATGCAGCATTTGTTTACTGGGTGACAGGGGAAAAGAAATTTGCACGCTTTGCGGCAGATATTTTTAATACATGGTTGATAGGGACTTATTATATGAATCCCATTCTCGATCCTGAAAAGTCGACAGGAGGTGCCGGAGGTTGGGAGCCGGGAGGAATTTGCGGATATTATGATTATGAACAGATACATGACGATCTTGCTTTACACGCCGCTACTGTATATGATTTTCTTTACGATTATTTGAAAGCTAATCCTCATGTTCATCTGAAAGAAATAGGAAAAGAAACAAAAGAAGTTGCAGGAATTGTTTTTAAACGTTTTATTGATATTGGCCTTATTCGTGGTGCAAAATCAGGCAACTGGAATGTGAATGGTTGGAATATGATATTACGTCCGATTCTTGTGCTGGAGGAGAATGAAGCATATCCGGATGGGAAAGGAAAAGATTATTATCTGCATTATTTGACGAATGAGTCGACAATATATCATGATGCTATTCCGGATATGGTGAAGACGTATGATCCTGTGACAGGTTTATGGCCGGAGTCGCCGGGATATTCTTTCGGAACAATTCAAATGCTATTGGATTGGGCTATATTGTTGAAGCGTTCGGGGATAGATATTATTGCTGATAATCCGATTTTGCAGAAAGCAGCAATGGCGGTTTTTCCCTGGATGGATGATGCAGCCAATATGGTTGTATTCGGGGATTCACGTGGAGGCAGTGCAAATTTTCTTACGTTTGAGAATTTGTTGACATATTATACACAGACTGCTAACAAAAAAGGCATTGAATCTACTGCCGCAGCTTTAAATAAAGGACTTTTATTAGGAAAATACGACCGTTCAAATGTCGGTTGGACAGGTATTTGTACTTATGTTCCTACTATTCCGGTAGTAAAATCAGAGATAAATGAAAGGACTTCCTATTCTCCACATCACCGTTTCATTACAATGAAGAATTGGACTGGTCCGTTTAAAATGATGGCTGCGCTTTATGGTGGAACAAATGGATATCACCTGACGGCAAATGGATTAGCTTTGCAATTATATGGCTATGGATATGCTTTGGCACCGGATGCTGCCGCTTATGAGTCTTATTGGAGCAAAGACCATGTCTATCATCAGTCTCCTGCAGGGGCTAATACTATACTTCCCGGCTATTCAGAAGGAAAAATAGTTATTGAAGCGATGGAACCGAAAGTAGAGACTGGTAAATTTGTGAATGAGAAGGCACTCACCCCATTCTTGAATTTTGCAGATATATCGGCAGGAGAGAAAAGAAGAACCGTTGCCTTAGTCCGTACGTCCGATTCAGACGGCTATTACATTGATATTTTCCGTTCAGATTTGAATGATAATGATTATCTGTTCCATAATGTTGGAACAAATCTTGAAGTAGTTGATGTGCGCGGAAATATTCTTTCATTTAATCGACAGGATAAATTGGAGAGAACGTATCATGTGGGTTATGAATGGTTTACTAATATCCGAAAAACTGAATATGACCGGAATTTTATAGCGAGTTGGACAATGCCCGAAAATATAACAGCCCGTTTATGGATGACAGGAGAAAAGGGGCGTCAGATTTATAAGGTAGACGCTCCGGCTACTACCTTAAATAAAGGATTAACTCCGGGGAATGTGTCTATGCCACCTTCTGTGACACCTACCCTGATTGTTCGTCAGGAAGATAATAACGCAAAAGCTCATCCGTTTGTTTCAGTATATGAAGCCTATAAAGGCGATACTCCTCATGTTAAACAAGTTACAGCTATGTCGGTTGGGGAAAATTGTGCAGGAGTAAAAGTGCTGACAGGAAATAAAAGAGAAGATTATGTATTCAGTGCAACAGATTCACAAGTGTATTCATTGGCTTCACGTACATTTTTTAGCGGTACATTCGGCTTGATAAGTGAGGTGGGTGGAAAAATAGACTCTATGTATTTAGGGAAAGGACGACTTCTTCAAAAAGGAAATTACTCATTAGAAGCGGAACAGAATGTTTATGCAACAATTTATCAGGTAGACGGAAATTGGTATTATTCTGCTACAGGGCCAGTGAAAGTAAAGATTGGAAAGATGGAAAGAATCTTGGACGAAGGATATAATAAACTACTAAATATTAAATAATAATTTATAAGATTGTAATGGATAAGAAGAACTTTTTTGTGACACTAGCGGCAGCGGCTCTATTTGCAGTTCCTGTCTCTTCACAAACAATTGACGTAAAAGGAGATGCTGAACCATTCACTCATTATTGGAGTGTCGGAGTTGGAGCAGGTCGTGCAAATGAAGGTTTGCGTGCCGGATGGTTGGAGCATTTGAAATTAGTGAAAGACTATTGTGGATTTCAATATGTGCGTATGCATGGTTTGTTTGGCGATGACATGTTTGTCTATTTCAAGAAACCGGATGGGCGAGTAGTCTATAACTGGCAATATATAGATGAAGTTTACGATCGTATGCTGGCTCTGGGAGTAAAACCTTTTGTAGAATTATCATTTTTCCCGAAAGACATTGCTGCAAAAGATAGTAAGCAACAAATGTGGTATCAGAATAATGTATCTGTGGACCGCAATAACTTTGATAAATGGCATAATTTGGTAAAGGAATTTACACAACATGTTGTTGACAGATATGGCATTGATGAAGTTTTAACTTGGTATTTTGAAGTATGGAACGAGCCGAATCTGAATCTGAACCCGAAAGCCGGTTTTTTCGACGGGACAAAAAGTGATTACTTCCGTATGTACAAAGAGTCCGTTAAGGCTATAAAATCTGTAGACGAAAGGCTGAAAGTAGGGGGACCTGCAACCAGTAATTTTATAGCAGATAATCGTCATGATGGTGAAATAATGGATCATAAAAAGTCTGTTTTCTATTCACAGGATATAATAAATACCAAACAATGGAAAGGTGTATGGATTGAAGATTTTCTTCGTTTTTGTGAAAAGGAAAATCTGCCGGTTGATTTTATTTCAACTCATCCGTATCCCACAGATTATGCTTTAGATCCGGATACGGGGCGTAGTAAGGATGCCATTCGCTATGTACATTCCCTGCATGATGATATAACATGGCTGCGTCAGCAGATTGCAGGCAGTAAATATCCTGATGCGGAAATTCACCTGACAGAATGGAGTACAAGTCCTAATAGTCGTGATCGTATGCATGATGTCCTGCCGCCGGCAGCCTATATTTTGAAAACCAACTTAGATTGTTTGGGAATGGCCAATTCGTTGATGTACTGGACATTCACGGATGTATTCGAAGAAAAAGGAGGTGGTGAGGAAATTTTTCATGGTGGTTTTGGAATGATTAATTTCCAAGGGTTGGTGAAACCTTCTTTTCATGCTTATCGTATGTTGCACCAATTAGGCGATGAGAAACTGTATTATAAAGATCCGTTGTTTGTGAGCCGTTCTTCTCGAACGGGCAAAATATCGGCTGTAGCCTTTAATTATCCGTCAGAATATGAAGAAGCCGTACCTTCGGCAGCGAATTTCAACAGTTACATGCAAGCATCATCTAAAAAAGTGGATATAGCATTGAAAGGATTAAAACCGGGCACTGTTTTTGAAATTGAGATATTGGATAAAGATCATGGTAATGTGTATGATGATTACTTGAAAATAGGTGCTCCACATTCGCCCGGTTACAAAGAAATCGATTATTTGAAACAGGCTGCCTGGAATACGGATAAACAGATTATTAAGGTGGATTCAGAAGGTACTTTTGTTTGGAAGTCTGAATTGGCTCCGTGGAGCTGCGTGTTAATTCGTGAACTGTAATTATGGAAAAATGCCTGAATATGAAAAAACGATTATTCTTAAAAATAGAATATTAAAATAATCAATAGAGGGCATAATTGCTACTCCTTATTAAGCGGAACGGAAAAACCCTGTTAATCCTGAATAGGAAATTCTCGTTTTTTATTATTTCACGTATTTATTGGTTAAATGGAAACGTGTTTTGCTTTTTAATTAGTTGAATGCGTGACTAAGTGTTGAATGACCTATCATTATAATACTTTTATTATGCCGATATTAAAACTATAACTAGAGGAAAAACAAGCTCTCAATGACCCTTTTGGGTGTTCCCCGGTGGCAATCGATGTGTTCCTCGGTGTCGGTCAAGTCAACCGACACCGAGGAACACATCGATTGTTTTAAACCAACGGATGCTTTATGGGTGCAAAAAGTGCATATTTGTTCTGATCTTATGCAGTAAAACTCTTTATTTATGCATATTAATGCGGTGATTTATACAGTTTATTCTTTGATTTATCATTTTTAGAACAATCGGTTTTCTACAAAATCTTAAAAAACGAACATCAGGAAAGAAACTTGACCGATGTTCCCTGCATTGTATAGATTCTTGTTGATAATAAGGGTTAATATGAAGCATCCCTTGTTGACAACCGACTTTATTTTTTCAATGTTATATACTTATTGAATGAAATAATAATGTATATTTGCAGGGAACAGAATGTGAAAAGGATGAAAAACATACTCGTTGTATTATTTATAATATTGCTAAACATACTTAATCCACAATATCTGTTGGCGAGAGACTTGAAGTTTAACCGTTTGACAGCCGAGAATGGATTACCCTACAGTACGGCTAATGTAATGCTTCAGGATGATAATGGATTTCTATGGATTGGTACTCATACAGGCTTGTGTCGTTATGATGGGATTAATACGGAGATCTATTCAGAGTTTGAAAACAAGCAGGTTCGAGCTTTGGCTGAAACGGAAGGAAATTGGTTATGGGTAGGTATGGAGAATGGGCTTGCCCGTATTAACTTGAAAACACGTAAAATGGAATCTATTCTTTGTGAGGGAAAAAAGGAACTACAAAGAGTTAGTGCTATCCATTGGGGAAAAGACGAAAAAGTGTATGTAGCTGCTATTGCTGGGCTTTTTGTCTATGACAAAGGAGTATTGTCACATGTGATTGCTGATGAAGGACAAGTGTTTTCTATATTGGAGAATACTCTCACTGACTATTGGTTGCTTACTGAAAAAGCGTTGTTAAACCTGGAAACTAAGACCGGGAAAGTTACAAAGTATGCTTGGCCGTTGAAATTCAACCCATTTTTTCAGGCTTCTCTAAATTCGTATAAAAATGTTCTTTATATTTCTGCTGAATACAATTCAATGTTACGATTCGACATGAAGAGTCGCAGGTTTATGAATGAGTTCGCAATGGAGGATAAAAAAAGAACTTATCCCTTGATTATTGATGGTGGGCAACTATTTGTAAATACAACGTGGGGGATAGAAGTGCTCTCATGTACGACGAACCGGTTGCAATATACTATCGCAGCTGATGAAGATATGAAAAACGGACTTCGGTCTAACCAGTTTTATTCTATGTATAAGAAAGGAACGACTTTGTGGTTGGGCATTTTTTCCGGGGGAATCGCTTATTCACAGATTGAAAATGATGCCTTTAATGTTTATCGACTTCCTGGCACGGATTTTACTACTTTCAATCGTCAGGTACGTTCTTTTTGCATTGTCTCGGATGATATAAAATTAATAGGAACAAGGAATGGATTACTGTTGGTTTCCGAAGCGGAAAAACGTGTTCAGACTTTCACCACTCAAGATTACCCGGCATTACTTTCTAATTCTATTTTATTTATTCAACCATTTGGTGGTGATGATTACTTGATTGGTACAACAAAAGGGCTTGTTCTTTTTTCTTTGAAAAAGAATTCTTTCAGGACCTTCTCTGAAGAAAACGTATATAGAGGAACACAGTTTTATTCTTGTTTGTCAGATGAAGAGGGGATATGGTTAGCTACATCTGAAAAGGTGCTCTATTATAATATGCATACAAATCAGACGGATATATATCTGCTGGATACTAATAAATATCCGGGATGTTCTGCTTTGTCTTTATGTTTCGACTCCCGTAATCGTTTATGGATCGGAACCTCTGATGGTATTTTTTTATTGGATAAGGTTACTCGTAAAATAACGGATACCTTTGAGGGAAAGGATAAATTGAAAAATATATCTAAAGCACAGATAAATAACATATCCAGAAGTAAGAATGGAAAGATGTTCATTTGTACCGATCGGATGGGGCTGATTGTTTTGAATGAACGGGGAACGGAGATTGATATTTATTCTGAAGATAATATTTTGCCACATAATACAGTTTATAGCGTTTATGAAGATGAACAGAATGTGTGGTGGATTGCTACGATGAAAGGGATTCTGCGTTATAATCGGGTGACTAATAAGAAACAGTTGTATGATTTATCAGCCGGGATACCTGGTGGAGTATGTCGCTCATTTAGTAAGGATAGTCAAGGCAGATATTGGTGGGCTAATGAAATGGGATTGGTTGTTTGTGATCCTTATCAGTTGTCACAAGCTGTATTGTGTGACTTGCCACGTATTAGTTCTGTTAAGGTTGCAGGGAAGCGGCAACAATTGTTGGAAGATCAGGAACAAGGTCCTGTAACTCCAGCTTATGCAAAATCAATGGTATTGCCTGCGTTTCAGAACAATTTGGAATTATGTTTCTCCATGCATACCTATCTAGGAGCTTTGGATTCTTATCAATATATATTGGAGGGATTTGATGAAAGATGGAAATATAATATTGAGAATAACTGTTTGTCCTATACTGATTTGCCGGCTGGGACATATCTGTTGAGAGTTCGTGGACAAGGGAACTCTGATTATGAAACTCAATTGGAAATTATTGTAGAATATCCATGGTATGTTACGTATGGTATCGCTGCCATAGTTGTCATAATTGTGCTATTGGGTATTGGGTGGAAATATTGGCGGAGAAAAGTGTCGATAGTAGAAATGAAACAGGATTCTGACGATGAATTGTTAAATACGGCGGCGTATAAACCTAAAACTCCAAGATCCAGTCAGGAAAAGTTGGATCGCCTGTATGAACAACTCATTCATTATTTTGAAACAGAAAAACCATATTTGAACAAACAGTTGAAGAGTGCGGATATTGCCGCGGCGTTATCTTGCTCTATTTCTTCTTTATCAGAGTGTCTTTCTTTTAAATTGAATACTAACTTTTCCGATTTTGTTGCTCATTATCGAGTGGAAGCTTTTGTTCAAAAGCAAAAACAGGAGGATATTTCTTTATACACATTAATGTCTATTGCAGAATCTTGTGGATTCAATTCAAAGTCGTCTTTCTTCCGGCTGTTTAAAAAGCAAATGGGATGTACTCCATTAGAGTATATTCAGAAGCAAGAGCATGACAGAGTATCAAAACAATGATTTGGGACTTTGCTTTTAATTGTATATGTTGTTGATATATAGTTGTTTATCTGTTTGTTGTCTTTCTTCCTTGCATTGATACCTACCACTTTCAAATTTTTGCCTTTAAATGAGACTAACAGTTTATATTTGCGTTCGTAATCATAACTCAAAGCTTATATTATGGAGAATGCAACTGATAGATCCCAGAGTATTATTGTAGATTCATACATTGAATATTATTCTCGTGTAGTGGATTTTATAACGTATCGAATTAACAATCGTTGTGATGCAGAAGATTTGGCACAAGATGTATTTGTACGTCTGATGGAATATAAGCAAATGCTTTGTGAAGATACAGTAAAACATTTCATTTATACCATTTCCCGTAATATTGTAACTGACTATCTTCGCCGTTATTATAAGGCAAGAGAAATCAGTAGCTATCTCTACGATGAAACTTCTTCTTGTACGAATGAAACGGAAGAGATTGTCTGGGCTAATGACATATCTTCATTAGAGAAGAAGAAATTGGCAACCTTTCCGAGGCAACGAAAACAAATTTATTATTTGACGCGCTTTGAAGGGCTTTCGTCAGTAGAAATTGCTACTCGTCTGAATGTCGGTAAGCGAACGGTAGAATGTCATTTGTTTATAGCAAGGAAAGAGATGCGTACATATTTACAACAGTGTATATAAAAAAGAGATAATAAACTATAGTGTTAATTTTAAATTGGAATTTATGGAAAATGATTTTCTTAGATTCTCACCCAAAAGAGTTTTATATTCTATGATGATGGCATCCGCGCTATGTGTCGGAAGTCCTCAAATGGTTTTTTCAGAGGTGAGAGACGTTCAGGCTATTCTGCAATCAGGTTATGTAAAGGGACAAGTGATAGATGAGAAAGGTGAACCTGTTATTGGAGCCAGTATTTCTGTGAAAGGGACTACCAATGGAGTTATTACTGATATAGATGGTAATTTTACATTGAATAATGTATCTAGAGGGGTGTTGATCATTTCGTATGTGGGTTTTCAAACACAAGAAGTGAATATAACAGGAAAGCCACTGAAAATTGTATTGAAAGAAGACTCCGAAATGCTGGATGAGATAGTGGTTGTTGGGTATGGAGTTCAAAAGAAAGCGACTCTTTCAGGTTCTGTTACTCAAGTAAAAGGAGATGAAGTACTTGCCGGAAAATCTACACAGAGTGTGGCTTCTGCGCTACAGGGTACCATTCCTGGTCTGACAATAACGCGTACTTCTTCCCGTCCGGGAAATGAAGGTACTTCAATAACATTACGTGGAGGTATCTCTGTGAATGATGATGCCAATAATCCGATGATCATTATTGATGGAGTAGAGGCTTATGAATGGGAACTTTCTCAGATTAATCCAAATGATGTTGAAAGCATATCTGTATTGAAAGATGCAGCAGCTGCAATTTATGGAACTAAAGCTGCCGGTGGTGTTATCCTGGTAACGACTAAACGTGGTAAAGAAGGAAAAATCAAAGTCACTTATTCGGGAAGTGTACATGCTAATATTGTAGGAAAACGTTATCCGGTTGCTAATGGGCAAGAATGGGCGCAAATGCATAATATGGCTGTGGAGAATGACTATAAATATGGTGCAGATCATACGTATGGTTGGAAGTTAGGATGGTCGGAAGAAACGTGGCGTTCGCTAGCCAATGGTGAATATATTGAAGGTATGGTAAATGGCGCCTATAAGATATTGGATCCTTATGCTGATCAATTTGACGAGGTTTATGGAACTACTTGGGGACAATCTCATAATGTAATGGTCAGTGGGGGGAATGACAAAGTGAAAGTGATGACTTCTTTGGGATATGCCAATGACCGATCTTTGATAGATGTGGCATACGATGGACAGAAAAAGTATAATTTCCGTACGAATCTTGATTATAAAGTCAGTGACATGATAAAAACGGAATTCAATGTGTCCTATGACAAACGTAACACTAGCAGTCCACAGCAAGGTGTAGGAAATGGTTTGCAAGATATGTATTTGTTTCCTATTTACAATGAATACGGCCAATTTTATGATACTTTTGGAAATAATAATCTTGTAGCCAAAATGGTAGAAGGAGGGCGTAACAATAATACGGAAGAAATCATGCGTTTAGGAGGAAAATTGACATTGGACTTCAATAAGTATGTGAAGGGATTATCTTTCCAGACTTCTGCAAATTTCCGTATTCGTCATCATAAGAAGATAGAGCGTCAGACTCATGTTACTCTTTATGACTGGGCAGGTGAAACGACTTCTATTGATGGTTATCCTGATTATTCGCAAGGATCAGGTTCAATTCATTCCCAATCGTCAAATGATGATTGTTGGGTAAAAAACACACTAGAAGATACGTTTTATCAGACTTATAATGCTTTGTTAAACTATAATCGAACTTTTGGAGACCATAATCTTTCATTAATGGCAGGTTTGACAGGTGAAAAAACACGATATGAGAAATATTACCAATACCGTAAGGGAATGGCCAATGATGAACTAGATGATATTAATTTAGGAGACGTCACTACTGCTGAAGCTACCGGAGGTAGAAATGAAGTAGGAATGATTTCTTGGATTGGGCGTTTGAATTATGATTATAAAGGGATTTATTTGTTAGAAGGATTATTCCGTCGTGATGGTTCTTCCAGATTTTCAAAAGATAACCGTTGGGCTAATTTTTATGGTCTTTCAGCCGGAATACGCTTCTCTGAATTTGATTTTGTAAAGAACTGGAATGTGTTTGACAATCTGAAGTTGCGTGCATCTTATGGAGAGACCGGTTCGCAAGGAGGTATCGGTCAATATGATTATTATTCAACAATTAGTAAAGGAAGTACAGTATTTGGCTTTGACGGCACTAAAGTGAACACAGCATGGATTTCGTCTATGACCTCAAAGGATAGAACTTGGGAACGTGTGGCTACCACTAATCTTGCAGTAGATTTTGCTGTTCTAAATAACCGTCTTAGTGGTACTTTTGAATACTATATTCGTAAGAATAACGATATGCTGATTTCTGTCACTTACCCTACAACGTTGGGAGCGACAGCCCCTAAAACAAATGCAGGAGGCTATCGTGCTAATGGTTGGGAATTACAGTTGAACTGGAATGATAGAATAGGACAAGATTTTACTTATAATGTCGGTTTTAGCTTGTCTGATTCGCGTACTGAAGTAACAAATTATGAAGGTGCTGCAGCTATTACTTACGGAAAGAATAAGATTGTAGAGGGAAAGCCCATCAATTCAATTTATGTATTCAAAACAAATGGTTATTTGCAAACAGAGGATGAAGTTGCTGCATATTATGAAACAATTAATAAAGCCGGAACTTTAGCTCCGACTCAAAACAGTAACAATCAATTGCGTCCCGGATGCGTAAAGAAAGTCGATTTGGATGGGAGTGGAGCAATCACAGCGGATGATCTTTATTATTATGGTGATTCTAATCCGCATTATCAGTTTGGAATTAATTTGGGAGCTAAATATAAAGGTTTTGATTTTTCAGCATTTGTTCAAGGAGTGGGCAAACAGAACCTCATCCGCGAGGGTAATATGCGTGGTCCTTTCGTTAGCTGGTGGATGAATCAAAACAAAACCTATCTTAGTAATACATGGACAGAAGAAAATACCGGTGCCCGCTTTCCGTTGTTATCATTCAATGGTTCGATAAACGATTGGAATTATAGTCAATATAACGATATCAATGTGATGAATGTCTGGTATGCCCGTCTGAAAAATATCGTATTGGGTTACACATTGCCTAAGACATGGATGAAGAGGATAGGAGTGGAGAATTTACGCCTTTATCTATCAGCAGACAATTTATTTGAATTGACACATGTAGCCGATGGATTTGACCCTGAAGCACAGGCTGCCACAGGGCAGGGTAAAGTTGATTGTTATGCACGTACAGTGTCTTTTGGTATTGATCTTACATTTTAAAATATATACGCATTATGAAAATGAATAAAATTATATATACCTTATTATTGGGGTCGATGGTAACTACAAGTTGCATAAGTGACTTTTTGAATTTGAAACCTTTGGATTCTGAAACAGAAGCGATTTTTTTCCAAAACTTGGAACAATTTCAAGCTGCTGCTGATAATCTTCATACTAATATTTACGCATGGCAGTCCAATGGAAAGAAAGGTAGTGCAAATAACACTTATGCCATTCGTTTTGATTATGGGACAGATTTGATTACAGTTTCTCACGATGCAGTGAATGGAACAAATGCAGCCGGCACTTCTGATGATTATTATTCTCAATCGTATGAATGGTTACGTGGTTGTAACCAATTGATTGAGAAAGGCGCCTCTTATTCTAACCCTGATGAAATAGCAGGTCCGGTTGGGCAAGCTCATTTCTTTCGTGCATGGCATCATTTCTTTTTGTTACAACGTTTTGGTGGAATACCATTGATGATGAGTACTCCCGATGTCTCTTCAGATGTGGTATGGGGCAAGAGGGCATCTCGATATGAAGTTATAAAAGCTATTTTGGATGATTTGGACACAGCTATTTTAAACTTGAGAAGCACGACGGTGTCTTCGACTTCAAATGATGGTCATGTAACAATTGAAGCTGCAAAAGCTTTTAAGGCACGTGTTTGTTTATATGAAGGTACTTGGGAAAAATATAATGGTATAGGTGCGGCTGATCCTACCAATGGGGATGGTGTAAAAAGCGGTGCTGGAACGGTCATCCCTGAAGGATACCCTTCTGTGGCCGACTTTTTAACCATGGCCAAAACTCTTTCTGATGAGATTATCACTAGTGAGACATTTGAATTGTTTTTAGGGGTAGAGAATGTGCCTAATTCGGCTAATCCGGATTTGTATGCACATAAGAGTTACTTTTATCTATTTAACTTGGAAGGTAGTGACTCTAATCCTGCCGGACTGAGTAAGGCTAATAATAAAGAAGCAATTTTTCGTGCTGTCTATGATCATACGAATAGGAAGAGTAATATGAATCTGACGCATGCGGAACCAGCTAAGATGACACGTAAATTAATTGATATGTATTTGTGTACTGATGGTTTGCCTGTTCATGTATCTCCTTTATTTAAAGGGTATATTGATATGAATACGGAATTTGAAAACCGTGATTATCGGCTGACAGCCTGTCATCCTAAGACATTGGATTATGTTTGGGGTTGGGGGAAATATGGTACTGGTGCAGATTATATGACAGATATAACTTCTTTGTCTGCCAATCAGTATCAATATTGTCCTAATTTGACGACTAATACAGCTTCAGGAACTCGTGGACGGAAATTCTGTTCGGAATTGTCTACCATAACCGATGCTGGGCAGGAAGCAATGGATTGTATGTTAATACGTTTAGCTGAAATATATTTAATTTATGCTGAAGCTACTTGCGAGTTGGGTAATGGTACTATCTCTGATGAGGATTTGAATAAGTCTTTAAATTTAGTTCGTGCCCGTGGTGGAGTGGCTCCTCTGAATGCTGCTTTGATAGCTAAGGCAAGATCATTAGGATGTGATATGTCTTATTTAGGAGAGATTCGTCGTGAACGTGCTTTGGAGTTGTATGCTGAAGGCTTACGTATTGCAGATGTATGCCGTTGGGGAATTGCGGAACAAGTTTTTGGGACAGAAAAATGTGGTGTCTACATAAGCTACGAAGATACTAATACATATTTGGTTACAATGAAAAATCCTGTAACAAACGAAGATGTTTTCAAATCCAGTGTTTGGACTGCTGATAATATAGAACAAGAAACTATTACTTATGAAGATCCTGCATATACTCCAACCGAACCAGGGTGTGTGATTGTAGAAAAGAAGGTTAATAGAAAATTTTCAAAGAAGAATTATTTGCAACCTATTCCTACAGATGAGATAAAGTTGAATCCGCAGTTATTGCAGAATCCGCAGTGGTAATGAATGTAATTAATAAAAAATGAATATGAAAAAGCTATTTAATTCTATAATGATTTGTGTTCTGTTACTTTCGAGCACTTTCATAGGAACTGCATGTTCAGACGATGATAAAAATGGATCGAATAAATATCCAGTTCCTGTAATCTCCGAGTTTTTTCCAAGCGAAGGTCTTCCAACTAGTGTGGTGACGATAAAGGGGGCTAATTTTGGAACAGAACGTACAGAGCGTGTGGGACGTGTGTATTTCGGAGGTGTCGAGGCTACTGACTATGAAAGCTGGTCGGATAATGAGATTAAAGTACGAGTACCGCAGAAAGGGCTTACCGGTAACATTACTCTGTGGGTCTGGAAGAATCATACAGAAACAACCGATGAATTTATTTGTGTTCCTGGTGCCGAGATTACTTCAATCAATCCGAGTCCCACTTTTCCTGGTTCGCAGATTACGATAAATGGAAAGAATTTCCAATATTTCATTGATAAAGGGGTTACTGCTCAGGATGTTATTGTTGAATTCTGCGCTGAAGAGGGAATTACTAAGGCCACTGCTGATGCTTTAACAGCTACTTCAGTTACCGTAACAGTACCTACAGATGCAAAAGGTGGTGTTATTACTATTGATTTTGATGGTTATCAAAAGGTTAGTGGTCCCGAATTGCCGTTAGTTGGAGATTTGAATTTACCGCTCATCAACTATTTAGAAACAAGCGGAACAATAACCATTGAAGAAGGTGGAATTGGAAGTACTAAGGATGGTGCTTATGTCATATATCAGTTTGATGCACCTGCAACCGGATTGTTCGATGTATATCTGATGACAGGAACGACGAAAGATGGAAGTTCGCTGAACGTTAATATCGGTGATAACCTGAATACCTTGAAAACTGCTGCATTGAACGAGACTTTAACCCATGCAATGAAAAATACCGGCTCATGGGCAACCAATTGGAAAGACCAATGGGGAGCATTCTATCTTGAAGAAGGCAAAACCTATTATCTGAAAATCACATTCCTGCAAGTGGGAACAACTTGGGTTGGAAACGTCGGTGAAATCGGATTGACTTTATCTGCAGATCAAAATCAAACACCAGTAAATGGGGTTAAACCAGGTGTGGATTATGTAATTTATAAACATGATTTCAATTCGGGCACATCCTATCTTCCTTTTACAGACGCATGGGCTTGGGAACCCAATTATATTAAGATTGTAGATAAATATTTGGAATTTTATTACAACTATAAAGCTCTTTTGGAGGATGACCGTCGTATGCGTCGAGGAGCCGAAGTGACTTGTAATTTCAAGACAACAACCGAAGGATGGTACGGGTTTAAGTTTTTCCTGCCCGAAAATTCATTTCCAATGAACGAGAGCGGCATCATTATAGCGCAAATTTTCAATCAAGGTTGCCGCAATAGTTGGGCGGGGCATCTTTCCATTGATCAGGGAACTTTGAAACTTTCGCATCGTCATGCATTGGTCGATCCGGTAGTAGGAACTGTTGGTAAACTCGAGGTTAACAAATGGTACTCGGTGGTGGTTTATTTCAAAGTTGGTCGGAACAATAAAGGTCGTTTGAAAGCATGGATCGGCGATGATATGACCGAGGGCTCACCTGTATACGATTCTGGTAATTGCAATTTTGGTTTCGCGCATTGGATTGATGATGATACTTTGGACGATACCGGAAATAACCCGGAATGTGCTGGTTATAACGGAACTTATGATGCTTTGGGTTGCAAATTCGGACTGTATGTATCCAACAAAGTAGACATCACCATCCGTTTTGATGACCTTAAAGCACTTGAAGGCAACCCTTCCGGAGCGTTTGATATTGTGAAGCCGGGCAATTGATGAATGAAGGATAACTGTTTAAGTATTAAATCACATATATTTTAAAGATGGGAGAGCGCATCCGGAGTCACAGACGAAATGATGCGCTCTTTGTTTTTTACGTTATCAATAATAATGGTAAAGTGTGATTTTAATCGAAAAAGAAATACCATGGTTCATATAAGGAATAAATATTTTTATCTCTTTTCCATCTTCCTGTTGTTGGATGTGTGGATGGCATTTGCACAGTCGGCCATTAGCGAAAAAGATTTTCGCACGAATACGCATCCCCGCATATTTGTTACGATGGACGACAAACAAGCTATTCAGGCGAAAATAGAATTGGTGAACTGGGCAAGAGACATTTATGAGGCGCTGAAAGCCGATGTGGATCCAATCATTGCTATGCACCAGGATAATCCCGGATACGTGGTTTCTCGTATGCAGATGCATTGGGAACCAGGAAAACGCTATACACATTTCTATACAGAAGGAAACTACGTGACACGTAGGGAGGGCAATGCCAAATACCCGACTGTCAGAGTGACTTATGGACGTGCCGCCAGCAACTCCGTGCCTTTGGCCCCACTGGACAAAATTATTCCTTACGGGGATGGTTCGCTGACCAAACCTGTCAGTACGAATCTTGGCATTGTGAAGCTGACTGAATCATCGAACAATAAATTATCGGATTTAGGCAATGAAACTCCATATGATACCGTTCCGTTCACTAAGACCGGACTTGGAACGGAAACCGTGAACCGGGCTTTCATTCAGTTGGCTTGGAAATCGTCTATCTTGTATTACTTGACGGAAGATAAGAAATACGCCAAACTGGCTGCCGACATCTTGTGGAATTTTGTTCGTGGTGCAGCACAACAAGAACAACTTAATCCGGGTTGGGAACAAAATCATAAAGAGGGAAGTTTCAATGGCTACCTTTCTTTCGAGACTTTAGGTGATACCCGCCATTTCGCTACTCTTCCATTGGCATACGACATGATTTACGATTATCTACGGCAAGAGTATTTTGATTCGGAACAATTTGTCAAAGGCATTGATGGTGAGATGTGGGCACCTCCTCATCCCGAAGGAAAAGAATGGGCTTTAGGCTGTTTCGAGAAGATGTTCAAGCGTTTGATAGAAAACAAACTGAACCGTGGGGGAGGACTGAAAGGCAACTGGAACATGAATGAACAGCAATCTGCCATGCTTTATGCCTTGGCGCTTGACGAGGATTCCACTTACCAGGACGGCAAGGGACGTGCTTATTATGTAAACAAACTGGTTTACGGCCCTACTACGGAACATCATGGGGCTTATCTCGATGTGCTGCGTGCCAACATCAGTCCTACTACCGGATTGTGGCCTGAAGCTCCGGGCGGATACGGGCAAGGTTCTATTGGTCAATTGGTACGTTTCGGCTTCATATATTATAAAAATGGTCTTGATTTTTTGTCCAAAGATCCTTTGTTGAGCAAAGCCTCGGGTTCAATGACACAAATGTTGTTTCCCAATGGTTATGTTACTAACTTTGGTGATGCTACATATGCTACCATGAATACCGAACAACTGGAACTTATGATGGCATATTGGCACGATAAGAAGGATAGTTTGCAAGAAAGAAAATGTGCAGAATGGATGAAATATGCCCCACAACGGAACTTGCACAATGAATTCTATTATGCGTTGTTTTTCTATTTGCCCGAAATCCCTCGTACTGATAGTGCTCCTCAATTGGCGCGTACATCCTATTCGGAAACATATTCTTTAATATTCGGTCGCAATAATGCACCCGATCCGAAGGATGCTTTGGCTTTTACTTTGATGGGATTTGGCAAGGATACCGGGCACAGGCAACCTAATGGCATGAATATGGAGTTGTATGGGCGTGGACATATTTTGGCACCAGATCAAGGTGTAGGTCAGGATTATTGGGGGGCGGATACACATGAATATAAAATCAACGTAGCTGGACACAATACCGTGAGTCCGAACGGAAAAGGTGCGGACAATAACATGCCGCAGAATCTGGAAATTGTACATGCCGAACCTGTCGTCGTTGATGGAAAAGCTCCTGACTACGAGGTATCACCCTATCACCAGTATGTAGATGCAGCCAATCATTTCTATACTTCGGAAATCAAGGCGGAACAACGCCGTATGCTTTCTATTATCCGTACTTCACCACACACAGGCTATTATGTAGACATATTCCGGTCGGACGTAACGGATGGAGAAGACCGTTACCATGACTATATTTATCATAATATGGGTACCGGTTCCGAATTCTTCCTTTCGTCGGGGCAACCGATGCCGATGTCTGCTTCTCCCTTGGATTCGTTGTCCGGTAAAGGATATTCTTATTTCACGACATTGGGTAGCTGCGAGAATCCTGACAACTTTTATGTAGACTATCATCTGGGTATAGATGATACTCATATGAGGATGTTTATGCCGGCAGGTAAGGGAAGAACCGTTTATCAACTGAACTCTCTGTTCAATCATCGTTATTATGAACCGTCTTTACGTACGCTTCCTGTACCGGCATTATTGGTAAGGCAAAAAAGTGAAGCTTGGGATCATCCTTTTATAGCAGTGTATGAGCCATACGGCAACGGAGAAAAGGCTCAAATTCATTCGGTCTATACAGGCAAGACTTCAAAACAAAAAGGTGTAGCCAAGCTGTCAGTCGAATATTTCAAGAAAGACAAAGTGGACCATATCATTCATTCGGTGAATGAAAAAACAGAAGTGAAGTATATGGGTATCCGGTTTATAGGTACCTACTGTGTTGCAACAATGGAGAAAGGACGGCTTGTTTCATTGTATATAGGAAACGGATACTCGTTCAGCATGGATGGTTTGGAAGTTTCTCTTGGTGAGGGAAAGCCTTTTGATGCTTGGCTGGAATGGAGAGATGGGGAGTGGATTTGTCATTCAAGGGAAAGTGTAAAAGTTAAATAATAAGGCTCTTAAAAAACATGAAAAAAAATAGACTGTTATGTGCAATGGGAGAAGGTATTCAGGCAATATATGGAAATTTGCTTCTTAGTGTTCCATTGCGTGGTAATGGTTCCATTGATGAAAAAGAAGAAGCAATTTTGAAAGATATTGCTTCTTGGATGGCAGTAAATAGGGAGGGAGTATATGGAACTCGTCCATGGGAAGTCTTTGGTGAAAGTCCGGCGGCAGAGGCTGTAATTCCGTTGAAAGGTCAGGGATTTAATGAAGGAAAACATCAGCCTTATACAGCGCAGGATATTCGTTTTGTGAAGAAAGAAGTTTTTTTATATTCACACGTGATGGCTTGGCCGCAGAATCGGAAAGTTGTAGTGAAATCGCTGTCAGCAGGAAATCGTTTGGCTGAAAATGTTGTCGACAAAGTTGAGTTGCTAAGTTATGATCATCTCCTTGAATATAGTCAGACAGATGAGGGGGTGATTGTAGAGCTTCCTGAAACGAGACCGAACTTGTTTTCATTGATTCTTAAGATTTTGACAATAAAATGATATATGTTGTAGTGTGTATGAAAAAGTATATAACTTGTTTGTTCGGATTTCTGCCCATGTTTATGTCAGCTCAAAATATAACAGACCTAGCTGTTATGAATGATCGAATGGCAGACACTTTCATTGGAAACGGTACGCAAGTATCGTCCATAGATGATTCAGTGTTTGTTCATCCGGATAGAATCCGTTATGACCGGCAATGTATACAGATTGAAGGGAAGGACGTGTTCCTGTTTAGTGCTGCGTTCCATTATTTTCGTGTGCCTCAACCTTTGTGGCCGGATCGTTTTAGAAAGTTGAAAGATGGTGGTTTTAACTGTGTGGAGACATACATTCCCTGGAACTGGCATGAACGGAAAATGCCTCGTTCACCGCAGGATGAATCCTGTTTGGACATGAAGGAACTGGATGACTTTCTGAAAATGGCGGAAGATTTCGGACTTTATGTGATTGTCCGTCCCGGGCCTTATATTTGTGCAGAATGGAGTGGAGGTGGTTTCCCGCAATGGATTATGCAAAAGAAACCTGCAAAGACCACTTTCGATACTTGGTTACAAAGTAATGATCCTGAATTTATGCGTTGGAATGAGCATTGGTACAGAGCTGTATGCCGTGTAGTGGCACCGCACCAATTAACGCGGAAGGAGAGGGGGCATACAGGTGTCATCTTTTTCCAGGTGGAGAATGAATTTAATCGAATTAAATGGTTTCCGAAAGAGGCCAAGAAAGACTATTTGATCCAACTTACGCAAATTGTTCGTAAATATGAAATAGATATTCCGGTTATAACTTGCTGGACGGATGAAGCCCGTAATGTGAAGGAGGGTGTTCTTAACGGCGTGGTAGATATGGTAAATAGTTACCCGCGTTGGGAAATAGAGAAGAATTTCGGTCGTTTGATTAATCAACAGTTACGTACCCAACCCGGCAAACCGTTAATTTCGGGAGAATTGCAAGGTGGATGGATGAGTGAAGTGGGAGGAAAACTAAGTTGGGAACAGGATGGTTTAATGCCGATACAAACGCAGAATATTACCTTGTATGCACTGCAGCGTGGTTTTTGTGGGATTAACTATTACATGACTGTAGGTGGTACTAACTTTGATGATTGGGGAGCCAGACAAATGACTACTACCTATGATTATGCAGCTGCCATTGCTGAAAACGGTTCGACTAATGAGCGTTATCGTCGTTTTCAGGGATTAGCGCATTTACTGAAAGAACATGGTACTAGAATTGCCCGTGCTGATGTGCTTCCTGTAGAGTATGTTTCTACTGATCCGGATGTGAAGTTGGCATTACGCAAGACTTCCAATGGTGACCGGTATTATTTTGTGAGAACAGAGGAGCATACCCGTCATCATTTTGGTACCATACAGACTTCCGATTTCACTTTTGATTTTTCATTGGAACCGTTTGGAGCAATGATTTATTATCTGCCTTCAGGTAGCAGTCAGGGTGATTGGTTACCGAAACTTCCTGATACGAAATCTCGTCCGGTAGTTGAAGCGGATACTATCAAACTGACGCTTGATATGCGGATGGCTGATCCGCTCCCCACTCGTTGGATGAAGTTGAAGAAAGGAGAATACATTGATCACGATGGCATTTACGGACGTCATTTAGTGTATTATCGTACTTATGCTCCGCAAGGAAAATTGCTTGAAGTAGGGCGTATTGGACATAGACTGATAAACGGTACGGATGCAGATGAAGTGCTGGTGTCTGTTCAGGGAAAGATACTGCCTGCATTGAAAGAAGATGCATACAATGTATTCTATCAACTACCGGGAGATTCTGCTGTAAATAGGAAGACTGAAGTAATCATACTTTTTGAAAGTAAAGGCTTGCATCACCATACAAAAAAAATAGTAGAAGATTACTGGGGCATAGGAATAGACTATGTAAGATGCGGTAGTAAGGATCTTACTTTGGAGTATGCATATACGGAAAATGAGCGCGGACTTAACTTGTCAAAAGGGATTCTATTGCAGGAAAAAGTGCCTGTAGGGACTTCTAAATTGAATGAATCGCTTTTGTCATGGTATTCATATTCATTTACTTTACCAGAACAGCCTCATGGAGTGTGGTTCCCTTATCATCTTCGTTTGGAACATTCAGGAAATGGTTTTATCTATATAAACGGACACTGTATCGGTCGTTGTTGGCAGAAAGGTCCCCAACGTGAATACTATATTCCCGAGTGTTGGCTGAATATGGGAGGTGAAAATCGTTTGGTTGTCAGTTTACGCCCTACAAGTGATGGCGTTGATATACAAAGGGCTGAAATTATACCTGTCACTTGGGTGGCGGAAAGTAGTGAGTAATAAATCAAAATCATATCATGATGAAACTTAATTTCTTTTTTCTGATAATTGCTGTTTTAGGGGAAACTATGAGTGCTCAAGTTACTGGACGTTGGGGAGATCAGGGAGACGGTACTTTCCGCAATCCTGTGATAGCTGCTGACTATAGTGATCCTGATCCGATTCGGGTAGGTGATGATTACTACTTGGTAGCTTCTACATTTGAAAGTTATCCTGGAGTTAGCGTCTTACATTCAAAGGATTTAGTGAACTGGACTACTATAGGGGCGGCATTGACTGATTTAGTGACGGTCGATTCGGCTTATAGCGCGAAGCGCATGGAACGTTATAATGGTGGTGCTTATGCTCCAACTATTAGTTATCATCATAATCAGTTCTATATTTATGTAAATCTATATACAGATGGTTTTTATATGGCTACGGCTGATAATCCGAAAGGTCCTTGGAAAACTCAATTTGTAAAAGATAAATACGGCCGACCTTTACGGGTGACTCGTTGGTCTGATCCCTGCCCTTTTTGGGATGATGACGGAAAAGCTTATTTGGTAAGTAGTCATCCTGGAAGAGAGTATTGGTATAGTTACATTTTCCAAATGTCTGAAGATGGAACAACTTTATTGGATGCAGATTCCGCTCACATGGATAAAAAGAATTTCTTATATCAATATCCTGATGGAGGTACAGTGATTTCACCGTATCATTCCAGTGAGGGAAACCGCATATTTAAGCGAAATGGTTATTATTATTTGCAGCATATTGAGTTTACTGATAAAGGACTTGGAGAAGGCACTTATGTATTCCGGTCACGTCATCTTTATGGTACACTTCCTGACGGTACACCGGGAAGGCCGGGACAGCCAGGTAAGTATGAGGTGTTTGCAGTAGAAAAAGTAAAGAGTCGTGAAAATTTGCGCATACCTGGTCAGGGAGGATATGTAGATACATCTGACGGTAGGTGGTTTTGGATAGGGCAATTTACTCGTGATTACGCTTGCGGCCGTCCTCCGCATTTATTACCGGTGACATGGATAGATGATTGGCCGGTGATAGGTGTTGAGGTGAAAAATATGGAAGGGAAAATGGGTTGGCAATTGCCTAAACCTATTATGGGATTTTCTATTTCCCTTCCGCAAGGAAGTGATGAATTTACGAAATCGGTGCTACATCCGCAATGGATGTGGAATCATGTTCCAGATAATAAAAAATGGTCTTTGACAGAACGTGCCGGGTATTTACGGTTATACGCTTTCCCTACAGTTGGAGGAAAGGGTTTCTTTAAGGCTGGTAATACGATAAACCAGCGCTATATGCATAGCGATTCTACATCCGTTACTGTAAAGATGGAAGTTGGGGGAATGGCTAGTGGGCAGAAGGCGGGATTGGCTCATTTTAATGGTGGTAAAACATATGCTTCTATTGGGGTGGTTAAACGGGGGAATGACCTCTGTTTGGAGTTTGGAATGAATGGACATATTGTGGAGGGTGAAGCTTTTCCGTCTGGTCAAGATAGTATTTATCTCCGTACTTCCATGGGAGTGGACGCTAAAGCCGATTTTCAGTATAGTTGGGATGGTATGACATTCTATCATTTAGGTAGCAAGTATCCGATGACATCTGCAAATTTCCGGGGGGATATGATAGGTATTTTCACTTATAATGATTTGGGAGAATCTGGTTTTATAGATGTAGATTGGTTTCATTACCAAGTTTCTAATAAATAAAGGTAAAGCTTAATAGTTGACTAATGAGGATATTTCTATGGTAAGATTAGATAAGATTTGTATAGCATTGGTGTGTGTGGTGTGTTCATTGAACATATCCGCTGATGATTTGAAATTATGGTATAGTCGTCCCGCTACGGTTTGGACTGAAGCATTACCTTTAGGAAATTCCCGGTTGGGAGTGATGGTTTATGGTGGTACAGGTGCTGAGGAACTTCAGTTGAATGAGGAAACAGTGTGGGGGGGAGGGCCTCACCGTAATGATAATCCTAAAGCTTTGGCTGCATTGCCTCAAATCAGACAGTTGGTGTTTGAGGAGCGTTATCGGGAGGCACAGGAAGTGGTAGCACAAAATTTTGAAACTCCGCGTAATGGTATGCCTTATCAAACGATCGGTAGTTTGTTGCTAAACTTTCCCGGACATGAGAAAACTACGGAGTATTATCGTGACTTGGATATCGAAAGGGCAATAGCAACTACGCGTTATAAAGTAGGAGAAGTGACTTATAACCGGGAAGTTTTCACTTCCTTTACAGATAATGTGATTATAGTTCGATTGACCGCAAACAAACCGGGGGCTTTATCATTTACAGCTTCTTATAAATCTCCTTTACAACATGAAGTCCGTAAGTCGGGAAAAAGGCTTATATTATCTGGGAAAGGAACTGATCATGAAGGTGTAGCTGGTGCTATTCGTGTCGAAACACAGACCGAAATAAAAAATGAAGGAGGTCGGGTAGTGGTTACAGATAAAAATATTCTTGTGAATGGAGCCAATGCTGTAACTCTTTATATTTCTGCGGCAACTAATTTTGTGAATTATAAGGATGTGAGCGGAGATGCACACAGAAAGTCTAAATCTTATTTAGATAGTGCCTGTAAGAAAAACTATGAGCAAGCACGTGAAGAACATATAGCTTATTATCAGAATCAATTTAACCGTGTAAAGTTGGATTTGGGGACTTCGGAAGAAGCAAAAAGGGAAACGTATTTACGGGTAAAACATTTCAATGAAGGGAAAGATGTGGCATTGGCTACTTTAATGTTTCAATATGGTCGTTATTTGTTAATATCCTCTTCTCAACCGGGAGGGCAACCTGCCAATCTGCAAGGAATATGGAATGATAATTTATTGGCACCCTGGGATGGAAAATATACAGTAAATATCAATCTGGAGATGAATTATTGGCCGGCTGAAATTACTAATTTGAGTGAGACACATTTGCCATTGATGCAGATGTTAAAAGAATTGTCGGAAACAGGGAGAGAAACAGCGCGTACAATGTATGGTTGTGATGGTTGGGTGTTACATCATAATACCGATATATGGCGTTGCACAGGACTTGTGGATAAAGCATTTTGGGGAATGTGGCCTAATGGAGGTGCATGGTTGTGCCAGCATTTATGGCAACATTATCTTTTTACTGGTGATAAGACTTTCTTAAAGGAAGCCTATCCCATCATGAAAGGAGCTTCTGATTTCTTTCTTCATTTTCTGGTTGAACACCCTAAATACGGATGGATGGTGACTTGTCCGTCCAACTCACCGGAGCATGGACCGGAAGGAGATGAAAAGAAGAATGCGCCTTCTACTGTGGCTGGCTGCACGATGGATAATCAGATTGTTTTCGATCTTTTTTCTAATACTTTGCAGGCTTGTAAAACGTTGAAGGAAGATGCTGGTTATGCCGAACGTTTGCAAAAAATGATTGAACGCTTGCCTCCCATGCAGATTGGTAGATACAATCAGTTGCAGGAATGGCTGGAGGATGTAGACGATCCTACGAGTGAGCATAGACATGTATCTCATCTCTTTGGATTATATCCGGGTAATCAGATATCTCCTTATGCAGATCCTCTGTTATTTCAAGCTGCAAAAAAATCTTTAGTTTACCGGGGAGATCAAGCGACAGGATGGTCGATTGGCTGGAAAATAAACTTGTGGGCAAGGCTTTTGGATGGTAATCGTGCTTTTAAGATTATTAATAATATGTTGGTACTGGTAGAACCGGGAAAGTCTGATGGACGTACATATCCGAATCTATTTGATGCACACCCCCCTTTCCAGATTGATGGGAATTTCGGTTATACGGCAGGAGTTGCCGAGATGCTTCTGCAAAGTCATGACAATGCAGTACAATTGCTTCCGGCGTTACCGGATGCTTGGCAGGAAGGTAGTGTAGAAGGACTGGTTGCTCGTGGAGGTTTTGTTGTAGACATGAAATGAGAGGGTGCGCAGTTATCTAAGGCGACTATACATGCTCGTTTGGGTGGGAATCTTAGATTACGCTCCTATGTGCCTTTAAAGGGAAAAGGCTTGCGTGAGGCAGAAGGCGAAAATAATAATCCGTTTTTTCAGGTGGAACGAATAAAAAGACCGCTTATCTCTAAAAAGATTTGTCCGCAGTATCCTTTGTTATATAGAGTGTATGAGTATGATGTAATGACTGAACCAGGGAAAAGTTATTGTTTTGAGAGGATATAACCCCCAAGAAAGATTCTCAATAAAATATATTTTATTTATTCGGAGATTTGTAGTAAGTTTGCTATAAATCCCCGAATAAATGACGCAGAGAAAGATTATACATATCGACATGGATGCCTTCTATGCCTCTGTAGAACAGCGTGATAATCCTGAACTTCGTGGCAAACCTTTGGCAGTAGGTCATGCTGAAGAGAGGGGAGTTGTGGCTGCTGCCAGCTATGAAGCCCGGCGTTATGGTGTTCGTTCGGCCATGTCCTCCCAAAAGGCGAAACGCCTTTGTCCCCAACTCATTTTCGTATCCGGCAGGATGGACGTTTATAAATCTATTTCCCGCCAGATACATGAGATTTTTCACGAATATACAGACCTCATCGAACCTCTCTCTCTGGATGAGGCTTTCCTGGATGTTACTGAAAACAAGAAAGATATTTCTCTGGCTGTGGATATAGCCAAGGAAATAAAGCAGAAGATTCGCGAGCAACTCAACCTTGTTGCGTCTGCCGGAGTATCTTATAATAAATTTTTAGCTAAAATAGCTTCGGACTATCGCAAACCGGACGGCCTATGTACTATTCACCCGGAACAAGCTCTTGATTTCATCGCCCGTCTTCCTATTGAATCTTTCTGGGGAGTGGGACCTGTGACTGCCAAGAAGATGCATTTACTGGGTATCCACAACGGACTTCAACTACGGAAATGTTCTCTTGAAATGCTGACAGGTCATTTTGGAAAAGCAGGTACACTGTATTATGAATGTTCGAGAGGAATTGACGAACGTCCTGTCGAAGCAATTCGTATCCGTAAATCTATCGGCTGTGAACGTACATTGGAACGGGATATTTCGGCCCGTTCATCGGTCATAATCGAATTATATCACGTTGCAGTAGAGCTGATTGAACGTCTTCAGCGAAAAGACTTCAAGGGAAACACACTTACCTTGAAAATCAAGTTTCATGATTTTAGCCAGATCACCCGAAGCCTTACTCAATCGCAGGAACTGACTACCTTAGACCGTGTACTCCCACTTGCCAAGGAACTGCTTAAAAGTGTGGAATATGAACAACATCCGATCCGGCTCATCGGGCTTTCTGTCTCCAATCCAAAAGAAGAAGTCGATGAGCAACACGGTGTTTGGGAACAGTTGAGTTTTGAATTTAGCGATTGGGATTAAGGTCTGAAATACGGGAAGAGAACTGAATGTCAAAATAGAGCCTTTATTTGGAATAAACAGAGGCTCTATTTTCCTTAAACAGAGCCTCTGTTTTGCTAAAATAGCACCTCTGTTTTCTTGGAACGAAATCTCTGTATTTTTGAGATGAAATCTCTGTTTAAATATGAGTGAAATAGATTATTCTATAACCTAAAAGCTTGAAATGAAGCAATTATGAGTATAAATTTTGAAGTATGTACTTTTTTGTCATTAGGTTCGTATGATTTACTCACCTCATTTTTTATCAGATACACTATCTTTGCAATACTTAAATGAATGAAAATACCATGACTCGAATGAAACATTTGCTTTGTGTTTTTCTGGTAGCAGCTTTGGGAAGTCTTTCTTTCAAGGCAAACGCATATACCGAACGCAATATGCTGCAGAAAGCGGCAGACGAAACTACGTTGAAAAACGTGTTGGTAATGAAACAGGCTTGGGTGCCTTACCCTGCTTATACAGATCGCGCCGCTTGGGACTCGTTGATGGGCCCTAACAAACAGCGCCTCATCGAAGCCGGTGAAAAACTCCTCGACTATAAATGGCAACTGATACCTGCCACTGCTTATTTGGAGTACGAACGTAGCGGTAACCGGAAAGTGATGGAAGTTCCTTATGACGCCAACCGCCAGGCACTTAACACCTTGATGCTCGCCGAACTGGCCGAAGGAAAAGGACGCTTCATCGACCAACTACTGAACGGAGCATATATGAGCTGTGAAATGAATTCATGGGTTTTATCCGCACACTTACCTCGCCAGAGCAGCAAACGTTCACTGCCCGATTTCCGCGAACAAATTATTGACCTCGGTTCAGGCGGATATGGAGCTTTAATGGCTTGGGTGCACTATTTCTTCCGTAAACCATTCGATAAAATTAATCCCGTGGTATCTTTACAAATGCGTAAGGCAATCAAAGAACGTATTCTCGATCCATATATGAACGACGATGAAATGTGGTGGATGGCTTTTAACTGGAAACCGGGGGAAATCATCAACAACTGGAATCCTTGGTGTAACTCGAATGCCTTGCAATGTTTCTTCCTGATGGAGAACAATAAAGACAAGTTGGCAAAAGCCGTTTACCGCTCTATGCAATCAGTCGACAAATTTATCAATTTCGTGAAGTCCGACGGTGCCTGTGAAGAAGGTACATCCTACTGGGGACATGCTGCCGGCAAACTCTATGACTATTTGCAGATACTCTCCGACGGTACAGGTGGAAAACTGTCTCTGTTTAATGAGCCGATGATTCGCCGGATGGGAGAATATATGTCCCGCTCATACGTGGGCAATGGCTGGGTGGTGAACTTTGCTGATGCATCGGCACAAGGAGGGGGTGATCCCTTATTAATTTATCGTTTCGGTAAAGCTGTAAACAGCGATGAAATGATGCATTTTGCCGCTTACCTGCTGAATGGGAGAAAGCCGTATGCTAACATGGGCAACGATGCTTTCCGTTCTCTCCAGTCTCTGCTTTGCTGTAATGAACTCGCAAAAGCAACTCCGAAACACGATATGCCGGATGTAACCTGGTATCCCGAAACAGAGTTCTGCTATATGAAGAACAAGAACGGTATGTTCGTTGCCGCTAAAGGCGGATTTAATAACGAAAGTCATAATCACAATGATGTAGGAACTTTCTCTCTATACGTGAATACGATTCCCATGATTATTGATGCCGGTGTAGGTACCTATACCAAACAGACGTTCGGTAAAGACCGCTATACTATCTGGACCATGCAAAGCAATTATCACAATTTGCCGATGATTAACGGAGTACCGCAGAAATTCGGTCAGGAGTATAAAGCGACAAACACAGTTTGCAATGAGAAGAAACGTACATTCTCTACTGATATAGCTACTGCTTATCCGGCAGAGGCGAAAGTGAAAAGTTGGATTCGCTCTTACGCACTTGATAATAATAAATTAATTATCGGTGATAGTTACACATTGAATGAGGTTATTGCTCCTAATCAATTGAATTTCTTAACCTGGGGCAATGTTACTTTCCCATCCGAAGGAAAAATCCGAATCGAAGTGAAAGGACAAAAGGTGGAAATGACCTATCCGTCACAATTTAAAGCAGAACTGGAAACAATCAAATTAGATGACCCGCGCCTGTCTAACGTATGGGGCAAGGAGATTTACCGCATCACACTAAAGACAGAAGAAAAGAAAGCGACTGGTAAATATGAATTTGTGATCCAACAAGTGAAGTAAGATGAAGTAGATTTTTTTAAGCAAGAAAAAATAAAGTATAAACAATTAAATCACAGTAAGATGAAAAAAGTATTATTTGCCGGCCTTTTGGTCATTGCAGGAGTAAGTGTAAGTGCACAGAACCTGATAAAGAATGAAAAATTTGCCACTGAAGTGAAGACTAAAGTGACTAACGCTAACAAAGCAACTGCAGGAGAGTGGTTTATCATGAATAATGAAGCTGATGGAGCTACTACTATTGCTTGGGAACAAACAGGAGATGCTAAATATCCGAATGCGATGAAATTGGACAACTCCGGTGCCGACAAGAATATCTCTTGGTATAAGGCTTTCCTGGGACAACGTATTACCGATGGTTTGGAAAAAGGTGTCTATGTTCTTACTTTCTATGCAAAAGCTAAAGAAGCAGGTACTCCGGTAGGTGTATACATCAAACAGACCAATGAAGAAAAGAACGATAATGGTAAGTACAATACTACTTTTTTCATGCGTAGAGACTACGATGCAGATGCTCAACCAAATGCTTCTGGCGCACAGTACAACTTTAAAATTAAAGATGCTGATAAATGGACTAAAGTAGTGGTTTACTATGATATGGGACAAGTAGTTAATGCAATTAGCAGTAAGAAAGCAAATGCTGACTTGGAAGTTTCTGATACTGACGATGATGCTGCTATTCTGAAGGATTGTTATCTGGCCATTCTTTCACAAAACAAAGGCGGCGTTGTAGAAATCAGCGACGTGACATTGAGAAAGAAATAAAAACTAAAGGGGGGAGTGCCTGTCACTCATAAATTGCTATCTTTTTTAGGCACGGATTACACGGATTAACGCGGTTACTTTGTAGCAATGACAATACTTAAGACCGTGAAATCCGTGTAATCCGTGCCTAAATTATTAAGAACACATACTTAATATATAGACTCCATAGAATAATCAACCTCCTATTTAGGGTGATACCAAGCGGCTTATTGAATTCCGAGTTTCTTCTTCAATTCCTTTGGCAGAGAATCTTTATGTACCATGACACAAATAGTTTTGGCACGTACATAACTTTCAGACATATTCAGATAACCTCCGGACTTGTTGCTTTCTGCTCCCCAGGAATTCTTGGTAATGTAATATTTAGTACCATTCTGGTCTTTTACAATGCCGGTGATGTGCATCAGGTGGTCATCGGTTGTTACAAACTTCTCGTAACCATCCTGGCGGATTTCTGGTGTTACATTGATTTCCGGATAAGGATGCTCGAACTTGAAAACTTCATCCATACGCTGATATTTAGGCATAGCTTCAAAACGGGCACGATCGGTAGTTGAGTAATCTTTCACATCCTCTACTTGCGGATTGATGGCGATTCCGTTTTTGAAAGAGAAACCCTGTTCGCTGACATCACCATCCCAGCATACGGTATATCCCTTGTTCAATGCATAGTCGATAGCCCCGATTAGTTCGTCCAGCGGAAGATTATACATCGGTTGATTCTCCCAGTTGTCGGGCACTTCAGGTGAGAAGGTTTCATAATAAGGTTTATGAGTGAAACTGGTCAGCTCGATATAATCATCCATGTTCAATCCCAAACTTTCAGTGAAAGATTGAGGCGTATATTCCTTTCCTTTATAAGTAAACTTTTCAGGAAGCTTGCCCAAATAAATATCGAACAGATTGTTGATGAGCGCATCATATTCCGGAGTACACTTTTTAGAAGCAATATTTGCATCCACCAATGCTTTGAGGTAGCGTGACAATGCTCCGTGGTTATGATCTTTGCTGTCGTTTAGCAATCCGGTGTATACTTCTTCCGGAACGATTCCCGCTTTCTTATAAGCGTTTTTGAAAGTGTGCGCCAAACTTCCTTCCCCAATGCTTCCTTTACCACGACGCAGATAATTATCTTCGATCTGATTCATGTACTTCTGGCGGACGATAAACATTTCCGAGAGATCATATTCTCCTTTTCCCATACGGAGCAGTTCCGACTCCATAAAAGAAGCGGTGGCAAAGCACCAGCAGGTTCCTGTGGAACCCTGATCTTTAACAGGTGTTGCTTTGTGAGATACAACGGTTGTGAATTCATAACCGGGTGTTTGTGCAAAAGAGGTTACGGCCAATAAAAGCAGCGCAACCGACATAAATAGCTTTTTCATAATGTGTTTTATTATCTTTCTTCTGCAAATGTATAAAAAAAGCGAGGATACTCGAAAGTTCCTCGCTCTATTTATTATAATTAGTGTGTTTATTTACATGGCAACCTGCTGTGACAGCAGTTTTTGAAGTTTACCGTTCAAGGTCTGACACATAGCACCATTTCCCATTGCTTGATAGCGTTTAATACGGTACTGTAACATCATAATTTTTTCATTTGCATTCTTTTTCATAATTTGTTTCCTCTTTTTTTGCCCTCCACGTTTTGAAGAGCGGTTTTACATCTTGTTTTCTCTAATAACACTGCAAAGATACGAATTGTTTTCGAATTATATGCTGTAAAACATAAAAATCTTCTTTTTCTTTTGAATTTTCTTTTTATGAGGGTTCGAACACGGTTCATGTTACAAACCTGTTACAAAATGCCCGTAATTCTCCGTCGATGACAATATTATTCTTATCTATCACATTTTTATGTACTTATCTAGGCTTTCAGAAAATATTCTTGTATTTTTGTCAGTCAGCAACCTTATTATTAGAATAAACCAAACACTCGTATGAAAACATTCACCCATCTTTTGTGCGTCCTGATTTTATCAATTGCGCTGTTTGCTTGTAACAATGCTCACTTTCTCAAAGAAGAAGCCTACCGGAATCAAGTGATTCAAGACTTTGAACTGAAAAAACAGGCACTCCCTCATGGAGATTTATTTGCGATCTTTGCCGATTCTGTTTTGTCGGTCTATGAGCGCGAAGCATTGATGTTTCTCTATGCTTATATGCCGATAGGAGATGTGACGGACTATCCGGGAGATTATTATCTGGAGAATGTACGGCTGTCGAAGCAGACGCGTGGCGAGATGCCTTGGGGAAAAGAGATTCCCGATGAAGTGTTCCGTCATTTTGTTTTGCCGATCCGGGTGAATAACGAGAATCTGGACGATTCCCGTCGTGTGTTTTATGGCGAGCTGAAAGACAGGGTGAAGGGGCTGCCGATGAAAGAGGCTATATTAGAGGTGAATCACTGGTGTCATGAGAAAGTAGTCTATCGTCCGAGTGATGCGCGTACCAGCTCACCATTGGCGTCAGTCAAGACGGCTTATGGGCGTTGTGGTGAAGAGTCTACATTTGCGGTGGCTGCTCTCCGGTCGGTTGGTATTCCGGCACGTCAGGTGTATACGCCTCGTTGGGCGCATACGGATGATAATCATGCTTGGGTGGAAGCATGGGCGGACGGACATTGGTATTTCTTCGGTGCCTGTGAGCCGGAGCCGGTTTTGAATCTGGGATGGTTCAATGCTCCTGCCAGTCGGGGAATGTTGATGCATACGAAGGTCTTCGGGCGTTATAACGGTCCGGAGGAAATGATGCTTGAGACACCGAATTATACGGAAATCAATGTAACGGAGAATTATGCTCCGACTGCAAAAGTATCGGTGACGGTGAGAGATAAGAATGGACAACCTGTTGCCGGAGCAAGAGTGGATTTTAAAGTATATAACTATGCGGAGTTTTATACAGTTGCTACTAAATACACTGATGCCAATGGTCAAGTATCATTAACAGCCGGTAAGGGAGATATGCTGGTATGGGCTTCCGATAAGGGAACATTCGGCTTTTCCAAGCTATCTTTCGACAAGCAACCGGAATTGATATTGACACTTGATAAAAAGGAAGGAGATATTTTTGAAGAAGATATTGATATCGTTCCTCCCGTTGAGAATCCTATTTTGCCGGAAGTAACGCCGGAGCAACGGGCAGAGAATGATCGGAGAATGATGCAGGAGGATTCGATTCGTAATGCTTATGTCGCTACTTTCCCAACTGCGGAACAAGCTGATTCCATTGTATCCTGTTTGAAAGGAAAATTAAGTTCGTTTGCCGGGAAGGCACTGGCTTCTTTCTTGTTGGATTCAAGAGGGAATCATGATGTATTGGTTCGTTTTCTGAATGAGGCAGACCGACAGGGAAAATTGATGAAAGGTGCGGCTTTATTGTCCATACTTACTAAAAAAGATCTTCGTGATGTGCGTTATGAAGTGTTGATCGATCATTTGTTGAATACGAAAGATGTTGATACCTATTTGTATGACTGTGTTATACCGCCCTTTCACTGCATGGATGCTTCGACTGAATATGTTTATGACATTCTTGCTCCCCGTGCTTCAACGGAGGCATTGACACCTTATAAATCTTTCTTTCAGTCTAAGTTCTCTGAAGCGGAAATGGATACTTTCCGGACTCGCCCGCAAGCTTTAGTTGAATGGGTGAACCGTAATATTACGATTGATGAAGAAAATAACTTCCAGCGTATCCCTATTTCTCCGGAAGGGGTTTGGCGTGCGAAGGTGGCGGATTCATATTCACGGGATCTGTTTTTCGTAGCATTGGCGCGTAGTATGAATATCGGTGCTGATATAAGGAGTACAGACGGGCGTGTAAGATATGTAAGTTGGCCTGAAAACAGGTGGGGAAGCGAATTCATGGAGGTTGATTTCGATAAACAAGAAGCAGTGGAGGCATCCAGGGGGATTTATCATTTTTATGAAGGTGATAAGGCAATTGCTCGTGATGATAAGAGAGTTAAGTATTATAGTAAGTTTACCATTTCCAGGTTGCAGGAGGGCAGACCGGAATTGATTAGTTATGAAGAACAAGATCCCAGATTGAGAAATATGGGGGTATTGGATGCCGGATATTACTTGTTGGTTACCGGTACGAGACTTGCCGATGGAGGTGTGTTGGCGAGAATTTCTTCTTTTGTATTGCCTGCACAGAAAGACGAATTCAAACCTGTAGCGACAAAAGTACCCTATCATTTGCGTGAATCCGGAGAAAAGGTTGCTGTTATCGGTAATTTCAATTCCGAATCGCTTTTTACGCCGGTGGAACGAATAGGAGAGAAAGTGATGCCTTTGGCACAACAAAGTATTTTGCAAACCTGCGGACGTGGCTATTTTGTGGTAGCTGTTCTCGGGGCAGGGCAGGAGCCTACCAATCATGCACTAAGAGACATAGCCGCTCTGGGCAATGACTTCGAGCAGTGGGGACGCAAAATGGTCTTTCTTTTTCCTTCGGAAGAACAATACAAGAAGTTTAATGCTGACGAATTCAAGGGACTTCCGTCTACCATCACTTACGGTATTGATACTGATGACAGTATTCGGAAAGAAATCGTGCAGGCTATGAATTTGAATAACTCCATTCTGCCAATCTTTATTATTGCTGATACATTTAATAGAGTAGTCTTTGTTTCTCAAGGATATACAATCGGTCTAGGTGAGCAATTGATGAAAGTTGTACATGGATTATAAGAAAGATTCAGTATGAATAATCGTTAATTATTGCTCGTGATGTGTCTTTTTCGAAAAAGAATGATTACGTTTGCAGCAAATTATGACTAAGTATATTTTTTGCATATTAGCATGCGCATTTCTGGTGTTGGGACTTAGCAATGTTTCCGATAAAGATTTGCAGGGATTTCAGAAAGAAACTGAAATCTCATCTAATCGTATGCAATATACGGCAGAGTCATCTTGTCGCATCTCTTCTGCCGACCTCAATAAGTCAAGTAAAGTATCGCATTCGCAGTTTGTTGACGAGACATCTAATTGTAAAGTCAGTGACTGTATTTTTGATAATATCTCTTTTCCGAGAAGCATTGTTCCTTTCAAGAACTTGAAGTTCAATACAAATACTGTGATTATACAGATATTGAGCTCTCTGAATGTTCTGCTTCCGGAAAACCGTTTGGGTCATACCGATCTTGATGTCAATTACACTAAATATTCGTGTAAGTATTACGTCTACACATTGGCGCATATTCTCATTTAGACAATATTCTTTTCTTTTGGTTGGGTGAGGTGTGTCTTATTCTGATACCTCTCTGCCACTCTTTCCTTTATTTTTATTATTATCTATTTTATTCATGTCAACATGGAAAACAAAGAATGTATTTCCTATGACTTGGAACAAAAGACGGGTATTGATGTGTCTTATTGCTACCAGTGTGGCAAATGTACGGCCGGATGTGTGTTATCAGAGGAGATGGATTATGCTCCCAGCTATATTCTCCGGTTGTTACAGACAAAAAATGCTCAAAATGACCGTCGCGTGTTAAGTTCCAACGCCATTTGGATTTGCTTGAATTGCGAAAACTGTATTGCCCGGTGTCCCAAAGAAATAAACATTCCTGAAGTGATGGACTACCTGCGTGAGAAATCCCGGAAAGAAGGATGCATAAGTAAAGAGTCACGCCCTGTTGTAGCTTTCCATTCCGCTTTTCTCGAATCAGTGAAAAGAACAGGAAGACTCTACGAAGTGGGATTGGTTGCAGGTTTTAAAGCCCGCACTTTACGTCTGACACAGGATTTGAATGTGGCTCCTGTTATGTTCGTCAAAGGGAAACTCAACCTCCTTCCGGAACGGGTAAAAGATGAGAATAAGATCAAAAAGATATTTGCACAAACCATTGAAAAGACTCAAAAGTAGCTATGAGAATCGGTTTCTATCCGGGATGTTCGCTAAACGGAACTTCTCGTGAATATAATGAATCAGTCAAAGCACTGGCACAGGCGATGGGACTCGAACTGATCGAGTTGAAAGACTGGAACTGTTGCGGTGCAACGGCTGCTCACTCCATGAGCAAACAATTGTCTCTTGCCTTACCTACCCGTGTGTTGGCTTTGGCAGAACAACAGGGATTTCAAGAAATCGTTGTCCCCTGCGCTTCCTGTTACAATCGTTTGAGTGTTGCTCAATACGAATTAATGCACAATGAAGCATTGAAGGATGAAATACTGACTACAGTTGGAATGCGCTACCTCGGTAATGTGAAAATATTGAATGTCATCCAGATGATAGAGAAATATATGCTGGATGCATTAAAAGAGAAGATAGTACGTCCTTTTGCTCATCAAGTGGCTTGTTACTATGGCTGCTTGCTGGTGCGTCCCCATAAAATATTAAACTTCGACCGTTTGGAAGATCCGCAAAGCATGGACAAAATCATGTCTCTGATTGGTGCCACTCCTATTGACTGGGCTTTCAAAACGGAGTGTTGCGGTGCGGGCTTGTCCGTTTCTCGCACAGATCTTGTAGGACGTCTCTCGGGAAATATACTGAAAGATGCTGATGACCGGGGAGCGGAAGCCGTGATTGTGGCTTGTCCGATGTGTCATTCTAATTTGGATATGCGTCGCCCTGCTATCAACCACTATCTGGCAAAACCTGTTACCATACCGGTTCTTTATATCACACAGGCTATCGGACTGGCTGTCGGACTGACTCCCAAGGAATTGGGACTGGGACGTCATTTTGTAGCTGTAAATTTGAAGGAGGCGGAAGTATGTCTAAAATAGGAGTTTTTATCTGCCATTGCGGTGAAAATATCAGTGCAACTGTCGACTGCGAAAAAGTGGCCGAGGCGGCAAAAGAAATGGAAGGCGTTGCCTATGCCATCGATTATAAATATATGTGTTCCGATCCGGGACAGACATTGATTAAGAACGCCATTAAAGAATATGGATTGGATGGCGTTGTCGTTGCTGCCTGTTCTCCGCGAATGCATGAACCTACCTTTCGGAGAGCATGTGCGGAAGCCGGATTGAATCCTTATCTGTGCGAGATAGCTAATATTCGTGAGCATTGCTCTTGGGTACATGAGAAAGGGGAGGCAACTACCCGTAAGGCTGTCGATATTGTCAAAAGTCTGGTTGAAAAGGTAAAGCGGAATCATCCTTTGGTTCCCATTCAGGTTCCTATCACCAAAAAAGCACTGGTGATTGGAGGAGGAATTGCCGGAATTCAGGCAAGTCTGGACATCGCCAATTGCGGACATCAGGTCATTCTGGTAGAGAAAGAACCGTCCATCGGCGGACACATGTCACAGCTTTCGGAAACTTTTCCTACATTAGACTGTTCGCAGTGTATTCTTACTCCCCGAATGGTGGAAGTAGCGCAGCATCCGAATATCACTCTTTATACGTATGCCGAACTGGAGCATGTGGAAGGCTTTATCGGTAATTTTAAAGCCAGTATACGCCTGAAAGCGAAGAGCATTGATGAGAAATTATGTACCGGTTGCGGACTTTGTACGACTAAATGTCCTAACAAAAAGATACCGAGCGAATTTAATGCCGGTTTGGGAATGCGTACAGCTATTTATGTTCCTTTTCCGCAAGCAGTGCCCAATAAACCGGTGATTGATAAAGAACATTGTACCCATTATCGCAATGGTAAATGCGGAGTCTGTGAAAAGCTATGTCCTACGGGGGCTATCCGTTTCGGACAAGAGGACCGTATTATCACCGAAGAAGTCGGAGCGATTGTAGTAACTACAGGATTCAATGTGTTGAATACAGACTTTTTCCCCGAATATGGATATGGAAAATACAAAGATGTCATTACCGGATTGCAGTTTGAGCGTCTGGCATCGGCTTCCGGTCCTACATTCGGAGAGATTCGCCGTCCGTCTGACGGACAGATTCCTCAAAAGATTGTATTTGTAGCCTGTGCCGGTTCCCGTGATCCGGCCAAAGGAATTCCTTATTGCTCTAAGATATGCTGTATGTACACAGCCAAACATGCGATGCTTTATCAGCACAAGGTACATGGTGGCGAATCGTACGTGTTCTACATGGATATTCGTGCCGGAGGAAAGAATTATGAAGAATTTGTGCGCCGTGCCATTGAAGAGGATGGAGTGAATTACGTCCGTGGTCGCGTCGCCCGTATATATGAGAAGAACGGTAAATTGATTGTTAAAGGAGTAGACACCCTGTTGGGAGCATCACCTGTCGAGATAGAAGCTGACATGGTAGTGCTTGCCACAGCGGGAGTTGCCAACAAGGGAGCGGAAGAACTGGCGCAGAAGATGCACATTTCTTATGACCCTTATCAGTTCTTTGCCGAATCTCATCCCAAACTGAAACCGGTGGAAACGAATACAGCCGGAATCTATCTGGCAGGAGCCTGTCAGGCACCGAAAGATATTCCCGAAACAGTGGGAATGGCTTCGGGAGCCGCTGTGAAAGTAGCAGGATTGTTTTCACAGGCAAATCTGGTTCGCGAGCCATTGATAGCCGTTGTCAATCGTACTGCTCCTCCGTTATTCAGTACTTGCGTAGGATGTTTCATGTGTCAGACAGCTTGTCCTTATCAGGCTATCGAACGTGAAGAAATAAAAGACAGGAATGGGAATGTAATAAAGACAGTTGCTAAAGTAAATCCCGGACTTTGTCAGGGTTGTGGTACCTGTGTTGCTTTCTGCCGTTCCAAATCTATTGATATACAGGGATATTCCAATGAACAGGTCTATGCCGAAGTGATGGCATTGCTGAACCATTAAAAAGAGAGTAAGCTATGAACGAAAATAAGATCGAGAATAATCAGGAATTTGAACCGCGCATTGTAGCTTTTGTCTGTAATTGGTGCACGTATGCCGGGGCAGACCTGACAGGTACGAGCAGGTTGAAGTATGCGACTAATGTAGAAATTGTCCGCTTCCCCTGTACAGGAAGAATTGACTTTATGTTACTGTTGAAAGCCTTTGCCGGAGGTGCTGATGGAATTATCGTTTCGGGTTGTCATCCGAATGACTGTCATTATACATCCGGAAACTTCCACGCACGTCGTCGTTGGATTGTATTCCGCGGACTGCTCGACTTCTTGGGTATTGATGTACGTCGTATCCGTTATTCATGGGTGTCGGCGGCAGAGGGAGCTAAGTGGGCTGATCTGGTGAATGAGACAGTTGCCGGAATCCGTGAACTGGGACCTTATCTGGAGTATCAGAAAGCTTCGGACTATTTGGAAAAGGAGGCTATCTATGAGTAAACTGACAGAAAAAGCAGTTGCTTTGTTACAAGAAGGAGAAGTGAATCTTGTGATAGGCTATGAAGAAGGAAATCATGGAACACGTCCTCTCTTTTGCCGGCAGGCAGAAAATGCCGACAGGCTGATACTGGACGACCGTTGTACGAATAATATTGCAGTTTATCTGACAAAACGGGAATTAACAGGAACAGGCAAAGTGGCTATAACAGCTACGGTTCCGGCATTACGGACGATTGTTCAATTGGCATTCGAAAACCAGTTGAAAGAAGATAATCTTCTAGTATTGACCGTTGACGGACATGGAGAAGTTATCCAGTTTAAAGGATTCGATGAAATAAAAACATATCTGGCAGACTTTCCCTTGACTATTAGTGAGGAGAATCTTCAACTGATTGATCGTCTGAAAAAGATGAGTCGTGAAGAGCGGTGGAAATATTGGATGGAGGAAATGTCGAAATGCATCAAATGCTATGCTTGCCGGGCTGCCTGTCCGTTGTGTTATTGCAGCCGGTGTATTGTGGAGGTCAATTGTCCGCAGTGGGTACAACCCTGGTCTGCTCCGCTGACAAATATGGAGTGGCAGATTAACCGCGTGATGCACATGGCAGGACGTTGTATCGGTTGTGGCGCTTGTAAACAAGCCTGTCCGGTGGGTATTCCTCTTCATTTGATGACACAAAGTATGATGGAAGACATTCAGGGCGAGTTCGGGGTTGCTCCCGGAGCTATCAATCCTGCGGGAAATGTACTTTCTACCTTCAAGGCAGAAGATAAAGAGAACTTTATACATTAAAAGAAAGTAATGGAAAATCTACATATCAGTAAAAGCAGTCTGCAAGAATGGTTTCATCAGATGGTGAAAAAGGAAATGCATATTTTTGCTCCTGTGCATTCAGGAGATAAAGTAGACTTCAAAAGAGTGACTTCTTACGATGAGGTAGCGACGGACTATGTGCAGACTACCCAGTCGGCTAAACGCTTTGCGTTCCCGAAAACAGAAGTGCTGTTCTCTTATCAGAAAGACGGGAAAGAAGCTACTTTGCAGGAAGCGGATATTAATGCAATTCCCGAAACGATTCTCTGGAAAATCCGTCCTTGTGATGCAGCAGGGTTTGCACCCCTTTCCGGTATTTTTAATTGGGATTATAAAGATAAACTATACAATGCCCGGCGGGAGAAAATGACATTAATCAGCTTCAGTTGTGCACAATGCGATGAATCATGTTTCTGTACTTCCGTTCACGGGGGGCCCGGTAATACTGCCGGCAGTGATATTCAGATTACGGAGTTGCCGGATCAGAGTGCATTGGTGGAAGTCTTGACAGCAAAAGGCAAAGCATTGGTTAAATTCTTTGTGAAAGAATATACACCTGCCGAAGAAATAGATAAGGAACAATATCTGGCATCTGTTCCCACCCGTTTCAATGTTGATAATATACGTGAGAAGTTGGCGGGAGCATTCGACAGTCCTGTTTGGAAACAACAGTCCGAACGTTGTTTGGGATGTGGCGCATGCGCTTATGTTTGTCCAACTTGTGCCTGTTTTGATATTCAGGAAGATGCCAAAGGTTCGTCCGGTCATCGTGTCCGTTGTTGGGATTCTTGCGGCTTTTCGCTGTTTACCCTCCACACATCCGGACATAATCCGCGTCCGACACAAAGCGCCCGTTGGCGTCAGCGCATTTTGCATAAGTTCTCCTATATGCCTGAACGGATACAGGAAACCGGTTGTACCGGATGCGGACGTTGTTCGCGTGCCTGCCCGGTAGATATGAATATACTTGAACACTTAATATCGATATCAAGCCATGAATGAGCAGTCGAATATATATCTTCCGCACCTGATGGTGATTGAGAAGATAACCCATGAAGCTCCGGGAGTGAAGACTTTCCGGTTAAGATTTAAAGACGAGAAGGAAGGAGAAACCTTTCACTTCAAAGCCGGACAGTTCGGTGAATACTCTGCGTTTGGTGAAGGAGAGTCAACTTTCTGTATTGCTTCGTCGCCTACTCGTAAAGGATATATCGAGTGTACATTCCGTCAGGCAGGACGGGTGACTACCGGACTTGCCAAACTGGAAGAAGGAGCTACCGTTGGTTTTCGAGGACCTTTCGGAAACACATTTCCGTTGGACGAGTGGAAAGGAAAGAATCTGTTGTTCGTTGCAGGTGGTATAGCGCTTCCGCCGATGCGTTGCGTCATCTGGAATGCATTGGACAGGCGGGAAGATTTTAAAGATATAACGATTGTTTACGGAGCCAAGTCTGTTAACGACCTGGTATATAAAGAAGAGCTGAAAGAATGGGAAAACCGTCCGGATGTCAATCTGATAACTACGGTTGATCCCGGGGGGGAGACTCCCGACTGGACAGGAAAAGTCGGTTTTGTACCTTCGGTGCTTGAGGCTGCTGCACCTGCCAGTGCAGATACTGTGGCAATAGTTTGCGGACCTCCGGTGATGATAAAGTTCACTTTTCCTGTATTGGAGAAGTTAGGCTTTGCCGATGAGAATATTTATACCACCCTGGAGAACCGGATGAAATGTGGTGTTGGAAAATGTGGACGGTGTAATGTCGGGAAGTTGTATGTCTGCAAAGACGGTCCCGTATTTACCAAAGCCCAGTTGAGTGATATACCTCCTGAATACTAATGATAAGGTATTCAAGGATTAAAATATTGTGTTTTCCGTTGTGAAACGGGAGTTACGTCGTATAAAAGCAAGGATATATACCGAAGTGATTTCAGGCAAATAATATCCGCCGATTGTTTTTATATGGTGATGAGGAATGCCCAATGGGATTAACTTTCATGTGTGTCTAAATTTTATAATGGTTTCACCATTGGGCGCCTCTTCTTTATTTTGAATATGATTGTACAACCTAATTTTTATATTACTATGATTCATTTATTACTGTCTACTTTTGCGATGATGGGGCTTACTTTCCTCATCGGTTTTTTTGTCGCTGCGGTCATTAAGTTGATTGCCTATGCGGCTGATTCATTTGACTTTTATAGTTCCCACCGTTTGGAGCTACTCCGGTTACGACGCTGGCGGCAGCATCGGCAGAAGGTGGAAAGATTAGTCCGGCAGATACCTATTGCAGATGAAGATGCTTTAGGTGATTCTCGTGAAGACTACAGTAAGGGGATTGACAGGAACTTCACCGGTTACTCTGGCTATTATCATGGCGTGAGTCCGGGAGCTTCGGAAAATAATTTAATGAATTACTATTATTCACAGGATACTCGTGAATTCTTTCTGCGGGAAGAAGAGCAGGCACATGTCAATAAGAAGAACTCAAAGAAACTTACTAACAACAAACAATAAAAGGAAACTAATTTATGGAAAATATAGATTTTGCTACCTTATTTCAAGGTATTGGTACAATGATGGCAAGCGGATGGGTACTTGCTTCTGCAAGAGTTTTTTTGGCACTACTCGGTCTGTTACTGATCTATTTAGGTTGGAAAGGTATTCTCGAACCTATGGTGATGATCCCTATGGGACTGGGAATGGTAGCTATCAACTGTGGAACACTGATGATGCCCGACGGCACACTGGGTAACCTCTTTCTTGATCCGATGCTTTCAGATACGGATCAATTAATGAATACCATGCAGATAGATTTCCTGCAACCTGTTTACACTCTGACGTTTAGTAATGGGCTCATAGCCTGCTTTGTCTTTATGGGTATCGGGGCGCTTTTGGATGTTGGATTCCTGCTTCAGAAACCATTTGCAAGTATATTTCTTGCTCTGTGTGCAGAACTGGGCACTTTCCTGACAGTTCCTATTGCTTCCGCTCTCGGCCTGACTCTCAAAGAAAGTGCATCAGTGGCTATGGTAGGTGGAGCAGACGGACCGATGGTATTGTTTACTTCACTGGCATTGGCAAAGCATTTGTTTGTGCCTATTACGGTGGTTGCCTATCTTTATTTAGGATTGACGTATGGAGGCTATCCTTACCTTGTGAAGCTGCTGGTTCCCAAACGTTTCCGTGCTATTAAGATGGTGACAAAGAAAGCTCCGAAGAATTACGATGCCAAAGTGAAACTGGCTTTCTCTGCTGTTCTTTGTGCTATTCTCTGTTTCTTATTCCCGGTAGCTTCTCCTTTGTTCTTCTCTTTGTTCCTGGGGGTTGCTGTTCGTGAGTCGGGTATGAAACATATTTATGATTTTGTGAGTGGTCCGTTGCTTTATGGATCGACTTTTATGTTGGGCGTGTTGCTGGGTGTACTTTGTGATGCACATCTGCTGCTCGATCCGAAGATATTGAAACTATTAGTATTAGGCATCGTAGCATTATTACTTTCCGGTATCGGAGGAATAATCGGAGGATATATCATGTATATTATTAAACGGGGTAATTACAATCCGGTCATCGGTATTGCGGCTGTTAGCTGTGTGCCGACTACCGCAAAGGTTGCACAAAAGATTGTAAGCAAAGATAATCCGGACTCATTCGTCTTGGGAGATGCCTTGGGAGCTAATATCTCGGGAGTAATTACTTCGGCTATTATTACAGGTATTTATATTACGGTGATTCCTTATTTATAAATAAAGGTATAGCAGTTTTTCTTGATACCGCTGGTGGTAATGCAAAATAGAAATGGTGAACAAAAGGCTTAAAGCTGTATGTTCACCATTTTTTAGTATATAGTAGACAGGCTATAATTTACATTCCTCTATATAAAGCCTCCACTGTTTCTTTGACTCTTCGCACGGAAGTCACATTTCGTTCGTATTCGTTGATATGTACTGTTCCTCCCATTGAGACAACTTCATTTCTGAATTTCATTTCACTTTGAATACTTTCGCGTGCCGAGAAATGAAACTCATTGATTCCGGTTTCTGCCGCAATTCGCGCAATATTATTTTCATTTACTCCACAGCCGGCAAGTAACGTAATTCTTCCCGCAGCCAGTCCTTGCAATTCTTTTAAAAGACCGATACCTTGTTCAGCCGTAGGTTGCTGCCCGGAAGTCAGAATACGGTTACATCCCAGCTCTATGATCTCCTCCAATGCCTTTTGAGGATTACTACATACGTCGAATGCCCGGTGGAAGGTGACTGACAGCCCTTTAGAGGCTTCCATTAGAATCTGCATTGATGTCAAGTCTACTTCGCCGTCTGCTGTCAGGCAACCGAATACGACTCCGTCTGCCCCCAATTTCCGTGCGATTTCGATGTCTTTCAGCATTGTTCTGATTTCCATATCCGAATAAAGGAAATCTCCTCCACGTGGCCGGATAATAACATGCAGGCGGGTATGAGCCAATACTTCTCTTGCGATGGCTATTTCACCATAGGAAGGGGTTGTCCCGCCTTCCGGTATTCCGGCACATAATTCCACGCGGTTGGCACCACCTTCCTGTGCAGCCAGGCAGCTTTCCACTGAATTCGTACAAATCTCAATTTGATACTTTTCCATAGTCGTATACTAAAAAAGGGCGAATTTCTTCGCCCTTATATGAATCTTCTTTTGAATGGTTTCTTTATTTAGCGAAACTAACCGCACGTGTTTCACGAATGACGGTAATCTTCACTTGTCCCGGATAAGTCATTTCATCCTGGATCTTCTTAGCGATTTCGCCTGACAGGCTTTCTGTCTGCTTGTCGTCAATCTTATCCGCACCAACGATAACGCGGAGTTCGCGCCCTGCCTGGATAGCATAAGTCTTTGTTACACCCGGATAAGCCATAGCCAGTTGTTCGAGATCGTTCAGACGCTTGATGTAAGCCTCTACGATTTCGCGGCGTGCACCCGGACGTGCACCGGAGATGGCGTCACATACCTGTACGATAGGAGCCAGCAAGCTGGTCATTTCCGTTTCGTCGTGGTGAGCACCGATAGCGTTGCAAATATCCGGTTTTTCTTTGTACTTCTCGGCAAGTTTCATACCCAGCAATGCATGCGGCAATTCCGGTTCTTCATCAGGCACTTTACCGATATCATGCAGCAAACCTGCACGTTTCGCTTTCTTCGGGTTCAATCCCAGTTCAGATGCCATCACAGCACAAAGATTGGCTGTTTCACGTGCATGCTGCAACAAGTTCTGACCATAAGAAGAACGATATTTCATCTTACCGATGATACGGATCAATTCAGGATGCAGACCGTGGATACCCAAGTCGATGGTTGTACGTTTACCGGTTTCGATAATTTCTTCTTCCACCTGTTTGCGAACTTTAGCCACCACTTCCTCGATACGAGCCGGATGGATACGTCCGTCGGTCACAAGCTGATGCAGTGCCAAACGGGCAATTTCACGGCGAACCGGGTCGAAGGCAGAAAGAACAATAGCTTCCGGAGTGTCGTCAACAACGATTTCAACGCCGGTAGCAGCTTCCAAAGCACGGATGTTACGTCCTTCACGTCCGATAATACGTCCTTTGATTTCATCTGATTCAATATGGAATACCGTAACAGAGTTCTCGATGGCAGTTTCCGTAGCTACCCGTTGGATAGACTGGATAACGATACGTTTCGCTTCTTTGCTGGCAGTTAACTTAGCATCATCCATAATGTCATTAATGAATGATTGTGCCTGTGTTTTAGCTTCTTCTTTCAGTGATTCTACCAGACGTTCTTTGGCCTCTTCGGCAGACAATCCGGAGATTGCTTCCAGTTTATCGATTTCCTGCTGTTGCAGTTTATCGAGTTCATCTTTTTTCTTATCAACAATGACAAGTTGCGCTTCCAGGTTCTCTTTTACCGCTTCGGCTTCCATCTTTTTGCGTTGGATTTCTTCCTGACGCTGGCTAAGAACCATTTCGCGTTGTTTCAGTTTGTTTTCCGCTTGCTGAATCTTCTGATTCCGCAATGCTACCTCTTTTTCAAGATCTGCTTTTTTATTCAGGAATTTCTCCTTCACTTCCAGCAGCTTGTTTTTCTTAATTACTTCCGCTTCTGTCTCTGCTTCTTTCAGGACATTATCGTATTTGGATTTCAGTACATACCGGAATAGTATATATGAAAGGATTCCTCCTACGATGAAGCAAGCAATTGCTGTTGCTATTATTGCTATCATTCTACATTTAATTTAAGTATATAAATAAAAACGCACCGCCAAATATCAAAGCATGTATCTTTGCTTGGATATTGTGCAGTGCGTGGTTGTTTTATCTCTTATCAGTGAATAGCCGGTCGGGATTTATTCCTCCTTAAAATAATCCTCCAGCAATTCTGTCAGTTCTTTTACCTTCTCCACATAGGGGCTGGTATCATTACGTTGCATCAATTGCAGTCTCTCTAATGAGAACTGATAGGCTACCATGGCAATAATTTTCTCCGGTTCCAGGTTCTTATAAACCTCCCGGTACTTATTAAGCCTGACATTTACCTGCTTGGCGGCTTCCCGTACCATTTGTTCTTCCTCACGGTTGATGGTTAACGGATAGTTTGAATCTGCTATCTGCAGGTTTATCTTTATTTTATCGTTCATACATCTTCTTCTTATTCATTCAACAAAGCGATGCATTTATCGACTTCACGCACTAATTTTGACAATCGCAGCTTCGTCTCTTTTACGTCGCTGCCGTTAAGGCTGATTGCCGTAGCTGTTTTTAGGTTTGTATAGCTGACTTCCAATTCATCGTATTGAGCTTGTACCTTCTCGTTTTTTAGCTTTTCATTATCGAGAAGCTTTTTCAATTCGGCATTTTCACGCTTTAGTTCATCGTGCAAATAAATCAAATGCCGGAGTTGCGTTTCAAAGGAATTCAATAACTTTTTTTCTTCTTCTGTCATCACTACACCAAAATTGTACACAAAAATACGATTAACTCTGATATTACAAAAACTTTTTATGAGAAAATGTTCTTTTTAGCCTAAATTAGCCATGAACGGAGGGGAAAGTAGAGTATTGCATAGGAAGTAAGTGCCGACTGCTTTTATAATATAAGGTATATATGAAAGGGGTTTCAATCCTTTCATATTCTGTTTTCAGCCTTTCCATATTTTGTTCCTTCTCTCTATTTACAGCTCAAACCGGCTCTTTTAATAGCATTTTGAACAATTTTTGTCCTTTATTGATTTGTCATTTTCCTTCTTTGCTGATAAATACCAGTATGTTTGCGTACCAAACTAACGGACTCATATTATAAACATAAATATTTGTATTATCTAACCATGAAAAAGTATTATTTACTATCTCTTGTGGCAGCTTCTTTGATGGGAGCAACTTGTATTCAATGTACTTCTCCGAAACAAAAAGGTGGTGAGAATGCTCTTCCGCAGAAGTGCGAATTGTTTGCAAATTTACCGGATTGTTGTCCGACACCGGACGGAATGGCTATCGCTCCTAATGGAGATTTGATTCTGGCCTGTCCGAATTTTGCAGATATCACACAGCCTGCTTGTCTGATGCGCATCACCAAAAATGGCGAGATTACGAAATGGATGGATGTTCCGGTATTGGAAGAAACCGGCTGGGCTTCTCCGATGGGGATTGCCTTTAATGAAGAGGGTGATCTGTTTATTTGCGACAATCAAGGTTGGAGTGGAGCAGAGAAAGCACAGAATAAAGGACGTGTTCTTCGTCTGAAGTTTGAAAACGACCAATTAAAAGAAACAATCACTGTGGCATCCGGTATGGAGCATCCTAACGGTCTGCGTATCCGCAACGGGAAACTGTACGTCACCCAGAGTTCATTATCGCAGATAAAAGATCCTTCGGGATTGTTGGTCAGCGGGGTATATTGCTTTGATATGAATGACCGTGATGTGGCAGTGACTAATACATTAGAAGATAAAAACCTTATTACTACCGTTATCACAAAGAACCCAGAAGTACAATACGGACTGGATGGAATTGTTTTCAACGAAGCGGGCGACCTCTTTGTAGGAAACTTCGGTGACGGCGCTGTTCACCGCATAAAGATGGATGTGGAAGGGAATGTACTTACTAATGACGTATGGGCAAAAGATACCACCCAGTTGCGTACCACGGACGGAATGTGTATAGACGATAAAGGTAATATCTGGGTAGCGGATTTCTCGGCGAATGCAGTTGCACGCATTGATAAAGACGGAAAAATTCAGCGTATTGCTCAAAGCCCTGACTGCGACGGAAGTGACGGAGGTCTGGATCAGCCGGGCGAACCTATCGTATGGAACGGACAAGTGATTGTGTCCTGCTTCGATTTGGTGACCGGACCGGATAAGGTAAACACGAAACATGACAAGCCTTTCACATTGGCTAAGTTGTCTTTAGAATAAATAAACAACCCCGAACTACTATTATAAACCTAAAAACACATTATCAATTATATGAAACAATATCTATCGACCTTTGCCGGCTCTGCCATCTGTGGTGGATTTGCTTTTGGCATTTGGCCGGAACTTTGGAAGACATACGGTCTGATGGGAGGCTGGTTGGCGGCCACACTGATTATCGGCATTATGTGGTATATGAACCATTATCATGGAGCTATTCTGAATCCTCCGGGAAAAATATGGCTGGATCAGGGCTGGTGTATCGGCTCTGCCGGAATTGCCTGGGGAATTGTCCGCTTTCAAGGCGATATCACTAACTTCTTTTATGCAGTACCTACCTTAATCTGTTGTCTGATAGGAGGTGCCTTGGCAGGAATATTAGTATGGAAAATCCGTTCGTGCGATTGTGCCCGGAAGATAAATTAAGGAGGAAAGAACAATGAGCGAATGGTTACAGACCTATAATGAATTCTTTGGCATGTATCATGCCGGAATCATCACATCTATTTTCGGAGCTTTTGCCGTCACCTTTACCGTGTTGATGAGTTGGCCTAAATTAGTAAAGGACTTTGGTCCGATAGGTGGATTTATGGCAGCTGCTCTTATTATCGGTACTTTTTGGGTGGTCAATCACAAACTGCCCGGCTTTGGTTTCTCCACCGGACTGTTGAATGACGCCGACGGTCTGCCAATGCAATTCTGCCTGATTCATCAGGGAAATCGGGGTAGTGCTCCTTGGGTAGATATGGGATGGGCGATTGCGATGGGCTTCATTCTGGCCGACGTACTTTGCGCACCGAAAGGGACACGCGGCGGACTGCTGAAAGAAGCCTTCCCCCGTTGGCTGGTGATTATCCTCGGAGGTATCGTAGGTGGTATTTTCGTCGGACTTACCGGATACACGAATGCGGCACTCTGATCCTATTAATTGAAAAAGAAAAAGAGATTATGTATATATTAGCACATGACTTGGGTACCAGCGGCAACAAAGCAACCTTATTCGATGAATCGGGATTACTGATTGCTTCACGTACAGCCGCATACCCTACAGATTACGCTTCCGGCAATCGGGCGGAACAGAATCCGCTCCATTGGTGGAAAGCGATTGTAGATACCACGCAGGCACTTCTCAAACTGGTATCTCCCAATGATATTGCCGGTGTGGCACTTAGCGGACAAATGATGGGTTGTCTTTGTGTGGATAAAAACGGTCACCCGCTTCGTCCTCACATGCTTTATTGCGACCAGCGTTCGCAGGAAGAAGAGACTATTCTTTCCGAAAAGATAGACCCGCTTCATTTCTATGAAATCACGGGACACCGAATCAGCGCTTCCTATTCCATTGAGAAATTGATGTGGGTAAAGAAACACGAACCGGAAATCTTTGCACAGACAGCCAAGATGTTGAATGCCAAGGATTATATCAATTTCCGTCTCTGCGGTACTCTAGCCACTGATCCCTCGGATGCTTCGGGTACCAATGCATACGACCTGAACCGTTGGCAATGGAGTGAAGAAATCATAGAAGCTGCCGGACTCGATCTTTCCCTATTCCCGGAAGTCCGTTCATCTATCGACGTGATCGGTGAAGTGACCAACGAAGCTGCCCGTGAAACAGGACTGCTTGCCGGAACACCCGTAATCTGTGGTGGAGGCGATGGTAGTTGTGCCGGAGTAGGCGTCGGCTGTGTGGCTCCGGGTAGCGCATACAACTATCTGGGTTCTTCCTCCTGGGTAGCTCTGACAGTAGAAAAGCCGATTGTAGACGAACAACGCCGCACCATGAACTGGGCGCACGTAGTGCCGGGCATGCTGCATCCGTCGGGAACGATGCAGGCGGCAGGCTCTTCCTACAACTGGATGATTAACCAACTCTGCCAGCACGAGCAGGCATTGGCTACTCAACTCGGACGTAGCGTGTTCGAACTGATTGACGAACAGATTCTTTCCTCTCCGATAGGAGCCAATAAACTCCTATTCCTACCTTATATGCTTGGTGAACGTACTCCCCGTTGGAATGTAGACGCCAAAGGAGCATTTATCGGTCTGACGCTGGGGCATACACATGGTGATATGCTACGTGCTGTGATGGAGGGAGTTACCCTCAATCTGGGATTTATCGTCAATATCTTCCGCAAACACGTTCCCATCGACCAGGTGACGGTGATTGGAGGATGCGCGCAGAATCCTGTATGGCGCCAGATGATGGCAGACATTTATCAGGCAGAAATCCGTGTACCTAATTATCTGGAAGAGGCTACTTCGATGGGAGCGGCTATTCTGGCAGGTATCGGTGCGGGAGTCTTTAAAGACTTCTCTGTGATAGACCGCTTTGTCCGTATCGAACAGACTGTGCAGCCGATTCAGGAAAACGTGAAGAAGTATGAGGCTTGGATGCCTGTTTTTGATAAAGCTTATCACGCTTTGTGCGATATGTATACTGAAATTGCAAAAACTGAACTAGATTCTATATAAAACCTAATAATCAAATGAAAACAGTAATAGTGCCGGCTCCCGGCAAAATTGAAATACGACAGGTGGAAACTCCTGTTATCAATGCTTATCAGGCATTGGTGAAAACGGAAATGGTTGCTTTGTGTAATGCGACTGACAGTAAACTGATAGCCGGAAAATTTCCCGGAGTGGATACTTATCCGTTGGCTTTGGGACATGAGAATGCCGGAATTGTAGTAGCTGTCGGTGAAAAAGTACGTAATTTTAAGGTAGGCGACCGTGCTATTGGTGGTCTTATTTCCGATTTTGGTGCGCAAGGTGTCGACAGCGGCTGGGGTGGTTTCAGCGAATATGTAGTAGTGAATGACTTTGAAGTACTGAAAGAAGAGGGACTGGCTACACCCGAACAGGGATGCTGGGACAGTTTTGAGATTCAGAACACAGTCCCTTCACATGTGCAACCGGAAGAAGCAGTTATCTCTTGTACCTGGCGCGAAGTGTTGGGAGCTTTCAAGGATTTCAATCTGACTCCGGGGAAAAAGGTGATCGTAGTAGGCTCCGGTCCTGTAGGATTGAGCTTTGTGAAGTTGGGTAAATTGTTCGGTCTGGGACAGATTGATATTGTCGATATGCTTCCCGCTAAACTGGAAGTAGCCCGTCGGATGGGAGCAGACAATGGATATACACCCGCCGAAATTAGTACTCCGGAATTTATTGCCGCGGCTAATCGCTCTTATGATGCTGTCATTGATGCGGTAGGACTGGATGTAGTCGTAAATTCCGTATTACCATTAGTGAAGATGGGTGGAGATGTTTGTGTTTATGGCGTCATGACTAAGAATCCAACTTTCGACTTATCGAAAGCTCCTTATAACTTCGACCTGCACATGCATCAATGGCCTACCCGTTCCGAAGAAAAGGCGGCAATGACCACATTGGCACAATGGATTGAAGAGGGCAGACTTTCTGCATCCGACTTTATCACGCATCGCTTTGCGATAGAAGAAATAGAAGAAGCCTTTGCTGCCGTGAAACGGGGTGAAGTATTGAAATGCGTATTGACTTTTTAAGAAACAGCATATTTATAATAACTTATTAAACGACTCAAAATAATGGAAAAGAAGAATATAAACGAAGTGATTGCAGAATTATCAGTAGAACAGTTGGCAGGTATGATCGACCATACATTCCTGAAACCTTTCGGTGATGCATCGCCTATTGAGAAACTTTGTGCGGAAGCCCGTCAGTATCAGTTTGCGATGGTAGCCATCAATCCTGCGGAAGTAGAAACTTGTGTGAAGTTGCTTGAAGGATCGGGAGTACGTGTAGGAGCCGCTATCGGTTTTCCGTTGGGACAGAACACAGTAGAGTGCAAAGCATTTGAAACCCGTGATGCCATTGCCAAAGGTGCTACTGAAATAGATACAGTCATCAATGTTCGTGCTTTACAGAAAGGACAGACTGAAATCGTAAAGAAAGAGATTGAAGACATGGTTTCTATCTGCAAACCTGCCGGTGTGATCTGTAAGGTCATTCTTGAAACTTGCTATCTGACGGATGAAGAGAAAGAAACCGTATGTCGTATAGCTAAAGAAGCCGGAGTGGATTTTGTGAAAACCTCTACCGGATTCGGTACAGCAGGAGCAACAGTGCATGATGTAGCATTGATGCGTCGTGTGGTAGGACCTACTATCGGAGTGAAAGCAGCAGGTGGTATTCGTGATCTGGATTCTGCGTTGGCATTGATTCAGGCGGGCGCTACCCGTATCGGTACATCAAGCGGTATTCAGATTGTGGAATCCTATAAGGAGCTGAAGAAAGGTTTGTAATCGTTCTTTTTTCAGGAAGGTAAATTTAAGGTAAATAAGAAGATAAAATGATAAGATCGAAATTAATGAAGCTGTTGAAGTGTGGGATGGCATGCTGTGTGTTTCTCTCCATCGTAGCATGGCAGACGAAAGACACTTCCCTTCAGCCTACCGACGCGAAAGGTTTTATCGTCGAGATTCAGAAGAAGTACGCGGAAATTCAGGCGATAAAACAGAAAGGTAATCAGGAAGAAACAGAAAACAAGATAAAAGCCGTGCACCGGAGATTGACGCGTGCCTATCCGGTCTATTACGATTGGTGGCTACAGGATGGAACAACGGGTGATGTAGACTGGTTTAATAAGAGTTTTAATCAGGAGCTTTCCGTGCGTTTACAGAAACTGAACATCAAAGCTGCCGTGACTAATGCTCCGGAAAGCATCGAATCGGCTTTCCTGTCTTATCTGAAAGCGTGTGAACAAAGACGTATCAAGCGTTTGGAAGCCTTCACTGCAGATAAACCGGAGATTGTTTTCACAAAGTACAGAACGTTGCGTCCCTCTTTCTTTGCTTATACCGAAGGGGTGTCGGATGCCCGTGCTGAATGCAACTACATTGCGGGCGGTGCGTTGGCGAAATTGAAGATGAATGGAATTTGGGCGGAAGTAGAAACCATGCTGACAGATGAAGAAGGAGTAGTGCGTGATCCGAATCTTCATTTTGATGGTCAGCATCTGCTTTTTTCCTGGAAGAAATCCCCCAAGGAAGACGACTTCCATCTGTATGAAATGGATTTAAAGACACGGGAAATCAAGCAGTTGACTTTCGGAAAAGGACATGCCGACATTGAAGGTATTTACTTGCCCGATGACAATATCCTGTTCAACTCTACCCGTTGCGGAAGTACGGTAGACTGCTGGTTTACGGAAGTCAGCAATATGTATCTCTGCGACAGGGAGGGGCGTTATATGCGTCAGGTTGGTTTCGACCAGGTGCATACGGTGACACCGACTTTGTTGGATGACGGTCGGGTGGTCTATACTCGTTGGGATTACAATGACCGTGGCCAGGTATGGGCACAGCCTTTGTTCCAGATGAATCCCGATGGAACAGGACAGGCTGAATATTACGGAATGAACAGCTGGTTCCCGACAACGGTGGCACAGATTCGCCAGATTCCCGGCACTCGTAAGTTGATGGCAGTTTTTATGGGTCACCATACTCCTCAACATGGCAAACTGGGTATTATAGATCCCGAAGCCGGGCGTGATGAGAATGAAGGTGTTATGTTCGTAGCTCCGGTTCATAAACCGGAACCGGAACGCATTGACGGTTATGGAAAGTTTACCGATCAGTTCCAGCATCCTTTTCCATTGAGCGAGACGGAATTTTTAATATCGTATACTCCGTTGGGTTATTACGTCGGACATCCGATGGAATTTGGCGTTTATTGGATGAATGCGGACGGAGAACGTGAATTACTCGTATCCGATGCACGTATATCCTGCAACCAGCCTGTGTTGGTCGCTCCCCGTAAACGTCCGTTCCGCCGTTCATCTTCGGTAGATTATACAAAGAATGAAGGCGTATATTATATGCAGAATATCTACGAGGGTAATGGATTGAAAGGTGTGAAACCTGGAACTATCAAACAGTTGCGTGTGGTGGAAATCCAGTTTCGTGCAGCAGGTGTAGGTGAAGTGAACGGTAATGATAAAGGTGGAGGAGCTATCATGAGTTCTCCGGTAGGAGTGGGCAATGCTGCCTGGGATGTGAAGAGAGTGTTGGGAGTGACGGAAGTATATCCTGACGGTTCCGCATTCTTTAAAGTTCCTGCACGCAGACCGCTTTATTTTCAGGCATTGGACGAAAACGGGCGTGTGGTGCAAACTATGCGTAGCTGGTCTACTTTACAGCCGAATGAAGTGCAGAGTTGTGTAGGATGCCACGAACATAAGAACACGGTTCCCGTAGCAGGGCATCCGGTATCCATGGCAATGAACAAAGGTGTCAAGGCATTGGCTCCGGAAGATGAGATGGGCGAACGTAATTTCAGTTACCTGAAAGAAATCCAACCTATCTGGGACAAGCATTGTATCTCTTGTCACGATGGAGTGAAGCAACCAATGAGCCTGAAAGGCGAATTGAAAGTAATGGATAAACGAAGCAAAAGAAAATATACGGATTCGTATCTGAACCTGACTCATGCCACCCAGAAAAAAGAAGAGGGATCATGGAGAGGTAACGCACATCATCCGGAAGTAAACTGGATCAGTGCTTTGTCCGAACCTACGTTGCTACCGCCTTATTTTGCAGGCTCCAACACGAGCAATCTGATTAAACGTTTGGAAAGCGGACATGGAGGTACAAAACTGACTCCGCAGGAAATACGAAAAGTAGCTCTCTGGATTGATTTGCTTGTGCCTCAAATCGGAGACTACCGTGAAGCGAACAACTGGTCGCAAAAGGATCTCGACTTCTACAACTATTATGATAAGAAGCGGGAAGCAGCCCGTGCGGAAGATCAGGAGAATATTCGTCAATACATTCAATCCCTTCAAACTAAACAAGAGAAAAAATGAAAAAGAAGATATTGATACCTGTTGGTATGGCTGCTATATTTCTTTGTGCGTCTTGGCAAGAAGCGGAAACGACGGTTTCACCGGACCGTTTGTTTCTGGCAGACAACGGGAAATCCTTGTTTGTAACAAACAGGGCAGGCTGTGAACTCATCAAGATGTCGTCCGACGGACAGAAAATGGAAAAGAAAGTCTCTTTCTCGTCCCCTGTCAATGCCATGACGCAGGATGCGAATGGTAAACTCTGGGTGGTATGTGACGGAAACTACGGTACCATGTACGAACTGGATGGAAAGAAACTTTCCGTACAATCCAAAACAAAAAGCGGAGCTACTCCTTCGGATATTCTGTATAATCCGTTGTCTAAATCTCTTTGGGTTACGCAGCGGTTCAACAACGAACTCTGGGAGATTGATCCGGCCACCCGTAAGGTGAAAACAAAAATAGCTGTCGGTCGCGAACCAGTGTCGATGGCTGCCTTTGCAGGTGATTCCTGTCTGCTGATAGCCAATAATCTGCCGGAAATGCCTTCTACGGCTTATCCGATTGCAGTACAGCTCGATATGGTAGATGTACTTTCGAAAAAGGTTTCGGGACGTGTTATGTTGCCGAACGGTTCTACGGATGTGAAGTCGGTAGCGGTGGATAAGAATCATACTTTTGCGTATGTCACTCATTTAATCTCCCGCTATCAGTTGCCTACCAATCAGCTGGATAGAGGATGGATGGCTACAAATACATTATCCATCATTGATTTGAAAGCTAGAAAGTGGCTCACTTCCGTCATCTTAGACACTCCACAGAAAGGAGCAGCCAATCCGTGGTCGGTGATTGTTACTCCGGATGATAAGCAGATCATAGTAGCTGCTGCCGGTAGTCAGGAATTGGTGCGCATCGATCGTATAGCTTTGCATGAACGTCTTGGCAAAGCGAAACAAGGAGAAATGGTTACTCCTTCCATGAAAGCGTGGGGGAATATACCTAATGATGCGGGATTCTTGTATGGCATCCGTGACTTCATTCCTACACAGGGAAAAGGTCCGCGTTCGGTCGTAGCTACGGGAGGTAAAATTTATACTGCCAACTATTATACGTCGGAATTGGTGTCTATGGATTTGAATGGTAAGAATGTGCAGAAGCAGATTCTGGGTGCTCCATTGGCTTTCACTAAAGTTGGTAAGGGAGATATGTACTTCCATGATGCAACCATTTGTTTCCAGAACTGGCAAAGTTGTGCAACCTGTCATCCGAATGATGCACGCATGGACGGGCTTAACTGGGACTTGCTGAATGATGGCATGGGTAATCCGAAAAATACGAAAACACTTTTGCTTTCCCATCAAACTCCGCCTTGTATGGCGACCGGTATTCGTAAAAATGCCGAAGTAGCCGTTCGTTCGGGAGTGAAATATATCCTGTTTATGGAGGGAAATGATGAGATCTACGAATCTATCGACGAATATCTGAAATCTCTGAAGCCTCTGCCAAGCCCTTATCTTGAGAATGGTAAACTTTCTGCGAAAGCGAAAAGAGGAAAGAAGATATTTGAAGAAAACTGCGCGAGTTGCCATTCCGGAGAATACTATACGGATCAGAAGCAGTACAAAGTGGATTGGACTACCGGACCTGATAAAGGACTGGCTATGGACGTTCCTGCTCTGAACGAATGTTGGCGTACGGCTCCTTATTTGTATGACGGTCGTAGCTATTCGATGAAAGATATGTTAAAGGTACACGGACCTCATAAGCCTGTTTCTGATAAAGAACTGGAAGAGTTGGAGGAATATGTATTGTCTTTGTAATTTTGAATGATTGGTTATGACAAGAATATATAGTGCGATTTTGATATTTCTGTTCTCTGCATCCCTGTTGGCACAAACCCGGACGTTTGCAGGAACAGATTATTCACAGGGAATCGTCTTTGTGATGGAAAACAATCAGATTGTATGGCAGCACAAAGCTCCCGATTCTAATGATTTATGGGTATTGCCTAATGGCAATATCCTTTTCACCACTGGGCATGGGGTACTCGAAATGACCCGTCAGAATGATACAATCTTCCATTACGAGTCTAAAAGTCCGGTCTTTGCCTGTCAGCGGTTGAAGAACGGCAATACGTTTGTGGGTGAATGTACCACGGGGCGTATGCTGGAAATCTCTCCTAAAGGTAAGATTGTGAAAGAAGTCTGCATCCTGCCGGAGGGAGTGAAAGAGAAAGGTTTTGCATTTATGCGTAATGCACGTCGCTTGGATAACGGGCATTTTCTGGTAGCACATTACGGACCGCAATGTGTGACGGAATATGACACGAACGGCAAAGAGGTGTGGAAACTGGATGTTCCCGGCGGACCGCATTCTCTGACTCGTCTGCCCAATGGGCATACGTTGATTGCCGTAGCAGATAAAGACCAGAATCCGAGAATTATCGAAGTAACGGCAGACGGAAAGACTGTTTGGGAATTATCGAATGCGGATATCCCTGGAAAACCGTTGAAGTTTTTGGGAGGTTTTCAGTATTTCTCCGATGGACGCATCCTGATAACGAACTGGACGGGACATGTGAATCCGAAAGAAAAAGTACACATGTTGTTGGTAGACCGTCAAAAGAAAGTGCTTTATTCTTTGGAGAATACTCCGGGACTGAAAACGATGTCATCTGTCTATAGCATGGACGTTCCGGCAGGTGTTGCTTCCTATCATTAAAAAGTATATATCATCAGAAAAAACATTGAAATTTGCAGTATGAAGTATCATCGAATCACATGTAATTTGTATAAAACGACAGGAAACAGTTGGGAACAGATGGCGGAGGAATTACTTTCATCCGCTGTCCGCGAAGAGAGGGTGCTCCGTCTTGTACTCTTTACACGCTGTACGGATAATCAGGAATACAAGTTTCAGCGTTCCTTTCTGGAACAATGGGTGGAGCGGCATTTCGTTTCTCCCCGTCCGGTTGTTTCGCTGGTGGCTCAAAAGCCTTTGGTAGCAGACTTGGTATTGGAGGTACATTCGTTGGTGGAAATTACGGATGAGGCAGTCACCATAGAGGAACAAATCACTTCTTCCTCTGTCCGCTACCTGCGGATCATGACTCCTCACTATCGGGAAATAATAGTAGGGGGACTTTACGCAGATGATTTGAATCTTCCTGTTCGCGAACAATCGGAACAGGCTTTCAGAAAGGCAGAAGAGATCTTAAAGACGGAACAGATGAATTTCGGCGACATTGTCCGTCAGTGGAATTATCTGGAAAATATCACGGATATTGCACATGGCAATCAGTGTTATCAGGATTTCAATGATGTGCGTACCCTGTTCTATGCTTCTTCGGAGTGGGAATCAGGTTATCCGGCGGCAACGGGGATTGGCACACAGCATGGCGGCGTTCTGATTGATTTCAATGCTGTCAGTGGAGAAGTGGATATTGCTCCTTTAGATAATGACTGGCAACGGGCTGCTCATGTCTATTCGGATGAGGTGTTGATTAGTCATCGGGCGGATAGGAAGAAGGGAACACCTAAATTTGAAAGAGGAAAGTCACTGTCCGACCGTCGGCAGGAGGTGATTTATATTTCCGGCACAGCTGCTATCCGTGGCGAGGAAAGTGTAACGACCGGAGATGTTCTCTCTCAAACGGAAATCACTCTTGAAAATATCCAGCATTTGATTGGCTTGGAAGAGGGTAGGGAGAAACTACCGGAACATTCCGGTAAGTTGGGGCTTCTTCGTGTATATCTCAAGAATGAAGAGGATGCGTCAGCTGTGAAAGCAGACTTGGATAAACTCTGTCCGGACATTCCTATCGTATATCTTTATGCGGATGTATGCAGAGAGGAATTGCTGGTAGAAATTGAAGGAATTGCTTATCTATAAAAGCCTCATTTATAAAAGCATTGTTTATTATAAAAGAAAAACAGATGAAATTGATTCGACTGATCGCTTCACCGGTATTGATGTACATATTAGCGGGACTTTATGCCCTGATATTGGCGGTAGCCACTTTAGTGGAAAACTCTTATGGTCCTGCCGTTGCCCGTGAATCTTTTTATTATGCTCCTTGGTTTATACTGCTACAGTTGTTACAGGCAGTCAATTTATTGGCTATGTTCCTTCAGGGAAACTATTTTAAGAGAATTAGTAAAGGCAGTCTGATTTTTCATGGAGCTTTTCTTTTTATCTGGTTGGGGGCTGCTGTCACTCACTATGTAGGAGTGACGGGTATCATGCATATCCGTGAAGGGGAAACGGCAAATAGCATGATGAAAGAGGAAGGAACAGGGATGGAAAATGCTTCCCTGCCTTTCTCTGTTGCTTTGAAAGATTTCCGGTTGCAGCGCTATCCGGGTTCTCATAGTCCGATGTCTTATGAAAGTGACCTGGTGATTAAGAGAGAAAATGAATCTCCTTTACAGGCAACCATACGAATGAATAAAGTGATTGATGTGGATGGTTACCGTCTGTTCCAGTCTTCATTCGATTCTGACGAACAAGGTACCGTGTTATCAGTGAGCTATGACCGTCCCGGTATGCAGCTTACATATACGGGATATTTCCTTTTACTGGTAGGTTTTGTCTTGACATTGTTCAGTAAGAAATCCCGTTTCGGGCGATTGCGCAGAGAATTGGGAGAAATGAAAAAGAATACCCCTTTCTGCTTATTGCTCTTTCTGGCTTTATCCGGCATCTCCAATATGCAGGCATTGCGTGCACAACAACCGGCTGTCTCTTCACAACAATCTCTGGTCGCTTCACAATTACCTTGTGTTTCTTCCTTACATGCCGAAAAGTTTGGCAGTCTGGTGGTGCTTAACCCTAACGGACGTCTCGAACCCGTCAACAGTTATACATCTGCCATTTTACGCAAATTGTATGGAGCCGATAAACTGAATGGCATCCATTCAGATCAATTCTTTTTGAATCTACTTTCTTTTCCCGATGAATGGGGAGCTTTTCCTTTTATCAAAGTTGATAATAAAGAACTTCTTCAACGCTTCGGCAGAGATGGCAAATACATTGCCTGGCAGGATGTGTTTGATGCAGACGGTAACTATATCCTGACGAATGAACTGAACACAATTTACGCTAAACCGGCTGCGGAGCGAAAACGTTTGGACTCGGATTTATTAAAACTGGATGAATCAGTAAACATCGTATATCGCATCATGCAACACCAATTGCTACCGCTTTTTCCGGATGGAAATGATTTGCAGGGAAAATGGTATTCACCGGGTGATGACTTGAGCGCTTTTCATGGGAAAGATTCTCTATTTGTAACTAAAATCATGGACTGGTATATCTATGAGCTAGGAAATGGAGTTCGTTCCAACAACTGGAAGGAAGCAGACAAGGTAGTTGAAATGATGAATGTCTACCAACAAGCAAAAGCTAAAGTCCCCGCTATTGATAACCGGAAAGTGAAAGCCGAACTTCTCTATAATCAATTGGATTTATTTTTCTGGTGTCGTCTGGCTTACTTGATTTTGGGTGGTATCCTACTTTTCATTGCCTGCGGAGAGATTATTGCGGACTTTAAATGGGGAAGAAAAATTAGCAGTATTCTGATTGCTCTTCTGGCAATCGCTTTTCTCATACATACGGGAGGTGTCTTGTTACGTTGGTATATTTGCGGACATGCCCCTTGGGCAAATGCTTACGAGTCGATGATATGTACTTCCTGGATGCTGGTAGGTAGCGGACTACTATTTGCCCGCCGATTCCGTATTCTTCCCGCATTGGCAGGACTATTGGGCGGAATCATGCTTTTTGTAGCAGGACTTAATCACCTGAATCCGGAAATAACTCCTTTAGTTCCGGTACTTCAATCTTATTGGCTGATGTCTCACGTCGCTATCATTATGATCGGTTACGTCTTTTTTGCTCTTTGTGCGCTGACAGGGTTGTTTAATCTTGTATTGATGAGTTTGCTTTCCGCCACCAACCGGGTGAAACTCTTGTTCCGTATCCGTGAACTGACACTGCTGAATGAAATGGCAATGATTCTCGGTCTGTTCTTTATGACTGCTGGAACATTTCTTGGAGCTATCTGGGCCAATGTCTCCTGGGGTAGATATTGGGGATGGGATCCCAAGGAAACCTGGGCATTGATTTCAATCGTTGTCTATGCATTAGTGCTTCATATCCGCTTTATTCCCCTCCTGGAAGGAAAGACCACCTGGTGTTTTAATCTGCTTTCCGTCGTTGCCGTCCTTTCGGTTATAATGACTTGGTTTGGGGTGAACTACTATTTGAGCGGTCTGCATTCTTATGGAAAAACCGAAGGAGGAGATTTCTTGTTGTGGATATGGGGATTGGGCGTATGCCTCGTACTTGTTTTGGCGTTGTTTGCCCGCGGACGTTTAAAGAAACTCTCTGCCACATTTTTGTCTTTCTTTTAAGTATTATACGGGGAGAAACAAAAATGTGGCAGATCTTATAATCAATGACTTATCTCTGAAAATAGCCGGAAATAAGAGAAGTTTACAGGAAACATATACGGTGTTTCTGCTTTTTTCGGAAGGAAAACTGCATTTTATTGCCAATTATTTGAACTTCAGTATTTTGATTGTTCTATTGTCGTGTTTCCATCCTTTCCCTATTTCTGCTTGTTGGTAGACACAACAAAGCAGATTGGTGGACGTGTATAGTCGTTTCACTTGTTCCTTCTTATATAAATTTGCTATTAGAAACGAATCAGTTTTTCCATTCGCATCCAGATAGGGGAGATATGAATTTTCTCCGATAACTTCCTGCAACAAAGTACGTTCACCAATATTGGAGGTTTGTGCCAGTTGAGTTTTCCATCCGTTGAAGATGTGGGAAGCGCCTTGTATCCAACTATCAATCTCATTGGTTGACATACATTCCAGATCCAGGCGGATGGAAGCAATATGTGTCACGGTATTTACTCCCCCTCGGAATCGTCCGATGATTTGAATGGCTTCGGTAGTAGGATCGATAACCGATTGGGTTGCGCCATGCAAATCACTGATGAGAATCACATGTGGCGGGTTTTACATATGATATCCACCGCGGAGTAGAAACATAATCTTCTAATATTTGATATTATATTGATATAATCCGTACCTTTGCGCAGTAAACACAGACAAAATTTACAAACTAAATAATTATATGAAATGAAAAAGATTTTATTTTTGATGATTTTGTTTTTCCCTATCGTATTGAGTAGTTGTTCGTCCGATGATGATGATTGGATTGATTTGAATTCGGAAGATATTGTAGGAACCTGGTCAACAGGTATAGAGGGTACTCATAAATACATTAAGTTTGAGAGTGATGGAACTGGATATTACGCGCTTCTTAGCGGGGCTACCTTTGTGTCTAACTATTTGTTCACCTATCAAATTTCAGGTGATAAAATTAATATCCAAATAACTTATTCTGATGATGGAAATAAGCTTAAAGGACAGAAGCGAGTGTGGGAGTGCTTATTTTCAAAAGATATATTAAAGATAAAAGATGGCTCATTGGAAAATGGCACATATAAAAGACTGGGATATGATGAGTAATTAAATCACTGCATTTTATAGATAATCGTATGTTATGCGGTTAAAATTGGGAAATAAGCCGCAAAGTCTGCGGCTTATTTTCCAATTTTAACTATAACTCCAATTAAATAGCTATTTTTGTGGAAAGAACCAATGATCTGTTTATTCATGAAATAGAAAATTGGACGTCGTTCAGATGGAATGCTGCTTGTTTGTCGGAGCCGATAGCTCGGACAAACAAAGCTATCGGATATCTTTCTGTGTCATCTTCAGAAATAGAGGGAATCATATTAATACTGCGGAAGTACGTTCTTCCGTCGCACGGAAATTAGGTGTAGCTGTACCTGATACAAAAGAACCGACACATTGTATTGACGGATTCCACTGTATATAGAGGACAAAAGACAATAGAAGAAAGAATATCTTCATTGGACAAAATACGTTTTGAACAAAATGAAATGTCGATTGAAGATATTGTATATAAGTATTTTGCATATCTCATTGAATAATTATTTTATGATATAAAGAAACCCATGTTGAAAATATTAGTAACCTACGCCGTCCAAGGCGAATTTGTGGAGATTAAATGGCCGGATATAGAACCTTACTACGTTCGTACAGGTATTGGTAAAGTTAAATCAGCCTTTCATTTGGCAGAGGCAATCCGCCAGGTACAACCGGACTTAGTACTCAATATCGGAAGTGCCGGAACAGTCAACCATCAAGTAGGAGATATCTTTGTCTGCCGCAAGTTCGTAGACCGTGATATGCAGAAAATGAAAGAGTTCGGATTGGAGTGTGAGATTGATTCATCGGCCTTGCTCGAAGAAAAAGGTTATTGCAAGCACTGGACAGAAGAAGGAATCTGTAACACGGGAGATGGCTTTCTGACAGAATTGACTCACGTTAGCGGAGATGTCGTAGACATGGAAGCCTATGCACAGGCATTCGTTTGCCGTTCGAAAGAAATTCCGTTTATTTCCGTGAAATATGTGACTGACATTATTGGTCAGAACTCCGTGAAACATTGGGAAGATAAACTTGCCGATGCCCGACAGGGACTATCACATTACTTCAATGTCTTGAAAGAAAGAATATGATAAGTGACTCCTGCGGCAATCAGTCCCAGGAGAATCTTTACCCATATCAGAGGAATCAGGAAGAAAATGCAATAAAGCATAGTTCCCCACATCAGCACGAGCGAGATTACTTTGGCTCGAAGAGGGATCGCCTTGTTTTCGCGGTAATTGCGGATATAAGGACCGAAGTGCCGATGATTGAGCAGCCAGTTATATAGTCGGGGAGACCCTTTGAAATAAAGGGCAGCGGTGAGTAACAGAAAAGGGGTAGTAGGCAGTAACGGCAGAAAGATGCCGAGAATGCCGAGTGCAAGGGAGATACTACCTAAAACAATATACAGAGTTTTCATGCGGCAAAGATAGTGCAAAAAAAGGGAAAAAATAACACTCTTTGCTGAATGAAAACTCTATTTTATATTACCTTTGTCGTTGCATCGAGGTGACATTAGATGCGTGTAACTATTAAAATACATACACCCATGTTTACAGTAATCAAACGCATGGAGATCTCGGCTTCTCATAAGCTGGTACTCCCGTATCGCAGTAAATGCGCCAGTTTACACGGTCACAACTGGATTATTACCGTCTATTGCCGTTCTATGCGGCTCAACTCCGAAGGAATGGTGGTAGATTTCACTCGTATCAAAGAAGTGGTCATGGAAAAACTCGACCATCAAAATCTGAATGAAGTACTTCCGTTCAATCCCACAGCAGAGAATATCGCCCGGTGGGTGTGCAAACAGATTCCCCAATGCTATAAGGTAGAGGTGCAGGAATCGGAAGGAAACATAGTCATCTATGAGAAAGATTCCGCCAGCGCAGAAGGACAAGAGTAGCAAATTAAACAAGTATGACGATGAGAAAGATTAATGAAATCTTTTACAGTTTGCAGGGCGAAGGTTACCACACCGGAACTCCGGCCATCTTCGTGCGTTTCTCCGGCTGCAACCTGAAATGTGACTTTTGCGACACACAACACGAAGAAGGAACCATGATGACCGATGAAGAAATTATCACCGAAGTGAAAAAATATCCAGCCGTTACCGTTGTCCTCACAGGTGGCGAACCTTCCTTATGGATAGACGACCAATTGATCGACCTTTTGCATCAGGCCGGTAAATATGTGACCATCGAAACCAACGGTACACACCCCTTACCGGCATCTATCGACTGGGTGACCTGCTCACCCAAACAAGGGGCAAAACTGGCAATCGACCGGATGGACGAAGTGAAAGTTGTCTATGAAGGACAAGATATAAGTATTTTTGAACTACTTCCTGCCGAACATTTTTTCCTCCAGCCTTGTTCTTGTAATAACACTGCTTTGACAGTGGACTGTGTAATGCGACATCCCAAATGGAGACTCAGCCTGCAAACACACAAATTAATCGACATCCGTTGAACAAAATAGACGGGTGATACGGAGGAAGCTTAAATTATTACATAATATAGTTATGAAAGTAGGTTTGTTTATTCCTTGTTATATCAATGCCATATATCCCAATGTGGGAGTGGCATCGTATAAACTGTTGAAAAGTTTGGGAGTAGACGTCGATTATCCGTTGGATCAAACCTGTTGCGGACAACCGATGGCAAATGCCGGTTTTGAAGATGAATCGGTGAAATTGGCGCTCCGTTTTGGCGATTTATTCCGGGAGTACGATTACATAGTCGGTCCTTCCGCCAGTTGTGTGGCTTTTGTGAAAGAGAATCATCCGGGCATCTTAGAGAAAGAAGGACATGTTTGTCAGACTGCGGGAAAGATTTGTGATATTTGTGAATTTATTCACGATGTATTGAAACCTTCCAAGATTCCTGCACGCTTTCCTCATAAGGTCAGCATCCATAATAGCTGTCATGGGGTGCGCGAACTGTTTATTTCCGCTCCCTCCGAGATGAATATTCCTTATTACAATAAATTGCGTGATTTGCTCAATCTGGTTGAAGGAATCGAAGTTTTCGAACCCAGCCATATTGACGAGTGTTGCGGCTTTGGCGGAATGTTTGCCGTGGAAGAGCAGGCAGTCTCCGTCTGCATGGGGCGTGATAAGGTGAAAGACCACATGGCCACCGGAGCCGAATATATTGTCGGAGCGGACAGTTCCTGCCTGATGCACATGCAAGGTGTTATCAAACGGGAGCATCTGCCTATTCAGATTATCCATATTGTAGAAATTCTAGCGTCGCAATCATGAGTACAAAACATTCAAAGGCTGCCGAGAAGTTCTTGCAGGACAGCAAGATGGCAGCATGGCATAATGAAACCCTTTGGATGGTCCGTGCCAAAAGGGATAAGATGAGCAAGGAAGTTCCCGAATGGGAAGAGTTGCGCAACAAGGCTTGCGAACTGAAACTATATTCCAACAGTCACCTCGAAGAACTTCTGCTGGAGTTCGAGAAGAACGCTACCGCCAACGGCGCCATTGTGCATTGGGCAAAAGATGCCGATGAATACTGCGCCATTGTCTATGAGATATTGAATGAACATAATGTGCATCATTTCATCAAGAGTAAATCCATGCTCGCCGAAGAGTGCGGATTGAATCCTTTCCTGATGGAGCGGGGCATTGATGTCGTAGAGTCCGATTTGGGCGAACGCATCCTGCAACTGATGCATCTCGAACCGAGTCACATCGTACTGCCTGCCATCCACATCAAACGGGAGCAGGTAGGCGAACTTTTCGAAAAGGAGATGGGAACCGAGGAAGGAAACTTCGACCCTACCTACCTGACTCATGCCGCACGTAAGAACCTGCGCCCTCTCTTCCTGAATGCCGAAGCCGCTATGACAGGGGCCAACTTTGCCGTAGCTTCAACCGGCGACATTGTAGTCTGCACGAATGAGGGAAACGCCGATATGGGTACTTCCTACCCGAAGCTGAACATCGCCGCTTTCGGTATGGAAAAGATTGTTCCGGATTTGGATGCACTGGGCGTATTCACCCGATTGCTTGCCCGTTCGGCTACCGGACAACCGGTGACCACCTACACTTCCCATTACCGCCGTCCTCGCGAAGGCGGTGAATATCATATCATCATCGTAGATAACGGCCGGAGTACATTGCTTTCCAAGCCCGATCATATCAAGACACTGAATTGCATCCGTTGTGGTGCGTGTATGAATACCTGCCCGGTATATCGCCGAAGTGGGGGATACTCTTATACCTATTTTATTCCCGGACCTATCGGTATTAATCTGGGCATGGCTCACGATCCGGAGAAATATTATGATAATCTTTCTGCCTGCTCCCTGTGTATGTCCTGCTCTGATGTTTGTCCGGTGCAAGTTGATTTGGCCGAACAGATTTACAAGTGGCGTCAGGATTTGGACGGACTGGGAAAAGCCAATACAGGAAAGAAGATTATGTCCGGCGGCATGAAGTTCCTGATGGAACGTCCGGCATTGTTCAATGCTGCTTTGTGGGCGGCTCCGGTAGTGAACGGTCTGCCTCGTTTTATGAAATACAACGATCTCGACGATTGGGGAAAAGGGCGTGAACTGCCGGAATTTGCCAAAGAGTCGTTCAATGAAATGTGGAAGAAGAACAAAGTACAGGGAAAGGAGGAATCCAAATGAGCAGCAGAGAAGAGATATTAGCCAGTATTCGCAAGAATACGCAAACTCGTTATGATAAACCGGATATTGCGGATATGGAGCGATTGTCGTATCCTGACAAGATAGAACAATTTTGTGCAATCAGTCGTGCAGTGGGTGGCACGGCAGTGGTATTGGGCGAAGGAGAAGATGTGAATGCGGTAATACGCCGGACTTATCCGGATGCTATGCGCATTGCTTCCGTCTTGCCGGATATTTCCTGCGCGACATTCAATCCCGACAATCTGGATGATCCGAAAGAGTTGGATGGCACCGATGTAGCCGTAGTGAAAGGAGAAATCGGAGTTGCCGAGAACGGAGCCATTTGGATACCGCAGACGGTGAAATATAAAGCTATTTATTTTATCTCGGAAAAGCTGGTTATCCTGCTCGACCGGAATAAAATCGTGAATACCATGTATGATGCTTATCGGGAGCTGGATGGACAGGAATATCAATTCGGAACATTCATCTCCGGTCCTTCAAAGACTGCCGACATTGAACAGGCATTGGTGATGGGAGCACATGGGGCACGGGACGTATTAGTGATATTAATCTAGTGTTTCAAAACAGAGGCTCTATTGGTAGGAAGTAGAGCCTCTGTTCGGTATAAACAGAACTTCTGTTTATTGTAAATAGAGCCTCTGTTCCGGTTCGTTCATAGAAGAGTAGTCAAATGTTTAAATTTAAATGATATGTATGCCAATAAAGTAAAGAAAATAGCCGCCGTTCATGACCTTTCGGGAATGGGACGCGTATCTCTCACTGTCGTTATTCCTATTCTTTCATCTATGGGCTTTCAGGTTTGTCCGCTTCCTACAGCTGTATTATCCAACCATACGCAATATCCCGGTTTCTCCTTCCTCGACCTGACGGATGAAATGCCAAAGATTATTGCCCAGTGGAAGAAACTGGAGGTACAGTTTGACGCTATCTACACCGGATATCTGGGCTCTCCGAAACAGATTCAGATTGTTTCTGATTTTATCAAAGACTTTCGTCAGCCGGATAGCCTGATAGTTGCCGATCCGGTGTTGGGAGATAACGGCCGGCTGTACACTAACTTTGATATGGAGATGGTGAAAGAAATGCGCCACCTGATAACCAAAGCAGATGTGATTACTCCCAATCTGACAGAATTATTTTATTTATTGGATGAACCTTATAAAGCAGACAACACGGATGAAGAGCTGAAAGAATATCTTCGCCTTTTGTCCAATAAAGGTCCGCAAGTGGTTATCATAACCAGTGTCCCTGTGCATGATGAACCCCATAAAACGTCTGTCTACGCTTATAACCGTCAGGGAAACCGCTACTGGAAAGTGACCTGTCCTTATCTGCCTGCACATTATCCCGGTACGGGAGATACTTTTACAAGTGTCATAACCGGCTCTTTGATGCAGGGAGACAGCTTGCCGATGGCATTAGACCGTGCCACTCAATTTATCCTGCAAGGAATCCGTGCCACTTTCGGGTATGAATATGACAATCGGGAGGGGATTTTGTTGGAGAAAGTACTTCACAATCTGGATATGCCGATACAGATGGCCAGTTATGAATTGATTTAATCTTTTACATCCACAAATTTTTGAGTTCCAGATATTTCCTTTACTTTTACCGTCGCTAAAGTAATCTGAAATAATTATATCTAATGACTCAAACACTGAAAACATCCGAACGTCTTGGAGTAGTGGATGCTCTGCGCGGATTTGCCCTTTTGGCAATTGTATTATTACATAATCTGGAGCATTATAATCTGTTTTTTATACCGGAGAATATGCCTGCATGGTTGCAAACGATTGATAAATATGCGTGGGATACCATGTTTTTCTTATTCGCCGGAAAGGCTTACGCTACTTTCTCATTGTTGTTTGGCTTTAGTTTTTACATTCAGTTTCACAATGCGGAGAAGCGTGGCATAGACTTCCGCGGACGATTTGCCTGGCGGTTGTGTTTGCTTTTCCTGTTTGCGCAGTTGCACGCTTTATTCTATAACGGGGATATTCTTTTACTCTATGCAGTAGTAGGCTTTGCATTGATACCTGTTTGCAAGTTAAAAGATAAAACGGTTTTCTGGATTGCCCTGATTCTGCTTCTTCAGCCTTATGAGTGGGGACGTGCCGTTTATGCAATGATAAATTCCGACTATGTAGTAGCAAGCGGTCATTATATGCCTTATGCCATACGTGCGCAGGAGGCAACTGCCAATGGTAATTTCTTCGAAGTGCTCTGTTCTAACATCTCCGACGGACAATTATATAGCAATATCTGGCAAGTAGAAAATGGTCGTTTGTTTGTAAGCGTCTCCGCGATTCTATCTTGTCGCCCTTTTTTCATTCTTATATTTTTGCTATGTATAAAAATGAAGCATTATGGATTTAGCAGAAAATCGATTTGGAAAAACTTGGAAACATTTCCTTGAAGTATTGAAAGTAGACTACAATTGTTCTTTAGCCGATG
>ERZ791680.63-NODE-63-length-120850-cov-12.856161_pt1 | contig 120850 bp, 95 predicted proteins | sample MGYA00510051_ERZ791680 | MGnify/ENA primary metagenome ERZ791680 (study PRJEB30046, sample SAMN00715238) | human gut metagenome | study: EMG produced TPA metagenomics assembly of the A metagenome-wide association study of gut microbiota in type 2...
GGGCTCATTGGGGACTTGCACCCCTTAGCTAATACTCATGCCGAGCATACAAAAACAGAAAGTTTTCCTTTCATGGAAAAACTTTCTGCCTGAATTGTGACTCCGAAGGGATTCTAACCCTTGACCTTCAGAACCGGAATCTGACGCTCTATACAGCTAAGCTACGGAGCCTTGAAAACGGTGACAAAATTATATAAAAAAAAGGATAAAAGCAAGAAATAGCTTATAATTTATTTTAATAAGAAATAATCATATAGACACTTTTTATACTAAAATACTTGTCATTTGATTTAAATTGTATATCTTTGCCACACAAATTGAAAGCAACAACAAAAGACATAAAACAATGAGTTATTTAATAAAGCCACAAAATTATACAGCAAAACTGAATCTACAGCAAACTGAAATTGCCATCAAGAAAATCAAAGATTTCTTTTTAAGCAGTATTTCCACTGAACTTCGCCTGAGAAGAGTTACAGCACCTTTGTTCGTACTGAAAGGATTGGGTATGAACGATGATCTGAATGGTATAGAAAGACCTGTGACATTTCCCATCAAAGACATGAACGAAGCACAGGCAGAAGTTGTCCATTCATTGGCCAAATGGAAAAGAGTCACACTTGCCGAATATGAAGTCGCTCCGGGACATGGCATCATTACCGACATGAATGCCATTCGTGCAGATGAAGAACTTGGCAATCTTCATTCTTTATATGTAGACCAATGGGACTGGGAACGAGTAATGACCCGCCCGCAACGCAATGTAGAATATCTCAAAAGAATTGTCCGACAGATCTATTCAGCCATACTGAGAACTGAATTTTACATCAGCGAAACCTATCCTCAACTAAAAGCCTTCCTTCCAGAAGATGTCCATTTTATCCATGCCGAGGAATTGCTTCAAATGTATCCTGACATGACAGCCAAAGAAAGGGAAAATGCCATCTGCAAAAAATACGGTGCTGTATTTATTATCGGTATTGGCTGCAAACTGAGCAACGGACAAGTCCACGACATGCGTGCCCCGGACTATGATGATTACTCTACCATCGGCGAAAACGGACTGCCGGGACTTAACGGTGACCTTTTGGTTTGGTATCCCATTCTGGATCGTGCCATCGAATTGTCATCAATGGGTATACGTGTTGATCAGGAAGCTTTGCTCAGACAACTCAAAGAAAGTCACAAGGAAGAACGGAAAGAACTTTATTTCCATAAACGACTTCTGGAGAACACACTTCCTCTCTCTATCGGCGGCGGTATAGGACAAAGCCGCCTTTGCATGGTCCTGCTTCATAAAGCCCACATTGGTGAAACCCAATCGAGCATCTGGCCGGATGAAATGCGCAAGGATTGCAAGGAAGCAGGAATGATTCTGATATAAACTGATTCGCGATAGTTTTCTCGCTAACGTCCTGTCTGATGTCAGACAGGACGTTTTTAATTCTTTTATAAACCTCTTTTTTTTCTGATGACATGACAGAATTCGACCATCATTTAATTCTTGAAACCAAACTTGGTTCTTTGACCATTGGCGAAAAAGACGACGCCATCGTTTGCGTAAAATGGAATTACAGTATCTCAGAAAATCCCCATTCTGAAAACAGGCTTCTCGAAAAAGCAGCCCGAGAAATCTTGGAATATCTGAACGGGGAAAGACAAACGTTCAACATTCCCACCACATTCATAAAAGGCACTCCGTTCCAAATCGGTGTATGGAATGCTCTCAAATCTATCCCCTATGGTCAGACAGTCAGTTACGGCCAAGTGGCTGATATACTCAACAAACCGCGTGCCGCAAGAGCTGTAGGCAGAGCCAATCATGAAAACCCTTTATGCCTGATTATCCCCTGCCATCGTGTGATAGGACAATCTGGAGCACTGACCGGTTATGCAGGTGGGCTTCATATCAAGCAGAAACTCCTGGAACTGGAAGGAATCAGTTTGTTACGATAAAAACAATATACAATTTATTCTAATATTATGATACTACCGTATCAAACAACAATTTTCTTTTTTATTAAGTTATAAACAAAAGCAACGTATTACTCAAAATTCCTTTTATTTTTTAATTTATATTGTTTATCTTTGTAAAGAGACAAAAACAAACTATATATACCATTACTCAATTAATTAAATACACTAACTATGAAATCTAAGATTCTACTTTCTACTGTATTATTGGCGTTAGGATTTACGCATACAGTATCAGCCCAGGAGCTAAAAGAAGAAACGGGAAGCAAAAACTACCCGCACATGTTCTTTGGCATTCATGGAGGTACCCAAACAACCTTCACCAATTATAAAATGGGCAAACTAATTACCCCTACTTACGGTGCCTCATTCGGTGGATACTTCAATCCTATTGTCGGAACTCGCATCCACGTAAGCGGTTATGAAAACAAAGGAGGAATTAAAGAACTTGACAAGACTTACGAATATAAGTATGTCAACAGTAACATCGACTTGTTGCTGAATGTTACGAACATGTTCTCACAGAATAAAGACAGAGTATTCAATCTTATCCTGTTCGGAGGTATTGGTCTTCAATATGCATGGGATAACGACGATTTAAATGGCATGAGCGGAATCCAAACGACCCAGATGCCAAAAATATGGGATGACAATCTGCTGAGCCATAATATCCGTGCCGGTCTTCAGCTGGATTTCAATATCACCAAGCATTTTGGCATCAACATGGAACTCGCAGCCAACAACACATCTGACCGTTACAACTCAAAAACCAACAACAGCAATGACTGGCAGGCAACCGCCTCTTTGGGACTGATCTTCAAATTCGGACACAAGAAGAGCAAACCGGTACAGCAAGTTACCCCTGTTGAACAATGGGCTACCCGCACAGATACAATATGGTACGACAATGTAACCTATAAAGATGTAGTCAAACCAGTCCAGATGGAAGAAAACATCTACTACAAAATCCGTATGAGTGAACCGGAACCAATGGCAAAAGTAGAAAAGATCGCCAACTTTATCAAAGCCAACAAGAACTGCAAGGTCAAAGTTACAGCTTATGCTGACAAGGGAACCGGTACGCCTCAACTTAACATGAAATATTCTAAAGAACGTGCAGAAAAGGTCGTAAAGGCATTGATTGATGCAGGCATTGACAAGAATATCATCACGTCGGAATACAAAGGCGACACGGTACAACCGTTTAGCGAAAATGACAAGAACCGTGTAGCTATCGTTGTTGTAAGCGGTGAAAAGACAGACAAGGAAAAAGTAGTCAACAAAAAATTCCGGACTGAAGAGGTTAAATATAAAGTAGAAGAATAAGCAATCATATAAAAAGTAAAAGAACAGCAATTTCGCAAAAAACGAAATTGCTGTTCTTTTTTGTTTCTATAAAAAAAGACAGATAAACCCGTCGTATTTTTGAATGAAGGATATTTATAACAAGGAAATACAACAGAAACAATTTAATCATAAAAAAATCTGATTTATAATTCATATAATCTAGACATGATCAATGACTGTTTATTTATATAATAAAAATTAAAATTTCACGTTCCAAACAGAAAAAAAATATATTCTTTCCTAAAACTCTGCATCATTAAAAATTAAATGAGAACATAACAATCTAATAAATAAGTAATATTAAGCAAAAAGCAATTATTCAAAAAAGGAAAAGAATCCATCTTTAATTACATATAAAAAGAAAAGGAAATTAAAACTTCATCTCATCTTTAAAGTATAATTTATTTGTAACAAGAAAAAAATATACTAATACATAAGTTTTTTGTTTTTTTCTTATCAAGAAAATGTTAACTTTGCGAAAAACCAATAAAATAAACAAAATGGCCACACCTGAAAACGAAATTTTATTTCCTGAGAACATAATCAAAGCTCCATCCCAAAAGGATTGTAAAAAAATAGAATACATCGTCAATACCATTGAAGCTTTGGCGCGCTGCACCAACAAAGGTATGTATATCATTGACTATCATAAAAAGAATTTTCTGTACGTCTCACAAGGAATGGCACAGCTTTTTGAAAAAACACAGAAGGAAATTCTGAATGCAGGAAGTAGTATCTATACTGAACTGATTCCGGAAGAAGACCAGAACATCATTCGGGAAATCAATAAACAGGGACGGATCAAATTGAATGAAACTCCTATTTCCGAGAAGCTCAATTATTCCCTGTCTTACGATTTCCAAATCATCTGCGATGGAAAAAAACGCATGATCAATAATCAAATGACGCCCCTATTACTCAACAGCAAAGGGGAAATCTGGCTGACATTAGGGACTATAGCCCTTTCAACCAGTCAAAACAGCGGCAACGGTATACTTCGCAAAAACGGTATCTCAGAATACTGGATATACAATCCAGAAAAAAAAGGCTGGACGCTTTGCACTGAATATAAATTAAGCAAATTCGAAAAAGAAATACTCAGGCTATCTGCCCAAGGATTGAAAGTAGATGAAATCGCAGCCTTGTTCGGTAAGCAAAGAGATCACATCAAGAACTACAAGCGATTATTATTCAAAAAATTAAATGTCCACAATATTTCAGAAGCCATCACTTACACAACCAATTTCCATTTATTGAATTACTAAAATCCGGAACAACAAATATTCTCATCTGCCAAACAACAAACATATTCATTTATATCTGACTAACCAACCACATCTCACTATAAGGAACAAACATAAAAACCATTAATAATTTAAAAAGCACAAAATCCTGTTTTCCGTTTTCACTATTATATTCAGATTCAAATTAACTTTTCAATAAAAGAACAATAAGATTCTACAAAACAGATTTCATTATTCCAATTCATCAATAAAAAGCTTACATAAAAAAGAGGATGCATCAGTTCGATACACCCTCTCATTACTTATGAGCAAGACGGTTTTCACCGTCATAACAGTCTATTATTGCACCTGGCCTTGCAAAATCATACCGCCATTGCTAGGCATGGATATTTTTACCTTACCACTTTTCTTAACCTTAATCTCGTCGAGTGAAGGTGTATGACCGTTCTTACCATCATTATAATATTTCACAGTCTGACCTGCCAGCATAGGCAATTCCAGTTCTAATGTCTTTGTTTCTTTTTCGGCATTGACTCCAGCAATATACCAGTCCTGCCCATGACGACGGGCCAAAACAACATAACGACCAGGATAACCATCAATAAAACGCACTTCATCCCAAGTGGTCGGTACATTCTTCATAAACTCGATTTCAAAATCCGGTTGTTCCGTCAAATTATTAGGAGTCAAAGCAAAATTCTGAACACTGCTTTGGAAAAGTACAGCTGTGGCCAATTCGAAAATATCTGTTGTACGACGAATCGTTCCGCCATCATTATTTCTGTTCAGCGGTTTATTCAGGAATGTGCCTCCAAAATCCATGCTACCTACCGTATTACGGATAAAAGGATGCAAACAGGCATTAAATGCTTCCTCATCACAGAAATGTTGCTGGAACACTATATTCTCACTGGCCAGAACAGCCTCGCTGGCACAATAATTAGGATACATTTTCTCCCAGCCTCTCGGCAATGTACAACCATGGAAAATAATCTGCAATCCATAATCGTTGGCATCACTAAGTATGGCTTCATAAAGACGCATAGTTTCCTGTTTGTCACCGCCAAAGAAATCTACCTTCAGACCCTTGACTCCCATACTTTTCAACCACTTCATTTCCGCCTTACGAGCTATCGGATTATCCATACAATGTTTTACATCCTGCGGTGCATCGTTCCATCCACCATTTGAATTATACCAAAGGAATACATCAACACCTTTGGACTGAGCATAACGGAACAGCTCTTCCATTCGACTGCGTCCTACCTGTGTTTCCCATAATGCATCCATCAAGATATATTCCCAACCCATATCAGCAGCCAAATCAACGAAAGTTTTCTGATCATCATAGTTCATACTGGCATCCTGCCATACAATCCATGACCAGCTAGATCGTCCAGGTTTATATTCCTGCGAAGCTTCATACAACGGCCCAACAACATCAAACTGAATCGTAGTTTCTACTATTGGACGTAATGTTTTACCCAGTGTGATCGTGCGCCATGGCGTGTAAGCCGGCAAACCCAACTGAGCTCCAGTACTGCCAAAACCATTATTCTCACCTTCCATAGGGAATGCTATGGTATAAATACCGTCTGCAGAAGCATCACTCAAATGTGAAGCACAGTATTTTCCAGTCACACCAGTCTCACTAACCAGCACCCAACCGTTTTCTCCTTCATGAAAAAGACAGGGAAAAGTATATCCATGACCATACTGTGAAGGGGTTCCCATCGGCTCATCAGCCTTGTATTCCTCTTCATAACTTGGTTTCGTCCGTTTCCATCCAATCTGTGGATCCGATTGCGGACAGATAAATGTAGTCGTACTGGCAGGAAAATGGAATCCGGTAGTTTCATACTCCACTACTGCAGCAGCCGTTTCCCCCTGCATAGGAAGAAAATACCTGAAGGCTATATTTTCGTTGCTGACTTCAAACTGCACATGAAAAGTCTGCTTACGTTTATTCCGCAAAATGACTTCCAATGCTGAAGCCTTATAATCAACCTTGCTGACTTTACTTCTCGAAAGAGTATATTGACGCTGACGGTTTTCCTTACGTGCTTCAATCCATTCCAAGTCCCGAGTAAAATCCCCCATATTGGTTTTCAATCCCAATGGAGAATCTTCTAACATCAGAATTTCTTCCTTACTCTTTTTTTCTGTTTGGTAATAACCAGCCTGATAAAAAAGCTTTCCATCAGAGAGACGCACCTTCAAGAAGGTTTGTCCATCAGGACTCACCACCAATTCTTCCTCTGCCCGAACTTCGGAATAAGAACCTGTACCCCATAAAAATCCCGTCATCAATAATAGGACGGACAGCCATTTACTGTTCATTCTTGTTGTCATGATATTATGTTTTACTGAATAAAAAATCTCACACACCTTTTCATGCCCCATAGAATCGCAGATCACACGACCAGAAAAAAAGAAACCAAAAACCAGCAGTAATCCATTATCGCTCCATTAGGCTATGCAAAAATAAACATTTTGTAACGATCACAAAGCAATTACAAGGAGATAAATTTATTTAATTAACACAACGGCCTGTCATAAACAATCTGAAAAAAGACGCCTGATATTAGAAAATCCATTATATTTGCATAGAATATCGAGTTATGAAAGCAAATAAAACATTAATTATAGTTGCATTACTACTTCTAAATCTCATCGGAAGTCATGTCTTTGCATCAACCTACCCGGCAGAAGCTCCGAAAAACAAATTTAAACTGGTAATCGATGCTGGACACGGCGGCAAGGACCCTGGAGCCATCGGGCGATTCTCAAGAGAAAAGAACATCAATCTGGCTGTGGCCAAAGCTTTCGGCAAACTGGTAGAAACCAACTGCAAAGATGTTGAAGTAATCTACACCCGTCAGACAGATATCTTCGTGCCACTCGACAAAAGAGCAGATATAGCCAACAAGGCTAACGCCGATCTTTTTATTTCCATTCACACCAATGCTCTCCCCGGAAAAGTTATAGCCAGAGGAACAGAAACCTACACTTTGGGTATGGCGAGAGCCGAAGCAAACCTGGAAGTAGCCAAGCGGGAAAACGCTGTTATCCTTATTGAAAATGACTATAACGAACGCTACCAGGGTTTCGATCCGAACTCATCGGAGAGTTATATCATGTTCGAATTCATGCAGGATAAATACATGGAACAAAGTGTCAACCTGGCCAAACTGATTCAAAAAGAATTCAGAACAACTGGAGGAAGACCGGACAAGGGCGTACATCAGGCCGGTTTCCTTGTTTTGAGACAAACCAGCATGCCAAGTGTACTCATTGAACTCGGCTACATTTCAACTCATGACGAAGAAGCTTTTCTCAATTCGGAAAACGGCAAAAGGAAACTAAGCGAAAGCATCTATAACGCCTTCATACAATACAGACAAACGTATGACAAGAGACAGACTAACACCAAACAGACAAATGCCGAGGTTCCGCAAGAGACTGCTCCAAAAGAACATCAGAAAACGACACAGTCTGATATTGCCAAACTGATTAACGAAGAAAAACAACCGTCTCAGGATTCCATTCAGACCAATACGGAAACGGCTCAAGATCAGCTGGTGTTTAAAGTTCAGATTCTGGTTAGCCAACGACAGCTTCATTCTGGAAGTGCACAACTTAAAGGTCTGTCTCCTATAGGATTCTACAAAGAAAACAATCTTTATAAATACACCTACGGTGATACGACTGACTATAAAGAAGCCATACAAAACAAGAACAAAATCAAGAAACAGTTCAAGGATGCTTTTATTGTAGCGTTCCTCAACGATCAGAAAATAGACTTAAAAGAAGCTATTACATTATATAAGAATAAAAACAAATAAGAAATATCCATGAAATATTTTACAAAAGAAGTTAAAATCGGCTTGACCGGTATCGTGGCGATAGCCGCCTTGTTTTTCGGTTTGAATTTTCTGAAAGGAATAAATCTGTTCCAATCCAGTAACTCATACTATATCGCCTTTTCTGATGCCAAAGGCCTGACACAATCAAGTCCGGTATATGCCAACGGATATAATATCGGCATCGTGCGTGATATTTTATATGATTACAACAGGCCAGGAAATGTACTGATTCTGATAGATGCAGACGCCAAACTACGCATCCCTGAAGGCAGTAGCGCCACATTGGTTTCTGAAATGCTAGGTGGTTGCACCATGAATCTGATTCTCAATCCTAATGGCCAGAAATACCTGAATCCCGGCGACACTATACAAGGACAGGATTCCAATGGCCTGATGGAGAAAGCAGAAACACTGGTACCTAAAGTCAATGAAATAATGAATAAGGTTGATACTCTCCTGACGACCCTCAACACATTGACTTCCAACCCCGATCTGCCAGTCATTCTGGCCAACACCAAAGCTATTACAGAAAACCTGAATGCAAGCAGCCAGCAACTAAACAAGCTGTTGAGAAATGACGTACCGACACTAACCGGCAAACTCAACCATGTCAGCGACAACGTGATCACACTTACTGACAATCTCAATGATCTGGATCTTCAAAGTCCTTTGCAGAAAGCAGACTCCACTTTAAACTATCTGCAGTTAATGACTTCCAAACTTAACCGTAAAGACAACACTCTCGGCCTTCTGCTTAATGATACTACATTGTATGGTTCACTCAATGCAACTGTAGGAAGTGCCAACAATCTGTTGATTGACTTAAAAGAACATCCAAAACGTTACGTTCACTTCTCCATATTCGGAAGAAAAGACAAATAACACTATTCAGACTGTTTCCAAATACCAATGTCATGATCAGCTTGGCCACAAATCAAGGCCATAAGCTTATTATAAAGTAGATAGAGCATGACATGTGTATTTGGAAACAATTGTATACTGATGTAACAGAAACGATAAATATCTTTCAATCAAGTACTTTTAAAAAAACAAAGACTTCATTCCTCAAAGAAAAAAAATACCACATTACAAAACTGATTCACAGTAAGTTAAACTCATCCCAATTTTCCAATTCACAAATCTGATTTGCTAAATTCATTTAATATTCCGAACTTTGCAAGGAAGAATAAGAAGCAACGAACTATTTTTAATCAATAAGAACAGACCATGAAAGGTTCACCTCAGCTGCAATGGAAACAATGCCTGGAAATTATCCGTAACAATGTCAGTGAGCAGCTATACAATACATGGTTCGAACCTATAAAATGCCTTTCATTCCAGAATAAAACCTTGACTATACAGGTTCCGAGCCAATACGTATATGAATTTCTGGAAGAGCATTATGTAGGTTTACTGCGCAGTGTACTCAATAGAGTATTCGGCACAGGCACTCGTCTGATGTACCGCATTGATGCAGACAAAACCAACAATCTGACAGTTGATCTTGAAGCAACAACACGTTCAGTCAATGTTGGAGCCCCCAAAGCGGTCGGACGGGAAGCCAATAAAGCACCTGCTCCCCTTCAGGCTCCTATGCCCCAGGATTTGGATTCGCAACTTAATCCCAACTATAATTTTGATAATTTTATAGAAGGACTAAGTAACAAACTTCCCAGATCCGTAGGACAAGCCATAGCCGAACATCCGAAACAGTCCACATTTAACCCTCTATTTATTTATGGACCTTCGGGTGTGGGAAAAACGCATCTGGTTAATGCCATCGGTACTAAAATAAAGGAACTGTACCCTCAGAAAAGGGTACTGTATCTCTCTGCGCACCTTTTTCAGGTGCAATATACTGACTCAGTACGCCATAACACCGTCAACGATTTTATCACCTTCTATCAAAGCATAGATGTCTTGATCATTGACGACATACAGGAATTTGCCAGTTTGAGTAAAACGCAGAACACATTCTTCCATATATTCAACCATCTGCATCAAAACGGCCGGCAACTCATCCTGACTTCTGATCGTCCACCCACAGCCCTGCAAGGTATGGAAGAACGACTACTGACCAGATTCAAATGGGGATTGCTTGCCGAACTGGAAAAACCCAATGAACAACTGAGAAAGGATATCCTGAAAAGTAAAATCCGCCATGACGGTCTGAAAATCCCGGAAGAGGTCATAGAATTCGTATCAGAAAATGTAAACAACAGCGTACGTGAATTGGAAGGTATCGTTAATTCCCTGATGGCATATTCTGTAGTTTACAACAGAGACGTAGATCTGCCTTTAGCTGAACAAATCGTAAGAAGAGCTGTAAAAATAGAGCATAAGCCCATCACGATCGATCTTATTCTGGAAAAGACATGCGAATATTTTGGCGTCAAACAAGAAGACATCTTCACAGCCAGTCGCAAACAGAATATCGTGCAAGTCAGACAAATAGCCATGTTCTTGACACAAAAATACACTAATCTCTCATCTGCACGCATAGGATCTCTCATAGGTAAACGCAATCATGCAACAGTCCTACACTCCTGCAATATAGTTGAAGGACGAATGAAAGTAGACAAGGCTTACAAGACAAAAATTGAAGAAATAGAAAAGATTCTGAAGAACAATAAATAAACAACAAAAAATAACACCGAAGTATCCCTATCAATAACTAAAAGGATGCTTCGGTGTCATTTTTATCACTTACACACATCAATGTAAAAATCCTTGCTTTTTCAAAGCTCTCAAGAAGCCCTCACTCATAGCTTCGTTATCTCGTCGGGTATAACGGATATCCGTAAAGATCTGAGCCAGTGTTTCCTTCTGGTTAATTTCGACAAAATGCTTATTTTCTGAAAGTGATTCCTTATAGTCATAATAACGATCTATACTGTCAGAAGTATAAGAATGGTAAAATTCTTTATGCACAAGGGATTCAACAGGAAGACGATCCGTCAACGATGGAGCCTCATCCGGATAACCGACTGTCAATGTCGCTACAGGCATAACCAAAGAAGGCAATTGAAGAATATCTATAATCTGTTCAGGCATGTAGACTGTCGTACCCAAATAGCAGAGTCCCAAACCTGCCTCTTCCGCGAGATTACAGAAAGTCTGAGTATATAGCAATGCATCAGAAGCCGCATTGATAAAAGAAAGAAAATTGTCATATCCTGGATCTGCCATACGATTGCGACACCATTCGGTGGTACGGTTGAAATCAGCACAAATAGTCAGTACGACGGGGGCTTGAGTAACCATAGGCTGATTGAAATGAGCGGGTGCCAACTTCTTCTTCATTTCCTCATCACGGGTCACGACCACACTGTACAACTGAAGATTTCCCATAGTTTGTGTGCGTTCTGCCTCTTCGAGCAATTCATACAATAACTTATCTTCAACCGGTTTTGAAGAATATTTCCTTATTGTCCTGCGATTTTTTAATGACTCCATAATTATAGTATTTAATCTGACACAAAGATACACAAAAAAGCGCATCGAATCATCATTCCACCACTTTTTTTATTTCTCAAATTTTGCTTTTTGGAAAACTTTCAAAGTCTGCAAATTTACTAAAATACTAATATTCAATAATTTAAGAAATAAAAATGGAAAACTTCCATCTCTACACGAACATTTCAAGTTGATAATTTGGTTATTTCAAAAAACATCTGTAGTTTTGCAGCGCTTTATTGATTAAGAACACTATTCTTTGCAATCTTACTTCTGGATACGACTTTAAATATTAAAAAAAATAATAAAGTGGAACAAAACATCTATAGCTACGACGAAGCATTTGAAGCAACGCTCAAATACTTTAAGGGCGACGAACTGGCCGCCAGAGTTTGGGTGAACAAGTACGCCATGAAGGATTCTTATGGACATATCTATGAGCTATCCCCCCGTGACATGCATTGGCGTATAGCCAACGAAATAGCCCGTATCGAGAACAAATATGAAAATCCGTTGAGTGCTGATGAAATTTTCGGACTTTTAGATCATTTCAAATACATCGTTCCCGCCGGCAGCCCGATGACGGGAATCGGGAACAACTATCAGATCGCTTCACTTTCAAACTGTTTCGTCATAGGACTTGAAGGACAAGCTGATTCATACGGTGGAATTATCCGTATAGACGAAGAACAGGTACAACTTATGAAAAGACGTGGTGGCGTAGGACATGATCTTTCGCACATCAGGCCAAAAGGTTCGCCTGTAAAAAATTCAGCTCTTACATCCACAGGACTTGTTCCATTTATGGAACGCTATAGCAATTCTACGAGAGAAGTAGCGCAGGATGGCCGCAGAGGTGCACTTATGCTGTCTGTAAGCATCAAGCATCCTGATGCGGAGGCTTTCATTGATGCCAAAATGACAGAGGGAAAAGTCACAGGAGCCAACGTTTCTGTAAAACTTGATGATGCTTTCATGCAGGCGGCTATTGATGATAGTCCCTATACGCAGCAATATCCAATAGACAGCGAATCACCATTGGTTTCAAAAAAAATCAGTGCATCCAATCTTTGGAAGAAAATCGTGCACAATGCTTGGAAAAGTGCTGAACCTGGTGTTCTGTTTTGGGATACCATTTTAAGGGAGTCCGTACCCGACTGTTATGCCGATTTGGGATTCCGTACAGTCAGTACCAACCCTTGTGGCGAAATTCCACTCTGCCCCTATGACAGTTGTCGCCTTTTAGCTATCAACCTTTATTCTTACGTTGTCAATCCATTTACGAAGGATGCCTATTTCGATTTTGAACTGTTCAAGAAACATGTCAGAATAGCTCAGCGAATTATGGACGACATCATTGATCTGGAGCTTGAAAAGATCGAGAAAATAATGGAAAAAATTGATTCTGATCCAGAATCTGATGAAGTAAAGGGAACAGAACGCCATTTATGGGAAAAGATATATAAGAAAAGCGGACAAGGCAGACGTACAGGCGTAGGTATTACGGCTGAAGGTGATATGTTGGCTGCCATGGGACTGCGTTACGGAACCCAGGAAGCAACTGATTTCTCTGTAGAAATACATAAAACCGTTGCACTCCAAGCCTACAGATCATCTGTAGAAATGGCTAAAGAACGCGGTGCTTTCGAAATATTTGATGCAGAACGCGAAAAGAACAATCCGTTTATCAACAGACTCAAGGAAGCAGATGCAGAACTTTATGAGAATATGGTCAAATACGGCCGCAGAAACATCGCCTGTCTGACTATTGCCCCAACCGGAACGACGAGCCTGATGACACAGACTACATCTGGTATTGAGCCCGTATTCCTACCTGTATACAAAAGGCGTCGTAAAGTCAATCCAAACGATCCTGAAGTGAGAATTGATTTCAGAGATGAAACCGGGGATGCATTTGAAGAATACATTGTTTATCACCATAAGTTCCTCAAATGGATGGAAGTTAACGGGTATGACACAAGCAAAAACTACAGCCAGGCCGAAATTGATGAATTGGTTGCCCAGTCACCATATTACAAAGCTACGGCCAACGATGTAGACTGGCTGATGAAGGTCAAAATGCAAGGTGCCATTCAAAAATGGGTGGATCATTCCATCAGTGTAACCGTTAATCTGCCCAATGACGTCGACGAAGAACTGGTTAACCAATTATATGTCGAAGCCTGGCGCTCCGGATGTAAAGGTTGTACAATCTACCGTGACGGTTCTCGTTCGGGAGTCATGATCTCTGTCAAAAAGGAGAACAAACAAGAAGTTCCATGCAAACGACCTGAAGTCACAGAAACCAGACCCCAGATTTTGGAATGTGACGTAGTACGTTTCCAGAACAATAAAGAAAAGTGGGTCGCATTCGTAGGCTTGCTTGACGGACGTCCTTACGAAATTTTCACCGGATTACAAGACGACGATGAAGGCATTGTTCTCCCCAAAAGCGTAGTAAAAGGCCGTATCATCAAAAACGTAAATGAAGACGGTACCAAACGCTATGACTTCCAGTTCGAAAACAAAAAAGGATATAAGACAACAGTAGAAGGACTCTCTGAAAAATTCAACAAAGAATACTGGAACTACGCCAAACTGATATCTGGAGTACTACGCTATCGCATGCCGCTTGACCATGTAATCAAACTGGTCGGATCACTCCAGTTGGAAAGTGAAAGCATCAACACTTGGAAAAACGGTGTGGAACGTGCACTGAAAAAATACATCACAGACGGTACTGAAGCCAAAGGACAGAAATGCCCCAATTGCGGACATGAATCATTGGTTTACCAGGAAGGATGTCTGATATGCAAACATTGCGGTACTTCTCGATGCGGATAGTTATATGAAGATTCAGGAGACTCTCATCAAACTGGAACGAATCAAGCTATATGCCCACCATGGCGTTGATCCGCAAGAGCAGGAAACAGGAGCTTATTTCTACGTGACACTGGATGTTACTGCAGATTTCTCAGAAGCAATATCAACAGACCAACTACACGGAACCGTAAGCTACGCTGATTTATATGAATGCGTCAGAGAAGAGATGGCGGTTCCCTCTCAATTATTGGAACATGTGGCAGGCAGAATTCTGCGACATATCTATGAAAAATTTCAGGAAGTCAGCAAAATAAGAATTATCCTGACTAAAGAAAATCCTCCTATGGGAGCAGAATGCCAAAGTGCCGGTATAGAGATAGATTCCATACGTTAACCGAGAAGTATTAAGACATAAAATCAATAACAGCTGAAAGCCACCGACTAACTAAAGCTTTCAGCTGTTATTTTTCATTTCATTCTTTCTTTGAATCGTCTTCTATTTGACTAAATTTCCAGCAAGAACACGAAACACTCTAAACATCCAAACTAAGACCGTTCTTCCCTATCGAAAAGATAATAGCATGAACAATTAAGCAAGCTATCATATTGTTTTTGTTCTTTTTAGTCACAATATTGGAAATAAAGAGAAATATATAATGCTAAAACTACACTTTTTCTTTTATGGTTAACAAAAAAAGCGTAATTTAGCATAAGCAATAATAAAATAAAAACATTTAACAAACTAATACTAATAATTTATTATATCCATGGAACACATCGGTTTAGCACTACAATTGATGATTGTCGGAATGGCTACTGTATTCATCATTCTGCTAATCGTTATTCAATTAGGCAAATGGCTGATACAACTTGTCAACAGATTTGCCCCTCCGGAAAAGACAGCCCCCCGTTCTGCCACACAGTCTATAACAGCACAAGCTACAATAGATGATCAAACCAAAGCCATCATTGAAGCAGCTGTCAACAAACTTACAGAAGGCAAAGGACATGTCAGCAAAATAGAACGTCTATAAAATCAAATCTCAACGAACTATCTTCCAAAAGACAACAGAACAAAATGGAACAAAAGGAAATAAAATTCAGTTTAGTTTTTCGTGATATGTGGCAAAGCGCCGGAAAATATGTTCCGCGCGTTGACCAACTTGTTAAAGTAGCTCCTGCCATCATAAAAATGGGATGCTTTGACCGTGTAGAAACAAATGGCGGTGGCTTTGAACAAGTCAATCTGCTTTTTGGAGAAAACCCCAATATAGCTGTACGTGAATGGACCAAACCATTCCACGAAGCAGGGATACAGACACACATGCTCGACCGTGCTCTTAACGGTCTTCGCATGAGTCCGGTTCCTGCTGACGTCCGCCGCCTTTTCTATAAAGTCAAAAAAGCACAGGGCACAGACATTACACGGACATTTTGCGGTCTGAATGACATCCGAAACATCGCCCCAAGTATCAAATATGCCAAGGAAGCCGGTATGATTTCTCAATGCAGTCTCTGCATCACCCACTCTCCTATTCACACCGTAGAATACTATGTCAGTATGGCCAAAGAGCTTATCGACCTGGGGTGTGATGAAATCTGTCTGAAGGATATGGCTGGAATAGGCCGTCCGGAAACACTTGGCAAAATCTGTGCCGGAATCAAGGCTTATAAGAAAGATATAATCATACAATACCACTCCCATGCAGGTCCAGGCTTTAATATGGCCTCTATTTTGGAAGTCTGCAAAAACGGTTGTGACTATGTCGATACTGCCATTGCACCATTGGCCTGGGGAACCGGACATGCGGACATTCTTGCTGTTCAAGCCATGCTTAAAGATGCCGGATTCAAGGTTAAAGAAGTCAATATGGCGGCCTATATGGAAGTCCGTTCACAGATTCAAGCCATGATGGACGACTTCCTGGGTTACTACTGCAACCCTCTCAACCGTATCAACAATTCATTACTGATCGCTCCGGGTTTACCCGGAGGTATGATGGGATCCCTGATGGCCGATCTTGAAACCAACCTGGAATCTCTCAATAAATGGAAAGTAAAACATGGTGAACCCGAATTAACACAAGATGAACTACTCGTGAAACTGTTTGATGAAGTTGCTTACATCTGGCCTAAAGTAGGTTATCCTTGTCTTGTAACACCGTTCAGCCAGTACGTTAAGAATCTGGCTCTTATGAACGTCATACAGATGGAAAAGGGAAAAGCCCGCTGGAGTATGATTGCCGATGACATCTGGGATATGATCCTTGGTAAAGCCGGACGTCTACCTGGAGAAGTAGCTCCCGAGCTCAAGAAAATGGCAGCCGAACAGGGCCGGCAATTCTCTGACACGGATCCACAGGCCAACTACCCTGACGAATTGGACAAATACCGTAAGATGATGGCTGAAAAAGGATGGGAAACCGGACAGGATGACGAAGAACTGTTTGAATATGCCATGCACCCGTCACAATACGAAGCCTATAAAAGCGGTCAAGCCAAAGCTGCATTTGAAGCTGACCTCGCAAAAAAGAAAGCAGAAGCACAGGAAGGAAACAAACATCAACCGGCAGAACCTTCTACTATTACCGTAACTGTCAACGGACAAAGTTACAAAGTGGATATTGCCTATGGAGAGCAAACTGCTGCACAGACAAACACAGCCCCCACAAGCCAAGCTGTACCTACTGGTGAAGGTGAAGATATTACGGCTCCGCTGGAAGGCAAATTCTATAGAGTCAAGAATGCTCAGGAAACCCCAAAGAATGTAGGTGACAAAGTTAAATCAGGTGATATTTTGGGATATATTGAGGCCATGAAGACTTATAATGCCATACGTGCTGAATTCGACGGCACTATTACTGCTATTGTTGTCAATTCGGGAGACAATGTAGAAGAAGATGATGTAATCATGAAAATCGCGAAATAACTATGGACGAAATAATGAATATATTGGAAAAGCTTTATGAAATGACTGCCTTCAGCAACATAATTGCGGAACCGCAATTCCTGATTATGTACGCATTGGCTTTCATATTGCTCTATCTGGGAATCGTCAAACATTACGAACCGCTTCTGTTGGTTCCCATAGCCTTCGGTGTCTTGCTGGCCAATTTTCCCGGTGGCGAAATGGGAGTTATCCAAGCCGACTCTGAAGGTTTTGTAACCTGCGCAGACGGTACACGGAAAATCATCTGGGAAATGCCGCTTCATGATATTGCTCATGAATTCGGTCTGATGAACTTTCTGTATTATATGCTGATCAAAACCGGCTTCCTTCCTCCCGTAATCTTTATGGGCGTAGGTGCACTGACTGATTTTGGTCCGATGTTACGCAATCTACGTCTGTCCATCTTTGGCGCAGCGGCACAATTCGGTATTTTTGCCGTTCTGCTAGTCGCCATTTTAATGGGTTTCACTCCTCGTGAAGCCGCATCTTTGGGTATTATTGGCGGTGCGGACGGACCTACAGCTATTTTCACAACCATCAAACTGGCTCCTCACCTGTTAGGTCCGATAGCCATCGCAGCTTATTCCTACATGGCACTCGTTCCTGTAATCATTCCTCTGGTTGTCAAACTGACCTGCACAAAGAAAGAACTGATGATCAACATGAAAGAACAGGAAAAGAAATACCCTTCCAGCACGGAAATCAAGAATCTCAGAGTTCTGAAAATCATATTCCCGATCGCTGTCACTACTGTAGTAGCCTTGTTTGTGCCGACTGCAGTTCCACTCATCGGTATGCTGATGTTTGGTAACCTCTTAAAGGAAATCGGATCTGACACATCCCGCTTGTTTGATGCTGCATCCAATTCCATCATGAATGCAGCAACCATATTCCTGGGTCTCTGCGTTGGCGGTACCATGACATCAGAAGCTTTTCTGAATATGCAAACTATTGGAATCGTCATAGGCGGTTTCCTGGCTTTTGCCCTTTCAATCGCCTCTGGTATTTTCATGGTAAAGATTTTCAATCTGTTCTCCAAGAAAAAGATCAATCCACTGATTGGTGCGACCGGATTAAGCGCCGTTCCTATGGCCAGCCGTGTCTGCAATGAAATCGCCACCAAATATGATGTCAAGAACCATGTACTTAACTATTGCATGGCATCCAATATATCCGGAGTCATCGGATCAGCTGTTGCTGCAGGTGTGCTGATCTCATTCCTTGGATAGAAAACCATTACTTTACTCATAAATAAAAAGAGGGATACAAACTATAACACTGTATTCCTCTTTTTATATACCAACTTAAGTTGACTCTGTGCTTTGGGCTATAACATCATTTACGATTAAAACAGATCGAAATTTTTCATCCGTTAAAATAATCTGTACCTGTCAAATAAAATCGGCTGTAGCATAAAAAAGCAGCTACAGCCGATCCGTATTATCTTTCAGTCATAATTGATCATTCCCAAAAACCACCGGGAGAAAACATGTCATCATCATCCAATCCTTCGTCATCTGACACGAATTCACTAGAAGATGCAGCCATTATCTGTTCCTTCTGATCAATCTCCACTACATACATTTCAGGACTAATATATTTTTTCATTTTCATTGATCTGATATCTATTAATTACTTACTTTTTTATCTCTTATTTTACTAACACTTTTTTACCACCGATGATATAAACACCTGCAGATACATTGATCCGGTTCATTCCGGTCTTTAAATTATGCATATAAGCACGTCCATCCACAGCTACAACATTTACCGTCTGCGCATGGTCAGAAACCACAATAATCACACCGTTTCCACCTTGAACAGTCATGCCCGTTCCGGCATTCTCCGTTTCAGTTACACCAGTTGTTTCACCTCCGATTACATCACCCACTAACGAGAATGCGTTAATATTGGCAGAAGCAGCATTAACCGGCATAAAATAAGCCTCAAACTGACGAAGAGCAACACGATTCTCATCCTCTTGAGTATCAGTAGTCCAACGATAGAAAGAATTTCCCGTACGATTCATAATGAAGTATGTTTCATTGCCCATATCCTTGCTATAAGGATAAGGCGTCATTTCAACATGGATATCACCTTTATTATAGGTACTATACTTGAAATCCTTTTCATCCACCAGTTTTTCAGCATTTACCAGAGTCGGGCCTACAAATGTAATCGGCTGACCTACGAGATTATACGAACCTTCATCGGGTACTGAAATAATATAGCTCTTTCCTGCTTCGATCTGCTTGATATCAGAACAGAATGTCAAATCAGGTGCATTGTCTACCATTTCTCTTAACCAGAAGTCACCACTTTTGCTTGGAGTCACCCAACTAAGCTGACGACCATTTTCCTTTTCTACACGATATACATCAAACGGCAATGACAAAGTTTCCCAACCTATACCTTTTTTACCGCTTTCATCCTTAACGGTACGTTCAAACGTGCGGGTATATGTAATTTTGATGTTTTCAAATGTCATATTTTCTAAATTCTTCACCGTGATACCATGTTGCAAGTTCAACACACCGCCGGAAGTAGAGTAAGCGCGTGGACCGAACACACCTTCATCCTCGTTGTAAGTATCGTTTGCCAATGTCAACGTACCATTTCCCTTTATGGAAACGATATGGCCATTGTCAATCAGGAAGCTTTCAAATTTACTATAATACAAACCGGCCATTTCGTTCTTTCCCTTAAGAACCAGATCAAAATCAACAAGCCCTGTCTGGATTGAGCCGATACGCGCATTGTCCAGTGTGATTATGGCTTTGGCCTTAACCAAATTGGTCGCAAATCCACTACGCAATCCGAAGTAGAAACCGTCCAAATCGAGCGTACTTCCCTTACTGTTTGTCCAACCGTTGATCAGGGTTACTTCCATTCCATCATAGATGTAAGGGTAGAAGTAGTTCTGACCTTTTTTTATTCTTTCTTCTACTGCCTCGGTTACGTCCAGATAGACATCTATTTTGACCGATGCACTAGCGATACCCGCATTTTGTAACTCTGTGAGTTTGCTGTTCAGATTGAATGTGTAATCAGCATTGGAACTGGTGTCATATACATATTCCGTCTGGTCTGCACCTGCTTTGGTGTAAGATACGGCAGCACGAAGTTTCCACATAGCGGATGACACCGGCGTCAGGATAGAAGGTTTTATAATGAAGTCGCCACCATTCCATTCCCGGGTGCCGGGCTGCTGTCCACTGCTTTGGAAAGCAATGTAATTGGTTCGCATCAATTGTACCTTAATCTGTCCTTCTGTTGCCGTTTCATCCATTTCTACACAAGTTCCCTGTGAACTGCCGTCGTGCCAGCGATTGTACCATTCGTTGATACTGTATACAGTTCCCGGTATTTTATTTTTGTTTTCTTCACCTACGAACAAATTTTTTGTTCCTTTTACGACATGCAGGGTTGAGTAGTTGCTGATGTTCTTGAATACGCACCAATTGATGTAGTAGGGTACCGGATTGTAGATATATACATCTTTCAGATTCTTACAGCCGAAGAAAGCATTATAATTGACCTGCTTGATATTTTTCGGAAGATTGATTTCTTCAAGTTTTGAGCAGTACATGAATGCATTGCTGCCAATCATTACACAGTTTTCAGGTAAAATGACGTTCTTCAACGAAAGTGCATAACCATCCTTGGCATAAACTTCTTTATAGAATGCAGATTCAGGAATTGTATTGGCAGGATGAACTCCGACAGGCATAATATCCGCTTCACTCAAATCGAGTTCTTCAAGCATCGGCATATTATCGCGAATGTAGTAAATGTCTTCCGCATTGATAACACCCGTTATTTTCAGATTGCCCAGATTACAAGGATTGATTTTGTTATCCGAAATGTATTGGGCAAGGATTCCAGCCGTTGTCAGATCAATTGTCTTCTGTTGTTTGTTGGCTTCGAGAATAATCTGACCGTTGATGGTCATGTCTGCAGTAGGTGTGATATAGAAAGCGCCATCGAAGTTGGTGAAATTCTGGCTGGCAAAATAATCTTTCATCAAGTATTTGTTCTCTACATTCAGAATTACCGTTCCATTACCGCCTGCAGTTGTCGCTTTCTTGGCAAAGAACAGGAAAGGCTGACCGTAAGGCACTTCTATCGTTCCCGTTATTTCCGGAAATTCCAATTTGCCGTTGCTCAAATCGCGGTAGTAGAAGTTCAGACCGCCACCGTTTTCTTTCGTAAATGTCAGTGTCACTTTGTCGCTGCTCACCGCAGGCACGGCACCGATTACATCAGAGTTTTCTCCGGCCAATGTTTCAATCAGTTTCAGTTTGTAGCCTGTACCGTTGACATTGTCCGCAGTAGCCAAACGCAAAGTGTAGTCTTTCAAGTTTTTATTGGCATCTTCAGCTGTTCCGAAAACAACTCCTTCGAAGGATAACGTTTTCAGAATCTGACGATAAGTAAATCCGCTTCCTTTCTTATATTGTCTGGCAATTTGCGCCGTGTTACTTGGTGTCGTCGTTATCTGCTGACCGTTTTCCGTGCGGACAAGTACCGGGAAAATGTATCCTACAAATTCATTTCCTGCATCATCCCAATTCTGCAGGGAAGAAACATATACGTTAAATGCTTCGTTCGTTTTAATACTGCTTACCGACATGGAAAGTCCCCGTGAACCATCATACGACATAATCTTCAAGGAAGATGTTCCGGCTTCAGCTTCTTTTGGAGTGCGGATACCTGTAATCATTTCCGGAGTATCACTGTAAGTCAATCCGTTAATCGTTACATTGAAAATATCAGAAACCCATTTGCTATTTTCTTCTGCATCGATACCTGAACCCTGACCGGCATTGATATGGAAGTCATAACCATAAGGCGCAGCGGTATTAGGGCGGATACCGTCAATAATAAAAGCATGACGAATGCTGACTTGTGGTATATTGTCGGTATCCTCTTTATATACAGTCACTTCAGGAACAGTTCCCGCACTGTAAATCACCGGCATACCATTGTTGATATCGCGTACGATCAGCGACACCCAATCCTTGTCGCTCAATCCAGACTGAGCTTTCAGGCGATACTTGAGTGTACTCACGTCATAACCGAATCTGTTGACTAACTGTAAAGCCACTTCTGAAAGAGCTGCAGAACTTTCGGTTGCACCAAACTGCGTGTTGATGCTATGAGCCGCATCAAGCATGAGTTGTGCCAAGCCTTTTTCACCGGTTACTGTTGTATAATCATACGTGGTTGGTGATTTATGATAGTCCATCACAATAGTCATGGCTGTAGCCATACAGCCCATCGGATAACCATCTTCCTGTAAGTAGTTATAATCCCCTTTTTGCTGGATATCCGTGTTGGTCTGGAACAATAATGTCTGAGCAGACAACGTCCACACAAAAGACAGCAAAATTGCAATTGAAGTTAAAAATCTTTTCATGCACCTTAACAAATTAAATATTAAACAATCTTTTTTTACTCTTACCTATTATTCGCTTCAAAGAGCTGTTTTTTCAAATGCGGCGCGAAGATATAAACAAAAACAGATCTACAACAACAGCATTTAAAGTTATTAACCAATAAAACATTGCTTTAAAAATCTTTCAATTTTAAAAGATCAATATTAAAAATTTAATGAAAAGAAATCGCAAAAACCATAATAATACTGCACAAATTCGTAATTATATTAAAAACACGTAGCATTATTGAAGATATTTCTTATTAAATCTAAATAAATTATACTAATTACAAATTAATTTTATTTTCAATATAATAAATTCATCAATTTTATCTATTTTTGTCTTTCTCAATAAAAATAAAAGTTACTATTGTTACCTTTATATTCTCATTTAAGCTATATGACTACAAAATTCTTCCTTACATTAGCTATTGGAGCTTTATTAACCTCCAGTTGCAATTCAAAGGCTACATCAACACAACAGCCTACAGAGACTGACAGTATTACTGCTACAAGCAATGAAGTGGTCAAAACCATCATGCAAAGAAGAAGCATACGTAAATACAAACCACAACTAATCGAAAAAGAAAAACTCAACCAGATTATAGAATGTGGAGTTTATGCTCCGAATGGCATGGGCCGTCAGTCATGGGAAGTACGTATTGTGGATAATCCGCTGTTATTGGCTGAAATTGATTCCACTTACAGCGCCTTCATGAGTAAAACAAACAGCAATGCTTCTCAAAAAGCAGCATTCGGTGCACCTGCTCTTGTCTTCATCGCATACGATACAAGATATGATCTCTCACAAGTAGATTGTGGATTACTGGGAGGAAATATGCTGATTTCTGCCCAGTCAATGGGAATAGGTTCCTGCTGCCTTGGCGGTATATGCCGTTTTTTCAATGCTCCGGAAGGAAAAAAACTACTTGAACGTTTAAACTTCCCAGAGACTCATAAACTGCTATATGCCATTGCATTGGGTTATCCGGACGAATCGCCAAAAGCCAAACCAAGAATGATGGAAAAAATCAAATTTATAGAATAAAGAGACCCTCAATATGAAAAAAATCAAATTTAATTCTTTATTGTTTTTGATTAATACAGTCATGATAATCAGTAGCCTTTTTGGATGCAAGTCCGTTGACAAACCATTTAAGTCACTATCAGTCAGTGAATTTGAACAATCTTTAAATGCCACGGACGTTATTTGCCTTGATGTCCGTAGTAACGAAGAATACGCTGCAGGCCACATTCCCGGAGCTATCAACATTGACGTTCTACAACCTGACTTTGAATCAAACTGCATAAAGCGTCTTTCCAAAGATCATACAATAGCCGTATACTGTCGAAGTGGTAAACGCAGCAAAAAAGCAGCACAAATTTTAAGTAAACAACATTTTCAAGTTATCGAACTGAATGATGGTTTTTTAGGATGGACACAAAAATCAAAGCCTGTCAGCCTTGAATAAGACTTCAACAAACTAGAAATAAAATCAAAAGCGGATATAAATTTGACCTGATCCATAAATGCCAAAGAAAGAATAATGGCAAGTAAACTTCAAAAAAATGTTATAAGACATAATTTTATTTGCATATTCCAATTATTCTTTCTAATTTTGCAGCGCATTTGAGAACAAGCGGAAATAGCTCAGTTGATAGAGCACTAGCCTTCCAAGCTGGGGGTCGCGGGTTTGAGCCCCGTTTTCCGCTCAAGAACAAGACAGTTTCATTCTATAAAAGAAATGAAACTGTTTTTTATATATCAATGTCTTGAAAATTAAGTGGAGTCTCAACAGGTTAATTTTAAATGATTTATTAGAATAAAAGATTCAGCATTATTATAGGACACGATCAATTTGAAATATTTAAACTTTATATTATTCATTATCCTAAAATAAATTGATAGGAATCCTATTATTCCACTATCTTTTTCCTTCTGTATGTCATAGGAGACATATTCATCTGCTTTTTAAAGAATTTGTAAAAAGCAGCCTGATCCGAAAAATGGAGTTGCTCTGCTATCTGCCCCACAGACATTTTATCATCTTCCAAAAAAGCCAAAGCATGATGAATAATTTCATCACATATCACATTATAAGGCGTTTTTCCAGTGACATCCTTAATTATTCTGGACAAATGTTTGGATGTGATACATAATTCATTGGCATAAAAATCAACATGGTGATGTTCCGCAAAATACTGGGATACCAATTTGAAAAAATTCAGCGTCACAAAATCACTTCTACCGATATACTTGGACTCCACCATATTCTGCGCCTGGCAGGAAAATAATGCATTTCCCATTTCCAAATTAAAACTTTTGAAATAAAGTTCGGCTAATTCCTGCCGGTAACAATGTGACGTATCCGCCAGTATTTCTTTAAGCAACTGAAGCTGCTGAACAATAAGCCTGACCGATTTTTCTGTAAAGCCATAAATCGGTTTATTCATCCGCTCCAACGGATGCATTTTCGGACCAGGCCGCAGATTTTTAAGTGAGGCACTGGCAAAATCAAAAGTAGACAAAAGTAACCAGGCTTTCAAATCAGTCCTCACGATTCCTATTTCCAAAGTAACCGTATCCAACAAATCAAGAAATACAGGTTTGTTTAAAGAATAAGTTTTTCCATTTACCCTTACATCCAAACAACCTTCGCTTACCATTAAAAAGATACGGCTATGATCTATAAGAATTCCTCCTAATCTGTAAAAATCAGCAGGAGAAACAAGCAATACCTGATGATTCAAAGAACAGCCGACAGGAAGGCGCAATGACAATTCATCTTGATTCATTTGACAAACTATAAATATAAATCCGTTTTACGCAACAAAATTATAGAATAAATGTCTATTTCAAACAAATCTATAACATACAATATGCTAACAATTCCTAACGACATTCCTTCTGGACAAATGTTTGAGCTATTCAGACAAACAAATCATGACCGAGAGACCATACTTTTGCGCCAAACTATTACAAAACAAGCATAAAATGAGAATGAAAACTTTTTTAGTATCAAGCGTATGCTGTATATGTCTTTTGACAGCCTGTCAGCCCAAAGCCCCGCAAAAAGACGGAGACAGCAATTATCCGCTCATGACTCTCAAACAGGAAAACAGACAGCTGTCCATAACCTATTCAGCTGTCATTGAAGGTAAACAGGATTTGAGATTCGTCCTCAAGTATCAGGTACCATTACACAAGTTTGTGTAGACGAAGGTGCAAAAGTCCATAAAGGACAAGTGCTATTTGTTATTGATCAGATTCCATATAAAGCAGCCGTACAAAAAGCCCAAGCCTCTGTAGCCACTGCAGAAGCCAACGAAGCAACCGCCAAGCAGACACTTGAAGGAAAACAAATGTTGTATAATGAAAAGGTCGTATCTGATTTCGAGCTTCGCACGGCACAAAATGAATATAAAAGCGCCCAGGCCTCTCTCATGCAAGCCAAGGCAGAACTGACCGATGCGCTCAATAACCTTTCATATACGGAAGTCAAAAGCCCGGTAGACGGCTATGCCGGTATGACCTCTTTCCGTATCGGTGCACTGGTCAGTTCGTCAATGACGGAACCGCTTATCACCGTTTCTGACAATTCGGAAATGTACGCCTATTTCTCATTATCCGAAAAACAGGTTCTGTCTTTGACTGAACAATACGGCTCTCTGGACTCAGCTCTGGAATCTTTTCCGGAGGTATCACTGGAACTGAATAATGGAACGACCTATGAATTAAAAGGACAAGTCGATGTAATCAGTGGCATAGTAGACAAAACCACTGGAACAGTCAGTCTCCGTGCTGTATTCAACAACAAAGACAAAAGACTGATGAGCAGCGGACAAGCCAATATCGTCGTACCTTATGAACGTAAACAATGCCTTGTCATTCCACAAGGAGCCACTTACGAAATACAAGACCGGATTTTTGCCTATAAAGTCGTTGACGGCAAAGCCGTATCCACGCCTATCGAAGTATTTAAAATCAACGATGGCAAGGAGTATATTGTAGAATCCGGACTTCATGCCGGTGACGTGATTGTATCAGAAGGAGCCGGTTTGCTAAAAGCAGGAACAACAGTCACAGGCAATAGCAAGGACACAACAAAAGAAGAAGTTACTAACCAGAAATAAGGAGGAATGTCCATGAAACTTCAACATTTTATTGACCGCCCCATCCTGTCTATCGTTATCTCAGTCGTTATTCTGGTAGCCGGACTGATCGGACTTTATGCCTTGTCCGTAGAACAGTACCCCGACATTGCCCCGCCTACCATCAGAGTATCTACCACATATAGCGGCGCCAATGCAGAAGCTGTTCAGAAGAGTGTGATCGTACCTTTGGAAGAAGCCATCAACGGTGTAGAAAACATGACCTACATGACATCTACAGCCAGCAATACCGGCAGCGCAGAAATTACGGTCTATTTCAAACAAGGCAGTGATCCGGACATGGCTGCCGTCAATGTCCAGAATAAAGTCTCTACCGCCACTTCCCTGTTGCCTGCCGAGGTTACAAAAGTGGGAGTAACTACAACAAAGCGCCAGAGCAGTACATTGATGATCTTTGGTCTGTATAGTCCGAACGGCACTTATGACGAAACATTTCTTACTAATTATCTGACCATCAATGTCAAGCCTCAAATACAACGTATTGCCGGAGTCGGCGAAGTCAATGTCATGGGCGGAGACTATGCCATGCGTATCTGGTTAAAACCTGATGTTATGGCCCAATATGAACTGGAACCCTCAGACGTAGAAGCCGCACTTTCAAGCCAGAATATTGAAGCCTCAACAGGTTCTATCGGTGAAGATTCAAAAAACGTATACCAATATACATTGAAATATCGCGGCCGTCTGGAAACAGAAGAGGAATTTGAAGAAATAGTGATCAAGTCATTTGATGACGGCCGCGTGTTGCGCCTTAAGGATATTGCCACCATTGAACTGGGAGCTCAAAGCTACTCCTATACCGGAACAGTAAACGGTGCTCCGGGAACGACATGTATGATCAACCAAATTGCCGGTACGAATGCCAATGAAATCATTACAGACATCAACGCCTATCTTGATGAACTTCGTCAGAATCTGCCGGAAGACATGGAACTGGTGGAACTGATGAGTACCAAGAACTTCCTTGACGCATCTATTGACGAAGTAATCAAGACCTTAATAGAAGCCATCATCCTGGTCGTATTAGTGGTATACGTTTTCCTGCAGAATCCGCGATCCACTTTAATCCCGACCATCAGTATTTTTGTATCTCTGATCGGTACGTTTGCTGCCCTTTATCTGGCAGGTTTCAGTATTAACCTGCTAACCCTTTTTGCTCTGGTCCTGGCCATCGGAACGATTGTGGATGATGCCATTATTGTGGTAGAGGCCGTACAGACCCGTTTCGATGAAGGTTACCGTTCGCCTTACAAAGCCTCAGTGGATGCCATGAGCGGTATTACTTCCGCCATTGTGACCTCTACATTAGTATTCATGGCCGTATTCGTACCGGTCTCTTTCATGGGCGGCACATCCGGTGTATTCTATACTCAATTCGGAATCACTATGGCGGTGGCTGTCGGTATATCCGCCATCAATGCCTTGACACTCTCGTCGGCACTTTGTGCACTGATCCTCAGACCTAACGAAATTCTTGTTGAAGGACGGAAGCCTGAATTTTCCACCCGCTTCCGTATGGCTTTCGACTCTGCCTTCAAACGCCTGATCTCCAAATACAAGTCCGGTGTAAAAATTTTTATCAAGCACAAATGGCTGGCCTGGGCTTCTTTAGCTCTGGCCGTGTTCCTGCTCTGCTATCTGATGAGCACCACCAAAACCAGTCTTGTACCTTCAGAAGACACAGGATCCATTTTCGTCAGTCTTGATGCTCCGGCAGGAAGCACACTGGCAGAAACAGCAGAAATCATGGGCAAGGTAGAAAAAGAACTTCAGGAAATCCCACAAATTGAAAGTTTCAACAAAGTTGCCGGATTCGGCATGGGGTCCGGAAGCGGTACCTCGCACGGTATGTTCATCATCAAGCTGAAACACTGGGACGAACGTCCGGGCAAAGAAAACAGCGTAGACGCCATATCTGAGGAGATTTACCAACGAACGGCACATATCAAGAACGCCAGCATATTCGTATTCTCCCCACCTATGATTTCCGGTTACGGCACAGGAAACAGTTTTGAGCTCTATCTGCAGGACCGCAGTGGAAAAGGTATAGACGAATTGAGTAAAGTCACTAATGATTTCATTGCAGTTCTCAACCAACGTCCTGAGATTCAGATGGCCTTTACGTCGTTCAGTGCAAAGTTCCCACAATACCGCGTTGATGTAGATGAAGCTCAATGCCAACGGGCAGGAACGACCACAGAAGAGGTACTTAATGTGCTTGCCGGTTATTTTGGCAGTATTTACGCTTCCAATTTCAACCGTTTCACCAAACTTTACCGGGTCATCATACAAGCGCCGTCTGATGAACGAAAAAACATGCAATCCCTCGACAATATCTACATCAAGACCAATGGCGGCATGACTCCTGTCAGCCAGTTTGTCAAGCTGACCAAAACATACGGTGCAGAGTCTTTAACACGATTCAACATGTTTACCTCTATCAACGTACAGGGTATGCCTGCTGAAGGCTACAGTTCAGGCGATGTAATCCAGGCAGTCAAAGAAGTGGCACAACAAACTCTTCCTACCGGATACGGTTACGAATTCTCCGGCATGACCCGTGAAGAAGAGCAAATGGCCAACTCCCACGACACAGTCATCATTTATGGTGTTTATATCTTATTTATCTACCTGATTATCTGTGCATTGTATGAAAGTCTATTTGTCCAGATGGCCGTCATCCTGTCCGTACCATTCGGTCTGATGGGTAGTTTCTTCTTTGCACGTCTTTGGGGCATAGAAAACAATATCTATCTGCAAACTGGATTAATCATGCTAATCGGACTACTTTCCAAAACAGCCATTCTGCTCACAGAATATGCTACCGAACGCCGTAAACTGGGATTATCCCTCTCACAGGCAGCCATGAGTGCAGCTTCTGTCCGCCTGCGACCAATCCTGATGACAGCCCTCACCATGATCTTTGGCCTGTTACCGCTAATGTTCGCTTCAGGTGTCGGTGCAAACGGCAACCGTTCGCTGGGTGTCAGTGCCGTAGGAGGCATGCTGATCGGCACAATAGCCTTACTGTTTGTTACACCCGCACTCTTCATCGTGTTCCAATACATTGAAGAACGGGTTATGGGTAAACGTAAAGAAGATAGAAAATGATAAAAAGAATGATTTACATAGCGACGTGCACATTTTTGCTTAGCAGCTGTCACATCTACCGAAACTATCAGAGACCGGACGATCTGCCTACTGACAGTCTCTATCGTGAACCGGCCAACAGCAATGATACTACCTCACTGGGTGATCTTCCCTGGCAAGACATGTTCCGTGATCCTTTGTTGCAAGACCTTATCAGTTTCGGTCTTGAACATAACACAGACATGCAGACAGCCTTACTAAGAGTTGATCAGGCTAAAGCCCAACTGCAGGCTGCCCGTCTTTCATTCTTGCCTTCACTGACCTTATCGCCACAAGGTACACTGACAAGTACAGACGGCAACAAGACCATCAAAACGTATGAACTGCCCATACAGGCCAGTTGGGAAATAGACCTTTTCGGCAATCTGCGCAATGCCAAACAAGCTTCGAAAACGACTTTGCTCAGCCAGGAAGCCTACCAGCAGGCCATACGTTCAGAACTGATTGCCACTATAGCCAACGATTATTTCACTTTACTCATGCTGGATGAGCAGATCCGCATCAGTGAATCCACGCTCGACGTCTGGCAGGAACAGGTCCGTACCATGGAACTTCGACTGAAAGTAGGCGAAGAAAACGAAAATGCAGTCACACAGGCCAAGGCAAGCCTTTACGAACTGAAGGCCAGTCATAATGACCTGATCCGCCAACAAAGAGAAACAGAAAACACGCTGTGCACGTTACTCGGTACAAGCTACCGCCCCGTCAAACGGAGCAGCCTGAAAGAACAATCCTTCCCCCAAGACATCCAGACCGGAGTACCATTACGCCTGCTGTCACGCCGTCCGGATGTAGTACAGGCAGAAATGACTCTGGCCAACGCATACTACACGACCAACCAGGCCAGATCCGCATTCTATCCGAACCTGACCCTTTCCGGCAGTGCAGGATGGACCAACTCGTTGGGAGAAGCCGTAACCAATCCTGGAGGATGGATTCTTTCAGCTGTAGCTTCTCTGGCACAGCCGATATTCAATCGTGGAAAACTGATTTCCAATTTACGGGTATCCAAAGATGAGGAGCAAATTGCCCTGCTCAACTACAAACAAGCTTTACTTGATGCCGGACAGGAAGTGAATGATGCGCTCTACAGTGTCAAATCTGTCAGAACGACACTCGACAATCATCAAAAACAATGCAGCGAACTCCAACGGACCGTACAAAGTGCCGAAACGCTTTACCACACAGGCAATGCCACTTATCTGGAATTACTTACCGCCCGACAGAGTTTATTGTCGGCACAGCTGAATGTAGTTCAGGATACTTTTACACAATGTCAGGCAATGATTTCTCTCTATAATGCTCTAGGTGGAGGATCCCGGTAAAAGGTGTTTATAGGTTTATAATTAGGGTAGGTTACGTAGCCGGGATCCATTCACCTTACCTTAATCTCAATTGCACCTCTCTTAGCGTAGAAAAGCCACACGGACAGAACTTTCCGACAGTTCTGTCCGTGTCTGTATTGAGCCATAAGTCACTTGTCTAATTTGAATTTCTTCTTATAATACGATTCTGCCGTATAGAGTACTGCTGCCGGATTATTTCCCGTCACACGGTCTTTGGTGACCAATGTCGTCACATAAGCCTCGGAATATTTATAGAACAGACTGTCATGCCCTACACACAGACCGATTACCACATTCAGATCCGTATGTGCCTCATTCAACAGACGCGCCTGCAGAATAGGATTACACATGGCAGCACCTATAGATTCACATTCACCAGGAATACCTATCGAAGACTTGGCCTTACCGGCCACCTTGCAAATCACGGCATAAGGTTCAAAACCATTGGCACGCAATATCCGGGCAAAAATCCGGGCTTCGCGAATCAGACCGATACAATTGGCAATACCGATTCTACGGGCACCGATTTTACGGGCAAATTCCATAATCTCCTGCACACGCGTCCATTGGCAATATCCCTCATATTCCACCTCCGCACTGGCAACCATGATCTCATGATTACGTTTTTCCTCATAACGTTCAAGTGCCCAATCCATATCTTCCTTCAACAAATGCGTCGTCAGACAGAAATCCGGATAAGTGCGGTCTTTCCATTTACAGTTCTGCGTACCACAGTCCGTACAGGACAATGTTGTCTTTTCCGATAATTCTTCCATTATTTACTTATTATTAAATCCAACATCAAGAATCCCCGTTCGTTGCCACATCCTTACTTCAGAAACCTAAATCTGCTTACTGGTTTGACTTTTTAGCCATACATTTCGGACAGATTCCCTTCACCATATAATTGATGGAATGCATGACAAACCCTTCAGGCAGTTCAACGATCGGTACATGGATTGTCTTGAAACAGAAAGTCTGATGACAAGATTCACAGTAGAAATGTGTGTGCATGTCATCAATCGTACACTCTTCTTCTCCGCTGCATATCTCATATTTCAGTACTCCGCTTCCGTCTTCTATGGCATGAGCCACATGATGACTGACAAAAAGACTCAGCACACGGAATATACTCGACTTGTCCACAGTGATCAGAATATTTTCCAGATCTGTCACCGAAACCGGATGCACTTCCGAAAGCATCGCCTTCAGAATCATAAGCCGGTTGGCCGTCGGCTTCAGTCCTTTCTTTTCCAATATTCTGCTATATCTTTCTATATCCATCTTATCTATTCCAATCATTCCATTTTCTTCGCAAATATACGCATTGAATTCAATACGGCCAGCAATGCCACGCCTACATCTGCAAAAACAGCTCCCCAAAGTGAAGCAAATCCTGCAGCTCCGGCCAACAGTACAATAACCTTCACGGATATGGCACCAATAATGTTCTGACGGACTATACGTCGTGTATAACGGCCTATCCGGATTGCGGTTACTATTTTTGAAGGCTGATCGTTCTGTATAACCAGATCCGCACTTTCAATTGCGGCATCCGATCCCAATCCGCCCATGGCAATTCCAATATCACTCAGCGCCAGGACCGGTGCATCATTCATACCGTCTCCAACAAATGCCACCGACTTATCCGGCCGTACAGAGATTTGTTCCACGTATTCGGCCTTATCTTCCGGCAACAGGTCACCATAAGCCTTCTCTATATGAAGATCACTGGCATATTTTTCCACAATGGCTGTCCTGTCACCTGACAATAGCGTCAAATCATCAATACCCATGGTCTTAAGATCTGCAATGGTTTGTACCGCATCTTCTTTCAAACTGTCCGCCAATACCAATCCACCGGCCAAAGCCCCATCCACGGCACAAGCTATGACGGTTCCGCCTTCCTCATCCCAGGAAACCGGCAGTTTCACATGATTGTGTTCCATCAGACGGTTGTTGCCGACCAGCACTCTCCTGCCCTCTATTACGGCCTCTACACCTTGACCGGATATTTCCTTCACGGCAACTTCCGTAAGAGGACTGATTTTCCTTTCTTGCGCATAATTCACCACCGTACGAGCCAGCGGATGCGTACTGCCTTGTTCCAGCGTAACGATCAGGCTCAGAAGTTCCTCTTCCCGGAATCCATTGCAAAATATTTTCTTCACCTCAAAACGGCCTGTTGTCAGCGTACCGGTCTTGTCAAAGGCCACGGCATTGATCCGTGTAATCGCATCCAGATAGTTACCTCCCTTAAACAAGATTCCCAAACGGGATGCAGCCCCGATTCCGGCAAAATACCCTAACGGCACGCTGATAACCAGCGCACAGGGACAGGAGATTACCAAAAAGACCAGACCTCGGTACAGCCAGTCGGAAAATACATACGTAAATGCAGGTACAAACAGAGCGACCAATGCCGGCACTGCGGTTATCAAAGCAGCCAGAACCATGACTACAGGAGTATAAATCCTGGCGAAACGACGGATAAAAAGTTCTGCAGGAGCCTTGCGTTCAGAAGCGTCTTCCACCAATTTCAGGATCCGGGACAATGCGCTCTGCTCATAAGGCCGGGATACCTTCAGATGAACCGTCTGCCCAATCACGATGGTTCCGGACAGGACTTCGCCATCACGACCGACCGTACGCGGCATACTTTCACCCGTGAGAGCAGAAGTATCAAACAGAGCCTGTTCTTCCACAAGATAACCATCAAGCGGTACACGTTCCCCGGGTTTGAGTTCGATCTGTTCACCTGCACTAATTTCCTTTGGTGAAACCACCACATATTGTCCGTTCCGCCATACGGATGCCTGTTCCGGACGGACATCAAGCAAAGAACTGATATGGCGGCGGGCCCGGTCCACAGCCCTGTGCTGGAACGTCTCGCCTATCGTATAAAAAAGCATTACGGCTACAGCCTCCGGATACTCTCCTATGCAGAACGCACCGACCGCAGCCAGTACCATCAGCGTGAATTCATTAAAACAGTCACGGTTCCGTATGGCCTCAACCGCCTCTTTGATGACAGGCCAACCAACTGGTAGAAAGGAAAACAGATACCACAGAACAGGAACGATACCGTTCTGAAACCACACTATTCCTGCTTGCTTCATCACCATACCGGCTACAAGCATACAGAAAGAAAGAAGTGGACGGATCATAACCGAACCGGAATGATCATGTGCATGATGATGACCGCAACCACAATCTTCATGATGGGCATGTTGACTGCAACAAGATCCGCATTCAGCAGCCATACCATTGATTTTAACTGAATCGAAATGAGTTTTCATATCTTCATGTATTTTAATCTATTCTTTGACACGACAAAAGTAGATAGAAAACAATGCAATCCGGTTGCAATTTTCAGACACTGCACACCCATTCTCTTCTTACCGGCTACCCGGCAAACAGCTATACATGTAACTCCACGACAAAACGGGTTCCTTTTGTATATCCCGTATCCAATGTGAGCGAACCGTTCATTTTACGGGCAATCAAAGCACATATTGGCAAACCCAGTCCGTCACCTTTCATAAGATCCTTAGGCTCAGCAAACGGAATAAAAAGTTGTGCCCGTTTTTCCTCGGGTATACCGTCTCCTGTATCACTGACGACAATCTGATGGCTATGTGCACTGCGTTTCTTGAATTCCAACGTAATTTTTCCTCCGGCGGGTGTATGTCGGGCCGCATTGACCAGCAAATGGGAAAGCAAACGTTTAAGCTGGTCTGCATTGACCGCCACACTCAACTTAGGTGCATTGACAACAAGCGTTACATCCGGTTTCACAGTCTGACGGACCGTATCCATCACCTGCTCACAGAACACAGCCATATTCACTTCCTTCATCTCGTACATCTCCGCCAGTGAATTTTCCAATGCCGCCATTTCCTGTATATGCTCCAGATAAACCGATATGGCTCTGACAGCAGGCATTTGAGAATCCAGATGCTGCAACGCCGGTTGCATCTGAGATGATATATTCTGAATGAAACGGGTTTTCTGGGCATTATGTTCATTCAAAGTCACGATCTCAGCCTTCTGCTTGCGCGAAAGCAGGATGAAGCGCAACAGCACCAGTCCAACCAATACCAATGCTGCGGCCAGTATGGCAATCACAACCCACAATGTCACAATAAAATACTGCCGGGTTGTGAGCGTACTGTCTTTCTCAGCCACAGTTTTTTGCAAATCAGTATATTTTCTGTCAAGCTCCTTGTATTTTTTATCTGCAGCCAATGTTTTCACCGAATCATTCCAGTTTACGAAACTGGCATAAGCTCTGGCTACCATACGCGCACTGTTGGCTTTCCGACCGACATCAATCAATGCCTGATAACAGTCCTTCACCTGATCGTAATTATCCAGTCCGCTATATTGTCCTATCAAGGTATGTAACGCCTTGTCGCCCTCAGGTACCATCCCGAAGGTATAATAGCAAATGGCCTGCGTATAAAGCAAATCGTTGGCAAGTGAATCGTTTTTCGATGCCGCAGCAGTCTCTTCAAGCCGCTTCAACTGTTCAAAGACCTTGGGAGCCCGTTTCATGTCAATATACATCCGCATGCGTTCCTTGACGATAGGATAACGAAGGGCACTGACCCTTGCTGCATCCGAAGGCAAGGCAGACAATATGTCCTGCTCCACTTTCAACAGGAAATCAAAGGCTTCCGTATACAGTTTCTCCTGATGATAAAGTTCCCCTGCTTTGACTCCGCTGCTGACCGCTTCTTCCAGACGGCCGGCTTTCATAAAAGACTGACTGGCCTGGACAAAGAAATACCGGGCTCTGGTATATTCTTGTTTTTCCAGATTATTACGAGCTTCCTTCAACTGGTCCTCCGCACGGTTCTGCCCCCATGACGGGACAACTAGACACATGATCGCAAACAGGGCAAAAACAGTTACTTTTTTCATCATATCCTTCTTTTTTTCGAACTCAACAAATGTATTAATTATAAATCAGATTTCAAACTTATAGAGCAAGAATATATTCCTCTTCATATTAACTTTCTTACAGTCCAACTGCCAATCCCGTTTGTCCGACAACCTCTCCTGTCCAATCACCTGATTTCCGTCCTCAACAAAACAATTAAGGCCAATCATTGAATAGTCTGTTTACCATACCCAATCAATCCAAGCCCAAACGGACATGACCACAGATCAAAGTTTCTGAAAATACATTTTGATCACCTTTTTTATATCATCAATCCTTATTTGTCACGATAAATCAGACACACAAAAAATACTTTTAATATTTATGCACCTACAATACATTAAATCGAACCTATGACCCCAAACACCGACCTCAAACATTTCGACTTTCGGGCTAACGTACATCTTGTCAACTACTATACTTTCCGTAAGATAGGCCATGTCCGACCATTGTATCCGGTAGCATTTGGAGATCTCATCAAATACCGGTTTCTTAAACTTTCCCATGACAGGACGTTTCTCGTAAAGCACATAAAAACCGCGTTCGTAATGAAGTATTTTCACAACTTTTCGGTTCCTGGACATGAACATATATACATTGGATGCATCGCTCGGGTCAAGTGACATCTCTTCCCTTATACTCTCACACAGGCGGAAGATTCCTTTCCGCAAATCAACATTACCGTTAAACAGGTAATAGTTCAGGTTAGCACTCAGTCCAAGCATATCATCCTATCATTTTATTAAGCAACAGGCTCAAGTCAAGAACTGTGGTGTTTCTCAGGAACAGTGTGGCACCTGATGTCAATTGCAGCTTAACCCATCTTATAGGAGGTTCACCTTCAGGCTGTTTAACTTCCATCTTCACGGTTGGACTGTTGCAAGGCTTGCCGGTTATCCGGACTTTGGCAACCTTGGGTTGCTCAACCTGAACTGTCTTGCCTAACTTTTCGCTCCATAGCTGATGACGCTGCCAGTTCATGAACTTGTCGTAATTTACTCCATAATCCGCACAGAACTCACGAAGATCCTTGGTCTCACTGCATAACTGATAGAGGTCATATACCTCCTGGTAGTTTACTTTTTCTTTTGCCATAATCATTGTTGTTTAAGGGTTACGGCGCAAAGATATGTTAGGTTGCGATGTGTGTCAAGGCGGAAAATAGAATGGTTACGAATCTGGTTTCATATTATAACTATATATTTTTTCGTTCTGCTTATTGCCTAGTACAGCTTAGTTATTCTTTGTTTACTCTTCTGTTCCCGTTCGAAGCGGAAGTTCTTTGCCAAACGCTTCCATTTCGTCTGCAACCACTTTCTTTAATTCCTCCTGCGGAACAATCAGTTGATAGTCGGCAACACCGATGGGCTTACCCATATCTTCTAAAGCAAGCTCCACTTCCACACGGTCTTTCTCAGCACACAGAATAATGCCGATAGAACGGTTCTCGTCCTCTCTGCGCTCTAAACGGTCGAGCAATGACAGATAGTAATTCATCTTACCTGCATATTCCGGCTTGAACTCGCCAATCTTCAAATCAATGGCTACAAGACAATGCAGACCACGATGGAAGAAAAGCATATCGACCTTGCTCCGCTTGCCGTTATACTCAAGCACATACTGATTTCCAAGATAGGTGAAACCTTTGCCAAGTTCCAAAAGGAAATGCTTGACTTTTTCCACCAATCGGGTTTCCAGTTCCGTTTCCAAGATAGGGTCTTTTATACCAAGAAAGCCGAGATTATAACCGCTCTTGAACACCTCATTGGCAAACATCGCTTGCGTGGCAGGCAGTGTCTGCTCGAAATTGTTATCCAAAGATTCGCTCTTCCTTGTGTGCATTTTAAGGGAAATGGCACTGGATAACAGGTCACGATTCCAACCTTTTGACAGGGTTTCTTGGGCATAATACGAAATGGCATTATCATCCTCACCGAACTTGCGCATCAATTTCAATGTATGTCCCCACGGCAAAACTGCGACAGCCTGTCGCAGTTTTGGATCGCTCTCACAAAAACGCTCATAAAACTTCTTCATGTCCCACAGATTTCTCGGAGATACTCCCATTTGTGGGTAGCGTTGTTTTAAGTCATAGGACAAGCGGTTTACAACACCACTTCCATGCTTGCTTTCAAGTTTTCGGTCGTGAAGCAATTTTCCGATTTCCCAATGGGCAGAACCGATGGCAGAGCATATTGTTGTAGCTACCATTGTTCTTGTCCTGTCAATAACTGCGACAGCCTGTCGCAGAATTGCCTCATATTCGGATTCTTGTATGTTTGTAATGTTAGCCATATTTTTCTCTATTTCGTTTACAAAGTTACTCTTTTTTATTCGGTTATACGTCAAAATCTTACGATTATCATCACTGGCATATCATTATCGCTTATCTTCTTATTGAGAAGCCCCTCTTTTGCTGATAGTCATAATGCCCATCCACCACATTATCAACCTCTCGTTTGGCTTTGATTTGCTCCCGACTATCCAAATCTCCCTTTTGCTTGGCTGTGAGGTACAGGAAATCCCCGGCTGCACGATGCGATTGTCTATCATCCCCGAACAGGTTAAGCGCATCCTTGATGTCTGGAAAAGCCACGCCTTCAGGAATAGTGATGGAGGTCAGAGTGCTACAGTTATAGAAAGCCCAATCTCCTATACTCGTCAGGCTTTCGGGAAGAATGATGGAAGTCAGGCTGCTGCAGTTGTAGAAAGCATCTTCCCCTATACTCATCACACCTTCGAGGAGAGTGATGGAGATCAGGCTGCTGCAGTCGTAAAAGGCACGGTCTCCTATACTCGTCACGCTTTCGGGGAGGGTGATGGAGAACAGGTTACGGCAATAACCGAATGCCCACTCTCCTATACCCGTCACGCCTTGTTTTATCAGCACTTTTTTGATATCGCCGGCATAAGACATCCAAGGATTGGTCCAGACACCGTTGTCGTAGTAGAAATCGTACATTTCCCCGGTACCACTGATGGTCAGCGTGCCGGTATCGGCGAGTGTCCAAGTGAGGCTATCACCGCAGGTGCCGGAGGCGATGGTCGCGGCTTTTGCCGGCAGGATGATGCTGGTCAGACACAGGAGCACGGTTCCCAGTAAAGTAAGTATTCTTTTCATAGTCATATTTTTAAAGGTTCATTAATTCAATTTTAAATTTCTTGCTTTGGACAGCAGAACTTCTTTACCTTACCCCATTGGCAAAGGGTATGACACAAAGTTAGTTAATTTATTTTATCTCCTCTCAAAAACAAGTAATTATTTACATTCTCATAAAGATATCTCTCTTCTGTTTATTCTACCTGTCGTGCATTAAATCGAATTGCAAGCACACAATTTGAGTACAATGAAAGATGTTATACATGTCCGACAAACATCTATAACAAACTTAGGAACCGTCTGGATTTCCTATGGGAATTATATTATGAACTTACAAACGTCTCCTTATCCATTCTTTAAAATGTTTTTCCAGATCATTAAATTCAAACAGCGTCCAAAACTTTACCGGTCCGGTCACAGGAATCATGTTCGCTTAAAAAGATCTGACAAAATCATATTAACTTTGTGGTTAAAGATTATGTATGCTTTTTGACTTATTTCTATACAAAAACTACCCACACAGCATTATTATTTTTGCCTTCATGCTTCAGGATTCCAGTCTTCTGCAAAACGGATAAGTCACATTCTGCATACTCAAACTTGTTCTCTCGCCCATCAGGTAACTTTTTCCAGCCTTTCTTAATGTTAGATATCACAAAGTTCATGGCTTCACGAAGCCAACCGTTTCTCTCTCCTCCCCCATATTGATTCATACTTTTCCTCCTTCACCCCTTCACCTTCCTTTATTTATGCGGTTTTTGGGATGAAGGACCCCTTCACCACCCCTTCACTTACTCCTTCAACCAGCTTTTCCGTTTCCTCGAACATAGTAATACAAAAAAAATCAACAGGAGACTTTCAAAAAAGTAAAGCTTACTTTTGAAAAAGTAAACCTTACTTTTTTGAAAGTAAGCTTTACTTTTTTCAGAATGTACCGAACTCCCAATCCGCCAAAAGAGCATATTAATTTACAATTTAACAAATAAAGTTCATAATGACCATGAATGAGGAGTGAAGCACAAATATTCACCAATAACTTATTGATTATCATATATATAAAACCAGTATTGAAGAAGTGAAGGATATAACGCCGTTTTTATCTTTTATTGGGGGTATATGGGAAAGCCATAACTGGTCCGGAAGTCCTGATTCTTCTCCGTTTTTTTCCTATAAAAAATCCGACCCAAGGAAAACATAGGGACAAAACTCTTTAAAAATGACCATTTTGAACTACAAATGACAACAAGTGCCCTCAAATGCCCATAAGTGACAAGTCAGCCTTCCGGCTTTCGTATATTTGTATAAAAAACTGGAACTATGGAAAAAATGGAATCTATAATCAGACAAAGCGTCAGACATTGGGCAGAAAAAAGAAAAGCCATGAATGAAAATAAGACAACAGAAAGCCTTACCATAAACATCAACTGTCAGACAAATTTTCCAAACGATTCTCTATCTACTGACAATCAGGCAGAACCATACCTTTCATCGGACCAATATGAAATGGCCGAACCTACAGTAGCCGGACGTTTAAAACACATTGAAGAAGAAAAACCGCACGAATCCTTTCATCTCCATGAACAAAGGAATACAGATTACCGTCTTTCTTCTTCAACAGTCAATTTATTATCGTATATGATTTTAATCCTGATAATAAACGCGTTTGACACGCGAACTTACGCTCGTAAGAATCTCATATGGAATGGTTCCGAGTATATCACTCAATACCGTAACCGGAAGCCCTTCACCAAAGATCACGGCCGTATCCCCTTCCTTGCAATCGATATCTGTCACATCTATCATACAGACATCCATACAGATATTGCCTACATAAGGAGCCTTCTGGCCATTGACCAGACAATAAGCATGACCAACGCCCAACTTTCTGTTAAGCCCATCCGCATAACCGATCGGAAGGGCCGCAATCCGGCTGTCACGGGTAAGCCTGCCCTTACGGCTATAACCGACGGTTTCTTCCTTGGGCACATTGTGTATTTGCAGAATAGTCGTCTTCAATGTGCTGATAGGATGCAAAAGCTCATTATTACGTGCATTGATGCCGTAAAGTCCAAGTCCCAGACGCACCATCTCCATCTGGCGTTCAGGGAAATGCTCGATTCCTGCACTGTTACACATGTGACGTAAGATCTTGTGCTTGTAGACCTGCTGAAGCTGACTGCTTCCTTTAAGGAAAAGCTCATACTGATGGGCGGAGAAACGGTCAAAATCATCACTGTCACTTCCTACAAAATGCGAAAAGACAGAACGGGGTATCACTGCGGTCTGATGCTTGAGACGTTCTATCAGTGCCGGCATGTCATGAAGAGGGTCAAAGCCCAGACGGTGCATGCCCGTATCCAGTTTGATATGAACAGGGAAGTGGGTTACACCTTCCTTTTCTGCCTCGCGGATCAATGCATCCAACAGACGGAAACTGTAGACTTCCGGTTCAAGATCATATTCAAAGAGGGTCTTGAAGCTGCTCATCTCCGGATTCATGATAATGATATTGGCCTTGATGCCCGCCTTACGCAAATCCACGCCTTCGTCGGCAACCGCTACAGCCAGATAATCGACCTGGTGATCCTGCAATGTCTTGGAAATCTCAACGGCTCCGGCACCATAGGCAGAAGCCTTGACCATACAAACCATCTTGGTTTCAGGCTTGAGAAAGCTACGGTAATAATTCAGGTTATCCACCACGGCATTAAGGTTAACCTCCAAGATCGTCTCATGGACCTTGCGTTCCAACAAATCGGTCAACTGGTCAAACCGGAAAGAACGCGCACCTTTGATCAGTATCACATCCTGATGCAAATGGGAGAACCATTCGCTCGACAACAGTTCCGCCGTTGTACCGAAGAAATAACTTTCCATCGTAAAGAAGCGATGAAAAGCCGACAATTGAGGTCCTACACCGACAAAGCATTCCACACCGCGACTTTCGACCAAACGGGCCACTTTTTCATAGAATACCTCGGGATCCTGTCCGGTCTGCTGGATATCACTCAGAATCAGCATACGACGACGTCCCTCACTGTCAGGACGACGGTTCATGAAGTCGAGCGCAATATCCAGTGAATTATAATCGGAATTATAACTGTCATTGATCAGCGTACATCCATTACGTCCCTCCTTTACTTCCAGACGCATGGCCACTGGTTCCAGTTCCCACATTCTTTCGGCTATCTGCTCAGGCGTCAGGCCCATATAAAGGCAAACAGCCAGACAGGTAATGGAATTCAGCACGGAAGCCTCATCAATGAAAGGTATACGGTAAACATGGCATCCACCATGATAATGATAAGTCAATGTCGTACCGTCGGCCTGTTTTTCAACCTGCTCAATATAAAGAGGTACATCGGAACGGTGCAAAGACCAGGCCAGATATTCGCCCTTGAAGGCAGACAGGCTGACACAACCGGCCACACAAGGATCGTCAATAGGATATACCAGGACCTTGCTGTCGCGGAAAAGCCGGAGTTTTTCCATGCACTTCTGCTCGCGGGAATTGAAATTCTCCTGATGCGCCTCACCCAATCCTGTAAACACACCGATTGTAGGCTGAATCACGGACTGCAAGGCATCCATCTCGCCGGGCAACGAAATGCCGGCCTCAAAAATGCCCAGTTCCGTACTCTCCGACAAGGTCCAGACTGAAAGAGGTACCCCGATCTGCGAATTGTAACTACGGGGTGAGCGTGCCACGATCTTATCCGATGACATCAGCTGATACAACCACTCTTTCACAACCGTTTTACCATTGCTGCCTGTCACACCGACAACCGGAATATCAAACGATTCACGATGACGCTCGGCCAGTCGCTGCAATGCCTTCAGCGGATTGAGAACCTGCAGAAAATTGGCATCCGGAAAGGCTGCCATATCCGGAAGCTCACGGACAACAAACGAGCGTACCCCCCGACGGTATAATTCAGAAATATACTTATGGCCGTCATTCCGGCGGCTTTCCAATGCAAAAAACAAGGTATCTTCCGGAAAACAAAGCGAACGGCTGTCTGTCAGTAACCAGCTGACCGCCACATCCTCTTTCCCCACCAAGTGGGCCCCAATGAGGGAACTGATCTTTTCTAACGTGTAAGACATTTTATTTTAACTTTTAAGCAGATCTTTCAATCTGTCATATTCGGATGATAATACTAAGTTCGGATATTTTTCATTAAGTTGCTCCAGCTTTAACAAAGTTTGACGCAAAAAAGTCCGATAGGCTTCCGACTCCGGATGAAGGGGCCGATGCGACAACGCTTTGCTAATCTGTTCCCATTCCTTAATATAAGTTTTCAGAGCCGGTGAAAAGCAGTGCTCCGACAAACACTCCCATATATAGGATACCGCCACAGGCGATGGATGCACCATGTCTTCCGCATAAAACCGATAGTCACGCAATTCGTCCAATACGATCTCATAAGCAGGAAAATAACTGCACCGGCTGTCTGCCCGGCAAAGTTCGTCCACAGCCAACAACAAGACCGCTTTGCCTAACTGGCTTCCATGAGCCCCATATTTAAGATAGCGATAAGGACTTATCGTCCAGACCACGCGTAACCCGGGGTTGATCTTCCACATGGCATCCAGGCATCCGCGCAGGGCTGACAGGGTTTGTTCTACTGTCAATGATTTTTCCTCAAACAACGCTCCCGGCTGCTTATGGCAATTACCTACCACATATCCCTCTTCTTTCAGCTGATAACAGCGGTTGGTACCCAAGGTCAGAAACAACACATCCAAAGTTCTGAGACGGCGGTATTCTTCCTCATAGACACGATTGACACGTTCCCGGCACTCGGATAAGGTTCCGGCAGAAAAGCTGCTGTCGTTCAGCCAACAATGCCACAAACCACCTGACTCGAAAAAGAAGCGGTCCGGCACGCCTGCAACAGAAGTCATCAAATTACAACATGTGGCTATACTCAGAGGATTATAGAGTACACCGAAGGGATTGACATGCACATCCAGCCGTGCATCCTGCATTTTGCGCCCCATGTGATCCGCAAAACAGGACCCCACGGAAGTAATCCTGCTTGAAGGCTCCAACTGCCACGACGGCTCATCCCATTTCAGTTTTGTCCGAAAGTCCATTTATGGTCTTATTAACAAATTGAGTATTTTTACTGCAAAATTACGCAAGATATACGAAATTATGCTAAATTTGCAAAGATAAAATGACGTAATGAGTACCAAAAATACCTATAACCTTTTACCGGAAATCAATTTTCCGGCCGACCTTCGGAAACTGCCTCTTGAAAAGTTGCCGAAAGTATGCGATGAACTCCGAAAGGATATCATCGATGAGCTGGCCGACAATCCCGGCCATTTTGCATCGAGCCTGGGAGTGGTAGAACTGACAGTCGCACTGCATTATGTCTATCACACGCCTTACGACCGGATCGTATGGGACGTGGGACACCAAGCCTATGCCCATAAGATCCTGACCGGACGACGGGACCAGTTTTTCACCAACCGCAAACTGCACGGTTTACGCCCTTTCCCCTCGCCTTCCGAAAGCGAATATGACACTTTCACATGCGGGCATGCCTCAAATTCCATCTCGGCAGCTCTTGGTATGGCTGTAGCAGCCAAAGCCAAAGGAGAGGAAAACCGGCACATCGTTGCTGTCATCGGCGACGGCTCCATGAGCGGCGGACTGGCTTATGAAGGGCTGAACAACGCGTCTTCATCATCCAATGACATTCTGATCATACTCAATGACAACAACATGAGTATTGATCACAGCGTAGGAGGCATGAAACATTACCTCCATCAGTTGCACACAAGCGGTTTATACAACCGTCTGAGATTCGAACTGTCGAAAAAACTGCTCAACTGGGGTTGGCTGAATGACAACAGAAAGAAGCAGATCATACGTTTCAACAATTCAATCAAATCCCTCATCAACAACCAGCAGAATGTTTTTGAGGGTATGAACATCCGTTATTTCGGTCCCAGCAACGGACATGACGTCATCGAACTGGTACAGACCCTGCGGACGCTCAAGGACATGAAAGGTCCCAAACTGCTTCATATCCACACCGTAAAGGGAAAAGGATTCAAACCGGCCGAACGGTCAGCTACCGTATGGCATGCACCTGGAAAATTCGACAAGGAAACGGGCAAACAGATCATTGCCGATACCAGCCACATGCCTCCCCGCTTTCAGGATGTTTTCGGCGAAACCCTCCTTGAACTGGCTCAACAGAATCCCAAGATAATAGGCGTCACACCAGCCATGCCTACAGGCTGTTCCATGAATATCCTGATGAAAGAGATGCCCGACAGGGCTTTTGACGTAGGCATTGCAGAAGGACATGCCGTCACTTTTTCAGGAGGTATGGCACAAGACGGTCTTATCCCGTTCTGCAACATCTATTCTTCATTCGCACAACGCTCTTACGACAATATTATCCATGATGTAGCCATACAGCGCCTGCCTGTTGTCCTGTGTCTTGACCGTGCCGGTCTGGTAGGCGAAGACGGACCGACTCACCATGGAGCCTTCGATATGGCGGCCCTCCGGCCGATTCCCAATCTGACCATTTCGTCCCCTCTGAACGAGAAAGAACTCCGTAACCTGATGTATACGGCTCAATTGCCTGACAAAGGTCCTTTCGTCATCCGCTATCCGCGCGGCAGAGGAGTCATGCTCGACTGGAAAACGGAAATGGAAGAAATCCCTGTCGGAAAAGGACAATTGCTTAAATCGGGTACCGATATGGTATGCCTGAGCATTGGCCCGATCGGCAATACCGTAAGCGAAGCCATCCGGTGTTTTGAACAGATGCAGGCTGAAAAAGGTGAGAAAGTCAGCGTGGCACACTACGACATGCGTTTCCTCAAACCGATCGACACAAACATTCTGGACATCGCAGGATGCCATTACGACAAGGTCATTACCATAGAAGACGGTGTCATCAGCGGCGGACTGGGATCTGCCGTACTGGAATATTTTGCCGACCACGACTACAAAGCCACTGTCAGACGGCTTGGATTGCCAGATTCATTTGTTGAACACGGTGCAGTAGGCGAACTGCAAAAAATCGTGGGTATCGACAAAGACAGTATTATAAAACAACTCCATATATTATATTCACACACTTGACATGAAAATTATCATTGCCGGGGCCGGCGCGGTGGGTACCCATCTGGCCGGCTTGCTCTCAAATGAGAACCAAGACATTACCCTCATTGACGAAAGCGAAGAAAAGCTATCCAAAATAGCCGATTCGTTCGACCTCATGACGCTAAACCTGCGACCGACATCCATAGACGGTCTGAAAGAAGCCGGTGCAGCACATGCGGACCTGTTCATTGCCGTCACACCGGACGAAAACAAGAACATCACCTGCTGCATGCTGGCTCACGCACTTGGTGCCAAGAAGACGGTAGCCCGTATTGATAACGCGGAATATACAGACTGCAAATACCGCGATTTTTTCAAAAAGATGGGAATCAATTCTCTTATTTTCCCGGAACTTCTGGCTGCCTGTGACATTGTGGAAAGCATCAAGCACAGTTGGGTCAGACAATGGTGGGAAGTACACGACGGTGCACTGACCATGCTGGGCATCAAACTGAGAGACACGACTGAGATTCTGAACATACCGCTCAAAACATTATGTGGTCCGAATACAAACTACCACGTTGTAGCCATCAAAAGAGATGACGAAACCATCATCCCCAACGGAGATTCCGAACTGCAGCTCAATGACATTGTCTATTTCATGACAACCAAGAAGTACATACCTTATATCCGGAAAATTGTCGGTAAGGAAAATTATGCTGACGTCAAGAATGTCATGATCATGGGAGGAGGACGTACAGCCATGCATTCGGCCAAGAAAGCCCCGGACTACATGGACGTTAAAATCATAGAAAATGACCCGGTACGGTGTAATGAGCTGAATGAGCTTCTTGAAAATGATGATGTGATGGTCATCAATGGCGACGGACGCGACACGGCCCTGCTCATGGACGAAGGTATCCACCACACTCAGGCTTTCGTCGCTCTGACCGGACAAAGTGAAAGCAACATCCTGGCCTGCCTGACAGCCAAACGACTGGGAGTAAGAAAAACGGTTGCCCTTGTCGACAATCTGGATTATGTGACCATGGCTGAAAAACTGGATATCGGTACCATCATCAACAAAAAGACCATCGCTGCCAGCCATATCTACCAGATGATGCTTGATGCGGATGTCACGAACGTCAAATGCCTGACCGTTGCCAATGCGGATGTGGCAGAATTTATTGTCAAACCGGGCGCCAGAGTGACCAGAAAGCCGGTTAAGGACTTGGGATTACCGGCCGGAGTTACCATCGGTGGTCTGGTTCGTAACGGAACCGGTATGCTGGTTAGCGGCATGACACAGATTGAAGAAGGCGACAGTGTCGTCGTTTTCTGTCGCAGCATGCTGATCAAGAAATTGGATAAGTTCTTTATATAAAACAAAACAGAATCAACCTGCAGCAGGAGAATATCATTCCATGATTTCAGTCTCCATCTGCAGGTTGACCTGTCAAATGACCGTTCATGTTCCGTTCTCCCATATTTGTCTCAGAACGGGCATACTGACGGTCCAGTTCTTCCATAAACCGAAGAATATCTTTACGCAAACGCTGATATGGGGCTGCTTGCTTGAAATTAATATTCTTACGCAACATTTCGCCAATAGGTTGCTGGCTATGCTGATAACATGACAGTTCATTCTGACGCTGCACGTCATGTTCCGCCAGACGCCTTATTTCCTTCTCACGTTCCTTACGCAACAGAATACAAACCGGTTCCAGTAACGGCAATACGACATTTTCGAACAAGGTATGCCCCTGCATATACAGATAGGTTGTCTCAGGTGTCACTCCCAACGACTGCAATTCAGCCTTCAAACTTTCATAATCCGCCTTTGCCTGAGGATAATGATGCTGCAACCATGCCATTTTCCGGTTAACCTTACGTCTGACATATTCAAGCGTATACTCCGGATGATACACATTGATATCTCCAAATACCACGTGATTGCCAAATTCAGTCATAGTGAAATCATGATAGACATTATGACGGTAAACCCAAATGGACCAGACAAAAAGCGGCCAGATTATCCGTGAATATTCCTGCATAAAGCCTTCGAAATCCACGATCTGATGGTCATTAAGAGTGGCCATGACACATACACTATGCAAACTCTCGGCATAACACTGATAGTTTTCGATGGCATAGACATAAGTGTGGAAGACGTAAGGATTGGTATTGATCAGTGCAGAAGTGGAAGTCACTCCCTGAAGCAGATAATCATAATCCGCATCCACACAGGCTATCATATTCTCACCGAACTGTTGTCCCAGTTTGTTCATCAACACCAGTTTTTTGCCTTTGCCCAATGTAGTCCGCGAAGGCAGCATGATTTCAAAATAGCGGTCTTCCGTCTCAAACTCATCCAGAACATTACGCCAGAAGAAAATGTCATCGTAACTTTCCACATAAGCCACGATCTTATGCCGTGCCTTCTTGGGCTTCATCTTGTGCGCGGCACCAAGATAATAGGAATTTAAGTTTTCAGACAATCTTTTTGACATACGCGGATCTGTTTTTATTGGGTAATATCCGTCACTTCCGTAACCGCATCAAGCCAGCCGTTCATTATGACCGCAGGAGAATGGGTGGTCAGTATGATCTGCACCTGAGGATTCAGCTGCTGGATCAGGCTGATCAGTTTCTGCTGCCATTCCACATGAAGACTGACTTCCGGCTCGTCCATAAACAATACATAAGGCTGACGGTCTTCCACCAGTACGGTCAAGAGAATGGCCAGCATCTGCTTCTCTCCGGACGACAATTTGTATGGAGGCAGTATTTCGCCGAACTGATCCAAAAAGATTTCATTGCTGTCGCGTACGATTTTCTTACCGGTTTCCTTGAACAAACTGTCTATGATATCCTGAAACTGCGTTCTGGCTTCTGCTTCGGCCTTCGCCTTCTCTTGGGCTGTCGGATCCCCGCTGGTCAACATGCTGATCATACGGTTACCGACATTCACCTGATAATCCAGATAACGGCGCTGGAGCTGGTAAAGCTGCCAGTCAAGTTCCGTAGCGACTCTGTCATCCGTCAGTTTTTCCAGAATGTTACTATGAATCAAGGGACGGTCAAAACTCCTGATCACATCAAAACGTACTGTCGTGGCATCTTTCGGATAATAAGTCAGCGTAACTCCCGGCATATCGGAGTTGGTACCCTTAAGATGAAACAACAGATCTTCTATGACCCTGTTAAGAATCGTACTCTTGCCTACTCCGTTAACCCCGCTCAGAATATTGACATGACGGTCCAGATCCCATATAATATGCTTCCGGCCGCTCCACAATGATTCTATTTCTATTCTTTTGATATATGCGCCAACTTTAGCCATAGTGAGGTGTTTTTCTGTCTGTTGATTACAAAGATACTTTTTAGATGGGAAAGAAGCAATGAAAAAAAATAAAAGTTGTGATAAAAAAGCTAACTTTGCATACGTTTTCAGATTACGGATATTTTTTAAGGTAAAGGAAATGAATCAAGACAAAAATTGGAAAGGCCATCTTTGCATGCTGGCAGCCTGCGCTGCATGGGGACTGATGTCACCATTGGGCAAAGATGCCATGGCTAACGGTATCAGCGGACTTTGTATGGTCACCTTCAGAATGATAGGAGCAGCTGTATGCTTCTGGTTGACCTCGCTATTCAGCAAACACAACGAAGAAGTGCCGCCACGCGACCTCTTCATGTTCTTTTTTGCAGGCATGCTGGCTATTGTATTCAACCAATGTTGTTTTACCATCGGATTGTCCATCACGTCACCGGTCAATGCCAGCATCGTCACAACAACCATGCCTATCATCACCATGATTCTGGCTGCCATATTCCTGAAGGAACCTGTCACCAGCAAAAAAGTCATGGGTATATTCTGCGGTGCCATAGGTGCGTTGCTTCTTATCATGGGAAGCGGACATGGCAACGGAAACGGACAAGGCAATATTGTCGGAGATCTGCTCTGCATCACGGCACAATGCAGTTTCGCGGTATACCTGACCATATTCAAGAAACTTATCCAGAAATACAGCGTAGTGACTTGCATGAAATGGATGTTCACTTACGCCACTATTGTTGTTTTGCCTTTCAGTTACAACGAACTGGCAGGACTAAACTGGCAGGAACTGCCAGCTACGGTCTGGGCTGAAACAGCTTTTGTGGTATTCGTAGCAACCTTCCTGGCCTATATCCTCATGATGAAAGGTCAGAAAAGCCTCCGTCCGACGATTGTAAGCATGTATAATTATGTCCAGCCGATCGTTGCCTGCATCGTGAGTGTAGCCACCGGACTCGGTGTATTCGGTTGGGGACAAGGCCTGGCCGTTATCCTGGTGTTCAGCGGTGTATGGCTCGTGACACAAAGTAAAAGCCGTGCCGAAATGCAACTGGAAAAAAGCAACCGACCAACCAACCCAAAATAAGTCCCATGCCTGAATCTTCTCTTCTGCACCTGCAACATTGCAAACGGCTGCTTGAACTGGAATATGCCTACGAAAAGGAACAGTTCCGCCAACAGACTGAAACGGTCGGCATCTACCATAAGATCAGACAGGGATATTGCTGGTTCCCACTGGTTATCGGACAGAGTTATTATAATTCACTCAACCAGTTTGTCATAGAAGTCAGACGAACGGAATGGACCGATGTGGAACATAACTTCGAACCCGGAAAAACGGTCTGTTTTTTCACCATGGACGCATCCGGGCCACAGAAAAGCCAATATGCAGAAGGTCAACTGCATTATCTGAATTTCTCGGCCACAGTCAGCTTTGTGGACGAGAACCGCATGGTCATAATCCTCCCAGGCACAGACTCCCTGTCCCAATTGTTACAGGCAGAAAGACTGGGAATACAACTCTATCTGGACGAGACTACATACAAACTCATGTTTGAGGCTCTCGACCACGCTACAACAGCCAAACATGGCAGACTGGCCGAATTACGGGAAATCCTTCTGGGACAAGTCACTGCAGGAACCTATCAATTCATGCCCGTCCGTTTTCCATGGCTGAACACGTCACAGGAAACGGCGGTCAACAACGTATTGCGGGCTAAAGACGTAGCCATTGTACACGGTCCTCCGGGTACCGGAAAAACCACTACACTTGTAGAAGCCATTTACGAAACGCTCCGTCGTGAAAGCCAGGTTCTGGTCTGTGCCCAAAGCAACATGGCCGTAGACTGGATTGCCGAAAAGCTGACCGACCGCGGCGTATCTGTCATGCGTATAGGCAACCCAAGCAGGGTCAACGATAAAATGCTCGGCTTCACTTATGAACGTATGTTCGAAAGTCATTCCCTCTATCCACAACTTTGGGCAGTCAGGAAAGCCATACGCGATCTATACGGCCAGAGGAACAAGGGAAATCACGACTCGTTCCATCAGAAGATCACTCGTCTGCGCGACCGGGCTACAGAAATGGAACTGGCTATCAATGCCGACCTGTTCAGTCAGGCACGTGTCATAGCCTGTACGCTGGCGGGCAGTGCCAACCGCGTCCTCACCGGTATGTCGTTCACGACTTTATTCATAGACGAAGCCGCCCAGGCACTGGAAGCCGCATGCTGGATTGCCATACAAAAAGCCGGACGCGTCATCCTGGCCGGTGACCACTGCCAGCTACCTCCTACCATCAAAAGCCAGGAAGCCCTGAAACAGGGCCTGGACCGTACACTCATGGAGATAATTGCAGAACATAAGCCACAAACAGTCAGTCTGCTTAAAATACAATACAGGATGAACGAGGCCATTATGCGGTTTTCCAGCCACTGGTTTTACGACGATAAAGTGGAAAGTGCAGCCGAAGTGAAATACCGTGGCATACTGGACTGGGATTCACCTATGGTATGGATTGACACCTCTGATGAAAGACAGACGGTACCATATACCGGAGATTTAAAGACATCAGATAATGAGATCTGCCTTCAATTTGAAGAAAACCGACAAACCGACACCCAAAGCAAGACCAATGCCGAAGAGGCACAGCTGACAGTCGGCATTCTGAAAAACTACTTTGGCAGAATCGGAAAAGAACGGATTCTGAATGAAAGGATTGACACCGGTATCATCTCACCTTACAAGGCACAGGTACAAATGTTGCGTCATCTCATTCGCAAAGATCCTTTTTTCAAGCCATACCGGCAAATGATCAGTATCAATACCGTAGATGGTTTCCAGGGACAGGAACGTGACATTATCCTTATCAGCATGGTTCGGAGCAACGATGAGGGACAAATCGGTTTTCTGCGTGACTTGAGACGAATGAATGTGGCCATCACCCGTGCCAGAATGAAACTGATCGTAATCGGAAACAGCCAGACGCTGTGCCGCAACAGGTTCTATGACAGTCTGAAGAAATACATAGAACAGATTAACATGGAATAAACCCAAATCCCCGCCTTAGCCTTTTTTGAACATGGCTAAAGCGGGGATTCTCGGATAAATATCACAAACAGACTTTTATTTCATGCGGGAAGCAATAACGTCCCAGTCTATAATCTGCCATAAGGCGGAAATATGGTCCGGACGACGGTTACGGTAGTCAATGTAATAGGCATGTTCCCACACATCAAAGCACAATAAAGACACCAAGCCGGAAGTAACCGGATTACCAGCATTCGGACATTGCACGATCACCAATTTACCTTCATTATCCTGTGCCAGCCAGGCCCATCCTGAACCAAAAAGCGTTGTGGCTGCAGTGGCCATTTTCTTTTGGAATTCTTCAAAACTTCCAAATGCCGTATCTATAGCCTCAGCCAGACGCCCTTGCGGTTTATCCGACTTGCCCTCGGCCTTTACCGGACGGAACTGTTCAAAGTACAGTGCATGATTGAGCACCTGACCGGCATTATTGAAAACCGGACCGGCAGGAGCATGCGTAACAATCTCTTCCAAAGTCATTTTCTCATACTCGGTATCCTTGACCAAGGTATTGAGCGTATTGACATAGGCTTGCAAATGCTTTCCATAATGGAATTCTATTGTTTCCTGACTGATAACCGGCTCCAGGTCATTCATCTCATAATTCAATTTCGGCAACGCAAAAAGTGCGGCCATGGCAGAAATAGCAATCTGTGTTAACATAGGCTTTAAATTTAAGAATTTGATCCACCTGCCGACCGTTGTATCCAAACGTTCTGTCAGGTTATTGCAAATATATGGATAATACCGTTATTTCCAAAAATAAAGTCTATTTTTTATTTCAAAATTCCAATCATTAATTCTGACAGACGCGATGCAGATAGACTTTAGGTGACAATCCGGTCACTTGCTTGAAAACCCTGTTGAAATGATTTGGAGTACTGAATCCGACATCGTAAGCAATTTCTTTCATGTTTTTCCCGCCATCTGTCAATAATTCTATGGCTCTCACGATCCGCAAATGATTCACATAGCTGCTAAAATGAAGACCTGATGTCTGAGATTACGCACTGACAAATTGAATATCCGTGCAATATCCTCCATTTTTATTTCTTCACTGATATGCTCCGTAATATAACTCAGAACCGGATAAAGACGCGAATCATCAGGAATGACTACCGTCTTCAACAAAAAGCCGGTACCGGGTACAATACGAGGCAACAGTCTGAAAAAGCTTAGGGTAAAACGAAAGAGATCAGGAGCCTCACTTTCGGAAATCATATTGCCTCTTGAAGCTATGAATTTCAGATTCTCCGCCACTACCGTATTGGTCATATAAATGGCAAAACGTTCACGGAGATGATCCTCATCTCCAGTCTGATCCAGACTGAGAAAAAAAATAATAAGCGAAACCTGCCGGCTTTTACTCGACAGTTTATGTTCCGCTCCTTTAGGAATCCATGCCAAATGTTTCTCCGGCACAAAATAGTTCATGGTGCCTATCTGTATATGCAAAGTTCCTGACAGGGTATAAATAATCTGATACTTCTCATGACTATGAGTAACAAGGTTGATCTCCTCCCACCCTGTCTTCTTTATCAGAATCTCATCTCTGGCAGATCTGTTTATCAAGGATATATATGCCTTCTGTTCTGCATTCATCTTCTCACGTCCCTCCGACCGGCATTTTTTTTGCCAATCATTCATTTTTATGCAAAATTATAAATCGATCTTAATCATGCCAAGGAAATATGGCATAAAATGATAAGACTATTGCTTAATATGCAAATCCGGTTGTTTTAAAATAGCTTAATTTTGTATTGAAATTCCCATACTACAGCATCACGAAATTGATATCCGGAGCTACTGACACTTAACTACGTCCGGACTGAAAAGATTGTTTTTAAAAAGAACCAAGATAAAAAGATTGAATTGTAAAATAGGTATATGACTAAAAAGCTATTATTGAGTTGTATTGTTTTCATTGCCCCCTTATGTCAATTACCGTCACAGCCACGCCAGCTGACCATTGAAGAAATGTTCCGTCTGGCTGACGAAAACAGTAAAAGCATACGGTTAAGGAATCTGGCAATAGACGAAGCCCAACAGAATATTAAAGTGGCACAAAACGGACTGTTACCCTCCATTAAGGCACAAGCCGAAATCCGATACATCGGTGATGGAGTTATGACCGACAGGAACTTTTCAGGAGGAGAACATGCCAGTCTGCCACATTTGGGTAACAGTCTGGTGATCGAGGCCAGCCAGGTCATTTATGCCGGTGGAGCAATCAGCAAAAACATCAGACAGAGCAAGCTACAGGAAGAACAGGCCGAACTGGAATACGACCGTAACAGACAGGATATCCGTTTCCTACTCACCGGCTATTATCTGGATCTGGTACAGTTGGGCAATCAGAAACTGGTTTACGAAAAGAACATCGAACAGACCGAACTGCTCGTCAAAGACATGAGAGCATCCTACCGGCAAGGTACAGTGCTGAAAAGCGACATCACGCGCTATGAACTGCAACTGCAGAATCTGGAACTGGCCTTGACAAATGTGGAAGACCGGATAAACATTCTAAGCCATAAGCTGTCTACCACCATCGGGTTGCCTCCCAACACCATCATCAGACCTGATACGGCAGAGCTATCCAGAACCATTATAGAGAACCATGAAGAAGAGCATTGGATGCGTTTGATGCACAATGCGCCATCTGTCAGGTTGCCTGAACTCGAAGTCAGACTTTCGGAAAACAGACAGGATCTGCTCAAGGCAGAAAAACGACCGTTGATCAAGTTTGTAGCTGCTAATGATCTGGCCGGACCAATCCTGACGGAAATTCCACCTTTAGACAACAATTTTACTTACTGGTATGCCGGAGTGGGCGTTTCCTATAACATTGACGCCTTGTTCAAGACCGGCAAAAAATTAAAAAAGAACCAGCTGACAACCCTTAAACTACAGGAAGCCTGTGAACTCACCAAGGAAGAAACGGGCAATGACATCCACGAAGCATACATTAACCTGCATGAAGCATATATCAGATTGAACACCCAAAAAAAGAGTGTCCAACTGGCACATGAGAACTTCAATATCATACGACAACGCTACGTCAACGGATTGTCTCTCATCACAGACATGCTGGATGCCAGCAACACCCAACTTGACATGGAATTACAACTGGCTAATTGTCAGATAGACATTCTTTACCAGTATTATCTGCTTAAAAAAATTACCGGAGTTCTCTAATCACCTATTCTTAATTTATAAACCGACACATCATGATAAAAAATAAAAAAAGAGCCATACCTAATTTCTTTATTGCACTGGTGCTGGTAGGAGGCATCAGCTGGGTTTGTGGAAAATTCATCCATTTGGGAAACGTTGAATTTACGGACAATGCGCAAGTCAAACAACATCTGACTCCTGTCAACACCAGAGTACAGGGCTTTATCAAGAATATCTATTTCGAAGAATACCAACCGGTTAAGAAGGGAGACACACTGGTTGTCATTGAAGATACCGAATACCGTTTGAAACTGGCACAGGCCGAAGCTGACTACAAAAACGCAATAGCCGGCAAAAGCGCCATGCATACCACCATCAACACTACACAAAACAACATATTTGTAACTGATGCCGTCATCGAAGAACAAAGGGTAAGACTGAAAAATGCAGAAACCGATTACAAACGCTATCAGGAACTGATGAAAGAAGAAGCTGTGACACCACAACAGTTTGACCGTGTCCGGACTGAATATGCTGCGACAAAAGCCAAATATGAACAGTTGTTGCGGCAGAAACAGTCCTCCATGCTCGTCAAACAGGAACAGACCCAACGACTGGAACAGAACGAATCTGAAATCAAACTGGCCAAAGCGGCGCTTGAACTGGCTAAATTAAACTTGTCATATACCGTGATTTGCGCAACTACCGACGGAGTGACAGGCCGGAAAGACATACACGAAGGCGAGCTGGTTCAAGCCGGACAAGCACTGGTCACCTTGGTGGACGGTACGGAAAAATGGGTCATCGCCAACTATAAGGAAACCCAAACCACTGACATGAAACGCGGCCAATTGGTCGACATGAAAGTAGATGCCATTCCGGATATCGTTTACAAAGGTCGTATCGTGTCCATTTCTGATGCCACTGGCTCATTTTATTCACTTATACCTCAAGATAATTCTGCCGGCAATTTTGTCAAGGTGGAACAGCGTATTCCGGTCCGCATAGAATTTACGGACGAAAACACGGAAGAGAACCTGCAACGCCTTCGGGCCGGAATGAATGTTGAATGCTATGTAGATCTATAAGATTATCAGAAAGTAAAGATATGACAGAAAACCGTCCCCGAATACCCTACTTTAAAGAATACATTCCGACTTCGATATGTTTTGTCATGTCGATGTACTTTGCCATGGTCTTTCAATTCTGCGGAGGAGTATTTCTTCCTACTTCCGTCCAGATGTCAAGCGCCCTTGGCTGTATCAAGGAACACATCATGATGGCCGGATATGCTTCGTTCATTGGTATGACGCTCATCTTCCCCATCCTGTTCCGTCTGAAATTCCGGTTTACGACAAGACGGATCTTCCTTACGGTATGTCCGGTTCTGATAGCCTGCAACCTGATAGCCATGCATACACAAAATGTATTTATTCTTGTGGTAACCTGTTTCATTTCAGGATTTTTCCGCATGTGGGGCACATTTGAATGTTTTTCCAATACCCGGTTAAGTGTTACGCCCTCAGGCAATTTCTCGGTTTTCTATCCGGTGATCTATATTGTAGTTCTTGAAAGCATTCAACTTTCCGGACTCGTTGCCACCCATCTGAGCGACTGGGCCAACTGGAGGTATATGCACTGGTTTGTCATTTGCATGCTGACCATCGTATGGCTATGCGTACTGATATTCACCCGTCCGTTCCGGATAGCCCGAAAAAAACCGCTTTACGGCATTGACTGGATTGGTGCCATTCTTTGGGGTACTATCTTATTCTGTATCGTTTTTATCTGTATTTATGGAGATTACTATGACTGGACAGACAGTCCGATCATCCGCGGCTGCATCGTCACGGCCATTGTTGTTCTTCTGATTAATATCAACAGGATGTATACCTGCCGTCGGCCCTACATAGAACCACAGGTTTTCAGATACCATCACTTCCCCACTATCCTCTTTCTGTTCCTGATGTTATGTCTGTTTCTGACTACATCTTCTGTCCTGCAGGAATTGTTCATGAGCAGTATCCTGCAATATGACTCCTTGAATGCAATCTCGCTCAACTGGTTTGTGTTCATCGGTATCCTGACCGGTGCCGGAATCGTATTTTACCGTCAGGTCGTCTTGCGTAAAGGATATAAATTGCTGATATCCGTAGGATTCATTCTGATCATGGCTTATCAGTATTATATGTATTTTCTGATATACCCCACCTTAAACATAGAAAGTCTGTATTTCCCCAATTTTCTGAAGGGAGTAGGTCATGGCATCCTGTACATATCACTAACCATCTATGTAGCCAAGACTGTACCCTTTAAACATTTCTTTCAGGGGCTCTGTGTACTGAGTTTTATCAGAACAAGCATATCCACACCCTTAGGTACGGCCATACTGACCCGTTGCCTAAAATACATGCAACGGGAGAACCTGGACAGACAATGCTGGAAAATTGATGAAGTCGGTGAATGGGTTCCCGACGTACACATAAAGCAACTCTACGCAGAATTGGTACAAAGTTCACTTACGACCAGCCTGAAAGAACTATTCGGTGTAGTCTGCATTATCGGAACCATCCTGCTTATCTTCATTCTGAACTATAAACTTCTGAAGAAGCTGTATATCTCCTTCAAAAGACACCGGCTTAAAATAACCGCCAAAATGAATTGATACCGAGTTTCCGATAAGAGCTATAATAAAAATCATATCAGCAAAATTCATATCCTGCCAAAATATCTTTATATTTGCAGAATAAGTTCATACCAGTTCTCAAACAGCCTATCAACCACAACATGTTACAGACTGTTTGATGACCTTTGGACTACACTCGTTAAACGCGCAGACGGGAAGTTCGTCTGTCTACCCAATAAGCAACAGTTAATTCGTTCTATTATGGATTTTAAAAAACTCTGTCAGACACGTTACTCGGTACGTGCATACAAACCGGATCTCATTCCGGATGAAAAAATGGATTATATCAAAGCTTGCGTACAGTCTGCTCCTTCTGCCGTAAACAAACAACCCTGGAAGTTTATCATTCTGACACAAGAAAGTGACCGCGAGAAATTGCAGCAATGCTACGACAAACCCTGGTTCAAAGAGGCCCCAGTCTATATCATTGCCTGCAAAAATGAAAACCTGGCATGGACAAGACGCTACGACAACAAAAATCATGCTGATATAGATCTGGCTATCGCCATAGAACATCTTTGTCTGGCAGCCACGTCCCAGGGACTGGGTACATGCTGGGTCTGTAACTTCCGCACCCAACTGATCCAGGAACTGTTCGATTTTCAGGATGGTTGGGAACCCGTTGCTCTGATCCCACTAGGTTTTCCAGCTGACGACACTTGTCCGGAAAAGACACGGAAATCCATAGAAGAAATTTGGGAAACCTGGTAATAAGGTTTATCATCTTCATATAAAAGGCTGCATTCTCTCTTTGCTCTTTCTGAAAGAGAGAATGCAGCCTTATTATATGATAAAGATCAATTTGGCTCTACCTCGTCAATGAGAAACGTAGGCTGAACCCGAAATCCTGTGTTATTGTCGGATAAGCATTCGATGACAGAAGAGGTTCATTGCGCTGCCGGTCGTAATACAGACTCAATGTCACATAACGGCTCATCGTATAATCAGCACTGAAAGATGCTTTGATGGCCTTGTTTCCGCTTGTGGCTTCCGACAGTGAGGTCTGGATATTACGCGTAATGGCATCCTGATTACGGAATGAAAAATCAAAACGTAAATTCAAATCATGACTGATGGCACGGCTCTTGTTGTTCGAACTGTTGCGGCTGGCATTTCTGTTATTTGAAGCATTCGCATTCCTGTTATTGCCTTCGCGACTGCCTGCAGTACGTTTTCTTCGTCCGCCAAACAGTGAGGAAAATTTAAAGTCATTGATTTTATATCCCCAACCTATGACGAAATCATTGCTGGAAGCCTCATTTAACTGGGCAGAAGTCATACTCAGTGTCAGGACTCTGGTCTTGCGGTATTCCACCTTGACTGTCATGTTGTTATTCAGTGTCATATCCAAACCAGCCAGCGGAGCAAAAGACTCATTTATGGACACACTGCTGACATCGTACATGCTGCTTGGCACAATCGCATTGTCGGTCACATTCTTCACAAATCCCAAATCACCCATATACTCCATCCAGCTGCTGTAGGTATTGTAAGAACCTACCGAATAGATACTCTTATAGGCATGATTCAATGTCACACTTTTGAAATGATCTCGAATCCACGGCAAATAGACCAGTCCCTTATAAGATATGCTCCAATTCGGCAACATCTTGGTCAGTGCCGGGAAGATATCAAGTGGTGAATTAAGATCACTTCCACCTGTATAAGCTGCAAGGAAAGCAGGTACCATTACATCTGCCGAATACTTGTCCACTGTGCCGTTTGCCGGATTAAATGTACCCTGCATACCGCTTCCTTCAGGATACCGGGCTCCCGCATATTGTTGCTCCACCCGTCTCTGGAATGTCGTCAGATAATTCTGGAAACGTTCAAAAGTCTTGCTCTTATAACCATTATCGGCATTTCCGCGACTTTCGAAAGCAGACCCAATAGAGATTGTCGTCATTGTGAAACTTCCGCTTTTGGTCGTCGGCATACCTGCATACATATATTGTATGCTCTTATTGCTGTTTACCGTACGGCTGGCATTCAGATCTATTTTCAAATCAGGAATCGGTTCCAAAGTCGCCTTAATCTGAAGATCTTCCATCGCATTGGTTGTAGCCGGCGTACTCACACTGTCATTATTCAATAACCAGCCACGGTCATTGGCCTTGTTGATGTAACTGTCGTCAATAAAGCCAAAGGCAAAATCAAGTCCGGGTTGGAGTCCACCTCCCGTACGCTGACCCAGGATATCGCCCACATTAGGCATAAATCCCGGCAAAGACATCGCATAAGTATTACGATAGCTCACACTGACATTACGCAACATCATCATAAATCTTGTTGCACCCTGCAAATAAGGATACCATGGACGGTCTTTAGCTTTCGGCAGCGCCATCACATTCACACGCAATTTGACGGTATCCATATTCAGAATCCTGATCTTATTCTGATCCAGTTTCTTGAACTTGATAGGATAACGCTTGCCTTCCGCTGTCACAGCCGTCACACGAATTTTCTTGCTTTTCTGGTTGTGTGCCAATTCCACCGTAGTATCTGCCTTCAGACGGATTTCTCCTGCAAAACCTTTAAAACGGGGATTCTTCGCCTTGGCATTGGCATTACCTTTGGCATTATCAGCCTGAGCCGTTTTTTCATCTTCTCCTTTTTCTGCAGCTTTTTCTTTTTCTCTCTCTTTCCGCTTCTTTTCTTCTTCCTCCTTAGCCTTTTGCTGCTTTCTGGAAGCGGCCTTTAACTTATCACTCGAACTTTGTTTTCGTCCGCCAGCCGAATACTTCTTATTGACCTCTTTAAGGAACGGGAAATAATTATAAAAAGTCTCCAGATTGAAACGTCCGTTAATGTTAACAGAACGTTGATTGTTAATCGTATTACCATAAGATGTGCCATCCTCCAGTTCCATACCTCTGTTCCAAGTATAATTGGCAGTATAGCTGCCATCCAATGAGATCCAGGTCAGACAAGGCAGTTTTTCCAAAGGAACCTTATACGATGCAGAAAAATCCTGTTGGTAATCCAATGGTGTACCCAATCCCTTTATGCTCTGCCATACAGAATCCTTCCACAACGAATACTGATCCGGATACAGATCCTTATTAACCGGAGTGTAAGGCTCCAGAATTTCCGCATGAGTAGCAGAAGAGAATGTCAAATGCAAAGCCTTGGTCAAGTCCCAACGCAAGCTAAAGTCACGATTCCACAAGAATTCCTGTGAAAAAGATAATGGTAAGGACATTGGATCTTCCATATTATCTATATCCCTCTCCTGCAATTCGTAATAGTTACGCACAATATCCGTATTGAATGACAGGCTCTGCGGTAAATAGTTGAAATTCTGGTCACGGATGATATCCCACCATTTGCTTTTACTCTTAATCATTTTTTTAAACGGTTCGAACGCCTTATATTCAGGAGAATAGCTGTAATTCAACGAACCATTCCAACTTTTATCTGTTTCCCAAGCCGTCGTTTGTCCTGTTTTGTTCGATTCACTGTGTGAATAGCTGAAAGAGAAATTCGCCGGATCGTAAGGCATGGGATGCTTAGGTGTCGCTATATTGAACTTTACATTACTCAAACTGAAATTCTTATTGGTTGTTTCTGTCGTAGTCAGACTACGCAAAGAATCTTTCTCGGCATCAGTAGCACAAGCATCCAATGCGTCTTTCAACAACATATCAGTATCCAAAGGATTATACTTCGGACGGATTACTTCCTTATTATAAGAATAATAAATAGGAGCAGAAAGACGTACCTTTTCAGGCAAGAGCTTACCCAGTTCAAAACTGGTCGTAATACTGTAATTATAAATATCTTCGTCGTTACGCTCGCTTACAGCATCCTCCAGTCCGCCAAATCCGGCCGTCTCCATGTGTCCTGTCAGATTGATTGATCCCAAATCCGAAAGCTGCACATTCAAGTTTCCCTGTGCGGCCCAACCTCCGTCATTCGTATATTCCTGCAAGCGCAGCTCGTTCACCCAAACCTCAACAGACTTCACCTCGCGGGCATTGTTACGAATACCGATCATTATGGTCTTGACTTCGCCCAATGTCGGATTACCCATCACACTCACCTTGTTATTCGGACGATTACTGTCATAAACCGAATATAAGGTAGTCAAATTGGTCTGACCAAGACTCTTGGCTTTATTACGTGCCTGCTTGACATCCGTAAATACAGACAAATCAATATCGAGCATATTTTCAGCCGGCCATACCGCCTGACACTGGGAAGCTGAATACGTATCATATTTTCCCGGAGCTGTCAGCTGCAAAGGTATTTCGTATTCATAGAAGTTATTCTTATAATCCGAACCCAAACGGATAAACACACTGGTCTGATTGTTCTCTGTTTCGGTTACATTCTCGGCCAAAGCATTGGCATGTACAAACATCTGAAGATGTTTATACTGACGCATATCTATATTGGTATTCTTGTATACGGCGCGTGCATCTCCTGTAGCCAGATTACGGACCAGAATGGACAAGGCCTGTTCATTATCCTCAGACAACTGGCTCTGAGAGGGATCCACAACTCTGCTGATTCCCGGAGGAAGCACATAGTTCACAGGCGTCTTGTCATTGTTTTCTTCAATATTCACAGCCGAGATCTCCAGTGTTCCACTGGTTGAAGGCATTTCACCCGTATAAAGCGCCTGCTCATACGTACGCCAGTCAGCCTTAACCAAATCCAAAGTAGCAAAACGCAAGACTATCGGTTTTTCAAAGTTCGTCAGGAACATACGCATGAACCGGATGCTTGTAAAATCATTGATATTGCCGATTTTCTTTTCATACTCCGTCAAAGGTACACGGAATTGATACCAATTGACTTCTTCCGTATTTCCGTTACGCAGTTTTACACTGGCTGTACGCTTGTCCACAATATAATTCCGACCCACCACCATATCTTCAGGCCGCATGCTGATATGATACTGATAATACTTTTCGTATTCATTCAAAGTATAATCCTGATTAATATCTTCTACATCCGGAGTCGTCTTATATGATGTATCATACGATTCATTACTGTTCTCATTGGAACGGGAGTTACCTTCCGGCAAGTTGATATATTTATAGCGGTCGAGGATACTGCGCTGTTGTGCATCATAATCCGATCCACGGAAATAATGGTAATTATCGGCAGCCGGATCATTCAGCAACGAATCAAAAACAGCAGCACTGACCTTACCTTGTACTGTAGCCAGGAATTCCTTATAAGCTCCGAAATTACGTTCATCCTCACTGCTTAAACCATTCAGACCGACGTCCTGTTTCTCTCGTGAACCGCTGGAATTGTTAAAGGCATAAGTCACACTGGTGGTATTGGGTACACGTCCCCACACCGTTTCTGTATAATAAGCCGGATCACCGTCTATCGGAAGACCGCTCTCAAAGAATTTCTTTCCATCATGAAGAATATCTTCGCTGACCTCACCCAGATTCAGATAAAGATCACCTCCGAAGTCACCCGTCTGATTCCGACTATAAATAAACGGATCCAACAACCAGAATTCTACATATTCGATGTTTGCCGTCTCAAAGTCATTCGTATCCAACTTTCTCATCATACCTCCCCAGTTCTGACGAGGCTCCGTCAACCGTCCGTTATAATCGAGATTGGTGTTCAGGTTGTAAGCACCACGCTCCGTTGGATAATAAGACAGGTTAAGAATAGACATTGAACTGGCTGAATTATAACTGGTCTGTGTCTTGTTAGGATACAGCTCACGCTCGTAGACTTCTCTCACATAATGGTTTGACAGTTGATTAAGGTCACTTTTAATGTGAGAAGGAGTAAGAGAAGAACTTTGTCTTGTAAAAAGCGGATCGATATAATACCAGCTTAACAATGCCCTGCGATAACCGGCACGCACATCATTCACCAGTTTGCTTTCCTCAAAATCAGAAGGCACACTGGAAATCATCCAACTGGTAGGCTGCATAATGCTGATTCCGTTTTTTGTATTTTCGAAATCATCCAGATATGAAGCCGCACCCTGTATTTTCTTATTCTGACCGGCAATCAGCTGTGCAAATTCTCCAGTAAAATTGATCTGTGAAGGCGCCGTTACATCAATAAGCGGAATCTTGTCTATCAAATTGGTCAACCACTGACTTTCGTGTTTCCATGAAAGATTCAATCCCCACAATGTATTTTTCAGCGGTTCTTCTCCCATATTGACTTTTGTAGTCAGAGGCTGCTCGTTAAGGAACATGAACGTACCTCCCAAAACCAAGTCTTTGCTGAAATCATATTGCATGTTAAATCCGACCATGGTCTTCCGTTGCATGCCATAATAGTCATTGCTTTCCAGACTGACACTGACATTCGTACCGGCATCAATAATGCTTTGATTGATGATGGTCACTACTCCCATGGAATAATCCACCGTATAATCAGTATTCTCAACCAAAGTCACACCACCCGCAGTGACAACGACTGAACCCGGCGGAACGTTCATAGCCCCTAGACTGATTTCAGCTCCGTTATTTCCCTTATATTCTCCCGTAAGAATAAATTTGTTCTTTTCCGCGATCTGCTTGGCCACTGTCTTCGTAGAATCATAAAGTGCATCAAAACAGTACTTGTCAGCCAGAACCTGACTGTTGAGATAAGTACGCAAATGACTGCCGAACGGCTCTACAACGGGAAAATAAACCCGACCTTTGTTAATGGTATAGCCCTCTACGTAGTCAAACTGTCCATTAGGATTCGTCCGGTTATTGGCATCCAGGCGATCCAGGTTCATAATCTTTAGGATCTTGGTATTCTTGAACTGTTCTTCCGGAATATATGACACATATACACCTGCCGAATCACTTTGATACTTGATGTCCAGCTTGAACTTGTCTTTCTGTGTTGTCGTAGCCCCAAGACTATAGACGTTTTTCATCATCAGATCCCAGTTTCCCATTTGCGGCGTCGTTGATGTGTTTTTCAACGTTTTGACAAACAGAGCCTGAGTATTATCCGTCAGGTCACCGGAAAACTCACCGACCTGATAGGTCGTACCATTATAAGTATATTCAAACGCCACGGCCAGAACTTCATCCGGCTGAAGCGTAAAGTTCAATGACACATAACCAAGTGATGTATTCAGGGTATACTCCGATGAAGAAAGCAAACGTGCGCTCTGCAGCTTTTCATAGTCAATACTTCCTTCAAAACCGTTAATAGCATCCAGATCGGTAGATGTCTGTGAAATATCACGTGCTGCCGCATGTTGTGTAGTCATTGTCGAATAAAGGGAGTTAGCTTGGTTACTGGGAACCAGTACCGAACCCGGTGTCCAGATGGAATTGGAAATATGGTCATGCTCTCCCAAATCGGTAAATCCCACTATGTTACGATTACTTTCATAGCTTCCGCTTTTGTTAGTCACCCACAATTCTACACGTTTAATCGTTATTCCGGAAGCTACATTCGGCAACTGACTCATATTCTGATCATAACGGTCACGGAAATAATGCGCCAAGAAGAAATGCCTGTTTTCTTCATACTCCGTAGCAGAAAACTCATACGAATGTAACTGGTCTCCACCTTTTGAAGACACCGTCTTGGATGTAGACTTTTTCTGTGATACCACCGTTTGCATTTTAAACTTACCAAACTGCAGATCCGTACGAATACCGAACAAAGATGAAGCACCACGAATCAACGAGGAATTGGTCGGCAACGAAATATTACCGGCCTCTATCAATTTGATGATTTCATCTTCCTTGCCTTCATATTTCAGTTTAACAGCCTGAGCATCAAAATCAAATGTAGCATCCGTATTATAATTCAAATTCAAATTGATTTTATCACCCACTGAACCGTTCATACTCAGGTTGATTTTCTCATCAAAATCAAAACCGAACGTTTTCCGGCGATTTTCCGCCAGACTGGGATTATCAGTCTTCTTCAGGTTCGCTCCTACCTTCAATTCAGCCGTTCCCTGCGTACGCAAACGGACTCCACCCGGACCGAATATTTTTTCTGCCGGTCCCAGGTCAAACTGCATATCTGTAAAATCGAATTTGTTTTTACCTTCATTGGCATATTCCTCTGCATTTTTTTGCCTATAATAACTTTGCAATGATTTTTGCAGACTCCATTCCTGATACTCCTCCGGTGTCATCAGAATCGGAGCATTCAGATAACTGTCACCCAATTTGGTACCTATGGTATAATGTCCTGTCGCAGGATCATAGACCGTATCTGTCTTCAAATTGTCCGGAGTGCGCAGGTCCATCGTTTTTTTATCCAGATCTGCTTCATTTTCAGGAGCGGTACGACGGACAGCAAAACGTGGCTTGACCGTATCCGGTTCAGCCACACCCGGTCTCATTCTTTCCTGACCTACAGACATGGTATTCCCTATGGAAGCCAATGCATTTACGCTTAAAGCCAACAATAAGAAATAGACTATACGTTTAATTATTTTCTTCATTCCATTTTCAAAATTTCAGTAGCCTTACTACAATCGCTTCAAGGCCAGCTTAATCACTTGTTCTACAGTGGCATCTGCATCTTCTTTCAAGATAGCCAAAACCACCTTCTGGGAAGGCGCAGGCGGAAATCCAAGCATCGTAAGAGCTGCCACAGCTTCCTCTTTGATTTCATGATGCCGGTCGGACAGGACTTTATCTCCGCTCACCACCATGCCATCTTCTCCGGAAACCAGTCCGGACATGGCTATCTTATCTTTCAAATCAACTATAATGCGTTGAGCTGTTTTCAATCCTATTCCCTTGACCGTTTTCAGTACGCGCTCATTTCCTGTACTGATCACCTCACAAAGTTCAGAAGGAGTAAGTGCAGAAAGAATCATGCGGGCTGTATTTCCCCCTATGCCGGACACACTGATCAACAGTTCAAAAAGCTCACGTTCCCTCTTGGATACGAAACCAAACAAAGTATAAGCATCTTCACGTATAGCCTCATACACATACAGTTTCACTTCATCTTTTCCCTGAATTGCCGAATAAGTATTAAGCGAAATATTTAAACCATAGCCCACGCCATGACATTCTACCACTGCCACAGTCGGTGTCAGATCATCTAACCGACCTTTAATATATTCTATCATTTACTAGTATACTTTAACTGATATTGTAAACGAACAATCACTCATTTTATTGTATGTTTCCTCCGCATAATCATCAGATCAAAACCTTTTTTCCATCCATCACTGCAAGTTATTTTCCAATAATAGGGCCTCATTTTTATCCATTACTTTCAGAACCACCAAACTGAATCCATCAGTAACTGCAACGACAGGCCTATTCTTTTCGCAGGATCTGTTCAAGGCTTGACTTATGACCATATCAGACCAGTCCTTTTTACCTGTTTTTCAAAAAAGACTGATGTAAAATACAAAAATACATTAAAAAAATGTATCTTTGCCCATAATACCTAAAAAAACACTTATTGCACGAGGAGTAAGAGTACATCCCAACTAAATATGAAGAAACCTTTTATTTATTAACCTGTTTATATTACTATCATTACTAAAAATCAATCGCATGAAAAAAGAATTACTTAGTGCAATGGCTATTTTTTTAGCCACCACAGGCATGCAGACTGTAGTAGCCCAAAATGCTACGGACATTCTAACACCAGAGAAAGGGTATGAACTTGTAACTGCAATGCCTGAGAATCTTAACGATTACTACTTCATTCTGACTGAAAAGCGTGCTACAGACCTGATGGTCACAGCCACTTCAACGGACGGTCCGCGTTACATGAAAGCAACGGATCCGGGTGAAAACAAAAATGTAGTCTGGATGATTGAACCGGAAAATGGATTCAACGGTTATGAAACCGGTTACGCCATTCAAAGTCTGTCAGAAAACACTTACATCAAACCGGGTGGCAATGATCCATGGAATGTATGGCTAAGCGCACAATCCGAACTGACAGGCGTTACCCAGTTCGTCTTTTCATACAATGAAACAGACGGTTACTGGACATTCAAGAACGGACCCAACAAAGGAGAGAATTATCTGGGCACTTGGGACAACATCCCGGAAGCATTTGTTGACAATTCCCGTATGGCAGCCAACAAGACAGGTGACAACATTGGCCAATATCTCATTTACAGTATTGAAAGGACTGCTTATTCCAAATATGAGATCCAGCCTCTCATAGACGAACTTACGGCACTGAAAGCAGAATTGAATGCTGCATGGGGAACCAAGATTGATCAGGCCATAGATGATGCAGAAGCAGCAACAGATGATGAAGCCATATTTGCAGCCGTACAGAACTTGAAAGCCATGATCACTGAAATTTCTGATTTCCAGAGCAAGAAAGAAGCAGAACTGCCTCGCCTTGTTACATTCTGTGAATCTCTCTATACCGAAACGGAGACCAGCATGAGTGAGGATACGCGCCGCAACGCATTCAAGGAAGCCATGGACGCAGCTCAGGAAGCTGTAGAAACAGCCGCTTCCGTAGAAGAACTGACCAATGCTATCGGACTTTATCAGAAAGCAGTAGCTGACTTTGCTCCTGTAGCCAAACCTGCTGAAGGAAGTTCTTTGAATTTCTCATATTACGTAGAACAACTTTCATACAGCATCGACGGATGGACCAAGACTTATACTTGCCAGAACCATGCCCATAAGAATTCTACAGAAAAGAACAATGGCGAATATGCAGTTACAGAAGCTGAGGGATTCATCGAAAATTGGAATCCGAGTCATTTCAGCACGGCTGGCCAGCTTTCCTATTCTCTGACTGAACTGCCTGCCGGTCTCTATACGATATCCGCTTACACATTCGACAACGTCATGAGTGGCAAGGTTGAATTCTTTGCAGGAGACCAGAGCAAGACCATCGACGCTTCCACCAATCTTTTCTCATTAAGCGTACTTGAAAACGTAAAGGTTGACGCTAGCGGAATACTGACATTCGGTATCAATGTCCCTGAAGCCAACGTAACCAATTGGGTGGGAATCTCACACATCCAGCTGGCCAAAACCGGTATATTGGATAATTCAGAGCTTATAACAGCCCTTCAGGAAAAGTTATTGGTAGCCAACGAACTGGTTGCACAGGCCATGTCAGCAGACAAAAAGTCTGCACTGAATACAGCCATAGCAAAAGCAGAAGCAGTTGATGAAAATTCAACCGTAAATGAAATTTCTGAAGCTGCGACCGCATTGGATGCAGCAATCCTGGGCGCACAGGAAAGTATTCCTGAATACGAAAAATTCAAAGCCATCCTTGATGATGTCAACGCCAAGGCTGAAACTCTGACCGATTACGATACGGAGACTTATACCGCTGCCATTAACGAGAAACTTACTGCTTACAACGAAGGAACTTTGGGTGAAATTTCAGATGAGACACTCGCTCTCTATACCATTTTGGCCGATGCAGCCAAATCACAGAAATGGCAAGCTGGAACAGACTATACCCTGGCTATCATCAACAATAGTTTCGAAACTGGTGATCTGACCGGATGGGTATTACCTAACGGACAATCTTCCGACACCAACGTAGTAACTCCTGACGGAAGTCATGCCACAGAAGGAGCTGATGGCAATTACATCTTCAACACGTGGTGGCAAGGTGTTCCTATGGAACAAACTATCGAAGGATTACCCGAAGGTAAATACACTCTTTCTTTACTGTACACAGGTGAAGCACCGGAAACAAGCGGTTTCTATGTAGTTGCCAATGGAACACCAAGCGAGAAATTCACAACTGCAGAGGCCGGCAAACTCCAGGAAGTTTCTACCGTTGCGGTTGTTAGTGAAGACGGCAAACTGGTCATCAGAGTTCAGGGATCAGCAGAAGACGGTTCTTATGCTCCTGAAAATTACTGGTTCTGGTATAAGGCAGACAATTTCCGTCTGACACCTGTCGTAGAAACTATCAACGTATCTGTAACTGGAAACGGCTGGTCTACCATGATTCTCCCATTTGCGGCTGAAATTCCACAAGGTATGACTGTCTACAGCTGTAACGAAGTGGATGAAAACAATCAGCTGGTATTAAACGAAACGGACCAGATTGAAGCCAACACACCTTACATCATCGAAAGTGAAGAAGAAACTTATTCGTTCACTGGTGCAAACGGTTCAAGCAAGGATTCTTACAACTCAGGTTTCCTGACCGGTGTATACGCTAATACACAGGTTCCAGCCGGTTCATACCTGTTACGGGACGAAGCTGAAACCAGCGCTTTCTATCTCATCGAAGAAGGCAACGAACAGACCGTCAATGCCTACAACGCTTATCTGAGTGTTCCGGCTGAATCCGGTATAACAGCTGCTGTATTGACATTGCCGAATAACGGTGGAACTGCCATTGAAACAATTGAGTCAGCAGAAACTCTCGTCAATGTATATAGTATCAGTGGAATATTGATTCGCAAGGATGTAAAGAAGAACGAAGCCTTAAATGGCCTGTCCAAAGGTATCTATATCATTAACGGCGTAAAAACGGTTATCAAATAAACAATCAGACAAGTTCAAACAGACCAGGGTTCTTCCTGACTAACAGATCAGAAAGAACCCAAAACCAAAAACACTTGAACTGAAACACAAAAATAATCCTGCCATACTCTTCCAAGAGTCATGACAGGATTATTTCTTTTATCATCCATAGAAATGGTATGATACAGATTATTTATAGATAAGGTTTCTTCCGATGATTATTACAGTCAGTCAGAAGAGAACCGTATTTTTAATCTCTTCAGATTCTCCACTTATTATTACTTTCATATCATTTGAGGTATTCTGCTAATGGGCTGTCTATTAGCCTCAACCCTTTAGCTACACTTTGGGCATTCAGCTGCGCTCCCTTCAGAGACGTATGCGTATGATCATGATTGTAATAGGCTTTGGCTGCCTCACGACCCATCTGATCCAGCGTGTCCGCAGTCAGATTGTGTACATCCACAAATTCTACAGCAGTTTCAGCAACCACCTGCCGGTACCACTTGCCATAACTGGAATTCCGACGTTCGATTTTCCCGTCCGGCCATTCGTTACGTGGTGTCAACGACAAGAGTATCGGAATCCCCCCCTTCTCACGAACATCATCAATAAACTTCTTAAGATACCAGCCAAATGAATAAATCACTTCATTACGGACTGCATTAGCCGTTCGTACACGATAAACATGACTGGTGTCTTCCGCGCAGGCTATCACGCCACGAGCCTTTCCCTTGTCGATATCGCCGATATCATTATGGCCGAACTGTATCAGCACAAAATCTCCGGGTCGGATCGCATTATAAACCCTTTCCCAACGGCCTTCTTCCAGGAACGTACGCGTGCTACGTCCAGCCTTGGCCTCATTGGCAATCGTTATTTTATCGGTATCAAACACTGTTGAAGCCTGGCTGCCCCATCCCCACATTCCATCAGGATCCTTATCTTCATTCTTGACTGTAGAATCTCCGGTAATAAAAAGCACAGGCTTTCCTTCTTCACGCTTGACACTGGCTGTCGGAAGTTCCAGATTAATCAGACAATCCTGTAAACCTTTCAAGGCAGGGTGCGTAGAGGCGGCCAATCCTTCTGCAGCAGAACGGGCATTCAGGGCAGCACCGAAAAGGCTGGTATGTATCTTATCCAGATAGAAATGATAATTGACTTTCCAAGCCGAAAAACACTCAAAGCGTTTGGCCGTCCAGTCATTCAGATCTACAAAAGGAATATCCTGTTCCTCAGCGACCTGACGTGCCCAAAGTCCGAATGTTTCATTCACACGGACTATATGGCCGGGATTCTTCTCGTCCCAAGCATTACGCGGAGTAAGTGAAAGTAAAACAGGCTGGGCTCCAAGTGCCTTACATTCTTTTACAAAACGCCGAAGATATTCACCGTAACTGTAGACCGTATCCTGACGCCCGGTCTCCTTTATGGTCACCACCAAAGAATCCGTCGGACTAATGCCGCGTATACTGGCTCTGGCCCGGCCACTGTCAAAAGGCCCATTATCATTATGCCCCAGTTCAATGATCACATAATCACCCTTACGTATTCCTTTTTTCACTGCGGGCCACAACTGCTTGTAGAATGTACGACTGCTTGTTCCTCCCAAGGCATGGTTCTCTACGGTTATTTTATTGGAATCAAAATATTGGGGTACTTCATGTCCCCATCCCCACTGTCCATTGTCACCATTGCCTTTAGTACCTGTCCTCATGGTTGAATTACCAACCAGAAAGAGCACCGGATGATCTCCACGTCGGGATGATCCCGGAACCGGACGCATGGTATTGGCCTGTTCAAGACTATCTAATGTCAGATCTACAACCTGATTCACATCTTCCATTGGCACAAACTTATTCTGTGCCTGGATCTGAAAAAACGGGCCACTCATCAAACATGCACTAAGGACATATTTCCAATTTTGTTTCATAATTGTCTGATTATTTTATTTCTAATAGATTTTATCTGTTTCCAAGCATAGACTTTGAATCAAAACGCACCTTGCGTCCTTGCTGTCCATACACCGTCTGCTCAAAATCCTCCATCGGGATACGTACCGGTTCACGGGTCAGTTCCGGCACATTATAACTTTTCAGCAACAGGATATTCTGCTCCGGATCAGCCTGAGGCAACATCAAGGCTTTATGTGCCCGACCATCACGATCAAAGTAAGCCAGATAAACACGCGTATAATTACCGTCATCACGGCGCGAACTGAAAGCAATCCAGCGTCCGTTGCTGCTCCATGAATGATAACTTTCCACATCACGGCTATTGGCTGCTTCCAACGGATAGTCTTTATCTGTAACCAAATCGTGTACCCACAGATCAGCACTCTTATGCCAAATATGGAACTGGCCATAATCGGCCAAAGTATAAAGCAGATAACGTCCGTCCGGACTTATCCGTGCAACGGATGCACTCTTTTTCTCCGCAGAGCTGTTAATAAGCACGACCGGTGAACTGAACTGTCCGGTCTGCTCATCAAAATCCATATACATGACATCATAGCGGATATCACGATAATGCTCGGTTGTATAAACATCTCTTTCCTCTTTGTTCATTCCGCTCATTTCCGGAACACGGGCAGCCGTAAAATACAAACGCTTACCATCCGGACTCCAATGAGGAAATGTTTCCATAACCGTATCTGTCTTCAGAATATGACGTACCACACCTTCTTTCAGATCAAAAAAGATCAAATCGGAAGCCATATCGAGCACTTCCACTTTTTCAGGATGATAAAGATGGAATGACTGACCGGTAAAATTGCTGGAGAATACCACCCACGGCTTGACAGGATGCCATGCAGGATAAACGGCACCCCCTGTCAGGCTGTCCAGCTTAAAATCGAATTTTTCCAAATGCCCGTTATCAGCTACCACTGTACCGCCATGATTTTCACGGACATGGAAAAGCATCCTTGAAGTACCGTAATTCTGATAGTTATGACAATTGATGCAATGATTTTGCTGATAGTCAGACACTATATTATTCTCATATATGGGACGGACTTCAAAATCAGTCAGATTACGCTGATAAAGTCCCAATCTGCGATAAGGAATATAACCGGGTTCGATCAGACGGTACGACAGGAAACTGTCTATGGGCTCAGCTGCCACATACAGTTTATAAGGTGCCAAACGCTGCCAGTTTCCATTTCGCTCCACATAAAGACGGACTGTCAGACTGTCTCCTGCATAACGTGCCGTAAGATCACGCCAGGCATCCGGTTCAAACACTATCTTGCCGTCTGCACCTCCACCGACAACAAGCGTATCATGCCGTCCGCACACTTCGGCTATACATTGCCGACAGGTATTAAGAATACTGAAATTCAAAGGGGCTATATTCACCGGACAGGTCACATCGGTATAATCCGGAAACAATTGCGGTTTCTCTGATGTTTCCGAAAAAGAATCCGGTACCGAAGCTTCATACTGACAACCTGCCAAAGCGAACAGGCTAACAGCTACAATCCCCATATTCATACATCTGCTTATTATCCCCCTACGGGGCTCTTTCTGCTGTTTCATCAGTTGATTCCTCCTTTCTCTTGTTCCTGCAAATCGGTTTCATCCTTTTCTGGATGACCAAAATAATAATAATAAGGATAATATCCCTTATAATCATCAAACTGCCGGATTGCCTGCCGATAAATAGCCAAAGTATCAGTACCCGAAAACGTCCGGGCAAAATTCACATAACGGCCAGTCTGAGCCTCGACATGAGTGAATGAAGCCGCAGCCGGAACATTTCCGGCTTTCATCATTCCCAAAGCATCAGCTACCACGGGAGGATAATAACCCGATTCAGCATAAGCTGCAGCCCGATAAAGGAACAGAGGCAACATTCTGGCATACAGACTGGCAGCAGTAGCCATATCGTGGGATTTCCGGTTTCGGGCCTGTTTCATACCCAAATAATAACCGATAAACAAAGGACGCATAAAAGCACTTTCAAACTGATCTTCCAAGGGCTCAGTCTCCATAATATCCCCCAATTCCGGATCTTTCCGAAGTTGCTCCGGATGTGCAGCCAGTTGACGATAACAGGCGACAAACTTATCTTCAAATGGCTGTCGTGACAGAACTAACAGATAACGTAAAGCCAGATTCGTCTCACCACGGAGAAGCGCACAACGGACCAAACGACGTAATCTCACAGTAGATATCCCGTCCAACGTCATCTGCTCCATATCATTACGGCAGGCCGCCTGTATCAGTCCGGCATGAAAGTTACAGTCGGCTTCATAAATTTCCCGCCCGATGGAAGGCGTCCCCTTACGGGAAGTCAGATGAATCGGTTGAAAATCATAACGCACCTTGAAAAGATCATCCAGCAACCGTCCGTTTCGGACAAGTGCTACGGCATGGTATGCCGCCACCGGACGACAACTACCCTTCCACTCTTCAGCCGTACGGCTCATCTCATTCCACTGACGATTCCACATCAGACGCTGCAGACGGGCTGTCACACGCACCTCGGGTCTGACCAGATTTCCATACAGACCAGCTCCAACAACAGCCAACAGGACCAATCCGGTCCACACACCGTTCCATCGCCCGATTTCATCGGCCTGACACTTCCATATCCATGGTAAATGACGATGAGTAAAAGTCCGCAAGAAACCTACCTGCAAAGCCAGGATCAGCATCATACAGAAAGGAATACCCAAAATGCGACCCGGCTCTGCAAAAACATAAGCATCAAAGCCTGTCCATGTCAGAATGTACAGATAACATAAAGCAGGTATATACTGCAGAAAACGCCAACGTACTGACAAACGGAACAAACATCCGGTCAGCCAACTCATCAAAGCCAATATCACAGCCAGCACAAGACCTCCCATCCAAGGCCATGCAAACAGGACCAGCAGAGCACGCCCCACCAGCCACAAACTGCCATAAGGCTGTTCCCAAACCGGATGCATCAGAAGACGGTCAAAAGCAAAAAAGCTATATTCACGCGCCATCAGGAAAACGTCATCATACCAAAAGCCGGCCCATATCCATACCAAAAAGAAAAAGACCATTACATGCGGACAGTGAGCCACACAGACTTTAATTCTCTTCAGAAAAGCCGGGACAGAACGTCCGGATACAGAATCCGGTCGTGTTTTTCGTGTTGCTGCCATATTCTCCAAACTTCAGTTTATTGAAAACAAAAGTACGTAACTTTAAACAGACAAAACACTTTTTTATCATTTTTTTTGTGGCGATACCGCAAAATTTAAGTACATTTGCCCGAATCTGTGGAAAGAATGAAAAACAAATCTTATCAAACATACGATAATTAAAGAATAATAGAACTATGAGTTTAAAAATCATCGTACTTGCCAAACAAGTGCCAGACACCCGCAATGTGGGACCGGATGCCATGACTCCGGAAGGAACGGTCAACCGTTCCGCACTTCCGGCCATTTTCAATCCGGAAGACTTGAATGCCCTGGAACAGGCGTTGAGACTGAAAGATCAGAATCCCGGTTCTACAGTCACTGTCGTAACCATGGGACCTCCGCGTGCAGCTGAAATCATCCGCGAAAGTCTGTATCGTGGTGCCGACGGCGGTTACCTGCTGAGCGACCGTGCATTTGCCGGTGCCGATACATTGGCTACAAGCTATGCTTTAGCCACCACCATCCAGAAAATAGGTGTTCCTGACGTCATTTTGGGTGGCCGTCAGGCCATCGACGGCGATACGGCCCAGGTGGGCCCGCAGGTAGCCCAGAAACTAGGCTTGCCGCAAATCACTTACGTAGAAGAGATTCTGAAATGCGCTGATGGTAAAATGACAGTTAAGCGCCACATTGACGGTGGTGTGGAAACGGTTGAAGCGCCATTACCTATCGTACTGACCGTCAATGGCAGCGCAGCTCCTTGCCGTCCGCGCAACGCCAAACTGGTCATGAAATACAAACGCGCCATGGCTCCGATGGAGATGCCGGCAGAAGGCCTGGCCTATGCTGAAGAATACCAGAAAAAGCCTTACCTGACCCTTGGACAGTTCAGTGCAGCCGATGTCGACGCAGATCTCAAACAGTGTGGTCTGAGCGGTTCGCCCACTAAAGTAAAACAGGTGCAGAACATCGTGTTCAAGGCTAAGGAAAGCAAGACGCTGACGTCATCAGACGCCGACATTGAGGGACTGATTCAAGAACTATTGGCTAATCATACTATCGGATAATCATGAACAACGTATTTGTATATTGCGAGCTTGAAGGCACTACTGTAGCCGAAGTAAGCCAGGAACTTTTAACCAAAGGCCGCAAGTTAGCCAATACTCTGGGCGTACAACTCGAAGCGGTCGTAGCCGGCAGCCAGATCTGTGGAAAAGTGGAAGCACAGATTCTGCCATACGGCGTAGACAAACTGCACATTTTCGATGCAGAAGGACTTTCGCCTTATACTTCACTTCCGCATACTTCCATATTGGTCAACCTCTTCAAGGAAGAGCAGCCCCAGATTTGTCTGATGGGTGCTGACGTTGTAGGTCGCGACCTCGGACCGCGTGTATCTTCAGCCCTTCATTCAGGACTGACAGCCGACTGTACGGCTTTGGAAATAGGCCCTCACGATGACAAGAAAGCCGGCAAGCATTACGACAACCTGCTTTATCAGATCCGTCCTGCTTTCGGAGGTAATATCGTGGCTACCATCGTCAATCCGGAAAACCGCCCGCAAATGGCAACCGTACGCAGTGGCGTCATGAAAGCTGAAATTCTGGATCCCGATTATAAGGGAGAAGTCATCGTACATGACGTAGCCAAATATGTGCCCGAAACCGACTATGTGGTCAAAGTCATCGACCGCCATGTAGAGAAAGCCAAGAACAACCTTAAAGGCGCCTCCATCATCATTGCCGGAGGATACGGAATGGGCAGCAAGGAAGGTTTCGACATGCTGTTCGAACTGGCCAAGGAAATCCACGGCGAAGTAGGCGGCAGCCGTGCTGCCGTAGATGCCGGTTTCTGCGACCACGATCTGCAAATCGGCCAAACCGGTGTCACTGTCCGTCCGAAAGTCTACATTGCCTGTGGTATTTCTGGTGCCATCCAGCACATCGCCGGCATGAAGGAAAGCGGTATCATCATTTCTATCAACAGCGATCCGAACGCACCGATCAACACAATCGCCGACTATATCATCAACGGCACCGTGGAAGAAGTGGTTCCGAAGCTCATTAAATATTACAAACAAAACAGCAAGTAAGAAATGGCTAACTATTATTCAGATATTCCGGAACTCAAGTATCACTTGAACAATCCGATGATGAAGCGCATCGTCGACTTAAAAGAGCGCGACTACAAAGACAAAGATGAATTCGACTATGCACCTGTGGACTTCGAGGACGCAATGGACTCTTACGACAAGGTGCTGGACATCGTAGGCGACATCACGGCCAACGTGATTGCCCCCAATGCAGAAGGTGTTGATGCCGAAGGTCCTCACTGCCACGACGGCCGTGTGGAATATGCCAGCGGAACAAAAGAAAACCTTGATGCCATGGTACAGGCCGGTATGAACGGTATGACCATGCCACGCCGCTACAACGGACTGAATTTCCCGATCACCCCTTACACCATGTGTGCAGAGATTGTAGCAGCTGCAGACGCTGGCTTCGGCAACATCTGGTCACTGCAGGATTGTATCGAAACCCTTTATGAATTCGGTAATGAAGACCAGCACAGCCGTTTTATCCCGCGTGTCTGTGCCGGTGAAACCATGTCAATGGACCTGACAGAGCCGGATGCCGGATCCGATCTTCAGAGCGTCATGCTGAAGGCCACCTATGATGAAGCCAACAATTGCTGGCGCCTGAACGGCGTAAAACGTTTTATCACCAACGGCGATGCCAACATCCATCTCGTTCTGGCCCGTTCAGAAGAAGGCACCAAGGACGGACGTGGCCTCTCCATGTTTATTTATGACAAAAACGACGGTGGTGTAGACGTACGACGCATTGAAAACAAAATGGGTATCCACGGTTCACCAACCTGCGAACTGGTTTACAAAAACGCCAAGGCTGAACTTTGCGGCGACCGCAAGTTAGGTCTGATCAAATACGTCATGGCACTGATGAACGGCGCCCGCCTGGGTATCGCCGCACAGTCTGTCGGTCTGAGTCAGGCAGCCTACAACGAAGCGTTGGCATACGCCAAAGACCGTGAGCAGTTCGGAAAAGCCATCATCAACTTCCCGGCCGTATACGACATGCTTTCCATCATGAAAGCCAAACTGGATGCCGGACGTGCCTTGCTTTACCAGACTTCACGCTACGTAGACATCTACAAGGCATTGGACGACATTGCCCGCGAACGCAAGCTGACTCCGGAAGAACGTCAGGAACAGAAGCGTTATGCCAAGTTGGCTGACAGCTTCACTCCTCTGGCCAAAGGTATGAATTCAGAATATGCCAACCAGAATGCCTATGACGGTATCCAGATCCACGGTGGTTCCGGTTTCATGCTGGAATACGCCTGCCAGCGCATCTATCGCGACGCCCGTATCACGTCCATTTACGAAGGTACCACTCAGTTGCAGACTGTAGCAGCCATCCGCTATGTAACCAACGGAGCCTACATTGCCACCATACGTGAGTTTGAACAGCAGGCCATTACTCCGGAATACGAAAAAATCATGAACCGCATCAAGGAAATGGCCAACAAGTTTGATGCTTGCACCAACGCTGTTAAGGAAGCCGCCAACCAGGAGCTTCATGATTTCGTTGCCCGCCGTCTGATGGAAATGGCTGCCGTGACGATCATGTCTCACCTGTTGTTGCAGGATGCCGTAAAACGTCCGGATCTGTTCGAAAAGAGTTTGAATGTCTATGTCAACTATGCTGAATCTGAAGTAGAAAAGCACTTCAACTTTATCCGCAAATTCTCAGCCGAGCAGTTGGATAACTACCGCCAGATCTAATCTGAACATCTCATAACGTAACCTCATGAAGGCGAGTCTGTTCGGGACTCGCCTTCATTATTTTAATCAGACTGTATCTGAGAAACGACCAGACTTCCGGAACCGGATAAATATCCGGAGATCAACCACAGTCATACCTATATTTCATCCTCCTTCGAGCTTTCCTTCCTGATTTCAGGTATTAATCCGTTGCACTGCGGACAACTCTGACTTTGAGCCTTTTCAACGCCTTCCGGCGTGCAGCCGAAATACTGGGTTTCGATTCATACTGCAACAGATCCAGACAGGCTAGCAGTTCATTGGATAATTCTGGCCATGACTTGCACATCTCTGCAGCCAGTTTGATCATCATCGAACGGCTGCTGTCATTCTCCTTAATATCCGTCATGTGAATCATACAGAAGTCAAACAGATCCATTCTGGCGTTTTCGTCAGTCGGCATTTCAGCCAGAATGGAAAGAACCAGTCCACGTCGGATACACAATTCCGGTGTAACCGCCATGTCCACTATCCGGTCATAAAAAGGACGCAGATAGATGTCCTTATCTTCCACCGCCAGATGATGAAGAATCCAGGCCGCATTATAGGCCGTCCTTGCCTGCCCTGAATACAGCATCACACGACAAACATCAGAAATCCCGCATTCATCATGATGCAACGTCATGGCAAGATCTGTGATTTGCTGTTTCGACATTCTCTGCTCCAGTTTCTTCTCCCATATCGTATTGATCTGCTCCATCGCTCCGTAAAATATAAATTTAAAACCAAAGACCATCTGCACAAACCGCCTTATGGACAACCTGCCTTACGAGAGCTATAGGTCAGATGGTTCTTTTCGTCTTCAAATATACGACATTTACAGATAACGGAAGTCTTATATCCGATTCTTTATATTACTCCACCGGATTCATCTCCAACCATGACTCCCCTATAAAAACCACATTATCCGTAAGTCTGATCAGACTGTCCACATACGATATGGGGCAAAACTGTAAGTTTTTTATCGTCAGGATTTGTGTTAAAGTTGAAAAAGATTATCTTTGCACTGTTGTAAAACTTAATAAAAGATTAACTATGAAGAAATTTTTAGCAGCTTTCATCCTGATGATCACCGGAATGGTATCAGCTCAGGCACAAGTGTTCGTTGGAGGTAATGTCGGTTTATGGTGCGACAACAGCGGAGAACACAACAGGACAACATGGACAATTGCTCCGGAAATCGGTTATAAGCTCAACAAACAATGGGCTATAGGTGCAGAAATCGGTTTCAGCGGCGGACATCTGGAAGACTACAAAGGCGACAATGCCTTTGCATTCAACTTTGCCCCGTATGCCAGATACGGTTTCTACAGTGCCGGAATGGTAGATTTCTTTTTGGACATGACTTTGGGAGTGGCACACGGCAACACATCAGGTGACGGCATGTATACCGATGCTACCGGCTGGAACAACAAGGAAGCGGCATTCTATATCGGTTTCCGCCCCGGCATCCAGGTTAACCTGAATAAGAACTGGTCCGTCATCTCCAAAATCGGATTCCTGGGTTATTCAGCCAACGACCACCACGTATTCGGTGCCTACCGTCCGGGGTTCGGATTCAGTTTCAGCAATGCCTTGTCACTGGGTCTGTACTATAATTTCTAGGACAATACGCTCCATTCACCACCATAAGAGTGTATCTGATATAAAGGATACACTCTTTTTCTTTTCCCAAAAACGTCAGGCCAAAAAACAAATCTTAAAATCACTTTAAAATAGGATTCTATTACGCTTATTAGCATTTTTAATAAGGTAATTCCATAGATTCTCCGTATATTTGCCCGCCTGATTAATATTCAAACAGACATCATGACAGACTCAACAGACTTAATACTGGCATTTCTAAAAGATGTGGCAGCCCACAACAACAGGGAATGGTTCAACTCACATCGCAACCGCTATGAAGAGGCCCGGACTGCCTTCGAAAAGATTGTAGAAGAACTGATCCTACATATCGGGCAGTTCGATGAAAGCGTCCGCCATCTGCAAGTCAAAGACTGTACTTACAGGTTTTACAGAGATACACGCTTCTCGGAAGACAAATCGCCATACAAGCGCCATCTTGGAGCATACATCAATGCACATGGCAAGAAATCATTCCACAGCGGTTATTATTTTCATCTCGAACCCGGCAACTGTATGCTGGCAGGAGGTGCATGGTGCCTTCCGGCTCCTATTCTGAAAGCCGTAAGACAATCCATTGCAGACGAAACAGAGGAATTCCGGAATATAGTGGAAAACCCGACTTTCAAAAAAACATTTCCTGTTATCGGCGAATCCCATCTGAAAACACTTCCGAAGGGTTTCTCCAAAGATTTCCCCTATCCGGAATATCTTCGCCCTAAGGATTATTCAGTCTGCCATGCCGTGAAAGACGACTTTTTCCACCAAAAAGACTGGCTTGAACAAACCGGCCAGATATTCAGACTGATGAAACCATTCAACGACTTCATCAATTTCACTATCGATGAAATGGAATAGCCGGCTCATCCGGACAGACAACCGATCAAAACAAATCTATTTTATTAACATTCAAAATATTGACTTATGAACGTAGGAGAAAGAATCCCCGAAATACTGGGTGTCAACGAAAATGGCAAACAGATCTCACTGAGTGACTTCAAAGGAAAGAAAGTCATCCTTTATTTTTATCCCAAAGACAATACTCCCGGCTGCACGGCAGAGGCCTGCAGCCTGCGTGACCATTATGCCGAACTGCAGTCAAAGGGTTACGAAATCATAGGAGTAAGTACAGACAGTATGGCTTCACACCAGAAGTTCATAGCCAAGCATGAACTGCCGTTTACCCTTATTTCGGATGCAGAAAAGACACTGGCCGAAACAATGGGCGTATGGGGCGAGAAAAGCATGTGCGGACGTAAGTACATGGGTATTTTCCGAACCACCTTTATCATCAACGAAGAAGGTGTGATTGAAAAAGTATTCTCACCAAAGGAAATAAAAACCAAAATCCACGGTGAACAGATTCTGGCCCTCTGAAACAGACTTTAAGAATTGAAACATCAAAACAGACAACCCCCAATTTTACATACCCAGACGTAGAATTGGGGGTATTATATTTGTTCCGAATAGATAATCGTCCCTTTAAAAGCCCATTTCTGCAAGATATTGTTCAGACACAGTATCTCGCAGAAATGAGCTTTTAAAGGGATGACTCTATAGGAGTAACCTCCATAATTTATTATGTTCACACTGTATTCTATAGTGTAAAACTGTACTTTCCAGAGCCAAGTTCTAGTACAATCTCTTTTTCATTGGTCTTCAACACCTTGCATCCGTCTACCAATTCTAAAGGAATACCTCCCTCCTGCACGTCCTCTCCGTAAGGTAAACAGACTATTCCCTGCGTGTTGGCCGGTATCTCTATCTCTGCCTGAATGGAATTCTTCTTCACCTTCCATTTGCTTCTGATTACTCCATAAGGAGAAGAATAACTTGATTCCACAGACTTGATACCGGAAACCATCTGTGGACGAATCACAATCTGTTTATATCCAACTGACATTTCCTTCTGACCGATCCCTCCCAGTCCGGCAAAGAACCATTCCATCAGATGTCCCAGCATACAGTGGTTATTTGAAACGAAACCATAGGCCTGCCAGGATTCTGTCAGAGCCGTAGCACCATAGGCAAGCTGCCAGCCATATCCCGGCACGTCATACCGGGCATTCATCTTGTAAATCAGATCGGAATCACCGTTGTCTTCCAGTACCTTCAGCAAATAACGATAACCGATGTCACCAGAAGTCAGTGCATAATTACAACCCACGATGTCCTTCTTTAAGTTCTCATACACCTTGTCATAGTTTTCCTCATCTACCAGTCCATAAAACAGCGATATGGCATTCGCCGTCTGGCTGTTCCGGTCATAATACCCTTTGTCCTGATGGTAGAAACGGGCATTATAAGCCTGCTTTACCTCACTCATCAGATTCCGGTAATAACGGGAATCCTCTTCAAGTCCGAACAAGCCTGCCACCTCATTCATGATAGACAGGTCATAATAATAGATACCGGTAGCCGTCACGCCCCTGGAAGTCAGCTGCGAGACACCCGGATTCGCAGGCCCCAGATCATACCAGTCGCCCAGACCATACTCTATGATATGACCACTGGCTCGGGAAGAAAGGTAATCCAGATACTTTCTCATTCGGGGATAATACTCCTTCAGAAGCGAGTCATCTCCATACCATTTGTACACGTACCACGGAATGATGATGAAGGCACTGCCCCATTCCGGAGAATCCTCAAAGCCGTCGGCAAACCTCACATATTCCGGAGCGATGGAAGGAATAGTACCCGCTTCGGTTTGCGAGTCGCTCATGTTCCGCATCATCTGGCGGTAGAAACCCGGCAGGTCATACCGATACTGTAGCGAATACTGCATCAGATGAGCCACCTCAAGCCAGCCAAGCTTTTCCCTGTGAGGGCAGTCGGTCAGAATGCTGGACAAGTTGCTGCGCATGGCCCAGTCAATCAAATCATACGTCTTGTTAAAAAGAGGAAGTGAGCAGGAAAAATGTCCGGCCTCCGGTGCAGAATTGGTGGTATGCATGCCTTCCAGTTCAAAAGATTCCAGGCCCTCCACACCCGACACTTCCACATACCTGAACCCGTAATAGGTAAAACGAGGATGCCACTCCTCCACAGACTTTCCGGACAACGTATAGTTCCAATAATAGGGACCACCCGAAGCCTGCTGGTTGACCGTAGAGTCATTGTTCAACAATTCTCCAGGAATCAATTTCACTGAATGTCCCTTTTCTCCGCGCAATCTTATATTGACTACTCCGGAAAAGTTCTGCCCCAGGTCATAAACCCAGTTTCCCCTGGAATTCCGGTATTTTCTCATTACGCTCAAGGTATCGCGCACCGTAAGAGGTTCAGACTGCTGTGCCATCAGACGGACGTTTGAAGAAGACACGACCGGCGACTGCCAACGTGAGTCGTCAAACCCGCACTTCATCCAGCCGTCGGGCTCCCTTCCGGCATCATAATCCTCACCCCCATAAATACTGGAGTAGGTTATCGGCCCTTCCGAGAACTTCCATTCTTCATCCGATACAATGTCCTCACTGGTTCCATCCTTGTAATTGATGCGGAGATGAAGCTTCATCTTCGGCGCACCGAAAGAAATCAGCTGCTTGAAATACCTCTCACGGGGAACATTGTAGAAGCCGTTGCCCAGCATCACGGACAGCACATTTTCCTTTTCCAGAAGATCACTTATCTCAAAAGTGACATACAATGCGGTTTTGGCATAATGCGTCCATCCGGCATCCAGAAAATGGTCTCCCACCTTCTTGCCGTTCACAAACAGGTCAAAATGTCCCAGTCCGGACACATTCACGATGGCATTTTCAACTTCCTTGTCTATATTCACCCGCCTGCGGGCAAGAGGCAGCTTGTATCCACCCACCATACGGTCACCGGCAACGGACTGCACCAAAGGGGCATGTACACCCGGATATAAGCCCTTTGACTCGTCATCTTTCTCCAGAGCTATCCATCGGGCATCTCCCCAGTCCTCCTCAGACAGCATCCCTGTCACAAAACTGCCTGTTCTGCTCCAGCAGCACACATTATGCTTATCCCATACACGAACCTTCCAATAATATCGGGTGGAAGATTCCAGCTCTCTTCCCTGATAAGGTACCAGAATGGACTGGCCGGACTTGCACTTACCGGAATCCCACATATTACCCTCATCCCGGGAAAGAAGTTCCTCGGAATCCGCCACCAGCACCTGATAGGCATACTGCATGAAACCTCTTTCCACGGAAGAAATCTTCCAACTGAAACGAGGCTGGGGAGTATCTATTCCCAGCGGATTGACACGCTGCTCACACAACAGTTCATACACACCAAAAACAGCTGATTTCTTGCCGGCATATACCGGAAGGGAAAGCAGCAAACAAAACAATATATTATAAATCTTACCCATTGATTATTATTTCAAATTTCTATTACTACATCTTGTATCAGCATACCCGGACGGTCGGTATACCCAACAAACGGCCAACTTTCTCAATTTTATCTGCCACATGACCGACCCCTATCGCACAGTGATGAGAAGGGCCTGCCTTGCTCCACTTCTCTATAAACTCCTTTGCACCGCAGGAGAAACGGTAGCGGCTGTTTGTATTTCCAATCTGAAGAGTATCTCTCGGAACAGACTCGCCTTCAGCCACAAGCAGAAAAACACCGTCCTTTCCCTCGCATACGGACAGCAGGGTAACATCACCCAGCTTCACGCTCATCTGGATAGAAAGCCCCTTCCCCGGTTTACCATGATATACCGGGAGCGGAACAAGCTGCACCTTTTTCTCAGAGATGGCAAAATGAGCCGGACCGTCATGCCCCCACAGAACCACATCCTGTGAAAAGTCTATCGTATAAGGTTCGGAAAAACATCCTCCGGCACCCAACAGGGACATGATTTTCATGGCCTGCACATTCTTTACCTCACACTCACCGGCCACGGGAATACCTCTTCCGGTCAGCAGAGTATTGCCGGCTATTAGGGAAGTCGCCAGATTCTCATAGCTGTTGCCGGGGAAACCTTCATAATAATAGGCCAGGGAACCAAGCCTGTGAGCCTCAACCAACTTGTCCAGCGCAATCGAGGTACGTGCGGCCCGTTGCAGCTCATACTCTTCACAATGCGGACTTACGTCGAACTTTTCATGAAATTCATTCAGCTTGGTCTGCAGCTCATCCTCCGTCGCACTCTCGTAATAATGTTCCAACTCGCACATCTCTACCTGTTCGATATAGGTGCCAAAGATAGCAGACTACTGCGTGACATCCGTATACACATCCAGCATACCGGTATAGTAATGCCCCAGAATGCCCGTCCTGTTCTCACGCATACCTTTCACAACCCGTACCGCATCAAGCCACTCCTTGATTTCCTTCCACATGGACTCGTCCGACAGATATCCGGTAATGATGTCATACTTTATGCCTGACCGGTTGAATACGGATGCAAACTCCGGAATGGAACAGGCCTGGCAGTAGGCAAGCCATTCACCCGTCATTCTGCCACGGTCATCCAGTCCGTTCACAAATTTAAAATCAATCGCTGCGGTCGGCTGGATATTAAGCAACAGAACCGGAACCCTGCATTCCTGAACAACCGGCAGAATCGTAGAAGAAAGCGCATAAGTGGAAACATACACAAAAAGCACATCGATTCTGTTCTTCAACAATGTTTCCACAGCCTTTCCGGCACTCTCCTGACTGTCTACAATTGATACATTGATAACTTCCACATCATGCACATCCATTCTCCGGCCTATCTCATTCTGATATTCCTCCAGACGTTCCCGCAAACCTTGAAACTGATTCCAATAGGTATTCAGGCCAACACCCAAAAGGCCTGCTTTTGCACTCTTTTCTTTAGCCATTTTATTTCTAATTTTGAACATTACAAAAATAAAATGCCTAGCGCAAAGAGAACTTCATTTTTTGGCAAAACAGTCTTGTTTTTTGAGATTCCAATCCCGAAAATCACTAGGTTTCTTTCCTACTTTCTTTCTAAACTGAGTGGAGAAATAACCCGGAGATTCAAAATTCAAAGAATAAGCAATTTCTTTTATTGAGTTCTGAGTAAAACGAAGCAAGTCTTTTGCACGTTGCAATTTTAAATCCTGAAAATAAAATGCAGGAGAAAGACCGGTATATTCTTTAAACAATTTTCTAAAGGATGAATAACTCATTCCTATTCTTTCTGCTATGTCTTGAATAGAAATAGTACTTTCAAGATTTTCATGCATCAGCACACGGGCCTGATTTATTTTATCTACCATATGCTGGCTCTTATTAAATTGATTATTACGGTCAAGACAATACATTAAACCTAACAGATGATTTGCTATACCTGCAAGTAACTGTTGGAAATAAGCATTTTCCCGTTCTGCAACCTCTATTGCCTGAAGAAACAAATGCACAATTTCTTCATCCACTCCGACATGATATATAGGATTCTTTTTGGAAAGGAAACCATTGTCTACTCTCACATCAATATTTACTCCCTTAAAACCAATCCAATATTGTTTCCATCCGGTCAAAGGGTCAGGATAATAGGTATGCCATTCATCAGGAAAAAGCAAAAACATTGTGCCTGCTTCAATCGGCACCTTTTTGATAGTCTGTGTTTCGAAAAAACCTCTTCCTTCAGAGATGTATACCATTTGATATTCTTGTAATATACGGCCTTCTTTTGTCGAAAAATAATAGTCTTTTAAATGCTTCTTTGTGGGATAGTCTTCTCCCTTTTCAATATTTTCTACTCCGACTGTAGTAATAGCTAATCCCCACAACAAACAGTTCTTATCTTCAACTATATACTTTACACCTTCCATTTAAAATCGTATTAATTCAAAAGTTAACAGAACAGATATCCAAAAGAAAATACTTTCCATCGAATTACATTTATCCATAAGTGAACTCCAGCTTTTTTAAAATACACTTTAAACCGATGTTTTTCTCTCTAATTTACCCCTACGTTTACTAAAACAATATTCCACAAAAATGTAACTCAAGGAACAGCTCTGACTTATAAGGATGCAAATAAAGCCATTTCTCTTGAAAAAAGCAAATCCAAAAAAACATTTTAAATGTTCCATACACATGACAGACGGCTATGATAGTATAAAAAATCATAGGATAATTATCCCTCAGCAATCGTTTTCAATCGAGTTCACCTTCTCTTTTTGTTATCCCCAAATCCCAGCCGCACGCACACCACATAATACACAAGGCTGCTTATTATTATGGCTATGATATCGTATACATCAAAAGTTTGATGCCTTGCTAATAACTTTCAAATACCATTGGAATGAATATTACAGCCATTGTACCATGAAAGGGAAAGTGCGTCAACGTATATCTTACAACAGAAAGAACAGTGTATTGCCTTTGATTCAGGACAAGACGTTATTCATATTGGTATACCTGAGAACCAATCCTCTTCAGAAACTCCATGCCATCCAGTTTGAGATGACCCAGTTCCAAGCCAACAGATGGATTCATCTTCGTTCTGAGATATTCCGGCATACATTGAAAACGCTATTTTGATGCCGTAAATGCGGTTTCGAAGATATGGTGATTCTTAGTTGCTTGTGGTTTACACAACTTCAGAATCAGTCATAAAATGAGGCATATAACAAATTAATCCATATAATGTCTGTTCATAATAATTGAGGTTTGATTGTATTCGCTGCCGCAAAGCTACAACCAAACCTCAAGGTGTAAAAGGTGTATTTGTTTGAATGCTTACATAGCCTCTATGAATGAGAATCCAGGATCCTCTGTCTATCGGATCCGTATAATCATTTTTCAGATTCGTTTATTCGTCAAGCACCAGACGCAACTCGTGGAGACAGGCCTGCACTTCATGACTGCTTCCCAGATGCTTTCCCAAATCATCGGAAAGTTTGATACATTCCCGCCACTGCTGGTTGGTATTCATTCGGCAACGCGTCAGTTTCATCACAATATTGGCCGGTCTGTATCCCGTGTCATTGGTCAGGTTCGTACCGATACCGAACGAGCAGCGGATACGCCCCTCACAATAATGGAACAGCTCGAGAGCTTTCGGAAAATCAAGCGCGTTACTGAAAATGATCGTCTTGGTGGTAGGATCAATGCCCAACTCACGATATCGGCCTATCAGCTGGTCGACAAAGGTAAATTCATCACCTGAATCACACCGCACCCCGTCAAAAAGTTTGGCCTGCTTACGGCTGAAATTGCTCAAGAATGACTCCGACGTATAAGTGTCGGAAAGCGCCGTACCCAAATCGCCGTCATACACATTCACCCAATTTTCAAGAGCCATATAGTTGGCATGCTTATAACCGAACTGTGCCCCATGGAACATAAACCATTCGTGTGGATGGGTACCCATCGGACGCATGGCATATTTCATGGCCAGATAACAGTTGGAAGTTCCCGTACAGTATTTGGCTTCCTTTTTCAACTGACGGACCACTGCCTCATGAACCTGCTTCGAGAAACGGCGGCGGGTACCAAACTCCGAGAATGGCAGTTTATTGGCATTTGACAGCTCTATTTTAGGAGCCAGCCGTCTGAGCACTTCCTCCATATCAGCCTCATGATGCTCAAACTTGTTCTTCATCTCCGATACGATGGCCAGCAACGGCACTTCATAAAGCGTCACCTTATACATGTAATCGGTCACTTCCATTTGCAGATGACGATCTCCGTCCAGCCAGACCTTGATCTTGCCCGGCTCGAAACGGAAGGATGAAAGCCACTCCCAATACACGGGAGGGATAAACCGACAATAACGGGTCATGAATTCTTTCTCCTCACTGGTCAGCCGTACCTCGCCCAATTTGTCCAGTTCATGTCTTACGGCCTGAAGGAATTCGTCCGAACAGACCGTTCCCTCCCTGTCATTGAACGAGAAAGTACCTTGTGCATAAGGAAACAATTTGATATAAGCGTATGAAGTCGTAAATTTATAGAGATCCGTATCCAGAATATTGGTAATAATCATAAGCCTGCTGTTTGAGATTAAATGTAAGTAAAGGTAAGATTTATTCCTGACATTTCGAATTTATTACGCGATTTTTTAAAATTATGTGGCCAAAATGATCTGTCTGTCCTTACACCCGACATTATAATCCCTGCTCGTCTGCAACCTTGGAAATCGACATTCCGCACCTTGACTACAGGTCTTCTTTTAATGCTTTGAGAATCGTTTCATACATTTCTTCTTCATGGAATCCAGTCTGGTTATAGATATAACGGCCTTTCTTGTCTATGACAAGATATGACGGCCATCCTCGAAATCCGAACTTGTCAAAAATCTCCCGGGTCTGTTTGTCTTTAAGTCTATAATGCAAACCATCCATACCACTGGCCATGTTTTTCCATGTATCCTCAGGAGATTTTCCGTCTGTGACATAAACAGTCACCAATCCCAGTTCCGAAAGTTTTTTATGATTCTCCTCGAAATCCTGAATAGCATTACGACAAGGCCCACACCATGTTCCCCAAAAATCCATCAACACCACCTTCCCTGAATGTTCCTTACCTATCTCGGAAAGAAATGCTTCACCGCTATTCGTCGGTGATACAAATATAGTATAGTGGTCCCCGTTCCTTCGGGCTTCAAGCTCAGCCTTGAGCCTTTCGTTCTTTTTAAGAAAATAATGAGATACGGTCTTGTTCTTCAGCATGGATAACGATTCAAGTTCCTTTTCGTCAAACGGTATGTCCTGTGACAGCCTTGACGCATAACCCTGACCTATGATTCCATCCTGAATTACTCCATCTCTTCCAGCCAACAAATAAAACGCATACGCCTTTGCCTTATCGTATGGTACACCTTGTTCGTTCTTTAGGGCATAAAGCGAGTCTGTTTCCGGATTTTTCCTCAACGCCAAAGTATCATTAAATATAGCAAAATCCAAAGCATTGGCAATTGGTGGTAAACCTGCTGTATAAGCCCACTTCAACGTATTGGGTTCGAACTCCGAAATAACCTTTTTGAAATATTCACATCCCACATGATTTGTATTGACCCAACCACGGGGTCTCAATAGGAATTCAGCAGCACCGCTTTCCGCATTCAGTCTCAAAAACTCCTTGGTGACGGGCCTGATATCGAGCGTATCTATCCTGCTATAAACCTCGTCCCGATGTCTGATAACCGCATCATATAATTTCTCAGGAGACATCGGCGTGTCGTTTTGATGAACGTTCCCATAAGTGTACCATATCAGTTCTCGAACAGAAAAACGGGAAATATCATTATTCAGATCGGCCAACGCGCCCTCAAATACAAGTGGATGCTCTACGTATGGCATCATCTTACGCATCACCATGTCTTTGGGATGTGATTGAAGGTGTTCCGGCAAGTCAAGCGTAACACAAAGGGAGTCACCGGCTGTCAGGACAATCAAACCATACCACGGACCTATACGGGCAAACATGCCTTGGCGCGTGGCATACATCGGTATTTCCATACGGAAAGAACCGTCTTCTTTTATTTCTGCCACAGAAGGTACAATATCAAGATCATAGACTGCATAAGGATAGACCTCCACCGTCATGTTCTCCTCATCTTCATCATAACCGATAATCTGACCTTTAAGAACAGCCGGCGTATTGGTCCACTCTGGTTCCGGCAATAATGATTGAGCCGCAACATTCCGCGCGAAAAAGAAAAAAAGAACAATGACAGAAATGACTGGTTTCATGATTTTAAATTCCAACATAAGCGTAATGAATATTAAGTTAATATAAATTGAATGATTAATGAATAGACATCATTGCATAGTGCTACCTCACAACGGCAGTACAGGCTACAATCCTTATGAACTCAAAGGACAAAATTAAGGATTTTTTCTATATGACAAATTACCTCTTGCGTTTTTTTTACGCCATCATGACAAAAAAACAGGAATAGCAGCATTATGCCATTCCTTATATTTTACACTCAAATTAAAACAAGATCATCAAAAGAAGCCCACATCTCTACATCCCACTCCTCCCTGTTTTTTATTCCAATTATATCCTTCACCTCTTCACTTTCCTTTGCTGGCGCGACTTATAAGGTGAATGAGGTTATTCACTTCTCCTTCACCGACCCTTCACTCTTCCGTTCATTCCTGAAAATTGAACTTTTGGACATTCAAACCTTCCGAAACCGAAAAATCAAAAATAATGACAGTTTTAAAAAAGTAAGGTTTACTTTAAAAAAAGTAAAGCTTACTTTTTCAAAAGTAAGCCGAGTTTTCCGGAAGATCTCCCATAGTTTTTTTATTCCGCCAAGCTCCTATCCAACAACTTAAAAATCAATACTCAGAAGGCTCTTATAAGGGTTTTACAGCCCCACTGAAGAAGGCTGATCCCAGCCATTTTTCAATTCGGAAAAAAGCAGAACCGGGCTGAGAAACAACGCAAACAAGTGAGAGAGGGTGTATAAAGGTGAAGGATGACCATTCACCTTTAAACAACTTACTGACAACCGGTTAGGGTTCACTTTGAAGAAGTGGATATAAAGTTCAAAAAACCACTCTTAGGGAAAACCATGGGACCAAAATCCGAATATGTCCCCCTTTTGGCAGCTACAAACCGGATGATTGACCGTTAGCCAGACAGAAAAAACGCCTGACTGAAAAATTTCAGTCAGGCGCCTGGTATTTCTTATTTTAATCCGGTCGCTTAAAGCGGCATGTTGCCGTGTTTCTTGGGCGGATTACTCTGGTTCTTGTTATGAGCCATTTCCAAAGCCTGTATCAGCTTGTAACGTGTGTCACGCGGCATAATGACCTCATCGATCAGGCCACGTTCTGCAGCACGGTACGGATTGGAGAATTTGGCTTCATATTCCTTAATAATGTCAGCCTTCTCTTCAGGAGTAGACTTACGGTAAAGGATATTAACCGCTCCTTCAGCACCCATAACGGCAATCTCAGCCTGCGGATAGGCCAGATTGACATCGGCACCGGTCGGCTTGCTGGACATGACGATGTAAGCACCACCGTAAGCCTTACGGGTAATCAAGGTGATCTTAGGCACTGTGGCTTCAGCATAAGCGTAAACGATCTTGGCACCATGACGGATGATACCGTTGTGCTCCTGCATTGTACCCGGCAAGAAACCCGGTACGTCCTCAAACGTGATCAAAGGAATGTTGAAACAGTCGCAGAAACGGATGAAGCGGGCAGCCTTGTCAGAAGCATCTATATCGAGCACACCTGCCAGGAATGCCGGCTGATTGGCCACGATACCAACAGAACGACCGTTCAGACGACCGAAACCGACTACCACATTCTTGGCAAAATGAGGCATTACCTCAAAGAAATACTGGTTATCCAAAACCGGCTCGATGATGTCCTTGATATCGTAAGGCATATTCGGATCCTCAGGAATCACGGTCTGAAGAGCCTCAACCTGACGCTGGATATCATCCGTACAAGGCGTCATAGGAGCATCTTCCATATTATTGGAAGGGAGGAAGCTCAACAGTTCACGGATACTCATGAGGGTTTCTTCCTCATTATTGCACATGAAATGAGCCACACCACTCTTGCTGCTGTGGGTATGGGCACCTCCGAGCTCTTCCTTGCCTACGACCTCATTGGTAACGGTCTTGACCACATCCGGTCCGGTAATGAACATGTGGCTCTGTTCCTTCACCATAAAGATAAAGTCGGTAAGGGCCGGCGAATAGCAGGCACCACCGGCACACGGTCCCAGGATGGCGGAAATCTGAGGTACAACACCTGAAGCGATGGTATTCTGATAGAAAATTGAAGCATAACCGGCCAGACTGTTCACACCTTCCTGAATGCGTGCACCACCTGAATCATTGAGGGCAATCACAGGTGCTCCGGTCTTGAGCGCCATCTGCTGAACCTTGACAATCTTGGCCGCATTGGTTTCACTAAGCGAACCGCCATGAGCCGTAAAATCATAAGCATATACAAAGACCAGACGGCCGTCGATCTTACCGTAACCAGTCACCATTCCGTCACCGGCTATCTGCTTTTTCTCCATACCGAAATTGGTACAGCGATGGTTCACCAGCTTGTCGAACTCATTGAATGTACCTTTGTCGAGGAGCATGTCAATACGTTCGCGTGCGGTCATGCGTCCGGAAGCATGCTGTTTTTCTATCTTGTCTATACCGCCTCCCTGTGAAGCGCGCTTGTCGAGTTCGTCAAACTGACTGTATATTTCTTCTCTTGTCATAATTAATCCTCTTTAATAATTTCCAACTGAATAAGCACCTGATTGGCGTTCACCGAATCACCTTCATTGACCAGGATATCCCTGACGATACAGTCTGAGGTCACCTTATAGTTGCTTTGCATCTTCATGGCTTCTATCACCACGGCAATGTCACCGGCAGAAAGCCTGTCACCCTTCTGTACAGGAATCTTCACGATCTTGCCCGGCATCGGTGCCACGATCTTGTCATCCTGCACGTCATCGGCTCCATGCTTCATCCGCAGATATTTGGTCTGGGTATCGATGATATCCACATGGAATGAACGGTAGAACATGTTCACATCGTAATTCTTGCCTCCCTCTCCACGGATCAGTTCCGCATTATAGGAATTGCCGTCATGCAGGATGGAACAGTTGCCGTTCTCTGCCATTGCAATATCCACATCATAAAGCTTGTCGTCAATCATGACCTGTACCTTGTTGCCGTCTTTGCTCACCAGCGTCACATCGGCCACACGGTCGCCTATATGTATTTCCATGACTAATAATTTTAATTCTTGAATAAAAACGGGACTAGATTCTCAATACACCTTTCTGAAGACCGAACTCACGCCAACGGCTGATCGGGCGGGCGTCGGGCAGATGATTGCTGACATTCTCCTCCAGATTCATCAGATAATCAATATAAGCCGCAATCATGGCCATATTCTCGAACTCTTCATTACCGCTGTTGGAACGTACCAGCATGCGGGCATTCTTCTGGATGAACAGGGTGTTGTATTCTCCATGCACGAAATCAGGATTGTGCATGATACGTTTCAGATAATTCAGATTGTTCTTCAGTCCGGTTATCTTGTATTCATAAAGCACGCGGCGCATACGCTCAATTGCATACTGACGGGTTGTAGCCCATACGATAAGCTTACCGATCATCGGGTCATAATAGATAGGAATCTCATAACCTTCGTATACATAGCTGTCAATTCGCACACCGATACCATTAGGTTCAATAAGCTGCTTGATGATACCCGGTGAAGGCATGAAACCATTCTCCGTGTCTTCAGCACAAATACGGCACTCTATGGCATGTCCGCGCTGGCGCAGGTCTTCCTGTTTGAGATGAAGCACTTCGTTGTTGGCTATACGGATCTGTTCCTTTACCAAATCCACACCAACGACTTCTTCCGTAATAGGATGCTCTACCTGCAGACGGGTATTCATTTCAAGGAAATAAAAATGACGGTACTTGTCGACAAGGAATTCGATAGTACCCGCACCTGAATAATTCACAGCCTTGGCTGCAGCAACGGCTTTCTCTCCCATTTCCTGACGCAATTCCGGAGTAAGGAACGGAGACGGACTCTCCTCCACGATCTTCTGGTTGCGGCGCTGCACGGAACATTCACGGTCGAAAAGATGGATCACATTACCATGATTGTCACCAAGGATCTGGAACTCAATATGATGAGGTTCTTCAACGAATTTTTCCAAATAAACCGTATCGTCTCCAAAAGATGACATTGATTCTGAACGGGCCGTATTATAGGCTTCTTCTACTTCATCTGCACTGTGGATCAGGCGCATACCCTTTCCACCACCACCCATAGAGGCTTTCAACATGACAGGATAGCCAATTTCGTTACAGATCCGTACGGCTTCTTCTGCACTCTGAAGCGGCTGCTCGGTACCGGGTACGACAGGCACTCCTGCAGCAATCATACGCTTGCGGGCAGAAATCTTGTCACCCATGGCTTCCATCGTTTCAGGAGCCGGACCGATGAAGATAATACCTTCTTCACGACAACGGCGCGCAAACTCAGAATTCTCCGACAAGAAACCATAACCGGGATGAATGGCATCAGCCTTGCATTTCTTGGCTACCTCAATTATTTTCTCAATGTTCAAATAACTTTCCTTTGCAATAGCCGGCCCTATCTCATAAGCCTCATCCGCATACATCACATGGTGTGACGTACGGTCAGCTTCCGAGAAAACAGCCACAGTGCGGATTTCCATCTCACGGCATGAACGCATCACACGGATGGCAATCTCGCCTCTGTTGGCAATCAATACTTTCTTTATCATTTCTGTATTTATTTGTATAGTTTAATATTCCTCCATTCCGACCGGAGTCCTATTTAGAATGGACAAAGGTATGGCTTTTATACCTAAACGCCAAAATTATACCTGACAAATAACCTTTGTTCTGTTATTTTCTGTTCAGGAAATGGCGTGACTCCTCAAGCGCATCATGAATATTATCACAGATATTTTTCTTACCCAGCATCTCATAGAAACCGCTCTTCTTCAATACGGCATGCACTTTGGGATTAACTCCCGAAAGGATCACGTGAATACCTTCCTTATGGCTGATCTCGCAAAGACTCGTCAGATTATGAATACCGGTAGAATCAATAAAAGGTACTTTGCGCATCCGGATGATACGCACTTGCGGCCGCTCCTTTGTCTGCAAGACGACTTCTTCAAAACGATTGGCAATACCGAAGAAATAAGGACCGTTGATCTCGTATACTTCCACATGATCGGGAATAATGAGATGCTCCTCTTTGAGCAGTTCATCACCATCACTGTCAGTAGGAATGATCTCATCCCTGAAAATATTGACCTCCGTGGCCTCCATCACTCTCTTGATGAACAACAGGCAGGCCAGCACAAGACCGAACTCGATGGCTACCGTCAGGTCGAATATGACGGTCAGGAAGAAGGTGATCAGCAATACGGCTACATCCGACTTGGGATTCTTCAACAATTCCCGGAAAGTACGCCAGCCGCTCATGTTATAGCTGACAATCACCAGCACACCGGCCAGACAGGCCATTGGAATATATTGTGCCAACGGCATCAAAAGCAAAAATATCAGCAAGAGCACAACAGCATGCACTATACCGGCCACAGGAGTCTGTCCGCCGTTATTGATATTGGTCATCGTACGGGCAATGGCACCTGTAGCTGGAATTCCACCAAAAATCGGAGAAAGGATATTGGCTATACCCTGCCCTATCAGTTCCTGATTGGAATCGTGATGGTCGCCTATCACACCATCGGCTACCGTAGCCGAAAGCAATGACTCGATTGCACCAAGAACAGCAATGGTGATGGCTGGAGAAACCAGACTCTTGACCGCTTCCCAGTTCAACTGCGGCACGTTCATGCCCGGCAGTTCGGCACTGATGGAGAAACGGTCGCCAATAGTCTCAACCGTGGTGACACCGGCATACTGCTTCAAAAGATAGACTCCTACCGTCATCAATATTATGGCAACCAGCGAACCGGGGATTTTATGGCTGAACCGTGGTGTGACAGCAATAATGACCACACTCAAAATGCCGACAGCAGTAGACCAGGGATCCAATGTAGTAAAATGCTGGAAATAGACTATCCACTTCTCAATAAAGTCCGCAGGCACATTCTCTATGGACAAACCAAAAAGATCCTTGACCTGGGTCGTAAAGATTGTCACTGCAATACCACTGGTAAAACCGACAACAATGGGATAAGGAATATATTTGATGATAGTTCCCAAATGGAAAGCCCCCAATAAAATAAGGAAAATACCGGCCATCACCGTAGCAATCAGCAATCCGGTCTCACCATATTGCTGAATGATACCATAAATAATCACAATAAAGGCACCTGTCGGACCTCCAATCTGAACCCGGCTTCCTCCAAACAAAGAAATAGCCAAACCGGCTATAATCGCCGTGATGATACCTTTCTCGGGAGTAACCCCTGATGCAATACCGAACGCAATGGCCAATGGCAAAGCCACAATACCCACAATCAAGCCCGCCATCAAATCAGCCGTCAACTTACTTCTGTCGTAGGTAGCCAAATCTAAAAACAATTTAGGTTTGAATGCAAACTTACTCATGAATGTACAATGTTTTTTACCTTAAAAAACGATTTTGATATGTAGAAGTTGCAAATTTAGGCATTTTATATCATATTTTATAGAAAAAAACTAAAAAAACTTTATATTTATTGAAAAAGCTATTGTAAGATACTCTCCAACCTACCTTGGGAATCCGCCCCTGTTCAGAACAGACCGTGACGATAAAGTGTAAAACAGCCCCTAAAAACCAACTATTATCATATAAAATTCGTTTTTTTCGATCTTTATGCCACAAAAACGAACTTTTTTATGTAAGTTTGCAAAATTATTTCAAATCTAATAAAACTAATAAAAAAAATCTATCTATTATGTTCGAAGGACAACCCAAAGGCCTTTATGCCTTGGCACTAGCCAACACTGGCGAGCGATTCGGTTATTACACGATGCTGGCCATATTTACTCTTTTCTTACAAGCTAAGTTCGGCTATACAGCCACTGAGACTTCTAATATTTTTTCATCTTTCCTGGCCGGCGTTTATTTCATGCCGTTTATCGGAGGTATTCTGGCCGACAAATACGGATACGGCAAGATGGTCACCCTCGGTGTATTCATCATGTTTTTCGGTTATATTCTGCTGGCCATCCCCACAGCAGCCGACGCCAGCGGCAAAGCCATGATGTTCGGTGCGCTGACCCTGATCGCCTGCGGTACGGGACTTTTCAAAGGTAATCTCCAGGTTATGGTTGGTAACCTGTACGATGCTCCTGAATACCAGAACAAGCGCGATACGGCTTTCAGTCTCTTCTATATGGCCATCAATATTGGTGCCCTTTATGCACCGACAGCTGCCACCAAAGTGACAAACTACGTATTGGGCATGAACAACCTGAGCTATAACGCACAGATTCCGGCATTGGCTCATCAGTATCTGGACAATCCCGGTGCCATGACAACACAAGCTTCAGCCATGCTGGAAAGCCTTAAAATGGAACAGGGATTCAGCGGTGATACTGCTACTTTCTGCCAAATGTATATCGACAAACTTGCTGAAGCTTATAACTATGGTTTCGGCGTTGCCTGCATTTCGCTGATCGTATCCATTCTTATTTATTACGCATTCCGCTCTACATTCAAACATGCTGACTATAATGCAAAGACCGTTGCATCCAACGAGCAGCACCATGTACAGGAAGAACTTTCACCAGCGGAAACCAAACAGCGCATTACAGCACTTTGTCTGGTATTTGCAGTCGTACTCTTCTTCTGGATGGCTTTCCACCAGAACGGACTCACCCTGACATTCTTCGCACGTGATTATACAGAAGCTACCGCTACAGGACTTAATGTAATGGGATTCGATGTCATCAACCTTACCCTGCTGATCATTCTGGTTTATGGTTTGTTCGCTTTATTCCAGGGTAAAACGGGAAAAGAAAAGACCATTGCCGGCTTAGTCAGTCTGGCTTCTGTAGCAATTCTTGGTGCACAATATTATACCAAAGCCGACAGTGTGGAGATTCTGCCGCAGATATTCCAGCAATTCAATCCGTTCTTCGTTGTAGCTCTTACTCCTTTCTCACTGGCTTTGTTCGGTCACTTGGCACGCAAAGGCAAAGAACCTTCCGCACCTCGTAAAATCGGACTCGGAATGCTGATTGCTGCTCTTGGATTTGCCATAATGGCATACGGTTCAGTAGGATTGCCTACTCCCAATGCTCTGGCTGAAGGTGTCACCTTTGACAAGGTTTCTCCCAACTGGCTGATTTCTACTTATCTCATCCTGACATTTGCAGAATTGCTTCTGTCTCCGATGGGTATCTCTTTCGTATCCAAGGTGGCTCCTCCGAAATACAAAGGTATGATGATGGGTGGCTGGTTCGTAGCTACAGCCATCGGTAACTACATGGTAGCCATCATCGGTTATCTGTGGGGCGACATCCAGTTATGGATTGTCTGGAGCGTACTGATTGTCTTGTGTCTGCTCTCTGCCCTATTCATCTTCTCTATCATGAAGAAACTGGAAAAAGTAGCGTGATTTTATATCTCAATTCAAATACACCTAAGTACGCCGTTACGGAAAGGTAGCGGCGTATTTTTTATTTCATTCTGATAATATGCAAGAAAAAAAGAAACTACCGCCTGTATGGTTATCCTTTTTACCTTTGATTGTGTTGGTATTACTCCTTTTCTTCGTCCTTTCCGCTTTCGGAGGCGATGCACTATCCGGTGCAAGTCAGATAGCCTTGCTGGTCACCTCTGCCTGCTGCATCCTTTTGGGCATGGCTGCCAAAACCATGAAATGGAGCGACTTTGAAGTCTCCATCAACAAACATATCGGCGATGTATCCCAATCCATCCTGATTCTTTTGCTGATCGGTGCCGTTGGAGGTGCATGGATGATAAGCGGAATCGTACCGACAATGATCTATTATGGTATGCAGATAATCAGCCCGCAATGGTTTCTTGTTTCTGCCTGCGGCATCTGTGCTGCCATATCAGTCATGACCGGCAGTTCATGGACTACAATAGCGACAATAGGAATTGCCCTGCTGGGTATCGGAAAAGCACAGGGATTTCACGAAGGTTGGATCGCTGGTGCCATCATCTCCGGTGCTTATTTTGGAGACAAGATCTCACCAATGAGTGAAACCACCGTATTGGCCTCTTCCACTACGCAGACACCGCTCTTCACCCACATCCGTTATATGCTGTATACAACCACTCCCGCATTTATCATCGCACTGATTGTTTTTACAATCAAAGGTTTGATGAACGAACCTGCGGGAAGCGAAAATATCGGTTCTTTTGCTGACGGCCTGTCCAATGTATTCAATATCTCACCTTGGTTGCTCGTCGTGCCTCTTCTGACCGGTATCATGATCTCACGCCGTCTGCCTGCCGTAGTAATCCTGTTTATGGCCACGCTTATGGCTTGTATTGCTGCCATGGTTTCACAGACGGCATTGGTAGACCATATCGCAGACAGCCATTTCGGAACCTGGATGAATCGTTTCCGCGGTGTGATGATCATCGTATACGGCAATACGGCCATAGATACAGGTATTCCTGCTCTTAATGAACTGGTTGCCACACGAGGCATGTCGGGTATGATGAGTACTATCTGGCTCATTTTCTGTGCCATGACTCTAGGTGCTTCCATGAGCGCTGCCGGTATGATCGAAAGTATAATGAGAATGTTCATCCGCATCACACACAGTACATTCTCATTGGTTGCTTCAACCGTCAGCGTCGGATTGTTTATGAATATAGTCTGTGCGGACCAGTATTTGTCCATCATACTGACCAGCAACATGTTCCGTGAGCACTACAAAAAACTGGGATATGAAAGCAGGCTGTTGAGTCGTACCACCGAAGATGCCGTTACAGTCACTTCCGTATTGATACCCTGGAATACTTGCGGCATGACACAATCCATGGTTCTGGGCGTATCAACCCTGGTTTATTTCCCGTTCTGTATCTTTAATTACCTCAGCCCGGTCATGTCACTGATCGTAGCAGCCGCCGGCTATAAAATATACCGTAAATCAAACCAGGACGTAAAGGAATAAACACACTCCATCATATAAACATGACAAAGCCATCCAGATCATGAAATAAGGTCAGGATGGCTTTGCTTTACTTATCTAATCATCATTCTGTCAATTACAGGTTCCGCGCCCCGTTGCCTGCAGATATTCACGCTTTTTGATCTCATATTCCGTGAAAGCCTCCACATACTTATCTCTTCCCTGCTGATAAAGAGTCTGGGCTTCAAGCAAATCTGTCATCGTACACGTACCAGCCGAATAAAGATCCTTATTCATACGCAGATTTTCTTCTGCCTGTTCTATTGTCAGACGGGCTATGCCTATCTGCTTGTACGCATTATTCAGAGCATTCCATGCATTCTGCATTCGCAGGACCAATAACTGACTTTGATCAACGAGCTGATCCTCTGCATTCCTTACCTGCAGCTTCATCTTTTTAATATGCTGAGAACCTCCGATCCAACCGGAAATCGGAATACTGACTGTAGCCAGACCGACCCAATAGGGATGATCTTTATCTGTCAGATTATCATACAGATATCCTCCACCTAAAACAATCTTAGGCAAATTGTTTCCGACAGACATTTTATATTGCAGATCAGAAGCTTTCAGATTCTTTTGCAGCAAAACAAATTCGTCCGTTGCAGACAAGACCTGGGCATGGTCACAAAAAAGACTGTCCGGCGCTTCCGGTTGCCTGTCATCAATATGAAATGCAATGTCAAAACTGTCAGTCACACAACCTATATATTGTGCCAGCATACGTCGTGACAACGACAATAAATTCTCCAAATTCAAACGGTTACTCAATACTTCATTACGCCGTAGCTGCACCTGCAACAGATCATTACAGGTTACCACACCGGCCTGAACAGATAAATCCATATCTTGCTGAAGCTGTGATAATTGCCTCTCAACAGCATCCAGCGTATTCAGCTTTTCCTTTAAGGATACCACTTGCCAGAAATATTGTTCGGTTTGAAGACGCACTTCATTGCCCGACAGATTCTCCTGAAGACGTTTGGATTCTACACCCAGCTTAGCAAGTTTGTCACCATTAATGATCTGTCCGCCAGTAAAAAGGGGAGCAGTCGCCATTACACCACCTATAACACCGTCTTTCATCATCGACATACGAAGCTCTGGTGTCAATTCCATTTGAGCCAATCCTTGATCTGCAATAAAACCGGTTCCAAACGCACTGATATCAGGCAAGTACCTGGACTGCACTTCCTTACGATCATACTCAGCCATTCTGACCTCATTGCGGGCTTTCTTCATCCGTACATTATGATCAAGAGCTGACTGAATACATTCATCCAATGTATAATTACGCTGGGCGCAAACCGACAACTCCGTTCCTAATGCACACATGAAAATCAATATTCTGAATTTAAATCTAGCTTTCATAAACATAAATAATAACATGAATGATTTAACCTGATTCATCAAGCATTTTCCAGTTCGGCACTCAAAGCACGTTTTCTGGTACTTCCCCTGAAAATAACCAGGTAACTGACCGGTAAAACAGTCAGCAAAAACAACATGGTAATCAAAGTTCCATAACAAATCACGGTTCCCATCGGCATCCACAATCCACTCTTACCCCAAATCATTGGTATGACGCCCATTGAAGCTGCTGCAGAAGTCAGAAAAATCGGCCTCATCCTGCGACGGGCTGAATGATATATGGCATCACGCACACAAAGTTTTTCCGTAGCTCTCAGTTCCTCAGCATAGTCTATCATGATAATACCGTTACGAACGATAATACCCATCAGACTGATAATACCCAAAGTACAAGTCATACCAAAATCAACACCCTGTATCAAAATGCCAGCAGCAGTCCCGAACAGACACAAAGCCATGCTGGCAAAAATCAATAATGCAATACTGATTTTCTTGAAATGAGACAAAAGAATAAAAAAGATAATACAGGCAGCAATTGCCAAAGCTGCCATAATCGGCGGCATATTTTCATTATCCTGTTCATCATCTCCACCATAAGTCAGCCGAATACCTTCCGGCAAAGGAATAGAGGACAGTCTGGTCTTGATTTCCTTTGTCAATGCATTGACATTCACATCTCTGCGCACATCTGACATGACCGTAATCGTATAAATGCCATTCCTACGCACGATCTGACCGTCTTTCAAAACGGGTTTCAACTCAGCAACCTGTCGCAATGGTACTGAGAAAAAGCCACCCACCACAGGTATCTGTTCATTCTTAAGATTATCAAATCCGGCGCTGTCTGCACTCTCACTTTTCAGTTTCACAGGAATAGCATAATCTCCTTCCCACACATTGGCCATACTCACTCCGTCACCATAACGCATGGCCAAAGTCGTTTCAAGCTGAATATTACTAATCCCCAATCTGGAAGCTTCATCCTCTTTCAGGCAAAGCTGCCCCGTCATTTGGGGTTCACTGTAATTGGTCTGAGCCAAACAGGTTTCCGGCATACTGCGCAATAGAGCCAGGTACTTGCCGGCTACCATTTTCAAACTGTCCGGATTGGAACCACTCAACCTTAGTTCTATAGGATAAACCGCCTGACTAAAACTGATTTGCTTAAAGCGCACTCTGGCATTTGGGAATGCATCCGTATATTTCGGTGCATACTCATCCAGCAATTCTACGGTAGCCTCATTACCCGTAGTGTTGACAATCAGCTGAGCATAATTGGTTCCTCCCAACTGTGGAGCATAAGCTGTATGAAAACGTGGAGAAGAACAACCGATAAAAGATGTCACCGACTGTACACGGCTGTCTTTCCCAAACAAAGCGGCTACACTGTCGGCAACCTGAGCTGTCTGCTCGACGGCTGTCCCTGTCGGCAAATAGATTTCTATGGCAAACTGATTACGGTCGGCTACAGGCATCAACTTTTGAGGCAATCTGCCCATCAGGTAAATTCCGACGAACACAGACAGTATGCCACCACCTAATACAACATAAGGATGAGCAAAACAGGCATCCAAAACCTTATTGTAGAATTTCTGTATGGCATCCAATATCGAGAAACCTTTTTCAACCTCAGGCAAAGGTTTACGGATAAACCAGAACTGCATGAACGGCACCAGTAACATGGCTACAACCAGCGAAATGCCCAATATCAAAGAAATGGACCAGGGAAAACTCAAAAGAAAATCATGAATCATTCCGGGTATGACAATCAGAAAAGGGAAAAAGGTTACACTGATAGCCAAAGTAGCCGAGAAGATGGACTTAAAGAAATGTGTCGCACTATATATTGAAGCATGCCAACGGGACAAGCCTTCACCTATTTTCTCCAGATAACTGTCAATAATCACTATGGAATTATCTACAATCATACCTAATGTCACGATCAGTGCAGCCAATGTCACCGTATTTAACTCTATACCAAAAGCATAAAAAAGTCCTAACGAGATGAATATCGTTATCGGGATGGTGGACGCTGCAACCAAAGCTACTTTCAGCGGTAGCAACAACATCACAACTATGACTACAGCAACTATGGCAATAACCAATTCATGCAGAAAATTATCGACACTGTCACTGACAACCTGAGCCTGATTGGTCACCGGATAAAGTCGGACTTCCGAAGGCAATTCCTTTTTATATTCTTCTATTACTTCAGTCACATCCTTACCCATCTGAACAATATTCTGTCCCTTCTTCATCTCTACACTCAACAGAATACACTTCGTTCCATTATTCTTAATGTAACTGCTGGCATGTGGATACTCCTTAACAACACGGGCTACATCCTTCAAACGGACATTATGACCAGTCGGATCACTATAGACGATCTGCTGCTGAACGGCATATAATGTATTTAAGGATTTGGACACATGCACAGGCAATACATATTCCGGGGACTGAATACGACCACCTGTCGTCACAAATCCCTTGGCAAACAACTGAGCCGCTATCGTCTGCTCACTCAATCCGTAATGTGACAGACGGTCCGGATCCAAATAGACAGATATCTGTTCTTTCTGCTCTCCCGTCACCGTCAACCGGCCCACACTGGTAATATGCCGTAAACGCTCCTGCAGCTCGTCCATATAATCCGACAATTCACGATAGGTTTTGTCTTTGCTTTCCATTGTAATCAACAGAGCAGAAGTATCACCAAAATCGTCCATAACCTGAACGGCCAGAACATTGGAAGGCAACTGCGACTTGAATCCGGCCACTCCATGCTTGAACTTGCTCCAGAATTCATCCTTATTATTCAAATCATCATTCAGTTCGACCTGTACATATGTTATTCCATCACGTGTAGTCGAAAAAGTTTTTTCCTTCTTTACCTCCTTATAGGTGAAGATATAATCCTCCAATGGTTTTGTAACCTGTTCCACCATCTCATCAGCCGTATTACCGGGAGCTACAGACACGACCAGTCCCTGACGAATGGTAAAATCAGGAAACTCATTCTTTTGCATTCGCGGTAAACTGTATATACCGAATGCTACCAGACAACATGCTACCAGAATAACGATCTGGCGATAATGCATGGCCCATTCCACTATATTGCGTTTTCGTTCCATATCTTATCGTGATTTATAATGTAACCGGAGTACCTTCACATACTTTATGCTGCCCTTCTACAATCAATTCACTGCCTTTCTCCAAACCTGACAATATCGTGACCCCATACGCAGTAAACTCTCCACACCGTACCATGCGTTTTGAAGCTTTTCCGGATGCATTGATCCAAACGAAATAATCATTGTTTTCATCCAACTGTAAAGCTGTTACGGGAATAATAACACAATCTGCCGTATCAGCCTTATTCACATTAACTTCCGTCACCATACCCGGCATTATTCCTTTGTCCGCATCGTTCAGACTAATCTTCACTTCATACGAACGTGTCAACGGATTTGCCTGAATTCCCTTTTCCACCACTTGCCCGGACACTACCCCATTATCCAGTGCAGGTATACATATTGCAGCTTTCTGTCCTATGGCAATACGTGATATTTCCGTCTCGGGAACAGCTATCTTCACTCTTAACTTACCACCGGTCACCAAACTTACTACCGGCACTCCAGGCATCACACTCTGTCCTACCTCAGCGTCCTTGCTGGCTATAATCCCACTATACGGCGCATAAAGGCTGCAGTCACGCCAATTTTTCCTGGCGATTTCTTCCATAGCCTGTGCCTGCTTCAACTTGCTTTGTACATCTATCCATTTGATTTCCGGCAGGCTCCCCTTTTCATACAACATTTTCATTCTGTCATAAGCATCTTTAGCCTGAACCAAAGTAGCCTTGGCTGCATCATAGGCATTTTTCACAGAAGACGGATCTATCGTTGCAAGCAATTGGCCTTTATGAACCTTTTCTCCCGGCTGCACATTAAGAGTCTGAAGCGTCCCCATCACCGGAAAACTGAGTTGACTCGTATTTTCTCCTTCTACAGTTCCCGAAAAGAACATTCCGTCAGATTGGACTGACACACCAACCTTCATCGTTTTTACTTTTACTTTTTCTACGTCACGTGTCATCGTATTATTCTCATTACAAGCTGTTTGAAACAAAAAAAATGACACTAACCAAATGTAACAATACCTTTTCATTTTATTTATTCTCTTAAATCGGACGCAAAGAAAAACCTTTTATGCAGGAATCTGCACATATATTTATCTAGATTAGTGTTCGATTTTTCCGTTCCGTCACGCCATATTACATATCGAATAATAATCAGGAAAATTCGAACAATAAAGATTGGATATTAATCTGTTATTTTGTAACATAAATATAAGAACAGAACATGGACAAGACTAAAACATCAATTTCCTTTGAACTTCTGAAAAAAGTATCCATATATCACGATGAAGAAATCATAATCATCGACCGAATAAAAAAAATCTATCCTCTTAATCTTCAAGCAATTAAAACAGAATCCTTTGTTGCACTGCTTTGTCTGAACGGACACAGTTCATTACTGGTCAACAACAATGCTTATGAGGTTAACAAGAACAATCTGCTGATCTGTTCTCCTTATATTATGCTTAAACCCATAAAGGCATCTCCTGACTTTGAATGCATCGGTTTAAGTCTTTCACAAGAATATATCAAAAAAATCATGCTTATTTCAGCAGACAGCTGGAAACTTAAGCAGTTTATCGAAAACAATCCCATTCTGGCTTTAAATGAAGAAGAATGCACCGTATTCCAACAATATTATGACCTGCTCCGTTCCAAACTGACCGGTACTCCCATTCGCCATCAGAAAGAATTAATCAATGCACTTTTACAGGCATTTACCTACGAATTTCATGACAGTATGGAACGTTTCTTCAATTCCAATCCCACTATGGAAGTTTACAATTCTGGTCATAATCTGTTTAACTCATTCATTGACTTACTGGCTGCATCTTATCCCAAGAACCGTTCGGTCAATTATTATGCGGAGAAACTGTTTGTCAGTCCCAAATACCTTTCGTCAGTATGTAAAGCAAGATGTGGAGAGACTGCATCCGCATTAATTAAAGAATATGTCATAAGGGATATCAAATACCTGCTGAAATGTCCGGAGAAAAGCATTAAGGAAATAGCCAATGAACTGGATTTTTCCAACCTGTCCTTTTTCGGAAAATACGTCAAAAACCAACTTGGCATGTCTCCCAAACAATTCAGGGAAAAACTGTCTAAAAAAGAAGAAGGATCCGAATATAATTAAAAAATATATCCTGATCTCTCTTCTTTGCCATAGTGTAGGATACCCGGTTTTAGAACAGACAGTATCTAACCCGGTTCTCCTCGCTATTCTTCAATTCTACTACTGATCCGTCAAAGGCTTCAACCCCATCTTTGCAGCCTTTTTAAGCATATAGTCAAATGCGGCATCATGTTCATTTGGCACTTCACCATCCAGGATGGCATCCTTTATGGCACTTTTCAAACTTCCGATCTCACGGCATGGCGACAAACCGAATACTGCCATAATTTCCTCTCCTGTGACCGGAGGCTGAAAATTTCTGATACGGTCACGCTCTTCCAAGTCTACCAGCTTACGTCTTACCAATTTGAAATTATCCAAAAACTTTTGTTTCCGCTGAGCGTTTTTCGAAGTGATATCCGCTTCACACAGTGTCATCAGATCGTCTATATCATCACCAGCTTCAAACAAAAGCCGTCTCACTGCTGAATCCGTAACTTCTTCATCCGCAATGACAATCGGACGCATGTGCAGGCTGACCAGTTTCTGGACATATTTCATTTTCTCGTTCATCGGCAGCTTCATCTTTCTGAAAATATCCGGTATCATCTTTGCGCCCACAAAATTATGGTTATGGAAAGTCCAGCCTATGGCAGGTTCAAAACGTTTGGTACGGGGTTTCCCGATATCATGCAGCAATGCAGCCCAACGCAGCCATAAATTATCGGTATGAGCACAAATATTGTCCAAGACTTCCAGTGTATGATAAAAATTATCTTTATGAGCCCGTCCCTTGATTGTCTCTACCCCTTCCATAGCCGCCAGTTCCGGAAAGATAAGAGGCAAAAGACCGCATCGTGACAATTCAACGAAACCTTTTGAAGGCGTCGGCGTCATCATGATCTTGTTCAGTTCATCTGCTATCCGCTCGCGGGAAATGATTTTGATCCGTTCTTTGTTACGTTCCAGCGCTTCGAAAGTTTCATCGTCAATATAGAAATTCAGTTGTGTGGCAAAACGAATACAACGCATCATTCGCAACGGATCGTCAGAAAAAGTCACATCCGGATCCAAAGGTGTCCGGATCAAGCGGTCTTCCATATCCAGTAAACCGTCGAACGGATCAACAAGTTCACCGTATCTGGAGACATTAAGACAAACAGCCAGCGCATTAATCGTAAAATCACGCCTGTTCTGATCATCCTCCAATGTTCCGTCTTCCACAATAGGCTTACGTGAATCATGACTATAGCTTTCCTTACGTGCGCCGACAAACTCCACTTCCAAATCGTGATACTTCACTTGCGCTGTCCCAAAATTGCTGAACACACTCAAGTGAGCCCCTTTACCCAGTTTGGCAGCCAAAGCCTTGGCCAACCTGATACCGTTGCCAACAGTCACCACATCTATATCTTTGGACGGACGTTCCAGATAAAGGTCACGCACAAAACCGCCTACCACATAACATTCAACTCCCAATTCATCAGCAGTCTCACCAATCAAATGAAAAATCTTTTTATCTAAAGCCTGTATTAAATCTTCTCGACTGAGGTTTCTCATCTTCAAAAATTTATAAAATATCTGCAAAAATACTATTTTTTACGCTTCATCTTGACTTATTCATTCAAAAAATGGTATTTTTGCGAACAATAATTTTAACCTCAATGGCATGAATAAAAAACTATACTTCCTAATCTTCACTTTACTTGTATTGTGTAGCTGCACATCGAAAGAACCTGATCCGGAAATCGGAGCAACCGAAATGCTTAACACGGCCAGAAGACTAATGAATGAAAAAGACTATGAAGCAGCCAAAGATTCTGTTCTTCTCATGCGTCAAAAATTCCCCAAAGCCCTGAAGACCAGAACAAGAGGTATTGTAGTCATGGACAGTATAGAACTTCTTCAGGCTCAGGATTCCCTTGCTGTAGTAGACAGTATCCTTCAGGCAGAAAGATCTTATTTCAATACACTACAAAAAAGAGACCATCGGGGTAATAACGGTGAATACTACAAACAACGTACAAAAGTATTCCACATCGAACAGCATTTTGATGAATTATGCGCAAAAGTCAAATTCTATCTCCGGAAAATAGAGATAGATCAGACAACCAAAGCACCGGAATAACAAGAACTTCTTTTAAGCTATAAAATTAAAGGCTCCTTTTCCAACGAAAGGGAGCCTGAACATATTATGAGATTTTCCTGTTACCTGATGAACAGGACTTGTGTTTGTGTGTCTCTGTCTCAACATTTACCAGAACTTGTTGGCATCTGGATTATACTCAAATCCTACTTCAGCCATTTTACGTTCCAAATCTTCACGTCTGATATCCATGTCATCGCAAAACTCATCCAATGACAGATGATTATCGCGCAATCTCATATTGACAAAACTCATCAACATGACCGGATCTTGTGGCATTTCACTTTTCATCTGTTTTCTTTTTTTTATAAATACTCATTTTTTGACGATCCAGTAACCAAGACCACCAGGCAAAGTATGGTTGCGGCGACCGCGATTCCTAGCATCACTAAACTGCGTAAATCCATATATAACAATCTTTTTACCTCAAAACGAATACCTTATATCTTTAAACGTATACCCTTCCTCACAGAAGACTTAACGCTTTCTTTTTCTGATGCAAAATTACTATCTGGAACATTCACATACAAATATGAAACCCAAATCATAAAAAAAGCCGGCTTTTTCTTGATTTATGTCAAGAAAAGGCCGGCTTTTCATTCGCTCAGACAAGTTTGTCAAAGCAGGAAACGGACTATGTCATTATAACAAGCCAATACCATAAGTGACAGTAACAGAACCATTCCCACCATCTGTGCACGTTCCAGGAACTTATCGCTCGGCTTACGACGCATGATGATTTCAGCGATGAGGAACAATACATGCCCGCCATCCAATGCCGGTATTGGCAGAATATTCATAAAAGCAAGCATAATGCTCAGGAATGCTGTAATCTCCCAAAAACGCTGCCAATCCCACGTCGCTGGGAATATACTGCCGATCGTACCGAAACTACCCACACTCTTTACACCGTCTGACGTGAAAAGATATTTCAGATCACTTACGTATCCGGCCAACACATTCACTCCATGGACAGCACCTGCCGGAATACTTTCCCAAAAACCATAAGAAATATGTTCCGGTTCATAATAAGTCATCAGATTCGTTTTTACCACACCCAACATGTAATTTTCAGTCAATGTCAAGGCTACGGTATCAGCCTTAGCTCTTTCCGTACTCTGATAAACAAGGGTCAGATGACGCAAACGCACACTGTCCTCGTGCGTACAGCCGGCTGCCAGAACATCAGCCTTGCGCAACATGATCTGATCAAAATCATTCCATGTCTGTATGGCCTTACCATCTACAGCCAACAAGCGGTCTCCTTTACGTATACCTGCTTTATAGGCAGGAGAATCGTGCAATACAGAATCTATTTCTGACGGAATATAAGGCATAAGGAAAGGAGGATTCTCCTTGAGCATCTTAAGCATATCCATATCCGCCGGCATACTGATATTCATCTCGCTACCGTTACGTAGTACCGTCACGGTAGAGGCCTCGGACACACTGCGGTAAATATTGGCATCAAAAGCGCCCAAGGCTTCTCCGTCAGCCTTCAACAGGATATCACCATCGCGGAAACCGATCTCCTTGGCAGAATCATTAAACTGGAACCCCATTGTCAGTTTGTTGACAGAAAGGAAGTCCTCTCCCCATGTAAACAAGACCATGGCATAAATAAACAAGGCCAGAAGGAAATTGACCAACACACCACCAATCATGATAAAAAGACGTTGCCAAGCCGGCTTCGCACGAAATTCCCATGGTTGCATCGGTTTTTTCATCTGCTCGGTATCCATACTCTCATCTATCATACCGGCAATTTTCACATAGCCTCCCAAAGGTAACCAGCCTATACCATATTCCGTTTCATTGTTCTTAAAACGCGGAAACAATCTGGTAAACCATTTGTCACGCGTACTGAACAAGTGGAAATAAGGATCGAAAAACATAAAGAACTTCTCAACCTTTACATGAAAAAGTTTCGAGAAGAAGAAATGTCCCCCCTCATGCAATACCACCAGAATAGACAGTGACAAAATCAGCTGAAGGGCTTTCATTAATACTACATCCATCAATAATTCTCTCGTTAACTGTTAATAAATGAATTAGTTACAACATATCAGCGGCCAATCTTCGTGCTTCTGCATCTGTCTGAAGATAATCTTCATAAGTAGGTGTCTGCAGGAATGTCGCTTTCTGCATGGTAGCTTCAATGATTTCACTCATACGCAAAAATCCGATACGGTCTTCCAAGAAAGCACGGTTCACGACCTCATTGGCTGCATTGACAATACAAGGCATGTTGCCGCCCTTATATAAAGCATCATAAGCTAACTGCAAGTTACGGAAACGCTTCGGATCCGGCTCCTCAAAAGTCAACTGGGCCGTTTTGAAGAAATCCAGCCGTTCAAAAGAACTCTTCAAACGATAAGGATATGAAAATGCATATTGAATCGGCACACGCATATCGGGCACACCTAATTGCGCCTTAACAGCTCCATCCTGAAACTGTACGGCACTATGCACGACTGACTGAGGATGAACAACGACCTGAATCTGATCCGGTGTCACTCCAAACAGCCATTTGGCTTCTATCACCTCAAATCCCTTGTTCATCATCGAGGCAGAATCTATCGTGATCTTGGCGCCCATTTCCCAATTGGGATGACGTAACGCCTGGTCTTTGGTTACTGTAGCCAACTGCTCCAGAGTAAAATGACGGAACGGACCTCCAGAAGCTGTCAGAATAATCTTCTCTATCGGACTGGGTTCTCCGGCCAGACTCTGGAAAATAGCAGAATGCTCCGAATCAACAGGTAATATCGGAACATGATATTCCGAAGCCAGCCGATTGATCAACTCTCCGGCTACAACCAACGTTTCCTTATTGGCCAAGGCTATGGTCTTGCGCGCCTTAATGGCGCTGATGGTAGGTTGCAGACCTGCAAAACCGACCATGGCAGTCAGGACAATATCCACGGGCGCTTCCTGTACGACCTGACACAAGGCATCCGCACCGGTATAAACCTTTATCGGCAAGTCAGACAAGGCATCCCGCAATTGTCCGTACTTGCTTTCATCCACGATGACAACAGCCTCAGGCATAAATTGGCGGGCCTGCTGTGCAAGCAGTTCCACTTTATGATGTGCCGTCAGTACATAAGCTTCATAACAGTCGGAATGTTCGGCTATCACCTGCAGAGCCTGCGTACCGATCGAGCCGGTAGAACCTAATATTGCTATTTTCTTTTTAGTATCCTTGTTTGTCTCCATATCTGTCTGATTTATGCCATTTCGTCCAGAGAGAGAAGTCCCTCCGGCAAAGTCATGTATATGATTCTTTTCTGATGATCAATATCGTCAATAAGATCCTCACTGGCCGGAATCAGCAACTCGTCTCCCTGATCTGTCTGAACTTCAAACAAGACATTAACCGTCGATTCATCTACTGCTGTTACACGACCTATCCGGCCTTTATCCACATCCACTATCTCAAAATCTACAAAATAAGACCATGCATAATGCTCGTCCTCTGATCCCAATGACAAAGCTTTCTCAAAATAGACCTCTACTCCGGCCATTTTGCGTGCCTGCACTTCATTGTCGATGTCTTCGAACTTGACCAAGACCGTCGTATCACTCTTAAAACGGTAAGATTCCATAAAAAAAGGTACGAGTATACCATCCATCCGACAGATCAGATGATCAGCATCCACTCTGTCAAACACATCATCTGTGATGGTCATGCTCACCTCACCACTAACCCCATGGGTTTTGGTTATGGTTCCTATCCTATAGACATCTTCTTCGCGTATCATTCTTCCACTCGTTTGATATTGGCACCCAAAGCATTCAGACGCGCCTCAATATGTTCATAGCCTCTGTCGATCTGCTCTATATTACTGATCTGGCTAGTGCCGTCTGCACTCATAGCTGCAATCAACAAGGCAATTCCCGCACGGATATCAGGTGAAGTCATCCGGCCTCCTCTCAAACGGATCTGATGGTCATGCCCTACAACTACAGCACGATGAGGATCACACAAGATGATCTGCGCTCCCATATCAATAAGCTTATCGACAAAGAACAAACGGCTTTCAAACATTTTCTGATGAATCAGCACTGAGCCTTTGGCTTGTGTTGCCACAACAAGCAACACACTCAACAAGTCAGGTGTCAGACCCGGCCACGGAGCATCGCTCAAAGTCATAAACGAACCGTCCAGAAAAGAATCTATTTCATAATGTTCATGCCGCGGAATATACAGATCATCCCCTTCTCTGACTACCTGCACACCCAGGCGGGCATAAGTATAAGGAATGATACCCAAATTGTCATAGCTGACATTTTTAATACGGATACCGTCACCGACCATGGCTGCCATACCGATAAAGCTACCCACTTCAATCATATCAGGCAAGATTCTGTGCTCGGCACCATGCAACTTGTCCACTCCGACAATAGTCAGCAAATTGGATGCAATGCCACTGATACGCGCTCCCATACTGTTCAGCAAATGACACAATTGCTGAATATACGGTTCACAGGCTGCATTATAAATGGTTGTTGTTCCCATCGCCAACACCGCTGCCATAATGATATTGGCTGTTCCGGTTACTGAAGCTTCATCCAGAAGCATGTACGTACCATTCAGTCTGTCGGCATGGATATCAAACACCTTACGGGTTTCATCATAATCAAATTGGGCACCCAACTTCTGAATACCCAGGAAATGGGTATCCAGTCTGCGACGACCAATTTTGTCTCCTCCCGGTTTGGCTACCATTGCCCTGCCGAAACGGGCCACCATCGGTCCTATAAGCATTACGCTTCCCCGCAGTTTGGTACAACGCGTAAGGAATTCCTCACTCTGGATATAATCCACATTGACCTCGTCTGCCTGAAATGTGATGTCTCCTTCACCATGACGGGTAATCTTCACTCCCAGATCTTCCAGCAATTTGATCTGGTTATTGACATCTGAAATATTAGGAATATTCTTGATCCTGACAGGCGAAGAAGTCAGCAATGTGGCACAAATGACCTCCAAGGCTTCGTTTTTGGCACCTTGAGGAATGATCTCTCCGGTCAAACGATGACCGCCTTCGATTATGAATGAAGCCATTATCAGTTATGAAATACAATAGTTAAAAATCCATTATTTTTTCTTATTCCTGCGGACATTCATCCTGCAGGCATTCTGCATCTGCTTGTTATATTGCAGATTGATTTCTCTGAACCGTTCCATGTCCAGACGCACATTCCCATTGGTATACAATGCCAGGTCTGCCGCTATTTTCTCATCATCCATCGCATCCTTGTTCCAGTTGCCAAGGCTACGCTTCATCTGTCCGGCTATCATCATGGTCAACTCCTCACGCTCAGGGCCTTCGGGCATTTCCATCAGTTTTTTAATCAACGTTTCCAGCAGATAACCATAATGACGGAAACGGATTTTCTTCATCGGATAAGACAAAGGATCCGGTTTACGGACAAAACTGGATTTCTGGGTTATCTCATAGGGATAGTCAATATCCAACTTGTAATCTGACATCACAGCCAAATGATCCCACAGTTTATGTTTGAACTCCGGAATATCCCGTAAATGAGGAAACATGTTGCCCATAATCGCAATGATAGTATTGGCGCAACGCTGTCTTTCCGCACGATCCTCAATAGTTACGGCATAATCTACCATATTCTGAATTGTACGCCCATATTCCGGAATCAGCATTCTCTTTCGTTGGGTATTATATTCCATTCTGGTTATAAAAGTTTTTTGGGTTTGGATGCTACAAATTCTTTCAGATAAAAAGGTTCAAAATAGGCCACATCCTCATATCGACCATTTGCCACAGCTTTCTCTGCCAAAGGCCCCATATACTTGGCCAACGGCACGATATCCGGCAGGAAATGGGCATTGGGGTGCGTAATTTTCTCACGACATTTGGATGCACCGTCACCAAAGAAATAAACCGGATGCTGTTCCAGATACTCCAGATAAGAATTTTCATCCACTATATCCGCACCGATAGGACGTACCGTTCGCAAGGCGCGGTCGTAAATGGCAGCATACACTTCCATTCTTCTGGCATCTATCATCGGACAAAGCAAAGCATCTTCCGGCAACTCCTCATGATACAACAATACCGGTACACACAATACTTCCAGCGTAGGTATGGCTATCAGTTTCAGTTCACGACCGTAACAGATTCCCTTGGCCATTGACACACCAATACGCAATCCCGTATAGGAACCGGGACCACAACTGACAGCTACCGCATCAAAAGGAATACCATGATTATCAATATATGAAAGTGCTTCATCCACAAACACACCCAACTGCACTGCATGAGAAGGACCATTCAAATCCGTCTTCTCAAACAACACCGCACCATCTTCAGTAACAGCAACTGAGCACACCTTCGTGCTCGTTTCCACATGCAGGATACACGACATATTTATAATTTTTCCTTTAAAACTCTGCAAATTTACTATTTTCTGCTATTATTTTCCTACTTTTGCATAAAATAGTTGTTAAATTATGATACAATCCATGACCGGATACGGAAAAGCGACAGCCGTATTCGAAAATAAAAAAATCAACGTTGAGATCAAATCACTCAACAGCAAAGCGCTCGACCTGTCTACACGCATCGCACCGCTCTATCGCGAAAAGGAAATTGAAATCCGCAGCATGATAGCGGCTGCACTCGAACGTGGTAAAGTGGACTTCTGTCTGTGGGTAGAAAAAGAAGCCGGTACAGACGCAACTCCCATCAACGGCAGTATGTTGAACAATTATTACCAGCAGATACGCCAAATAAGTGAAACCTACCAGATTCCTCTTCCGGATGACTGGTTTGCCACACTGCTCCGTATGCCAGATGTCATGAGCAAAGTAGACATTGAGGAGCTCAGCGATGCTGAATGGCTTATTGTTCGTCAGACTATCAGCGAAGCTATCCAGAAGTTAGTAGATTTCCGCAAACAGGAAGGCGCTGCACTGGAAAAGAAATTCACAGAAAAAATAGAAAACATTGCAGCGTTACTCAAAAGCATAGAACCATACGAAAAGAGCCGTACAGAACGTATCAGACAGCGTCTTATTGATGGTCTTCAAGCTATACCAGAAGTGGAATATGACCACAACAGGTTAGAGCAGGAGATGATTTATTATATTGAGAAACTGGATATTAATGAAGAAAAACAACGTTTATCCAACCATCTCAAATACTTCATGGACACTATGGCACAAGGACACGGCCAGGGCAAGAAACTGGGATTCATAGCTCAGGAAATGGGACGTGAAATCAACACGACCGGCAGCAAGAGCAACCAAGCTGAAATGCAGAATATCGTAGTAAAAATGAAGGACGAATTGGAACAGATCAAAGAGCAGGTGCTCAATGTCATGTAAAAAGAAGAAAGGAGATTGTTCATGGCAGGCAAACTTGTTATTTTCTCCGCTCCGAGTGGAAGCGGAAAGAGTACGATTATCAATTATCTGATGCAACAGCATCTGAACCTGGCTTTCAGCATCAGCGCCACTAGCCGACCACCACGAGGTACGGAACAGAATGGAGTGGAATACTTTTTTCTTACACCTGAAGAATTCAAACAACGCATTCAGCAGGATGAGTTTCTGGAATACGAAGAAGTCTACAAAGATCGTTTCTACGGTACTCTGAAAGCTCAAGTAGAACAACAGCTCGAAGCAGGTCAGAATGTCGTGTTTGATGTGGATGTCAAAGGTGGTTGCCGCATTAAATCCTATTACGGCGACAGGGCATTGAGTATGTTCATCCAACCTCCATCCATCGATGAATTACGTCGTCGCCTTATCGGACGCAACACTGACAGCGCAGAAGTCATAGAAGACCGAATCGCACGTGCAGAGTATGAATTGAGTTTTGCACCTAAATTCGACACCATAGTAGTCAATGATGATTTGGAAAAGGCTCAAGCTGAAGCACTAAAGAAACTAAAGGCATTTCTCGACAAAGAATAATCTAAGGGATAAGCATTATGGATGAAAAACTGATCCGCCGCAACCTTCTGACAAGCGGCCTTTTATGCGTATTATGTCTGGCTATGTGCCTATTGGCATTGTTCTTTAGATGGACGGAAATAGCTATTGTCATGGCTGTATTGGCCTTGCTGCAAGCTTACATGGCTTGCGTATGGTTGAACAAAAAACGGAAACCGCAATCACACTTCCGCAAAAAACAGCCCCGCCGCTCATGATTGAAACAGGACTTTACGGCGGCTCTTTTAATCCAATCCATAAAGGGCATATCCGATTAGCTGAATATCTTTGCCAGAGTGGTGAAGTAAGTGAGCTGTGGTTTCTGGTATCACCACAAAATCCATTTAAATCTTCCTCGCAGGAACTGTTACCGGAAGAACAACGTCTGGCGCTGACACGATTGGCAATAACCGGACATCCGAAGCTACAAGCCTGTGATTTTGAATTCAGACTTCCCAGACCATCATTCATGGTACATACACTTGAAGCACTTCGCAGAGCCTATCCTGACCGTAAGTTCTCGCTGGTGATTGGTGCTGATAACTGGGTTGCATTCAACCGTTGGAAGGATCCAGAGGAAATTCTGCGTCATCACCGCATTCTGGTCTACCCCCGTACTGGTTATACTGTGGACCCTCAATCATTACCATATAATGTCAAATTGGTCAATACGCCACTTATCGACATCAGTTCCACTGAACTGCGCCAGTGCATAGCCCGTGGTGAAGATGCTTCATACGGTTTGGAACCTGCGGTATGGCAAAAAATTAAAGAAGAAGGCTACTACCGCTAAATCTGAAAAGTTAAAGAATAAGTATGCATTTAAAGGCCGCCAAAATCCGTTATAAAAGGTTTTGGCGGCCTTTACATATACAGACAGGATTTCTATATCTACTTCAATAATAAAGCAACACAAGGCAAATATTCGGATTTCCGAATAACAATACAATATAATCGGAAATCGAGATATACCTGACGAATTACAGATCGGAATTATTCACCTGACCGGACAGATCAAACAAGTACCTTACTGTCACTATACAAGCAGACAAACAAATGGTATTGAAAGAGTTTGAAGAAGAGATAACAACAAAATAGAAAGAATAACACTCACTGAATTCTATAGGCTCAGTCAATAAGAATAATACAGACAATCAGTCATATCAGTTATAGATAGAATAACCAAGAGAAAAACAAAGTATAACCACACTATATTTATCTCTAAATAAAAACAGATTCAACAGAGAACAAGATAAACAGCACTACCCCTAAAACAGAAAATTCCTCCGGAACAGTGTGTCGTTCCGGAGGGATCTCTCTTGTCTGAAAAAAAACGGCGGCTGCCTACTCTCCCACGGGTGTGCAGTACCATCGGCGCAAGCG
>ERZ791680.74-NODE-74-length-113059-cov-4.035034_pt1 | contig 113059 bp, 162 predicted proteins | sample MGYA00510051_ERZ791680 | MGnify/ENA primary metagenome ERZ791680 (study PRJEB30046, sample SAMN00715238) | human gut metagenome | study: EMG produced TPA metagenomics assembly of the A metagenome-wide association study of gut microbiota in type 2...
GGGGGGAGCCATACCATGTTCTCTATCAATACGTGTCCTATAAATGTAAAGTTTTACCTTAGAGAATTGGATATCCAGATGCCTAATGCTATTTACACAGCTAATCTCAGCATGTAATTTAGGTACACACTTAGCGTTATCAGTAGTAATACCCCTGAATCTGTTATAATATTTCTGTCTTGGATGTGTTTTATTGGTGTTGCACCCAATCCCAATAATGCTACCCTGATATACTGCTATACACCCAATATGTACCTTGTTATACTCTGAAATGTTAGCTACGCCCCGTGCCTTATCAAAAAATCTATAATCTCTCTGGGTCATACTGATTAGTGATTCTCATTGGTATCTTCTACTGCAATGTCTCTGTCAACCAGAAGTTCAATACCTTTATCAAAACACTTCAGCTCAAAATCATATGTTTGAATATGTTTTCTGAAGAAATGTTCTTCTACCAAGTTTTCAATATATTTCACTACCTCGGAATACAAAGTATTCTTCTTTGCCTGAATGGGAATATCAATTGCATCCTGTAACGGTTTCAATAATTCCACTCTATTGTGCTGAATATATAATGTAACCTTATATTCTCTATCTTCTTTGTCCCACGCAGCCATTGCAAATACAGAGTAACCATTACCAAGGTCTACGCTAATTGTTTCACCATGCTTTACATACTTCATCTTTCATTTCCTCCATTTTCCATTTTTACAATAGTTTCAGTTTCTAATTGTTTCTTCTCTTGTTTTTTGCAAAAACTTTTGGTTCTTCTCTCTAATCTGAATGTTCTTTTCACAGGTTAAGTCAAACCGATGGTCTGCAATAATCCTTAATGCGGTTTGTGAGCCACCATCAGCACATGTCTGAGGTGGGTTATCTGTGCAAAAATCATTGTTAGTAATATATCCACTAAACAGGCAATTGTTATGCCCGTACTGTATCAATCCTATGTTCACTGAATTTTAATCTTCCTTTCGTGTAATGCAATTATGTTCATACTATAGGTCAGTCCACCAAAGAGGTGAGGTGATTGTTTATGATGTACCGTCCTATCTTTTATTTCGCAAAAACTTGACAAATAATTTTGTGTTGCAACAACTTGCAAATTTCAGACTCAGAAAAAATATTTAACAATCAAAATGATGCGAATTATTTGCACTTTTCAGTTTTCCTTGCAAAAAATGGCTTTATTTTGGTCTATTTTCAATTTTTATATAGCAGGTGATAAATTGGTCAACCGAAATATAAAAATTGATTCTAGGGTCAAATAATGGCAATTTAACCAAGTAATTGGGGGTAAGATGTTTACAAGTTATATTTAATGCACAAAAATCAAGAAATTTAATATTGCAATTTCCGAACAAATGTGCGATAATAATGAACTACAAGAACGCATGTGCGCTTGCGTGTCCATATACATCTACCATCTAACCATATAATATTGGTTGCCCAACTACTGACCTATCTATTATTTCGAGAAACAGGAAAAGAAAATATGATGTATGCAACGCACCTGTACCAGTGAAACAATGAAGTGATAAAAGGTAAGTTGCAATTTAGACATACAGACAAGAACCAGATAAAAAGCCATAGCTTCTACAAATGCGTGAGAATAAGGTAGTAGATGCAAGTGGACGAGAAATGATTTAAAATTTCAAGGAGGTCAAAAAATAAATACAAAAATGAGTCAAATGAAAATTCCAGACATGTTATATCAAACAAATATATGTAGGTTACACTGTAGTAAACTGAAATGTTACGTGCAAATAGTTGTGTGATGCAATAGTAACCATCAACCTACTGAGAAACGTATATATCAATCTTATTAGAAGATAATAGGTTTTACTAAGCGCAATAAAAAATGAAAAAATCGAAAATAAAAATATCAAAACAAAAACAACAAAAACAAATTTTTTAAATTTTTCATTTCAAAGGAGAGTGTGTATGTATGAAAATTATACTTGATAAAAATGTTATTGGTGACTTAAGTTTAAACAATTATGATATTGCAACTTACGTTGCATTGAAAAGCATTTACAATCAAAACAAACCACAGTTTTATATTTCTGTGAGGATGCTTTGCTACGAACTGTTTGGCAGCAAAATTTCTCGTAGTGCCTTAGTACATGTTCGGGACAGCATTTATCGTTTAGCTGATTATCATTTGTTTGATATTATCACAACCTTAACACAAGATGAGTTTATCATTAAAAGTGATAAGTTGTATTTTGACCTATATCAAAAGAATAAAAAACAAGGTACATACTTCACAATGGTGTCTTTAGAAGAAGTACAAAAAATAATGCGCTTGAATATTACCAGTGCAAAATATCCAGTATTACGCTTCTTTATCAATGTTATTGGAACATTTAATAGAGGATATGGCGTATATGAGGACATGGACGCAAAAACAAACTTTGTTGGTTATATGACTCAGGAATATATTGGTCGATTATCTGGTATTAACGTAGGTGTGGTAGAAGATTATTTTAAAATCTTAGAGGATGCACATTTACTCTATGTCTACCGACATGGCAAAGCCAGATATGTTAATGGACGACTCAAAGGGTTAGCAAATAACTATGGAAGATACCAAGATAAAGAAGATATTGTTCAGTTTGCTTTAGCGTATGAAAAGAGTATCGGATTAAATCCTGCAAAGCAAAGCAACAATGCTAATCATAAACGTGCTATTATGGCAAAATACAAATATCTTATTTCTGACCCAAATAAATATTTGCAAAAATATTCTGAACAGGAACTCATTGCAATTTACCAATATATCTCCAAGAGGAATCAACAACAAGAGGATGTAGAAGATGGTGACATTAAGGATTTAACTGTTCTGGAACAAGTACCTTGTATTATTGAATACATGAAAGAATGTGCAGCATATGATAATAGTGATTGGGGTGATTATAAGGCATTGACAAATAGTGATAAGGAAGTAGATTTGGAGACAGTGTAAGAGAACTGAGTGCATGGCTGAGTATATGCGTAAGCACTAAGTTAACTGCGTGAGCAACTACACATTTCTATTTCAGGGTAAAAATGCAAACGTAGTTTGCCTAAACGATAAGGTGGGTGGGTGGGAAGAATATGTGCGCCGCGCAGTCGTGTGAATTTTTTTAGCAGAGCTAAGTGCGATTTAACAAAATTTAAAAAAATAAAAGGGCTTCTACCTTAGTTGGTAGGAGTCCTTTTCATATGTGTGCGTATATATTCAGTGTGCTAGTGTGAAATTATTTATTCTTTACTGGTGCATATGAAGCTATACTTGCATATCCAATTTTGCGTGTCTGTAAATGTTATTATCTATAAAGAATTTTAGCTTATCTTCAGTGAAACACACTGTATCGTCATCAGGGTTTGAAGATTTGGTACAATATGTTATATTTACTTTACCATTTTCATATGTTGCTATAATACGTTTAATTTCAAAAAATCTTCGTGTAAATACATCAATTATAACATCATCAACATTAGCGCATGAAGGAATTGTATGTATTAGGTTTTGATTTTTATAATAATCATCTATAGTGTATTCAACAGTGTCAATGTACTTATCTTGTTTATGAATATATCCAGTAGCATCAATATAGTCTTCTGATAATTTAATTGCAACCATATAATCTTGTGAACTAATATCTATCATTTCAACATAACATTTTGCATTAAGGAAGTTAGTAAAATTATTTCCTAATTTTTCTGCTATTTGTGGTGTAACAATAAATTCTTCGTCCAGTGCATAGTCTGACAAGTATTTCATGTAATTACCTCCTTTAGGTAGTTTATGTTTAACGTGTGTCTTTATATATTTCGAGTTTTAGAATGAATGTGGTGAATGGTGATTGTAGAAATTATTGATGCGAATAAAGAAAGACTATCATTCTTAAATGGAGTGATAGTCTGTGTTAATAAAGTATATGTGAATAATTAGATTAAATGTTAATAGTTTCAAAGTTGATAGATTATTTCTGGTTGCGTTAAAGTGTGAGCCAATTAGTATAAGGCTTAGAGATTAGTCTTGCGTTATTGTATGCCATCTCTATTGTGAGGCATGTATGTCCTTGGTAAAAATGTCCTGTTTCATTTTTGGAGACTACAAGTGCCATATCTGGTGTTATTCCATCCTTTAAGCAAAGTGGTAAAAGTAATTGAATTTTACCATTGAAATACTGAGGGACTGCTAACTTATAGTTCTCTGATACTTTGAGTTTCATCATTTCTATTTCTCCACGAAGTAGAGAGATAGTATTTGTGGTGTTACCTACAATTTCTTCAATCCTGCGTTTGTTTGTTTCGTCCTGTAAAATGTGACTATACTGTACGTTTATGGTGTAAGTTGGGTCAAAAAGTAGAAGTGAAGGGTCACTAAAATAATTTGCCCTTGGTGGTAAGTCATGAATACCAATATTGCCTAACTCATATTCTGTGTAGAATCCTGTAAATATCCATTCACTGAAATGTAATGTTGATTTTTCTGCGTACACATAGATTTGTTCATAGAGTGGTGTGAATAACCCTGTATTGAATAGTGTATAGTTTGGTGTTTGAATAATGCTTTTGTCTTCTATTAGTTTACGAAAAGTTTGCTGCATATAATTTTTCAAAATTGCGTTATCTGTGCGTGAGCTGAAATTCCATTGTTCTCCTGTGAGTGCTGCTAAAGCATTGATTTGTTTATTGTAATCCTTCCAGTAGATGTAATCATACAATGAAGTGGTTGCTATTGGTGGATATTGTGGGTACATTGTTGGTAGTCAGTCCTTTCTTTGGATTTTGTGTGTTGGTTTATTGGTCTATTCAGTCATATGTCAATTGTGTAGTTTTTTAGTGTAATAGTTAGATGGTATATAAGTTAGATGGTATATAAATTATAGCACACAAATGGTATTATAATACATTCTGGTGTGAACGTCTATGGGATGGTAAAATGTTGAGGGCAAAATGTAATGAATTGAATTGGGATATATATGACAATGTAATGGCAATGGAATGGGTGTATAAGAACGTGAAGTGAGTATTCAGGGTAAATTGTAAATAGGGTGAAGTGTCTTTTGGGTCAAAAATTTTTTTTATAGCAAGAAGTGGTTCAGAGGGAAGAAGATTGAAAAAAATGAAAAATGCAGAAAAATTGGAAAAATGTGATTTTTTGAATAAAAATGGATTGAAAAATGTGATAAAGATGAGAGAAGTGCAAGAAGGACAAGTGTAATATTTTTTGTACAGATTTATATTGGCTGTGTATAGAGTTTTAGGATGATGGAAGTAATGGTGTTAATTGTGAATGAAATGTGGGTAGATAAGGAAATTATTCGAGAAGGTAAAAATGAACTTTCGGGAAAGTTGGAGTGTGCTTAGGATAAGTGATAATTTTTGGGGTTTGAATAGATTGGTAAAAAATGTGTAAATTTTAGGTGTGGTAAATAGGTCGGGGAAATAGTGGGAGTGGTATAGTGAGTTGGTGGTAGATATTTTGGGTGGGTGAAAATGAGGTGGGTGAAAATTTTATGGATTAAGTAGGGTGGGGTAGGAAGTTTGTCGACAAAAACACCGTGTTTGTGGTGATTGTGTCCCTTGTGCCTTTTTTACTGGTCAGGTGGTATCCAAAAATGTAAACATGCCCCCGTCATAGTTGCATTTATGAACAAAGTGCAACTGCTAAAATACACTTGTTTTGACTGCAACTTTGACAGTGCTGTTTCCTCTATGGGGCAGTGGCGAAAACCTGCGGTGCAGTTTGGTCTTTTTGGTGATATGGTCTAGCGTGAATTTTCCATACCCTTTGTTCGATTTTTCAGGTTAACATAAAAAGTCGTTTTTCGCCCTAAAAATCACCAAAAAACCTAAACGCCGCCTACACTTTGTCGAGAATTATTTTTACCATATTTTACCATTTCATACCATATTTTACCAGTTTTCATTCTACTTTCCTTCTACGTTCCTTCTCCTTCTATTATCTTTTCCCATATCTTATTACACAAAAATAATCGCAAATAACCGCAAAATGAAACACTTCTCCACATAAAATAAAACTATACTTTTACAAAATGAAACACAAAAAAATTTAAAATCAAACACAAATATCTTAAAATTAGACATAAAATAGATTTTCTTAAATTCCCAATTATTCCCAATATTTACTAAAAATTCCCAATTTCACCCAATCCAACCCATCTTTCCAACACCAAACCACAAACAACACAAAAAACACTTTCTATTTTTGTCCTTCCTACAAATACACTATTTCTCTTGTTTTCCAGTTTATTTTTCATGCAACCCATTTATAAGCCATCACAAGCCTTTACAAGCCGTTGCAAACAATCCCAATAAATACCATGAACAACTCACAAAACGCCCTGACAGCCAATTTAAACCGTTATGCAATCTGTACAAAAGCTACCCAACTTATAAACCAAAAACAATACACTATATACAACTAAAATAAATTTCATTCATGCACAAATACTAACCAACTTCAAATTACAATACTATTTCTATATAATCTATACAAAAATCTTCAAGACATATAAAACTGCATAAATAAATACTCATTCCAACTAATCTTTTTTGTGAAAGACACACAACTAATTTTTATGCAGTCTATACATTGACACTATTTCAATCTATACAATATGCACAAGTAACATAATTTAATACAATCAATAAAATTATTTTTAGTTTCTGCCTGTCTATCTTCCTACCTTCTCTTTCGCTCACATCAACAGCTTTATAAGTTAGCTAACACTAATAATAGTTATTCACTGCTAACAATAGTTAGCCTATTATAACTCATACTATGATACTATGCTTTCACTTTATCCCTGTTTTCGTTCTTCCTTATCTTTCCAGTTTGTCTTTCCAGTCCCTATCTATTTATGAGTCTGTATAAGCCTATATAACACGTTTTACACTTTCATTTACTGATACTATTACATACAATCAAAAACCCCATACAAACCACAATAACGCCTTATAAATCGCTGTCAATCCTCAACCTTTCAATCTTTTCTTTAATTGCTTCCCTGATAAACCCAGCTTTACTATAATTATGCAACTTGCATATATTTTCTAAATTATTTACTTCTTCTATTGACATTTCTAATTTTACTTGTTTATAGTGTTCATCTTTCCACTTTTTATTTGCTTTTTTTCGTGCATCACTTACCATAAATCACTCCATTTTTTGGTATTTGCTAGTATTGTATAATTAAGTGTACTCATACTATTACATTTATTCCAGTATTAAAACACTTGTAAAAACGTATACGTCAATTATCTTCTTTCACATACTCAATAATATCTGAAGGTTGACATTCTAGTAAAAAGCATAGTTTTTCCAGATTATCAAAATTAATGTATTCTTTATTTCTAAATTTTTGAATTGTAGCCTCACCAAAAATTTTATCTTTTCGCAGCTTATAACTTGAATATCCTTTTTCTTTCAAACTTTCCATAATATCAATTTTATAACGTATCATTTTATGTTATCACTCCAATAATAATATACACTGAAAATAAGTGTACAATATCACTAAATACATACTAATATATACACTAAATAATTGTGCATATTGCGAATAGACATACACTATATATTAGTGTATAATAAACTCATAAAAGTTAAGACATTGACAGCGACATGCCGAACAATATATATACTTCCAAGTATATCATGACAATAGCTTAAATGTCAAACTTGAAAAGTGTACCTTGATAATTTAATAAGGCTTTACACCTTGAAAAATACCTTTTATAATGTATATAAAAACATACGATATGAAAGGGGTTGAAAGGATGAGCGAAAATATGAACAATCAAGAATTATGTATTTTACTTGATAGTATTCTAGCACTACTTGAAACAAATAACAGTGAAAAAGCAAAAGAAGTTATTCAAAATGCAATCACTAGAATTGACAAGGGAATGACAACAAGTAGCAAATAACAACTAAATCACAACTATTAAACGGGTGTAAGGTCTTATTAAATTATTAAGGTCTTACACCTTTTTAATTTTGAACCTTTACAATTTTATTATACATACGTTCTAAGGATTTTCAAATGTCTTTTGACAAGCCGCTTATTTTCCCTTATAATCAAAAAAAAGGGGGTGATAGTATGGCGGTTAGTGAAGCTAAAAAACGAGCCAATAAAAAATGGGAGCAGGCGAATTATAAACGCTTAAATATTGCATTACCATTAGCCGAATTTGAAAAAATAGAAAACTATTGTGTAGAAAAAAACATTTCTAAAAATGGTTTTTTACGGCAGGCAGCTCTTGAAAAAATAGAACGTGATTCTTAACACGTTCTTATTTTTTTTACTAAAAAATACATTTAAACAGTTGTATAAAATAACCAAAAATACACCTGAACAAATGTATAAAATGTCAATAGACAGTACACTTAAACAGTTGTATAATAAACTTGTAAATAAGAAAAGCAAAACAAAAGCAAGACCGCCGTATCTGGTAAAGTGGGACTAATAACCCACATAATCAGGACGGACAAAAGGAAAGCACATTGACAACTACAAGGGTTAGCCGCCCGACAAGGCTAGGATTTAGTAACTAAGTAGGAATTAAAAAGCCTACTGCTATCAGTCCGCAAAGTATCCAATGCAGGTCGGATGCTAAATGGTGGCTATATTCCAATGGATACCAAAAAAGGAAGGTATTAAACAGGAATGAAAACAAAGACAAGGAAATACAAAAAATGCAAAGAATAAAAATCAATTTTTGAAAGAGCGAAAATTGACGGATTTCCAGAAAGCAAAGGCTCGACCATTACATAATTCTAAAAAAAGGATTTAGGCTGTTTTTGCAATACTGGAAAGCGTTCCGCTCAGGCGGTGAAGAATTTTCGCTCAAATGAGAAATTGAAAGAGATAAAAAAAGAATAGAAAAAGGAAGTGTATGATAATGAGAAAACAGTTTTTCGCAGATTGTACCACGTTAGACGAATTAAAAAGGGCATACCGTAAAGCGTGCCTGCGCAATCATCCAGATAATGGCGGAGATACTACTACAATGGCAAAAATAAACGCCGAATACACGGAAGTTTTTAACCTTCTGAAAAAGCAGCACAACGAAAAAGCAAAACAGGATACCACAGGCAAAACAAAGGAAATGCACGAATGTCCTGAAGAATTTATTTCAATCATTCAGGCACTTCTTAAAATGGATGGTTTGACGGTTGAGCTTTGCGGTTCTTGGGTCTGGATTGCTGGCAATACCAAACCTTATAAAGAAGAATTGAAAGCTATCGGTTGCCGTTGGGCTTCTAAGAAAAAGATGTGGTACTGGAGAAACGAAAAGGATAGTTGCAAAGGAACACGAAAAACAAAAACGATGGCAGAAATCCGATTTAAATACGGTTCGGAAACATATCAATCTAACAACTTCAATTCCATTCCAGCATTTGCATAAAGGAGGGTTTACAATGACATTGACATTGAAATATGAACAAAAAGGATTTTTTGGAGGGTTTATTTACACTGAAGAAACGAAAGAGAACGCCACAAAACAGGATTTTCTAAAGACAATGCGCCACATGAAAAAGAATTTTGATACGGCTATTGAAATTGATAATACCATTTGCTTTTGGGATAATATGCAGGCGTTTGAACACGAAACAGTAACGGTTCGTGTTTTTGAAAGTGCAAATTCCAGAAAAGAATATATTCAAGATTTTAACTGTTTCAAAAAAGAATGGGCGCACAAATTTGCAGAGTAGGCAGAAAATAGGGAATGAAGAAATTTCATTCCCTTTATTGTGCTTATTCAGGCACACGAAAAACAAACACAAGGGAAAAGGAAAGAGGGAATACTATGAAAAATGTATGCTATGGAGTCGCGTTTGCAGCTATGCTTGTAGCAGTCAATGCGCTTGTATTAGCTTCCCTGATGGGTTTTAACAACCTGATGGAGCTTGTGCAGGTCATTTAAACACAGTGGAAAAAGAAGTCATTGCATAGGCTTATAGGTCTATGCTATCATGTAAAGAGGATAGGGAGGAAAACATCATGATTAAAAACGCAAAATTGGAACACCTTTTCAAACTCAGCAGTAAAGTAACTTTGATTGTACCAGCTACAATCAATATCACAGAAGAAATTGATAATACTCCTTATGTGGAAGAAGTTGCAGCTCTCTTTTCTGAGTGCTTCGGAGGTGCAACCGCAGCGCAGACCTTAGGATATTGGAAAAGCCCTACAATGGGACTTGTGAAGGAAAAATCTACAACAGTTTATGCTTATTGCGCAGAAAAAGACCTGTTAGAAAATATTGATAGAATTATCGGGAAAGCATACGATATTAAGGAACGTTTAAAACAGGATGCAGTTGCACTGGAAATCAACGGCGAAATGTATTTCATTTAAGAAGGAGTGAAAAAAATGTGTTATCAAATGATTGTTACAATTTCAAATCCAGATACACCAAAAGGGATGTTTAGTGCTTTAAATTTGAATCTGGAATGGAAATTTTCAAAAAACGATAAAACCTATGGAAATAAGTACTATGTCAGAGTACAGGGAGAAGGGTTTGAGCCTATGGGTTTTGACTTGAGATATGATAAGTCTTTTGACAAGAACCACCCAGAAAAATGGATTGAGGCATGGGCGAGAAACTACTGGAATGGTAAGGATGGAGCATGGCAGGTTGCAAAATTGGAAATTGAGAAAATTTGATAGAATGGTGGAAAATTCAAGCCCATAAAATCAATTTGTGGGCTTGTGTATTCTATGATGGAAGAAAAGAAACACGCAGAGGAATGAAAAATAAAACTTTTCATTCCTTTTTTTATTGCAGAAAATCATAAACGGAACAATCACACAACCAGAGGGAGGAATCATCATGCAGGACAAAACAGTATATTTAAATGAGGTTGCAAGGGAATGTATGGCGGAGCTGGATGCTTTAGATATCCACTATGGAAACATTCAGGCGTTTACCGTAAATACAAGGTCTTTGAGAAGATGGGGTCAGTGCAGATATCGGAACGGCAGCTATACTATCAATGTTTCTTGCAGATTGTTAGAGGAATCCGTACCAAGGGAAATTTTGAAACAGACCGTATTGCATGAAATTTTGCACACCTGTAAAAATTGCATGAATCACAAGACAGAGTGGAAAACAGTTGCAAATCAGGTCAATCGTGCCTATGGATACAATATTAAGCGTTGTACCAGTGCAGAGGAATTGGGATTGCAGGACGTACAGGTTAAAAAATCCTATAAACATTTGTTTCAATGTGCATGTTGTGGAAATGAAATTCCACGCTTTCGAGAATCTAATTTTACAAGGAATTACAAACAGTATCGGTGCGCCCTGTGTGGTGGAACGATTAAAAAACTTTATTAAAACAGAAGTAATTAGAGGAGGTCGGAACGTATGACAAACAAGGAATATAAAGAGGCAATGCAGGCGGCAGAATATAGAGAAAAATTCGCACTTGAGAACGGAGTAGCGCAGCTTGTAACGGTCAATGGTGACAGGTGCTATAGATTTACATATTCAAAAGAACATGAATATCAGGATGCGAACGGCGCGATTTATAACACCAAGCGGAAAGCATGGATTGATTAAGGGGGAAGATGGTATCAATATGGTAGCACAGCTAAAAGAGAAAACAGACCAGAAAAAATTAAAAGAAAAATATATGGACATTATTTGCAAGGAGGTGTGGGTGGATAGTGTACAAATGCAGAAGTATGCAAGAAAAAAATGCGAATACGTTATTGAGCTTTCAAACGGAAATATCATTGACATTGATAAGCCAAGTATTGAAAAAAACTTCTGCTTTGGCTATGGAATGTACGCACGTTCCACAGATAAAGAAGCAGCAAGCGCAGATGCTTGCGCGGAACACGCAAAAACAAACACAGACTATTTCATTGAAGAAAATATGAAACAAATCACAGATAATATTGCAGTCTTGGAGGAAGCACTTGCAGGAGAGAAAGAGGTCTACACCTTTGTACGTTATTGTGGCGTGCCTGATACTAGCAAACTGATGGGGTGGAAGTGCTGTAAAATCTGGGACAATCCAGAGAATGAGCCTTGGAAATGGAGTCAGCTTAGAACGGTTAGAAAGCTGGAAAAAGAAGATATTCAGCTTATCATTGACGGATACGAGGAGGTAGGAAAACGCTTTCGGAAACGTCTGCAAACATATCTGAAAAGATATGGACTTAGTAAATTGAACGTCTGGACTTATTTAAGAGATTAAGGGAGGAAAAAGAAATGTATAGCAGCTATTATGATAGATATAAGGATGTATTTACAAGGGAGGAATACGCAAGCATTGAAAGCAATTTATCACCCTTTGTGGCAAATTTCGGATACCCTGTTATTCAAAAAGGTGAATTGGAGGGATGGTTTATTTTTCTGAATGGAAATAGCAGCCCTATCATGTATTGCTATGACATTGCAAATTTAGATGGTTGGCTATGGGGATGCGTACAGGGTGCAAACCATCGTTTGCCGATGTATCGCAAGGAATTATATGTTCTATGGCTTGACGGAGAATTGGATGTAGAAGAAAACAGAAAAAAATAAGTAAAAAAATATAAGTTTTGGAAATGATAGGGAGGAGTAATTTCAATGGAAATGAAAGATATTGCAGGCAGACTCGTAAAAATCGGAAAAACCAGTATCACAGTTAAGGATGAATATAATAAAACAAGAGGAATTGTTCGGAATATTACTTTGTTTCTGGATGCTCCTACTAGGGTACAATTTCAATATAAGAAGGTCGCGAAAGATTGTGGTTGGTTTGATTGTAGAAATGAGTCATTGTGGAAATGTATGATTATTTGTGATGGGCAGTTATATCTTCTAAAGGACACAGGGAGACTTACCAGATGGATGGACTTAATGAAAAAGGTGGAATGGGTGCGCGAAACGGATTACCCAAAATACGAGAAGGAATTGCAAATTTATAACAAAGCAGAGGAGCTTGGTATTCAGGTTATTGAATGTGAATTATTATAAGTGCATGGGAAACAGAGGAGGAATAAATCATGAAATTTACAATTCATCAGAAGGAATTAAAGAAGTTAGTGGAAAAGGTTGTAACCGCTATCAATAAAAACGCAGCTCTTGAAGCATTGAAACAGGTGCATTTCAAGGTAGAGCCATGTAAGCTGACGCTTTGGGCAACGGATTTAGAGCAATTTGTTATTGTTCATACCCATGAGATTACAAATATCACAGATACAAATAAAGAATTTTCGGCATGGAATTTTGCCATGCACATTGATGATATTAAACTTTTGACTAAGCTGTCTGACTTTATCACATTGGAGCAGCTTGACGCACATACTATTCAGGCGCAGAGTGGAAGAAAAAAGGTAAGATTTCCTTTGGCAGAGGAGGCAAAAGATATTGATATTCCGACAGTTACAGAGGATGCAATTTTAACAGTCAAGGAAAATTGGCTTTTGGAAACAGTAACAGGGATGGTAAATTTTACAGCAGCAGATGATAGCAGACCAATCTTGCAGGTGTTCCATTTCAACACAAAGGAAGATAGGGTTGAGGCGGTAGATTCCTACAAACTTGCTACACGCACACTGGAAAATCAGACTATTCATTCTGTACAGGAAAATCATTTTAAGACAGTGCATTTGCATAAGAAATGCGTTCCTGTGTTTAAAAAATTGTTGGATAAAAAATCTGAAAATGCAGTAGACATTACACGCAACGATAAATATACAAAGGTATCTGGAAATGATTTTACATATATGGCGCGTGTAGTAGAAGGAGAATTTTTTAAAATCAATCGTGTGATGCAGCAGGAAAATGAATATTCTATTACTTTAGACAGAGAAAGTCTGAAGGAAATCATGAAGTATGACATTGATTTAAGCAAGACTGATAAAGAGAAAGGGGTATATCCAGTTGCATTTTATCATAAAGATGGGAAGCTGTATACTTATATGGAGACAGCTAAATATGTGTCCAGTGATGAGATTGAAACAACGGAAAACACAATGAACAAAGGTTTTTGTGTTGCCTTTAATCCGCTTTATTTCATGGACATTTTAAATACCATTGATACAGAGACTGTCCGTTGTCAGGGAAGATATAGCTCTGTGAATGGCTGGATAGTTACAGGGCAGGAATGGCAATTCTTTGTATTGCCAGTACGCTTAAAAACAAAATTTGCTGAGGAAATGGAAAGGTATTTTAGCAATTTGCATTAATTGAAAGTAACGATTGCAACGGAAACCGTCATATCAATCGCATGGCGGTTTATTCGTTACGAATAAATGATAGTTTGGAGATGAAATAAATGAAAGTTACAAATATTCAATGGGAAACCGATGGTTATAATGTAGATTTACCTACTGAATTGACAATCCCAGAAGATTTTATTGATAAATATGGAGTTGATGAAGATGGTGTATCTGATTGGCTTTCAGATGTAACTGGATATTTGCATGATGGATTTACAATCGTAGAGGACTGAATGGAGGAATCGTTTATGAAAAATACGAAAAGATTACACATTACTATGGCGTATACATTTGTTGGGGGATACTGGCATTGATATCCCTATGGAGTTGTTAGAGGGTAAGACAGAAGAAGAACAGTACGATATTGCATTTTGGTACGCACAGGAGCATATTGATGAAATTCCCGTTGCTGCTAATGCGGAATATATTTCAAATTCTGATAATTTTGAAATGGAGGACATTGATTTTGATGACAATGTAGAATAAAACAAGATTTTCGTCGAGAAGAACGGAGGAAATTTTATGAGTTATGTAATCGTCAAAGGTAAAAGTAATAGAGCATTAAATGATTTTGAATTTAATGGATTACCAGTTAAATCAAATGCTACTATGTGGCAAATGATTGAAAATCCTGAATCATGTTATTCAAATAGACTATTCCACTTTTACAGTGATTGTGCAGGTAGCTATAGGACAATTGAAGAAGCAGAATATCATATTTCTTTGATAAAAAGACAAATTGAAGAAAACAGAGACAGATATGAAAGTTGTATTAAAGGTTCAACGGATAAAATGTTAAAATTTGCTAATCAGTTGAGAGTGATTGATATTGAAGAAAGTAATTTTAAACATGATGATAATTATGCGAACGCAAAACCAATGTGGGAATGAAACGATGATTTGATAGGAGGTATTGATTATGACACAAAAAGAAATCTATTGTACAGGACGTGCTGAATATCTTGCTGAGTATGAAGGGTATTCACTTATAGAAGGATATCAGGTTGCAGAAAAGGAATGGGAATGTAAAGAGGAGGACTGATATGAGATTACCACAAGAATTATTTGCAGAAGCATTATGGGCAGAATGGGACGTTCACTATGGGGTTATCCGTAAAGAGAGATTAACAACCCTGCTTAGAAGATATAACTTAAAATTAAAAAAAGGAAAAAATTTAGATGATATAAAACTGGCTTTCGGTCAAGGTCTTAAAAATACGTTTGGTAATACAGCAACTCAAATAGAACAAATTGCTAAGGAAATTGATAAAATATGTATTATTGCTAACTGGGAGCAGGCTGTAGCAAGATATCATGTGAAATATTAAATATAAATAGAGAAAGACCAGAATGAAAAGTAATTTGAACGGAGGAATAGTATATGAAAACAATAGAATTAGTCTTAAATGATTATATTGGAGATGACTATAATCCATCAAGAGAGGTAAAATTTGTAATCACAGAGGAGTGCTTGGCTGATTATTTAAGGGACACAGAAGATGATAGAAGTATCAGTCAGTTTCTTTACACTTATAATAGTGATGAATCATCTGTAATTTATGATTATGCTACAAATGATGGGCGTATTTTATCAGAAAAAATTACTTATTGTGATGATTTTGAAGAAAATTACAAACGTTTTATATGTGTGACACAAATGTTCGACCCTGATATATCAGCAAATGAAATCGCAAGTCGAGAAGATTATTATTGGAACGTATATAAAAGGATACTAAATGGAAGAACGGAGGGATTAGTATGATACATAGGTCACAGATTTTTGTTAGATATAAAGAAGATGGGGAACGGAAAATGGTAGCGCGTCAATATCTTATGAACTATGGAGAATGTATGATTAGTCGTGCAAGATATGGGATTGCGTGGATTAAATCTATCTGTAAATATATAGACGAGGTTGGATATAAACTGTATCGCGTTTTAGATACAAATTTTGATATGGGTGATTGTACTATCAGTTCTAACCTTCTTATAGAATATATTGAAGATGATTTGCTGGATGATACTCTGAATGACTTCATGTTTAATCAGCAAAGTAACGATAATGGAAGACTGCTTATTGATATACTCCCAGACGGAACAATTAAATATGCTTTTCTTGATTGTGATAATGAAAAAGTCATGTCGGCTGCTGAATATATGGATTGGGATATGGGCGAAAAATGGACAACCCCTACAAAATATATGAGTCAAAAAGTTATTGATACCTGTAAGAGAAATATCGAAGATATTAACAAAATGGCAGTACAGATGACAGAAGATGAAGTTCGGGAATTTATGGAATTCGATTATTCGTATTTGTTAGAAAATGTATCGCAAACTTTTTGTTGGAAAATGTATTGAAAATTTAATGCTTGAATTCCAACAAGAATGGAATTGTAACAATGAAATAATGACTTGACGGGCGGAATCCTTATGAAGTATATGGAGAAAGGTAAGTTGACAGGTGATACAAATGATGCTCAAAACATTTCTTAATGTGTTACCAGAGGATTCTTTGATATGTATCAAAAAGACAGGTGATGATATTCCAATTTTTATGGGTCGTGTTGATAGTTATTGGAGAAATTATGCAAAGCTACATCATGTTTTTAAAAGAATTGTAAAGGCAATTCCACATGAAGATAACGGAACTTATATAACAATTTATATATTTTCGTTGCAATCTTTATTGCATTTGGGTGTAAAAAGGATTATAGCAAGGGTAGGAGAGGATTTATTATGAAAGATATGGAAGTGGTAAAACAGGTTATGTCTGGTTTGAGCAATTTTTTGTATTGGTATAACGAAGATGCTACACAGCAGCTTATGGAATTGTTTGATAAGATTAGTAGGGTAGAACTAACAACAGCAGCTGATTACATTAAAATGTATGATGAGAATTTCTATACTTACGCAACATGGGACGAATTAGTTAATAGTGAAAAAGATAATACGGATGGTCTGACTGAAGAAGAATGTAAAGAACAGTTGAACGAAACTATCTGGCAATTACCCTGTGGTTGGTATATACAGTATGTGTAAAGGAGTTGATAATAATGGAATATATTTTAACAGAAAAAGGACGAGAAAATGTCACATGGTTTATTAAAGAATGTGCTGCAAAACGGAAAGAAATTTTAGATGCAGGGATTGGCACTGCCGATGATACAAATTTGCCAACAGAAGAAGATATTGTATCAGATTTAAATTACGGAGAGGGCATTGATGAAGATGGTGATTATTACAACAGCTGGGGTGTAACAGACAATTATGCTTATGATTTAATGCTTGAGCTGAGTATTGATGAAGATTTTGTAGAGGTAAAATGAAACGAATATTTGATTGGAGGCATTGATTATGAAAGAGGGAACAATTAGAGTACCAGTAAATGGTGGTTTTTTGGTTGCAGGTAAAAACGTCGATGATGATTATGATGGCATTTACATCGTTTTTGAAACAGATGATGGTGACATTATTGATATTGTAACAACAGAATGTAGAAAAAGTGAGCTGAAAAGGAAAATCCATATTTATTCTTACCTTGATGTGTATTCTGATGATTATACATCCAAAAGTACCATTGATATTGATAAAATTTATGATGCACTGAACGGATAAGGAATGGTTAAATGGATATTAAAGAAACTATTTTGGACTTGATTACCAAAAATAAAGAGCAATGTTTACAAGACAGATGGTACGGTGTAGATGAATATTTTACAGGAGAGACTGACGGTTATCATAATGCTTTAGTTGATTTACTTAATCGGTTAGGGATGGAACATGATGAAAAACGGATATAAGAATGGTGAAATAAAATCAGAATTTGATTGAGGTGATTTATAATGACGCTTACATATATGGAAGAATATTTAAATAACGTAGCTGACGGTACAGATTTTCAGTTTACGCTATCCCAAGACAGTGACAATTTGACAGTAGGTGTACAAGGAGATAACCCTGCTGGTGAAGATTGGTGGATGGAATTTTATATTAAATACCCTGTGAACGAAACGGATTTAATCAATAATGTAAGGAAAGAAGTGTGGGACTACTATGAAGCATTTGATATTGAAGAAGAAGTTTATTTAAAATTAGAAGCGAAACGGAACGGTTTTCGTGGTGTACCTGATGTTGTGACTTTGGTACATAATGAAGAATATAAGATAACAGTATTAGAAGAACTTATTGAAACATTGGTAAATGCAGCGTGATAAGGAGGTACTATGAATACATATCAGCTTGGTTGCAATGCTTATTTTGATGGCGAATGGACATTTTGTGTTAAAGCTGCTAATAAAGCAGATGCTTTGGACAAAGGTAAAGAGGAAATGAAACTGAAAGGAAACATGAAACTTGAAACATTGAGAGTAATTAAGAAAGTACAGAAAGGAAAATCAACATAGTAATTTTCTTAATTTTTTCAAAAAATTTTTAATTTGCCCTGAAAAATGATAAAATTACATAGAGATATAGGTATAAGGGGCAAACAAATACATATAAGCGAGGAGGAATTTTTTTATGAAAAATGAAGAAATTAAGAAATATCAGGACTTTTTAAAACTCAAGGGATTCCAGCTAAAGAAATCCAAGGAAAACTTCTATCAGGACGATGGAATTTTCTGGGAATATCTTGTTACAGGTGACGACCTGTGGAAAGTGGGTCTGTGTGAGAAATTTAATCAGATGTTTCATACAAACATCTGTCTTACCGACTATATTCAAGTGGTTGGGCTACGATGCAAGGACGATTTCAGCGAATGTGCATTTTTTGCTGACTTTTCCTACCGCAAGATGACGGTAGAAAACTTTTTGCAATTTGTTGAGGAAGTTATGTGACTATGAAAAGATACGAGGAGAAGGAGGAAACTAAGATGGAAAGACAGAAATTCTACGATGAAGAACGAGATTGTCCCGTTCAAAACGGAGAAGGAACATGGTGTGGCAACATGGCAGAGTGCTACGAATCTGCCTGTTCTGGATGCAGCATCTGCAAACACAAGGCGTATCTTGGCAATGCCTTTAGTTTGCAGATGCTTCCTTCTGATGGGAGCGTATCTGTCGAAACAGTAAGCGCATCGGATATCCCTATGGATATTGTTAGCTGTATTGGTCATACTGATACAGCAAACGTACTGTCCGACATTATGGGAATGGAAATTCCTGTAAACAGAATGTCTGTCACACTCAATGATGGTGATGTTCTGTACGTTGCTCAAGTCATTGGTGGTAGACTCCCCGAAGGGAGTACAACACTGCCAAACGGCTTTGCCTTCAAATTTATGAAGGTAAAATTTCAAGGGCAATAAGATAGTCAACGGAAAGAAATAATATGATAAAAAACGAGCCGTTTTGGTTCGTTTTTTTATTATCAAATATATAAATTGCTAGGTTAAGAAAATTGGTAAACAAATCTGTTTGCACTGTTTTATGTAGGAAAGGATGATGATATGGTTAGAATTGATGCCCACAAATTGAAGGTTAAATATAATAAAGACTTTCATGGTGGAGAAAAATATGCTACAATAGTAAAAGAAGTATTAGAGAAAAAGCATAATGTTATTTTGGATTTTACAGGTGAAAAGGAATGTAGTCAAGGCTATAATAGTCTATGGCAGCACATGAACCGACATGGCTTGAAAAATGATATCCGTATCGCCATGAGGAATGATGATAGCTGTGGTGTTTATCGCCTTGTAATCAGTTTTCGTGTCAGACGCAGGGACTTACTTTTCCAAAATGACGATGCTTGTGAACGGTGCTAAAATATGAAATGATATTAACATGAATTAAAGGAGGAAATGAGTATGGCTGGATTGATTGCTTGTATTTTACTTTTCATTTGTTATAAATATGCTGACTATCAGCAGAAGCAGAAGGTGGAGCATTATGACCTTTCAAAGGTAAACACATTAAAACTTACAATGGACATGGATAAGCCGTTACATGTTAGGGAACAGAATCTGATTGCAGGCAAGTATGATTTCAAAGAGGGAGAATATGACGCTCTGGGGAAAAGACATTAAGTGATTGCTTAGAATAAAAATAGTGTAGAGATAGAACATTGACAAGAGTCAGTGTTCTTTTTTTGTAGAAAAATCGAAATGTAAAATGTATTCAGCGTTTTGTAATAAAAAATGAACGGAGGAACAATATGGATGTAAAAATCTTAACCAGTGATAGTAAAAACAATGAATTTTATCCAACACCAAAGAAATTAGTAAAGAAGATGGTAGAGGGTGTACAGTGGAAAATGGTACACACTATTCTTGAACCTTCTGCTGGGAAAGGTGATATTTTAGACGCGCTAGAAGAAGTAGAGTTGGAGCAGAGAAGCTATCAGAGGCATAACGGCGAGTTGGAATTGTATACATGGAAAGAGAAATTGTTTAAATTATACGATATTGACATTGATTGTGTTGAAATTGATGAGAATCTTCAACATATTTTGAAGGGGAAAGGTTACAGAGTAGTCCATGATGATTTCCTGACCTTCCAAACATTTAAGAAGTATGACTTGATTATCATGAACCCACCCTTTTCCTGTGGAGATAAGCACTTGGCAAAGGCTTTGCAGATGCAGAAGGGTGGGGGTAGTGTTATTTGCCTGCTCAATGCGGAAACAATTAAAAATCCATATAGTAACCTACGAAAAGAATTGGTACAGTCATTGGAAAAATACAATGCAGACATTGAATATGTTGCAAATAGCTTTTCTGGTGCAGAGCGGAAAACAGATGTTGAAATTGCGATTGTGACAGTAACTATTCCAGAGAAGAAGCAGGAAAGTGATATTTATAATCGTATCTATGATAGGATGAAAAAAGCAGCAGAATACGAAGAACGCAGTACAGAAACAGGTACAGATGTCATGATAGGTGATTATATTAAAGCGATTATTTCGCAATTCAACATAGAGGTTGCCAGTGGGGTTGAATTGATTCGTCAGTTCTGGGCATTGCAGCCACATATCCTAACGGACTTCAAAGAAGGAACATCTGCATCTATTTTAAAGTTGACACTTGATGGGAAACATAATGATGTTTCTATCAACAGCTATGTGAAACGTGTGCGCTTAAAATATTGGAGTGCTTTGTTTTCCAATAAGAAATTTACAGGCAATTTCACAAGCAATTTGATTCGGGAGTATAGCAGTCTGGTAAATGACTTGCAGGAATACGATTTTTCTGAGCATAATATTCGTGCAATTATGACGGACATGAGCAGAAAAATGAATAAAAGTATTGAGGAAGCTATCATGGAAATGTTTGATAGATTGTCAGCGCAGCACGCTTGGTATAAGGAAAGCGCAAATAATATCCATTATTATAATGGATGGGCAAGCAATAAGGCGCACAAGGTCAATAAGAAGGTTATTCTGCCATGCTATAATGTTTTTAACCGTTGGAGTGGAAATTTAGACACCTATCACGCCATGGATACACTCAAGGATATTGAGAAAATCTTTGATTTCTTTGATGGAGATATGACCAGCTCTGTGGATATGTGTCATGTGCTAGAGGTAGCACAAGAAAAGCCAAAAAATATCGAGTGTAAATATTTTACAGTCACATTTTATAAAAAGGGTACAGTGCATATCACCTTTAAAAACTTAGACCTGTTGGAAAAATTCAATATCTATGCAGCTAAGAATAGACGTTGGTTGCCACCCGATTACGGGAAAAAACAGTATAAAAATATGACGCATGAGGAACAGGCGGTTGTAGACGATTTCCAAGGCGAGGAAGCCTATAATAAGGTAATGGCGAACCAGTCTTATTTCTTGGTGGAAACACAGGAACTGTTGCAGCTTGGATGCTAACAGATGCTATTCACTGCGTTCTGTGGTATAATGGAGAGTGTTAGGATGAAAAAATTTAAATTGTTTATGGGACATTTGGGTAACGGTATTACTGTTTGCAATAAGGCAGTAGAGGAAAACGGAGATTATAAAAGTGTTGCCCACATTGCGGAATGTGGGAAAATCACATGGTATGTCAATCCTGTAGGATATGTACCAGCTGATGCACTGTTAAAAATTGAGCATGTTGCTAATGCGCAGCATGAAAAATGGGAACAGTGGCTTAGGTCTATGCCAAAATTTCAACAGTATCAGACGCTGTTAGATGCCGTACCGATGAATGTCATGCTTTCTGTAATGGATTTGGATTGTGGGCTTGAAGGAAGAATTCATTACTTGAAGAAAGTGTGTTATGAAAAATCTTATTTTTGATGGTAATGAGATAGAGGTGAATTGATATGGATAAAGTTATGAAGGCTGTCCATGAAGGCTGTCCTTTATGTGATGGCACGGAAGAATATGGTGACAAGTATGATGCAGGATACACTATGATGCTTACCGAGGAAGATAATGAATTAAATCTTGTACACTACGATGCTTGGTGTGCTGATTTTACTATCAATTATTGCCCGATTTGTGGCAGGAAATTAAAAGGTTAAAAGGAGAATCAAAATGCAAATGAGAATTGGACAGAAATTTCACGCAGTAGATAGAATCGGTTTAGAATCCGAATGGATATTTGAAGGGGTCGAAGATGGCGTTTTCCAGTGTAGAGCTATCGGTGACACCTTGAAAAGATGCGAAAGGGATGTTGAAATTCATAAGCAAATAGGTGACTATGAAGAACAGGACTATGATTACTATGTGACAATTCATGTAAAACAGGATTGGTTTGATAATCGGAAAATTACGTTGTTGGACTAAGCAAAATATGAATAGGGGGTAGAAGGTAATTATGTTTTTACATCATACTAATATTGAAGCAATTAAGGAAAATGTATCTTTGCCTTTCTTAAATTTAGATATCCAGCCATCTAATATTCCGTTTTGTGTATACCATCCGTATTTGGAGTCATCTACGGTGCAAGTACCCATTGACATTGAACTACCAATGGAAGTAGAAAATATTGCTTTTGTTGACGTTTTGGTTGATGAAAACGGGCGTAACCAATGGGTTCGGAAAATGGAAAATGTAATTCATAACGCTACAGAACTATTTAGCCTGTATATAATTGTACGAAAATCATATCGTCTAGCATTTTTAAAATATGCCAAAGAATATATGTCTTTAAAAGATTTTTCTACATACCTTGCAGACGCATGGGTGTCTTCTGAAAATCCAAATCAGGATGCAAATTGTAGTCTTGATATGCTGATTTCTTGGTTTCAACAGGCAGATAAAAAGACTTTGATGGTGGCAGAGGACTATAAAGTATACACTGCACTGCCAGATGAGCTGAATATTTATAGAGGCGTAGCTCTTGGTAGAGAACCAAATGGATTATCTTGGACTGCTAATTTGGGAAAGGCAAAATGGTTTGCACATCGTTTTGACAGAGGAGATAAACAAGGGTATGTCGAAACGGCTATTGTAAAAAAAGAAGATGTCTTGGCTTATTTCAATACCAGAGATGAAGATGAATTGGTAGTAAATGTAATGAATCTGAAAATAGAAGTAGTGACAGAAAAATAAGCTATAAGGAGGGAATTTTTATGGCATTAGATTATTATACCAACATAGCAATCAAATTTGCAGAGGATACAAGAGAATGGGGAGGAATTTCTGAGTTTGTGTGGTACACCACTACGAACAATACAAATGATTGGGTTGAAAGCAGTGATAACGCACACGGCGGTATGGATGTGTCTTGGGCGTTCCATTTGTCAGAACAGGAAATCAAAAGAATTGCTCCATATCAATTCATCAATGAGATTAGAGAGCTATTGCAGGTTGCAGTGGATGACGGTTGGGATAAAGATGGGTTGCAAGCTATTTTGGATTTGCTAGATTAAGGAACGGTGATGGCAGATGAAATATCGAGAATTTCTTGACTTGACAGATGATGAAATTAGGCAAATTGTAACAGATATTTTTGCACCAGTAAAAATTGAAAATATCAAAAGACATAAGAAATGGAATAATTTTACCGTAGATATTACCACAGATGGATGGGGTGATGGGGCAGGCGGTACAATGGAAATTACCGATAACATTGAATTAACTATGGATGATATTTCTGTAGATTTCTATGTTGACCCAGCAGATGAATGGACATGGAAACAATTTCTTCTTGTTAAAGGTTGCAATAAATTATTAAAAGACAATCCGTATTTAGCAGAATAAGGACATAAAAAATAGGGAGGTTATAATGATATGTTGCATGATTTACTTGGTGCAGAACTATGTATTAACGGGAATGGCGCAGAAGTGAGCGCAATTCTTGGTGTCGGATATGAAGTTAGTTTTTTTGATGTGCGTCAGGGACGGATTTATATGGATGCAGATGAGGTAAGAAAATTTTTGGTAAAACGGGAGTGATATTCGTGAATTATAATTCTTTATTGGAGTCAAAAGGGTTTACTTTAAATCAATATCCAGATGCAGCTTTGTGGGAATTGGTTGTGGAAAATAATGAAGAACAAAAAAGGCATATTTGTAAGATTTTTCATGCAGTAATTGATGATTTCATGGATATGACAGATATTCACACTTTGATTTTACAATGTACTGATGATTATACACAGTGCGTGTTTTACTATGATTGTAACATCTGGGACATAGAAACAAATCAATTTATTGAATGTGTTGAGAAGATTTGATGTAGTATATGCAAAAAAATGGAGTGGTTTTTATGGCAAGAGGTTTTGGTTCATCAGCAAGTGGCAGAGCTTGCCATTGCGAAGTAAAAGATAAAGCAAACTGGGAGATTATCGGGTACGCTGGGAAGAAAAATGTTGTATATTGTAATAAGTGCCATGCACAATTGGACACTTCTGCAAGGTATACAGAAGAATTGCAAAAGCATCATATTTAAAGTGAGTAAAATAAAAAGATAATTTTATCAAAGAATGGGAGTGAAGATATGGAAAATAAGTATAAGGTAGAACAGACTCAATTTGGAACAAAAACAACCCATCCTAGTTATGGCACATTAAGATTTAGTAGAGTAACTGGTGGGAAAACATCATTGTTTGGAAGCAGTATAGAACATAGAGATACAATTATCATGGAATTGTATCATGCAAGTATTGAGAGGAATTTGTATCGCGATTGGATTTATAATAATCGTCCGATTGCAAAAGTAGAAATGAGTTATTCTCAGTTTGCTGAAGCCATCACATCATTTGGATGTGGTTCTGGTATTCCTGTGACAATCCGTTTGACTGAAAAAGATGGTCAGATACCTGAATGTGATTTTGTTAGCAAAAGAGAACAATTCACAGATGAGTTTAAGGAAAAGAGAAAGCAGGTAATGGATAATTCTCAACAGTTGATTCAGGACATTACAAATTTATTTACCCAGAAAAAGACGTTAACAAAAACAGATAAAGAAAATATCATGGCAAAATTAACTAAACTCAATAATGATTTGGGTACTAATATAGATTTTATAGCAGACCAGTTCAATGAACAAATGGATAAGACTGTCATGGAAGCAAAGGGTGAAGTCGAAGCATTTTGCCAAAATAAAATCAATACTATTGCTAACGCAGCATTAGTTGAGCATAGGGACGATTTGTTACAGTTACAAAATCCAGTAAGTTTTGTTGAAGAATAAGGATGTGGCTTATGGGAATCACAAAGGGATTTTATACCAGAGACTTCTATTTCATGCCAACCCTTCTCTATCACAACGGGGACGGTATATATAAGACTTTAGAAATTGCTTGGTTAAAATGGTATATAGGTGTGGTTTGGTGAAATTTTTCAATGTTAACTTGGGAGTGACGCTATGGATTTAGTAAGAAGATATTTAACATATTTACAAGATATGTTATGTGATGAAATTGCACATGATTGGGAACACGATGTAAGGTTTAAAACAAAAAGAGAAATGCAGCAATATAATTGTGGCATTGCCAAAGCTATGGGACTAACAGACGAACTATTGGATTTGCCAGAATTTCACAGTCCAATGTTCAATCAGTTTAGAAATATGAAATGAAATAAAAGAATTATTTTGTTAGGAAGGTGGATTAGATGAAAATAATTGGAAGTTTTGTAGATTGTATTTTTGATGTACATTTATATCAAGAAGATATGGAAAATATTAGAACGAAATTGATAAATAGGTTGCCAAATAAAAGAATTTGTGACTTGGCAGATGTACTTATTATTGAAACAAAGTACGATTTATATGTTGTAAAAATACGAACACCTGAAATGAAAAGTAATGGTGGTATAGATGTGGAAAAGACACATCAGAAAATTTATGATACAGAATTTATTGAAATCTCTGAGCATGATTATGACGGACTGGGTTATAAAGAAGCAATTCAAAAAACTAATGAATTATTAAAACTTGGAGCGTATGTTATTTTCAAAATGGATATTGATGTTGATGCGTTATTAAAGTAAATGGAGTTGATATAATGAATAAATGTAATTTTTGTGTGTGGTCAAAACCAACAGGTCAGATTGGAGCATGGGAATGTTTAGCTACTGATAGATATAATTATTGTATATGTGCTGTTCAAAGAATGATGCAATATGCCGATTTAAGAGCAAATGGGAACAAAGATATATTCTCAGAACTACATGCAGATTTAAATAGAATGACCGAAGCAATTTCGAGATTAAGGTAATAATAGGAGGGTAGTTGCATATGTTGAAACTTATCGGTGAGAATGGAAAATCAATTATTGCAGAAGCATTACAAGAATATAGCCATGCGAAAGTATATGTGTATGATACTTACGAGAATCCAGTATTAAATTATTATGTGGATGCCAATAGATATAGCGTACAAGAATTTTGCGATTTTGTATATAATGACCTTGCAAAGTTTGCACATACGGATATGATTGTTTTGTATACAAATGTATCTGATATGTTGAAAGTATTAAAAATCAATATATTTGCCGAACAAATAGAGAAAGAAGGATTAGCTAGACTTGTGGTAGTTGCAAATAAGAATGTAACAGTGGCTAATCATAGTACAGAAAAATGAGGTGGCAATCATGTTTGATAAAGAATTTATGCTTAGTGGTAAAGCTAGTCAAGCGTATATAAAAAATGCAGCACTTCAAAAAATGCAAGAAGATATGCTATATATTCCAAAGAATGTGGAAAAAATGGTAACTTATATAGCTTCTCAAATTGACACCTTAAATGCGATAATTAGAAGGTACGAAGAAGACAACATAGATGCTACGTTTCTTGTGTTTTCAAGGGACTATGCTTTGTTTGCGCTAGGATTGGGTGATATGCCAAAATCTAAATCTTTATTGGAATCATCAAACTGATGATAAAAAATAATAACATAAATGAAAAAAATTATTGTCAAAGCACCGAATGAAATCGGTGTTTTATTTTTTGGATTTTTCCACAAAATCAGAGAATTTCTTTTGCAAATACTACTTGACTTTTGGGTACACAGATGTTATTATTTATGTGTACACGAAAGAGAGGTGATATTGTGGTACGAATGGGTAGACCGACTGATAACCCAAAAGACAATATTATAAAAATTAGAGCGACAAAGGAGGACAGGGAAAAGCTATTATATTGCTGTCAAACACTTAATAAAACACAATATGATGTTGTCATGGAAGGTATCAACAAAGTCTATGAATCAATAAAATAAAAGAACAGCCCATCAGTTTATCTTGGCGGATAAATGGACTGTCCTGCAACATGAAAGAATACCTTTCACAAATATTATAGCATGTAATAGGGCTTCTTTCAAGGATATTAGAAAGGAGAATTATTATGAACAAAATTTTGATTAATGAAACTGAGCTGCAAGTAAAAGAGTATAACGGTCAAAGAGTTGTAACGCTTGCGGATGTTGATTTCGTTCATAAAAGACCATCTGGAACGGCAAAAAAGAATTTTCAAAATAATAGAAAACATTTAATTTTAAATGAAGATTATTTTGAAATTACAAGAAAAGAATTGAGGGAAAAATTTTCCCCTAATTCTGAGTCACTAAAAGGAAATCCTCAGCTTATAACATATTTGTTTACTGAGTCTGGTTATCTACTTTTAGTCAAATCCTTCACCGATGACCTTGCGTGGAACGTGCAACGCCAGTTAGTCAACAGTTATTTCAAACTGAAAGAGCTGACCACTTCCGCACAGGAAACAAAAAATGCAGTCGCACTGACACCACAGGACTTGCAATCTGCCGTAGAAGTTATTCATGACTGTGCATCTGTGTTTCAGAGTATGATTGACTACGCTACAATCAATTATCAGCAACAGAATGAATTGTTACAAGTTGCGAAGGATAGGGTGAATTACCTTTTGGGTGGCGCACATTCTGCTAAATACAAAAAGCATTCTCGTACCTATTTCAAAAATCTTTGGATTCAATTTTGTCAGGCGTTCCATTGCGATTCGTATAAAAATCTCAATCCGTTGTACATGGCAGATAATGTGGCGAAGAATTGGATTGCAAGCTGGGTTTATGAAAAGTAAAATTTATTGAAAAATCGAAATGATATACATAGCAACCTTAGTTGTGGCATAACTGTTTGTTGATATGAAACGGGCAGCCAGTTCTATACTTCTCTGGATAAAAGAAGTAGTTTTTGTATACATAGATAGACAATATAGAATAGTAGGAATTTACAAGGAGGCAGAAAATATGGCATCTGAATTTGAAAGATATAGGGCAGCTTTTGCAAACAATCAGGACGTATCCTATAATGAACTGGAAGAGTATATGTACAAAAATGGATATTTCCCAATTGAAACGGATAATGACAACACAGATGAAAATATTTTACGTTTCACAAATTATAAACGGGAACTGTGGGTTTATTGCAAGCAGAATGATGAACATAACTTGTGTGTTAGCAAAATTACACCTGTTACAAAGAAAAAAGGTGAAATTACACGCACAGACCCATTTTATTCCTATGAAGACCTTGAGGCAGTCCTGACATGCTTTAAAAATAAGGGACAGTGGCATCATTGGCTTACAGGTTGGCTGTGTGCGTCACTAGGTAGGCGTGTAGGCGATATTGTGTCTTTGAAATGGAGTGATTTGTTCCATCCAAATGGGACGTTCCGAGAAAGAATGACCACTCTAAAGGAAGAAAAAACAGGTAAGGTCGTTGGTGTGCGTATCAATGAATTTGCTCAGAGGGGTATTACGGAATATTGTGAGCATAATCATATTAGAATCGTAGACTGTTATAAAGAAAAAATTTTTTCTACTGGTACAGCAGCCTTTAGAAAGGCGTTGAAGGAAGCAGTCATGGAAACAAAAATTAAGGGCAATATTAGTACACATAGCTTTAGAAAATTTTATGCGAACACTATCTATAAATTGCATGATGGTGATACGGATAATTTGAAAATTGTACAGTCTATTTTAGGACATTCCTCTGAAGAAATTACACGCATGTATATTGGGGAAATTGACCGTAAGATTGATGCTTATAATGTAGACTATGCAAATTATATGTTAGGTATGTATCGTGGCGAAGCTGTAGAGCTGAATGGTAGCCCTGTGGTACGCTTTAAAGCAGAGGATTTTAGAAGCCTGCTGAGTATGGCGTTTGAATATGGAAATAAAAATGCTGATAAGTTCGATACATTTAATAAAATGCTGTTCTTTGCTGAAAGTAAAATGCTATAAGAAGTTAGATTGGAGATGAAAAGTATGTGTTCAACATGCGATTATAAAAAATATGATATGGTAACAATCAATGGAACGTGCGGAAGGAGGTTTGTCTAATGGCTATGATAGATTATGGTGCTATCCTCAGAGTGGATGGGAAAATTGTAAATCTCGACCAGATGTTTATGGATTGTGCTGACACAGGATATATTTGTCAACAGGCGTATGATGAAAAACATAAGCAGACAATAGATATTCAACATAACTATTTTGTGTATGCAGGGGATGAAAACTTCCTTTTAGTGTTTTATAAGGAATGCTTTCATGTTATTCACCAGAATAAAATTATTGGTTCTTATTGGCATAGACAGTTTGTTGCAGAGTCTTTGATGTTTGATGGACTGCCTACGGTATATGTGGAACATATTGACAAAAAATTGCATTTTCCAAAATATTTTTATGAGCCTGCTTATGATAGTGATGATGTTGATAGATGGGAATATTATTATGGTATACGAATGGCAAAACGGATTGTACGAAGATGTAATGAAAAACGTAGACGAAATATGAAAAATAAATCTCTTATGGAATATGGGCGTAAGCTATTGGCTACATGGGAATATAATGGACACAAATATGAATGTATTTTTGGCTATGGCGTTGATAGCAGTCAGGAACTTTGGTTTAAATATGATTTCCAGAAAGATTATGATTACACAGAAGCTGAGTTTAGTTTGATTGATACGTGGTTCAAGGAAGCTAGTTCCGTAGGACAAGGTTAAAGTATAAGAGAGGTGATACGGTGTGGTGAAGAATAATAAAACGAAATACAAATTAGAAATTACACAGGAACAAGCAAAGATTATCTCTGACGCATGTGATTTGTATTGTAGGGTCAGTCTTGGACAGTTTGATAGAATTGTAGAATTTTGTATGGAAAAGGAATTTTTTGATGGTACATGTACTATAGATGAAAAAACATTTCCAGAATGGCTTGAGCGTAAGAAGAAAGCATATGACCTTATGTTACAGGTGCGACAAAATCTCTTTCCAGAATTATATGGGAATGGTCAATCCTATGGTCTTGGTAAAGATACAAACGCAAACACGGCATATAATGTGCATCAGGTGCTGAGATATTACACAGGGAATGATGAAAGAAAACCATATGCTTTGTATGGTGAATTGCCAAAAATAAAAATCATGGAGTAAAAAAAGAGGGCTGATTATTTATCAGTCCTTTTATATTAAATCAATGTTTTTGGTAGAAAAATCGAAACTATATATGTAATAGAAAACTGATTAACCAGTTTTCTCAATGTTTTTATCGTCTTCGGATTCATGTACAATATCAACATGCAACGCATATCCTAATGCATTACAGATATCATTCAGGTTCTCTAAGGTAATATTTTTTTGTTGAAATGTCATGGAAACGGTTGCTTGTGTTTTGTGCAGCCGAGTAGCAAGTTCTTTTAAGGAAATATTGTCTCCCAGCATTTGCTGACGAATAAAAACTAATAAATCTTGTGTGGTGGTGTATTTCATAGCATAACCTCCAAATCTTATCTATTACTACAACTATATCTGAATTATATCAGTTTTAATAGAAATAGGCAAGTTTTACCTTGGAAATTTATGCAAGTTTTAATTGAAAAAATTAGAAAATAACTTGACTATTTAAGGTATATCTGGTAACATATAGACATGGGTAAGTGATGAATACATACCATATAGGAAAGGAAGTGAAAACGGTATGATGATGGACTTACATCGTTACGACATTGTAGAAGTCGAAAAACAAAATACAAAAGGCTCAGTACAAGGAAAGAAACGACCTTATGTTATTGTGAGCAACGAAAAAGGGACAATCAATGCTGATATCGTAACGGTCATGCCGTTAACTAGCCGCGTGAAGAAACGGCACTTACCTGTACATGAGTGCTTGGAAGCACATACAGAAAATGGTCTGGCAGTTTACTCTATGATTTTGGGCGAACAGCCTCAGACAATTTGCAAATCAGAAATTATTAAAAAAATAGGTACAATCACCAATAAGAAGCAAAAGAATATGGTAAACAAGGTATGTTACTATTCCTTCTTCTATGGAGAAAAAATTGATTGGAACGAGGTGCTGGCATGAATAAAAGAGTAAACAAGCAGTCTGTGTTTGTGTCCAAGGATGAAGCAAAAAAAATGATTGATGCTTCACCATCTGAAACAATTTGTGTTACCATCATAAATATGGAAACAAATTCCAGTAGTAATACGGAACGCATGAAAAAATTAGATGGACAAGCCTTAATTGATGAAGCAAAAAAAGTGATGTATGCAAATCATTGTATGTTTGGAAGTATGCAGCTCACAGATGTATTAAAAGAACACCATCTACTACATTGCATCACGTTTGCACAGGGTAGTCCTCCTGTAAATGAGGGCATTTAAAATAAAAACAAATGTTCGTAAAAAAGATATTGACAAACGAACAGATGTTTGATACAATATAGTTGTAAGGAATTGCACAAAAAAAGACCTTACTACTGACTTTGGCGAGCGTAGTAAGGTCAAAAGACAAGGCATACACAAGGCATAAAACCTTGTGATGCAACAGGAATCATCCTATAGAATTAACCTATAGAACATCCCGTACCTACATTATACATATTTTTTTCTTGCATGTCAACGTGGATGTTTCTACAAATTTTTCCTTATTGATGATAACTGAGCAACAAAATTATTTCACAATTTGATATGGGTCTTTAGTTCAGTTGGTTAGAGCCTCTGTCTCATAAACAGAAAGTCCTCGGTTCAAGTCCGAGAAGACCCACTATCACAGAAACAAATTATACACACTTTCAAAATAACAAAATAACAAAATAACACGCAAACAACGTATAATTTTTTCATCTGTAAAAACGAGTTTGTTTCTGTGAATATGTTCTGTAAACATATTACAGAATTTTGGTACATGATGTACCGTTGATACACTCCTTTCTTCTGTGCTTACAGATACTATTGGCAAGATTCTATCAGTAAGCACAATGCGCCGTAATACTCAAGTGGCTGACGAGGGTGAGCTTGAACCTCACTAATGAGAAATCATTCGCAGGTTCGAATCCTGCTTACGGCGTTAATTGCACTATTAGTCTAATGGTTATGACAACAGACTTCCAATCTGTAGATACGAGTTCGATTCTCGTATAGTGCTTAGTGTCGATTCCCGTCTAGGGAAGGCACGACCCTATCCTTTCTATTCTTAATAGTGCAAGCGTCAGGCAAATGATGGTCTTATTCATATTATATATGAACCCCTTTCATGATTCCTGCCATCCTGTTATCAGACGCTTGCATACTCTTGGGCTATCGCCAAGCGGTAAGGCACAGGACTTTGACTCCTGCATTCGCTGGTTCGAATCCAGCTAGCCCAGTAACAAACAAAATACTTTGAGAGAGGTATATTGCTGAATGGTTCTCTGGAACAACCAGTGATAAGTTGTAGGTCATCTTTGTACCACCAAATAAGAGTACATAAAACCTATCTGATGAACCATCATGGCGAAACTGGCAGACGCACAGGACTTAAAATCCTGCATCCTTTTGGATATACGGGTTCGACTCCCGTTGATGGTATTAGCCAGATTTTCTGGTGAGATTGTTATATAGCAATAACAAATAAAACTCAGTTTCATTGTGACAGAAATGAAACGAAAATCGAATTTTGTAGTGCAAAGGTATCTGTCAATGCCAATACATATGAAGTTCCCGTTTCTGATTTTTAGGTGGGTAGCTGCTTATTACATGATTATAAGTAATCGGCAGTTTGCGTGGAACATAATCACGACTCAATATGAGACACCTGTTTGCAGAAACACTTCTTTCTACGCATGTGCTAACGTGGTACATAAAATTATATTATAGTGACTTAAAGGATTTGCTGTTCGTCTAATGGGTAAGACATCACTATAGTGAGTGAAAATATAGGTTCAAATCCTATACAGCAATTTAGTAAATATTAAATATTAAAAAGTAAAGATGACAAAGAAAGGAAGATGCAACATGGCAACAACGGAACGTATGACTGCTCATAAGATTCTTACAGAAATGAAGCTGGTAGAGAAACGTATTACCAAAACTGTGTCAGATGGTGTATATTGCATTGCTAACAAGCACTCAAATACGAAAATTGACGGAATGTCTATTGAGGAATATAAATCTAAAATGCAGGGTGATTTTGATAAGGCTACGGCAGAAATTGCAAGATATTTTGCAATGAAAAAAGCACTGTCCTTGTCCAATGCAGTAACAAAGGTTACAATTTCTGGTCAGGAATATACGATTGCTGAAGCTATTGCAATGAAAAATCATGGCGTGTACCATAAACAGTATTTGCTTGATACACTGCGTACTCAGTATAGTGCAGTCCAGCGCACACTGGTTACAAAAAATGGTGATGAACTGGATAGACGCGCAGAGAAATATGTCATTGAGCTGTACGGAAATAATGAAGATGTGAAGAAGGGCGAAGCTGCTACGCAGGCTAAAAAGCAATATATTGAGCAGCATTCTTATGACCTGATTGATAAAATTTGTATTGTTGACCGTATTGCAGAATTGGAAAAGGAAATTGATGAATTTATATCCGAAGTCGATGCTGCACTTTCCGTAAGCAATGCGCTGACAGAAATCGAATTTACTTATTAAGACAGTTATCTCATCATTGGTGATTTAATTGAAAAAATAATTCATCGTTTACTGAAAACTTCAAACTATCACTCATTTGTCTTTTTGCATCGGGCAGACCAATGTAAAACGTAAAAGAACCTGATGCATTATCTTATCAAGCGTTCTGATAAAACGATTTTGATGATATTTTTAGCGTATAATAGAGGATTGTAAGTGCTATATTCTTCAAGCATAAGAAGAAATTTACAAATTGGTTTATAACGCTTAAAGATAAAAAGTTTACACAATAAAGTTCAAAGTGGAAAGTTTATTTTTCTGTAAAAAGATTAACGAATAAAGAAGGGCATAATTGACAATTATAGTGTGAGGATACATTGTAAATTATATTGAAGGTCAATGTAGTGATGCCCGATAAATCATAAAGTTTTGCGAAATCCATGAGACACAGTTTGGGTTAGTGGTAAATGCCCGTAAGCATCTGCATGGCTGGTAAACGGTGAATTATTATATAAAATATTGCATGGTTGCGCATCTTAGATGTTGGAGTTCGATTCTCCAAATATTTTTTAGAGACAATTATTTTTTTGTTTCTATTCTTTTTTCCTCTGTTTTATATAAGCTGACGGTTATACTGTCAGCACTATGGATACGCAAAGTTGCTAAACCACTGGGCAGTACAGTGGGTATCCAAATAATTACATATCGCTTAGACGGTACATGAAATACAACACTATCAACTCCCGTCAAGATACATAGTGTTGTATTGGGGAAGGTTGCAATGTATAGTAGGCAGCTCTGCTTATATCTGTGAGGAAGGTTGGTATAAGCAGCAATAACGCACATGCTTATGTGAAAAAACCAGAGTGTAACTATCAAATATTTGTAAAAAAATGAAAGGAGGAACACCTTTTGTTCCTGCTGAATTTGTGACAAATCAATGCGTTACGGCACTAGCTCTGGTTTTGGAAAATCACTTGAGTTTTTATCTTATTTCTCGTTCTCTATATAAAAACTCAGGTGATTTCGTTATTTGTTATGTGGAGAAATAGTTCAATGGCAGAACAAGGATTATAACACCCTAGATGAGCGTTCAAATCGTTCTTTCTTCATTCTTGTAATTGTTGTTATGCGTCTAAATGAGGAGGGATTTTTATTGCACAGTTAAAAAATTACATTCTCACTGATGGGCAGAGATTTATTTACCAAAATTTTCAAGGCAAATATGTTCCTTCCTCTGGTGAAAGTATGGCAGAACATTTTACAAAAGCACAGGCAGAATGGATTCTACAGCATAGTTTGCCAAAACAATTGCGTAAAACATTCAGGATACAAAAAGTAATCAAGGTTGACCCACATGAAATTAAGGCTCTCACTAATGAAGAATTAAGCAATAATAGCGAAAAGGTGATGGACGCAAGTTATGTAGATAAGTGGCTAGAGAAGCTGGATACTCTGAATGGGTTAATTGCGGAAATGACAGCACGAAAAGAAGAATTGGTAAAGCAATTAAGTATAATTGACCAGAAGAAAACTGATGAAGAACACTACATAGAGATGGTGAATTGTAATGCTTATCAAGGCTATCTTGCGTTTTCCATACTACAAAATATTCTGAAAGAAAGACGTTCAATTAAGAATGAACTTACGGTTTTGCAGACTATTTTAAAGCAGGAAAAATCATTGACTTGTGACGTAAAGGAAACAGTAACACAAAAAATTGCTAAGATGGATAATAGAAAATATAGTCCAAGACAAACAGTAGAATTGTTTGATATCTAAATTAGGAGGTTGCAATGGAAAGCACGTTAGGCGTAGAAGCTAACATGGAAATACAACAGTGTTTAAGCACATTGTATCAACAGGACGCACTCAAGCTACATAGAATGGTTGATAAAATGCTCGTAAAATATGGAGGCATTTCCCAGAAGGACAAAGATGATTTTTATTCTATTGCAAATCAGACTATCACAGAAATTATCACAGCGATAGAAAATCCCGATGTGGAGCGAAAATATGATTCTACCAAGGGAAACTTTCTTGGCTATATTTACAAAGCAATTCACCTTGCAATTATTGATAATATTAAATATCGTAATGCGAGTAAAAGAAGTGTGCGTGTTACAGATGAAGATGGCGAAATACAATATCTTCAACCAGTATCCCTAGAAGCTCCGATTGATGAAGGTGAATCTTTAACAGTCGGAGATTTTTTATGCGCTCAAGAAGATGGATTTGAAATCTTGCAAGCAATCGGTGAAGATAGTTGTTTGTTGGATGAGCATATTTCAAGATTTCTGGATAGTCTAACTATCGTGCAAAAACAAATTGTAAGGCAGATTATGTCTGGTGATACTGCAAGTGAAATTCAAGAACAATTATCGCTCACTAAGGCACAATATGATGCACAAATGAGGAAAATCAAATCTTATGAGCATACTAAATTTTTACATAGACGAGTTGCAAATAAAACAGTTGCAACGGCAGAAGATATAAGTAGAAAGGATGATAGATATATGAGTATTTCGACTACAGCAGAAAAAACAAAGGACACACACTTTTCCGTAGCTTCTATGCGGAAGAAATTACATACAAGAGAATGGCGTGAAGACCATGTTCTACAGAGACATGCGGATTTGTGGAATCAGGTTGCAAAAAGTGAGCTGATTGTAGATATTATTTCTGGTAAATCATTAACGCAGATTATCGTATCTGAAGAAATCAGAGATGGTATTTATTATCGTTGGCTTATTGATGGCAAACAGAGATGTACGAACATTGATGATTATTGCAATGGCGGTTTTGCTATCAGCAAAAAAGTACAAAGACCAATTCTGGAATATCAGGTAACATGCACTACAGAAGATGGGGAAATTAAATATGATAAAAACGGATGCCCGATTTATGAAACAAGAACGTTTGATATTCGTGGGAAGCGTTTTAACCAACTTCCTGATGAATTAAAGGATAAAATTATGGACTATCAAATTCCTGTTATGCTTAATCTGAATTGTGACAAAAAGGAAATTGCATACGATATTGCCAGATTTAACCGTTGCAAACCAATGAACAAATCCCAGAATGGTTGGACGGGCATGGACGAAGATGACGCTATGTTGATTGATAGCATTATCCGCAATACACAGTTCTTTAAATCTGATTTTGCAGGTTCTAATTTCCCTACAACACAGGAAAAAAGCGGTGCAATTCGTAAAATTGTCACAGAAAGCATTATGATTATCAATTTTATTGAGAATTATAAAAAGGATTTTTCTGAAACCTGTAAATTCTTATCTGACGAAAGCACAGCAGATGTTTATAACGATTTTGGCTATTTGGTAGAACGCATTGAAAAAGTTGCAAACGAAGATACCGCACAGGTATTTAACGCAAAGGATGCAAAGTTGTGGTTTGCCGTCTTTGCCAAGTGCGATACATATAATATTAGTGATGAGCAGTTTGTAGAATTTGTACAGGCGTTTAATAATGAATTACATACAGTGCCTGTGGATGATAAGAATTGGGAATCTTTGAACCAATCCAGAGATACACAGTCCAAAAATATGATTGAAGCAAAGATTACATACTTGGAAACATTGATGCTTCAGTATTTTGGTATGGTAATTGACAAAACAGTTACAGAATTTGCATTGAGTGGCACTTGGGCTGATTATGTTCAGCAGTTCGGTGATACAAGACTGGTACAGGATAAAAACATGAGTAAAACAGAATTGACAAGAATGGCACTTCAAACTGAAATGTTGGTACAAGGTAAGACAAATATATGTGATGCTGCGTTACAAGAATATGTAAATAATTATTGTATTGCAGCTGAGGACGCAGATGACATTACATGCTTTGCAGATATGCTTGATGACTTTGCAGATAGGGAATTGCCAGATATTACAAAACTAAACAATAAAAATATCCCCGTGTTAATTAGTGGTGTTGCGTACATGATGAATAACAATGTGGACGAGGATATTTTTGCAAAACAGCTTCCTGTGTGGGTAATGCACTGGAATAATGGTGTGAGTCATACTGATAGTGTAGAAAATTATAATTGCATGATGGCTGATTTGCATAGCTTGCAGGAAGTGTAATAAGGAAGGGGTGTCAATATGATTGCAAATGTTTTAAAAAAGAAGGAATATGATTTCTTACGCACAAATGAACATCTTGGTTCAAATATTATTTTACTTGGATTGGGTGGCAGCTATGCTTATGGTACAAATGTTGCTGGTAGTGACTTAGATATTCGTGGTGTAGCACTCAATACAAAATATGAAATTCTTACTGGTCATAAATTTGAACAAGTAGAGGATAGGGAAACGGATACCGTTGTGTATTCTATCCAGAAAATCATTCAGTTGTTAACGAATTGCAATCCAAACGTTATTGAGCTATTGGGGCTTCGGCAAGAACATTATTTATATATCAATAAAATCGGACAAGCACTTTTAGATAATAAAAGGTTGTTTTTGTCGAAAAAAGCAATCCATTCATTTGGTGGATATGCTAATAGTCAGTTACGCAGATTAAATAATAAGGCGGTACGCACAGTAACACAAGCAGAACAGGAGCAACATATTCTTAATTCTATCAAGAACGCAGCCTATATGTTTAATGAAAAATTTTTCTCGTATAACACAGATATGATTCGGCTGTATTTAGATAATGCGGTCAATACAGATTTAGAGAAAGAAATTTTCATGGATATTTCATTAAAACATTATCCATTAAGAGACTATAAAGCTATGTGGTCTGAAATGAATAATATTGTTAAAGAATATGCCAAGATTGGGCGCAGGAATAAAAATGCAATCGAGCATAGTAAATTGAGTAAGCATATGATGCATTTAGTGCGGTTATATTATATGTGTTTCGATATTCTGGAGAAAGAAGAAATTGTAACATATAGAGAAATAGAACATGATTTACTGATGGATATTCGCAACGGGAAATATCTTGATAGTGACAAGCAACCCACTTCTGAATTTTTTGAGCTGGTGGATGAATTAGAAAAACGTTTTACTTATGCCAAAAATAATACATCCCTTCCAGAACAACCAGATTATCAGGCAATTAACCATCTGATTATAGACATCAATGAGTATGTTGTCTGTGGTATGTGTTAAATCGCATATGGGTAAAATAGGTGGCTTGATTTTAGTTATTGGGTTATTGCCAAGTGTGTTTTTTATCTTTCTATGCACAATCATGTACTTGGCAAGCCTAATATTTTTAGTAATCGAAGTAATGAATAGAAAGTGAGGTGTTTTAAAATGCAGTTTGTTAGACCAAATTGTGAGAATTGCGTTTGTAAGGACGTATGCTCTATTAAAGCAGATGTTGACCTGTTCAAGAATGATTTACAGAATATGGAGTTTTATAATGGCAAAAGATATGCTGATATCCTGTCTCCATTATCTATCCAGATTGAGTGCAAGCATTATATAGACGCAGAGATTCGCAAAACGATTAAGTTAAATAGAAACTAAGAGAAAATGAAAGGAAAATACATATTATGAAAAATTTAAAAGTAACATGGAAAGGTACAACACCGTTGATTATGCATTCTTGTCAGTGTGTAAACCCGTTGCACCCTATCGCTAGAGAATTGAAGAAATATACAAGCAAAAAGAACAAAACGGAAGAAGATTTGATTAAAATTTCTGACCTAGAATGGGAGTCTGGTGCTTACTGGAAAGATGGTCTTGGGTTATATATGCCTGCTGAGAACGTAGAAGCTACTATTAAAAATGGCGCAAAGGCAAATAAAAAGGGTAAGGATATTGAAAAATATGTTAGCGTAACTGATTTGTATATTCCATTTTTCTATGGTGAGAATCTGACCAAGGAAGAATTGATTGCAAACTATGATTATCGTGATACCAGAATTATGACGGTACAACGTGCAAAGGTATTGCGTACAAGACCGAGATTTGACCAGTGGAGCATTATTTTCAACCTGATGTACGATGATACCAAAATTGATATTGATACGATTGTGAACGCTATGGAGTATGCAGGTTCTTATGTAGGATTGTGTGATTCAAGACCTAAGTACGGTAAATTTACAACGGTTATTGAAGAAGTGGAATAAGTTGAGTGTTCTAAGTCATGTCTAATTAGGTTTGGTAAAGCTAAGGTAGGTTGATTTATGATGGGCTGAGTTTTATTAGGTTAAGCATTATAAGATACGTTTAGTCCAGTTAAGGTTGGCTGAGGTGCGTTTAGTTCTGTTAGGCATTATAGGTTTTGTTATGTTATGTTAAGTTAAGTTGAGTTACGCTGGGTTAAGCTGGGCTTAGTATTTTAGGCTAATCAAATAAAAAAAATGAAAAAAATAGGAGGATTTGAATATGGTAGGAATTATGAAAAACAAAAAGAAAGCTGAATTGCTTGCGGAGTATATTCAGACATTACATTATGGTGACATTATTACACATGAACAAATTGCAGGTAGTATTGATGTTGAGTATAAATCCAATCAATATGCAACGATTATTTCACAGACAAGAAAAATTTTGCAGCAACATGGTATTTTTCTTGAAGTTATCAAAGGCAATGGGTACAGGGTTGTAGAACCTGATAATGTTGTAAATGAATCATTAAAGCATTATAAGAGAGGTTTTACTGCAATGCAGAAAGGGTATGACACATTGAATTACGCGCCTACAAAGGATATGACACCAGAGGGCAGAGAAATCTATAGGCGAGTGCATGACAGAGCAATTACGCTTACTGCATCCATGAAGGGTGCTACGGTTGAATTAAAAATGCTTGGCAATAAAAAACATCCAATGTGCGTTGAAAATATACATATGAATTGAGCAAATTTTTTCTTAGCACAGAGATTAAAAAGTTATAAGGAGGAGTAATAAAAATGCAGTTATACATGACAACACATAAAAAGCAGCAATTAGTAAATGATGAATGGGTAGATGTCATGGACTATTCAAATTATACACTATTTGTTGTTGCTAACAATGACGATGAAGCTCTGGCTTACGCCAAGGCTGCTCTCATGAAAATCAATTCTAAAACAAAAGACAATGTGCGATATATCCTTGATATGCTTCCAAAGCACCTTATGGCAATCTCTGTGGAGCATAATCTAAATAATACAAATGTAACTGGGATTTGGGAATAATTAAGATAGCACCTGTGTATATCACGGGTGCTATTATTTTTTTTGTCGAAATATTCTATATAAGGAGGCAATGAAAATGGAATTTCATAAGAAGATTGAATCATGGCGTAGGCATCCAAGTGTGATGTTAAAAGAAGTATATGGGATAAAACTATATCCTTGGCAAAAGTGCTATATCAATATGCTCTGTGGTATAGAGAAATGGAAAAATCGTTTCCCATGGAACAGATTCTAGGTATGTTGTATGAAGGGTATGAAGGAGAGAATTTATTTATGGTTAACGTTGTGTGGTGCAATCAACACTATAAATAAAAACAGTAATCAACACAGGAGCAGGCTGTTTGTGTTAAAAAATCGAATAATCTATTGGCAATTATATTTTCAATACAAAAAAAAAGAAACGTATTGTAACAATAATAACAGGAAGGTGAAAAATGAAAATGCATAAGTCAAAAATGAAATTGGTAGGTATTATTATTTGTATTGTCATTGCAGTGCTTTTACTATTGATATTTGGTACACAGGGTTATCAAAATAAAGCATTTGCCATTGAAGAACAGGTTAATTCTGCTCAATCTGCAATCAATATTCAAGAAAAAAGAAGAAGTGACCTGATTGGTAACTTGGTTGAGTGTGTTAAAGAATATGATAAATACGAAGCGTCAACACTAGAGAAAATTGTATCTGAACGTGGACAGACAGGTGACGTTAACGGTGCTATGACAGCCATTGCAGCAGTTGCAGAAGCCTATCCAGAATTAAAAAGTAATGAAAATTACAAACAGCTTATGAATGAATTATCTATGACAGAAAACATGATTGCCGAGCATAGAGAATACTTTAACAGCCAAGTCAAGGAATATAACAGATATGTGAGAAAATTTCCTACAAGAGTGTTTTTGAATTTGTTTGGTTACGATATTGTCCAATATAAATATTTAGAATATGATACCAGCGCAGATGCACCTACGGAGTTGTTTCAAAAATGAAAAAAATAACTAATATTGAAATCACAAAAAGAGAAGTATTGTTTAGTGTCTGTATTATTGCAGTTTTACTTATTATTGGCTTTTCTATTTCAAGCGCAATATCGAGTAGGATAGCAGATAGCAATGAGCAATATTACAAGGCAGTGAAGATTACAGATACAGATTTATTCCAATATGGTATGGATACTAATGTTGGCAATGCTTTTGTTTATGGTGAATTAAAAGCTGTAGACCCAGTAACATATGATGAAATTGGTGGTAAGTATATGTATGTCAAAAAGGTTAAAGAACGATATACTATGCACACACGAACAGTTACATATAAGGTTGGAAACCATACGCAGACAAGGACAGAACATTATTGGACTTGGGATTGTATTGGCGTAGATGATAAAAAATGTAAGAACATTAAGTTTGTTGATATTCAATTTCCAGTTGGAAAAATTGAGATATCATCATCAGATTATATTACAACCATTAAAGAATCGTCTCATATTAGACACAAATATTATGGAACACCAGAAGTATTGGAAGGGACAATTTTTACAAGTCTGAAAGATGGCACTATTACAGACAATTCTCAATTTTCTACAAATAAAAAAATACAGGAAACAATGGAATCTTATGTGCAGACTAACCATATTTTCTTGTACCTATTTTGGCTAGTATGGATTGGACTGATTGTTTTTGTAGTGTACTTATTTTACGCGCTAGAGAATAAATGGTTAGAGTAAAAAGAGAGATGGTATAAATGTCACTAGATAAAGCGATTGCACATAAGAAAGAGAAGCGTAAACCATATGCAGGTGACAAGGCGGCAGATACGAGCTGTAGAAATCATGGGAGTTGTGTTTGGTGTCAGAAAAATAGACAATATCATAATATAAAAGAACAAGAATCTGTGGAACAGCAATGGCAAGAATATCTTTATGAGAATGAAGACGAAGATGAGAGTTGATAAAATGAATACGGATAACTCTAAGAGGTGAAAGAAAATGGATTATCGTAAGGCAATAGATGAAGCAATGTTATACTGCGCAACACTACCGAATTTGAGATGTGGTTTGTTTATTCGGACTAAAGTTGAATATGATATTGTGCGTAAACTGATTAATGATAGCTATAAAAACAATTTTGAGATGCAACCATCACATAAGGGCGCAGGATGGACACTTACTTTTACTAATGGTAGCGTGATTTATTTTATGCGCTTTACAAATGACGCTAATGATGGGGTATGCGCTCCAAGATTGCACATGGCATATATTTCGGAGCATATAGAGCAAGAAGTATTTAATGTCATTATTTGTCCTATGATGATACCTTATCAATTTAGGGATATTATTAAGTTTATTAGTACAGGTGAATGTGGTAATCTGAAACAGACAAAATGAATATGTACTGTATACATATTTGATTTATCGAAAAAGATAATAGTAACAAGACTATGACATAGATAGGACGGTAAGCATGAAAAACTCAGTAATTAGATACAGTAGGGACAAGCCAATAGAAGGACACTTTGTATCCGTAGTAAATATTAAGCAGCCAATAACAAAAAAGGAAAGTGATTAACATGAATGTCAAATATGGTGATAAAATCGCATTGTATTTTAGCCCTGATAATAATCGACTAGGTGTTAGAGTGTACGTTAAACAAGAACAACCATTCAAAGATTATCAGCTAGACTCTTTTGCACAACAACTAGAACAACTTAAAACGTCTTTGATAGGTCGTACCATACAAGATATATCTTATGAGGCAATGAGAATAACAAGAGAAGGAGAGAAAAAGGATATGCTATCATTTAATGAAAATACAAAGAAACTGGTTTATAGAAGTGATGAAATTCTTGATTTTGATATTGTGAAAGAAAATAAGGTTGTAAGAGTGCTATTCAAAGATAGTCTTTATGAAACAATGGTATGTCATGAGAAAGACACATTTGACCTGAGACAGTGCCTGTATATTGCGATTGCAAAACATTTGTATAAAAGTACATATACATTTGAAGGCATTGAGTGGAAAGCAAAAGAAATTTCTTATCAGAAACGATATGTCAAAATGGTTGATAAAGCTATGACACATTACAAAACGGATATGGCAAATGTAGAAAAAATGCGTAAGGCTGAAGAAGATAAAAAACGCGCTATTGCAAATAAGAAACGCAAACATGCTGAATATCTGAAACGTAGAGAGCAGAAGCGTTTGGACGCACAGGCGAAAATAATTTGTGAAGGTCTGAAACTCTATAACAACTTTGATAAAAACCAGTAAAACAATCGAATCTAATTCGCTAACGAAATCGAAATATATTGTATAAGTTTTTGATGATTAGCCACCGCGCACTCGTGACTTTAGGCGTATGAGGCATTACATATATTCACATATTAGCAACTCAAATTAGCAGCCAATAAAAATAATGGCTGATAAATATAAAAGAACAATTTTATTTACATAGGAGGAATGTCATATATGGCAAAAGACAGAATTTTTAATCTACAGGAAACAAAAGGTAACTTCCAGCTAAAGGGTATTGTTACTGGGACAAAAAAGGATGACTTTTACAAGGAGAAAAAAACAAAAACGCAGCGTGATATGCGCATGGTCAAATTTGGTGCTGAATATACAGGTGGTCAATCCATGTATGTAAATTTACAGGGTGTTGCGAATGATTTTGTATACTTCTCCAAAAGAGCTGAAGAAAAAGGTCAGCCATCCACAACAGAAAAAGTGCAGTGGGGTGACAGATTTTCTTATCACCGTGAAGGATTTAAACTAATTGGTAAAAATATTGGTGTCAAAAAAATCGTTGATGAAAAGGGTAATACAGTCAATGATAAAAAAACACTGACAGATTACGATGCTTGCAAGGAGATTGCGGATAATCTAAAAGATGGTCAGTCTGTATTTATGCGTGGTTCTATTGATTATAGCAGCTTTACGGATGATAAGGGCAACAAAATCACGTCTACAAAACTTGTGCCTAATCAGGTGTCTCTGTGCGCCGATGTTGATTTTAAGGATGAAACATTCACTCAGCAGAACGACTTCAATCAGGTAATTATTTTCATGGGCATTGAAAAAGAAGTAGATGATAAAAACGTTGCAACAGGTCGTTTTATTGTGACCGCTAAAATCGTTACATACTCCACAATTGAAGATGTTGCATTCATTATTGAAAATGCTTCGCTGGCAAATAAATTTAAAAAGACACTAAAACCGTATAACGCTATCAGAGTCAATGGTCACATGGTTATGACAATGCAGACTGAAACAGTACAGGATGATGATGAATGGGGCGAAGCTGACGCTATGGAACGTCCTAAGAACCCTGTAAAAAGGGAATTTATTATCACTGGTGCAAAGGGCAATACACTTGATAAAGAAACCTATACACAGGCACTGGTTGAAGAAGCAATGGCTAAAATTGCAAAGGCGAATAAAGCCAAAGAAGATTTTGGTTCTGACTTTGGTTCTGCTGACGGTTGGGGAGAAGTTATCGAAGATGAAGATGATGACGATAGCGCATGGGCTTGAGTTACAGTAATATAACGCAAAAGATAAATTAAAAAGCTGTGAGATAGAAATGAAACCCTCTATCTCACAGATATTGACAAAAATTACATAGGAGGAATGTCATATATGGCAAAAGCAAGAAAAGCATCAGTAACACAGAGTAAACTAGGGATGATTTTGTATGGTGAACAGTTTACAGGTAAGTCCACTATGGCAATGCAGTTGGCTTATTTTAAACGTCCAGATGGCAAACCGTTCAGAGTATTGTACCTTGACCCAGAAACAGGTTCGATTGATGATTACCTTGGTGAACTGGAAAGTAATGGAGTAAACCTTGAGAATATTTATATTGTTTATACACAATCCCTTGCAGAAGTCAGAGCATATATTGCTAAGGTCAAAAATAATGAAGATATGTATGTGCTTGACGATGATGGGGAGGAAACAGAAGAAACCGTACTTGATGCAGACGGCAAACCATTTAGAGCAGACGCAATTGTTGTTGATGGTACAACTATATTGAATCTAACAACAAAACAGGGTTTGATTGAATTTTCTAAAAAAAGAAACAAGGTCAAAGCAGAAAAGGATGGACTGATTGGTGACGCAAAACTTGTAAAAATTGAAGGTTCTGGCATGGAACTGAAAGACTATCAGACAGTCAACTTTAAAGGTCAGGATTTAATTCTTGATTTGGCAGCATCTGGTGTTCACTATATTGCAACAGCACGAGAAACTGATGAAAAACAGAGTGTCAAGGATGCAGATGGAAAAACTACAAGTGTTGCAACAGGTAGAAAAATTCCAGATGGATTTAAGGGTATGACATATAACGCAAAAACAGTTATTAGAATGTTCCGCAATGATGAAGATGGACAGGTGTGCGCTCATGTTGAAAAAGACAGAACACATGTACATGCAGATAATTCTATTGTAGAAGACCCGACACTTCTGGATTGGCAGTCCATTATTGATAAAACAGCAGATAAGAAAGCATTTGTTGTGAAGAATGACCTAACAAAATCTGTTGAAGTAGAACAAGACTTGTATGAAAAAGAGGTTTTAAATAAGGTTGGTGTGCCTGCAAGCGAAGTTGAACAGCCTGTGGCTGCTACCCCTTCTGATACACCTACAACAAATATCGCATTGCTCAAAAAAGAGATTGTGGCAAAAAGAAATGCCTTAACACCACCTGAGAAAAAAGCAATGAAAGAAAAACTTGAAAAAGCAGGACTGCCTATTACATATACCAATGTAACTGACGCAGATGTACTACATCAGGTTCTATCAATGTTCAACTAACTGAATAAAATACACGGTGCTATTACTACAATAGCACCGTCCCTATATATAGGAGAATTTATATGAAAAAAATGATAATGACTCCAAAGAGAAGATGTTTTGGTTGCAAGATTCCGTTAGAAATTAGGCGTGACGATGATAATTCGGATGTAATTTACTTTGATGGACAGTATTATCACAAGGAGTGTTTTATAAAAGCCAAATCTGTTAAGCGAAAATGCATTGTGTGTAAAGAAGATATTGTTATCACATCACCAGATGATGAGTTTATTTACTATGATAGACATTGCTACCATTCAGAATGCTTCAAAAAATTTTGTATCGAAAAAAATACAAAAAAATGGAAATTTGCGCTTGAAAACTACGAAAAATACACTCAAGAAGCAAAAAAGTTAGCATACGAACTATTTGCTAAAAAGCAAGGCTCTACCTTGCATATTGGGCAGTTTGAGGAAGACGCTAAAAACCAAATAAAATCATGGTTTTATGGGTCAGATTTATGTGCTTTTGTCAGAGAGAAGTATAATGTAACTAATCCACAGTGGGATTTGCTAAAAAGTGTTATAGAAGGAACATATAAGAACATTGGTGTCGGTATTCCTGCTGAAGATTTGCTGGATATGTGGGAGCGTAAATGGAACTACCTGCAAAAGCAGCACAATAAGCTCATTCAAAAGAACAGTGATGTAAATGCCACAGCGTTAGTGAGGTACGATGTGGCTATATTGGTAAATAAGTATGATAGTTACCTGCAATGGAAGCGTGAACAACGTTTGCTTGCTGTAGAGCTGAAAACAGAGCAAGAAAAAAGAACCAATGAACATGCTGTATTACAAAGTATTACGCAGGGCATTGCCAATAAACATGTATCATCCAGTAACGATGATGATTTAACAGATTTAGTTGATGATATTTTTAATTAAAAGGTGGTATCGCGATTGACAGAGGTACAAGAGATAAAAACAACGAATGTTGCCAGTGAAATATGCTTTGTTGGTGCTTTATATAGTAATCCAGATTTGTATGTAAGCTATGGCAATTTTATGAGAAGCAAATATGACTTTTCAGACCCAGTTACTAGATTTTTTTACGACAATTTAGAGACATATTATCTAACATTTTCCCAATCTGTTGACGAAACAAAATTAAATGTTTTTATGAGCCAAAACCCTGAACGTCTGCAAGAGTACAAAAAGTACAAGGGTTGGAAAACTATTGAACGATTTATACAAACAAGTGATACAAGTGATGTTGGCAATTATTTTCAGCTTGTAAAAAAATATTCTTTGCTCAGAGAATATGAGCGAAATGGATTTCCAGTTGAAAAAATTTTAAATCATAAAAGATTTGACTCATTAACAGCAAATGATATTTATAGAATTATTCGTGTAAAGACGGATAAAATCAATACTGTGATTAACGCAGGTGATGAAGCCGTTGAATTAACAAATGGAAACACAGACCTGATTGATTCGTATATTGATGTGCCAATGATGGGGTTAGCGACACCATGGTATTTATATAATGAATTGTTCTTAGGGCTTACAGAAGAAGATGTTATTTTAGAAGGGTTTCTTTCTAATGAGGGTAAAACAAGAAAAATGATGCTATTAGCTGCATATGTCACCTTAGTACAAAACCAAAGTTTTCTACTCATGAGTAATGAAATGAGTGAAAAGAAGCTACGTAGTTGTCTGATTACAACTGTGTTAAACAATAAAGAATTTAAAGAATTGCATGGTGTCCAGTTGATGAAACCAGAGAGAGAAATTGTTCTGGGCGTTTATCGAGACACACAGAATGAAATTATACGCAGAAAAATTGACGAAGATGGTAACTACACAGAGTCAAAAGATGACTTTTTACACCGCATTCAAGAAACTTCTCAGGAGTATTGGGATATAAAAAAGGTCGCACAGTGGATTGACGAGCATGACAATGGAAAGTTGCTATTTAAGGATGTCGGTGATGATTATAGTGATAATAGACTTGAATTTGAATTAAGAAAATATCGCGCCACATCCAATATTATCTATTATGGTTATGATACCTTAAAGGGTTATCGTTCTGAGGATTGGAGTGTTCTAAAACAAACAGCAACTAAATTAAAAGAATTGACCAAAGAGTTAAAAATGTCTGGATTCCTTGTATTCCAGCTAACGGATGATACGGTTTTTACTGATATTTTTAGTTTAAGCAGTAATAATATTGGTGGTTCTAAAGGAATAAAGCATGTGACAGACCAGCTTACATTGGGTAAAAAGATTAGTAAAGACGAATACTATAAATATCAGATTGTTGTCGAAAAAGATAATTGGGGAGAACCAAGCACAGAAAACTTGGATGAACACAAACAGTATTTTGCCATTAGAGCAGATAAAAACAGAGCAGGGGATAAAAATAAAATTATGGCTTTTGAAATTGATTTAAACTATAACATTTGGGATAATATCGGGTATTTTATTAAAAGACCAAAAACAAAAGTGTAAGGAAAGGTGGCAACAGATGGATGTCAAAGAACTAAAAAACTATATTTACGAAAATCAATTCGTAGAGCAAATACTTGATTCTATTGGTTGTCACCATATTCGTTACCATAGTACATATTGGACATGCGCCAATGCTGACGGTGACAACAATAATGCAATTACTGTATATAACAATGAGTTCCTATCCTGTGTCAATTATACAAGACAAATGATAAAGGTGAATCGGCAAACGGATATTGTTGACCTTGTTTGTTATACAAAAAATCTGGCATTTCCGAATGGTTTGAAATTTATTTGTGATGAAATCGGCATGTCTTACTATCACGATTTTGAAGAGGACATCCCAGAAAGTTTTAAGCTACTTAATATGTTAGAAGATATGAACTCAAACCATATTCAGGAGAAAGAGCAACCGTTAAAACCTATTCCTGAGTGTATCTTATCTTACTATCAGCCGTTTGTAAATAAGTTATTTTTTGATGACCACATTACATATGCAACGCAGCGTGAATTTGAAATTGGATTTGATACTGAAACAAATAGGTACACCATACCTATTCGTTCTGAATTGGGGGATTTGGTTGGTGTAAAGAGTAGATATTTTTATCAAGTAGTCCCAGAGAATGAGATGAAATATTTATATTTAGAGCCATGCGCTAGGTCAAAAGTGATTTATGGTTTACATAAAACAATCGGGTATGTTAAGCAGACAGGACACATTTTTGTCGTTGAAGCTGAAAAGGCAGTATTGCAGTTATGGTCTTATGGTTATCAAAATGCTGGTGCTACTGGTGGGAAAAAGATGTCACAGTATCAAATTGATTTATTGGTTCGTCTTGGCGCAACTATTATTTTTGCGTTTGATAAGGATGTACAAAAAGACGAGTTGGAAGAATTAGCAGAGAGGTTTCCAGAAGGTATTCCTCTTTATTATTTATATGATGAGGATAATATTCTTGCAGAAAAGGAATCTCCTTCTGATAACCCAGAACATTGGGAGTATATGGTAAAGAACAATATGTATCGCTTGAGATAAGGGAGTGAGTATTTGCAATACAAACTATATGACACAAAACAACAAAGTGACAATGTTGTTGTACAAGTATTGTACAATCGGGGAGTTTCTGACCCATTGACATATTTACATTTAAAGGATAATACTGTTATTCCATTTGGTAATTTAGATAATATTCATTATGCTGTTAGATTGTTTTTGAAACATTTTGAAAAGAATCATAAAATTGAAATTTTGGTCGATTCTGACCCAGACGGGTTTTGTTCAGCAGCAATGATGTTTTCATATATTAAGCGTGTAAACGCAGAGTATCCAGTACAATATATTTTACATACAAGACCTAAAGCACATGGACTTACCGATGATATTACGATTGCAGAAGATACTAGATTATTGATTATTCCAGATGCAAGCACAAATGATACAAAACAGTGTAAAAGCCTTACTGAAAAAGGCATTGATGTTTTGATTCTTGACCACCACGAAAAAGAAACAGAAAATCCCTATGCTATTATTGTAAACAATCAGACAAGTGATGGCTACGCAAATAAGGATTTTTGTGGTGCAGGGATTGTATATAAATTTTTGCAAGCACTAGATGAAGAAATGTGGAACGATTTTGCGAATGATTATTTAGATTTGTGTGCGTTAGCCAATATTGCTGACGTAATGGACATACGCTCGTTTGAAACACGCTATTTGATTGATTGTGGCTTGAAAAATATTAGAAATAAATTTTTCAAAGCGTTAATTAAAGCACAGGATTATAGCATCAATGGAAAAATCAATATTCATAACGTGCAATGGTATTTAGTTCCTGTACTGAATGGTATGGTGCGTGTTGGTTCAGTAGAAGAAAAAGATTTAATGTTTAGAGCTTTTATTGAACAAGATGAATTTTTTGAATATAAGAAAAGAGCCACAAAAGACAAGCCAGCTGAGACAATCCAAGAAAGCATTTATGATAGAGCTGCAAGGCTATGTAAAAATGCAAAGGCAAGGCAAGACAAAATGAAAGATAAGGGCTTTCAAGCGATTGTAGAGATTATTGGTAGCGCACAAGATGAGAATCAGGTTGTTATGTGCGATACGACTGAAGTATTAGATGAAGGTTTAACTGGTGTTGTTGCAATGAAAGTTGCTGATAAGTATAAAAAACCATGTATTTTATTAAATAAATATTTTGATAAAGAAATCGGTTTAGAAGTGTTTTCTGGTAGTGCCAGAAATATAAACCACAGCCCCATTGTGGATTTTAAAAAGGTTGTTAATTCTACTGGCTTTATAAAAGGACAAGGACATGCAAATGCTTTCGGTATTGTTGCATTACCTATCACAGAATTTAATCATGCATTAGAATCTTTGAATTATATTTTGCGTGATACCATATATGACTCAACGTACTATGTTGATTATATTATGAATTTCAATGATGTAAACATTAAATTCATTATGGATTTAGCAGTTTTTGAAAACCTAATTGGACAAGGTGTTGAAGAACCGATTATTGCAGTAGAACAAATTGACATGTATAGAGATGAGTTTGTGATTTTTGGGAAAAATGAAGATACAATCAGTTTTGCTTACAATGATATTAAATACGTTCAATTCAAGTGCAAGGAAGGAAATGGGTTATATGATTTCTTACAAAATGCTTGGAGTGATGATGACTGTATCAAGTTTAATATCGTTGGAAAACCATCTATCAATGACTACAAAGGAGTAAAAACACCACAGATAGTGATTGCAGATGTAGAAGTTGTAAGTACATGTATCGTTGACACTAGCGCAGAGGATGACGATGCTTGGTAATACATAAGGAGAAAAGAGGCGCAGAATGGCTTATTCAAGTTTGCATAATCATGATTTTTATTCGTTGCTGGACGGGTATGGAAGTCCAAAAGAAATGTTGGATAGAGCAAAAGAATTGGGACTCAGGGCATATGCTACAACAAATCATGGAAATGCATATGCCCATATATACTATGACCTTATAAAAAAAGACTATCCTGAGATTAAAATGATTTATGGTGTAGAGCTATATGAATGTGAAGATATTGCTGTTCACGATAAGGATAATAAATACTTTCATTTGATTTGCTTAATACGTAACGAACAGGGGAGAAAAGACCTCAATAAAGTTATTACAAAAAGCAATTTTGAAGGGTTTTATTTTAAGCCCAGATGTACCATAGAAGATATTAAACCTTATGCCGAAAATTTTATTATTACATCGGCATGTTTGGCAAGTAAGTTATCCAGAGAATCAGACTTTGAAAAATGTGTTAAGTATATTGCAGAGTACAAGAAAGCATTTCCATATTTTTATCTTGAAATGCAATCGCATTCACACCAAGACCAATGTCGATATAATCAAAAAATTTTAGAACTTTCCAGAAGAACTAATACACCATTTATCATTACAACGGATAGTCATGCTCCTACAAAAGAAGATTTGTATTATCAAGATAAACTTATTCAAATTGGTCGTAAAAGTAGCAAGAATGATAAAAATGCGATTGAAAATAGTGAGGTGTACGAAGGTTGTTATATGCAATCTGAAGAAGAAATTCACGAATGTATGGATACGCAGATTGGATATGATAATGTGTGCATTGGGTTAGAGAATACAAATCGTATTTCAGATTTGATTGACAATGTGGATATGCCATTTCAAGCCCCTCAATTGCCTACTTTCCCGTTGCCAGATGGGTATGAAACAAACAATGAGTTCTTGTGGCACTTAGTTAAACAAGGGTGGGAAAATAGAGGTTTCTATAAATTAAGCGCAGAAGAACAAAAGGTTTATAAAGAGAGAATTGACTATGAAATGAGTGTTATTCACTCTATGGGATTTGATGGATATTTCCTGTTCGTGTGGGATTTTATTAAAGCAGCACAAAAACTTGGTATTGAAATTGGTAAGGGGCGTGGGTCGGCTGCTGGTTCAATAGTTTGTTACTGTTGTCATATCACAGATATTGACCCTATTAAGTATGGTTTAATTTTTGAAAGATTTCTTAATCCAGAAAGAGTTGGCTTACCTGATATTGATACTGACGTTGGCGATAGAGATGCGATTATTGAGTATCTGGTGCGAAAATATGGTGAGAATCGAGTATGTCAGGTTATCAATTACTCTTATATTACACCAACAGTTGCTATTAGGGATGTAGGTAAAATTTTAGGCTTCCCTTATAATCAAATGCAAAAATTATCTCAGAAGTTTACATTTGATAAATGGGACGATTGTATAAAAGCTAATCCTAGTCTGATTGCAGACAATCCACAATACGCTGAGTTATTTGATATTTCAAAGCACTTGAGTGGTCGAGTAAAAACGGTTTCTATTCATGCAGGCGGTATTGGTATTGTTGACACGGATATCAATGATTACATGCCAATGAAGATTGGTACAAACGGCGAGCATGTTATCCAAGTAGACAAGCACTACATAGAAGATATTGGTATTGTGAAATTTGACCTACTTGGTGTGGCAACATTGAACCTTGTGAAAGAAATTAAAGATGATTTGCATTTAGACCCTTGGATGTATGATATTAACAACCCAGAGTTTGAGCAAGATAAACCAACATACGAATTATTGGCAAGTGGTAAAACAAATGGCGTGTTTCAGGTAGAATCGGCAGGTATGAAAGACCTTCTAGTAAGATTGAAACCAAAACTATTACAATTGGATTTTGAAGTTATATCTGTTATTTTGGCACTGTATAGACCAGATAGTATGGGTGCGCTTGATGAATATGTTGAAATGGCAATAGGTGGTAGTAGACCACCATCAATTCATCCTGATATGGATAACATTCTGAAGGATACGAATTATTGTATGATTTACCAAGAACAGCTTTTAGATATTGTTAAAAAGTTTGGTGGCAGAACATACGGAGGGGCAGACTTATTCAGAAAGGCAATTGGGAAAAAGCTGCCAGAACTGGTCAAGAAAGAATCTGAGAATCTCAGAGGAGAAATTGAGAATAATGGTTATACAAAACGTTTAGCAGATACAATTGCAAACGAGTTGTCGCAAAAAGGTGGTTATCTGTTCAACAAATCCCATTCATATTCATACGCAGTTCTATGTTTTGAAACAGCTTGGTTTAAAGCGCACTATCCTACTTATTTCTTTAAGGCACTTTTCAACTTGAACAAGGATAAAGCAGGTGCAATCAACAAATATATTCTTGACTCTAAAGATTTTGCTGTGACAGTTGCACCACCAAATATCAATCATTCTGGCATGAATTTTACAGTAGATAACAATAAGGTACTATTTGGATTATCTGCAATTAGCGGTATTGGCGAATCAATGTCACGACAGATTATTGACGAACGTGAGAAAAATGGTAATTTCACATCATTTGATGATTTAATACAGAGACTTAGCCTTAGTAAAGCGTCTGTTATTGCACTGATTAAGGCTGGTGCAATTCCATGTAAGAATAAGCGTACAAAATTGATTGCTTATTTAAAATCGCAATATCAGCCGTTAAAATTCACAGAAGTAAGTACACTTCCTACGTATAGAAAACTTGAAGAAGAATGGGGAATTGATATCAAAAGGTACATTACTCCTTCCTCTGGTAAGCGTATTGTATACGACAAAGAAGCATTATTGGTCGAATATAATAAGGTTAAAAGAGAACAATTTGAAGAAAATCAAAAGATACGTTTTCAGAAATATATCGAAGAAAATAAAAAGTATTTGGAAGATGAACAGTTTTGGGAATTCCAAACATTACAGGTCTTTCTAAATGACAATCCGTTTGATGCAGCTTATGAATTTTTAACGCCATTTGAGGATATTCCAGATGGAGATACCTGTGTTCTAGTTGGTATTATTGCTAAAGTTCAGAAAAAGAAAGATAAACATGGGAAACAATTTGCTTTTATCAACATCTATTCTTCCTTCGGTTTAGTTGAGGGGATTGTATGGCACACACAGTTAAAAACATATGAAGATATTGTTAAAAAAGGTCAACAGGTAGCTGTGCTGTGCCGAAAGGATAGCGAAGAAAAAGTAGTTGTAAATCAGCTTAAACCATACCAAACATGGTTAGAAGATATGAGAAAGAAGGGAGTGACAGTGTGATGCAAGATATTGAGAATGATGTTTTAGAATTTAAAGCAGTTATTACCTATGCGAAATATTACAGTCCTGATACAACATGGGGCTGCTATACCTTTTGTACAGATGCAGATATTCCATATTACACCAGTAGTGGTACACCATCTGCCAAAGGACAGAAGTTTGGTACTTTAGCAGGGAAAATGCAAGAATTGACTATTGGTGGTGAATATCTGGTTAAAGCAGTTTATAAATGTGATAAAAAATACGGTCATCAATATGTCCCAAATGCTGTTTACGCTATTATTCCTCAGAGTACAGATATGCAAAAGATGTTTCTTGAATCAATTATTGCGCCAACAACAGCAGAAAATCTGATAAAAGTGTATCCTAATCTGGTTGAAGATGTAATAAATGGCGAGTTAGATACGATTGATTATACAAAGGTTAAGGGTGTACGAGAAGCTACATGGAACAAGGTAAAAGAAAAAATCATAAACAATTATCTAATTTCAGATATTCTGACTATGCTAACTCCTCTAGGTGTCACATATAAAATGATTCGTAAGTTATTAGATGACATACCTAATCCTGCCTTACTCAAACAGCAATTAGAACAGAATCCTTATATATTAGTAAGAATTAGAGGGCTTGGGTTTAAACGCATTGATGAATTGGCATTGAAATTAAAGCCTGCACTGCTTGATTCTCATGAGCGTCTAGTAGCTTTTGTGAAATATTTTTTCGTAGAATTGGGTGAAGAAGGGCATACATGGTGTTCTAAATCTATCCTGTACGATGCCATTAGTAATAATGTGGCAGAATGTTTGGACAAATTTGACTGGCTTTTTGGTAACGAAGATTTTTTACATATCCACGGAGATAAGATTGGTTTGAAATCGTATTATGCTGTTGAATTGCAAATTTTTCACTTGTTAAGTCAAAAGAGCGCACAGGTCACTGATATCAATATTACTGAAGAACAAATACAACAAGCCGTTCAGTTTGCAGAAAAACAACAGGGTTTTCAATATGTACAAGAACAGTTAGAAGTAATTCATGATTCGCTTAGTAGAACTGTCAGTGTTATTACGGGGAAAGCAGGGACAGGAAAAACGTCAATTATGAGAGCGATTTTGTGTGCATACACACACAACAAATATACGATTACTGCGTCAGCATTATCGGCTATGGCAGCACAGCGTATTACTGAAGCAACTGAATTTCCTGCTATGACAATTCATCGTACTCTTGGTTGTCAGGGAATAAATAAGTTCACATTTTATAAGGATAACAAATTGGTTACAAACGTAGCGTTTTTAGACGAAGGAAGTATGGTAAACGCAAGTTTATTTTTGGCGTGGCTGGAAGCCATTGATGATAATACTCGTATCATTATTTGTGGCGACCATAAACAGCTCCCACCTATCGGATATGGCAATGTGTTTTCAGACATTATTGATAAACTGGACAAATCATGTGTAAGCCAACTTACGAAGCCAATGAGACAAGCTGAACAGTCTGGTATTTTGGTTGACGCTAATATCATTCGTGAAAATAAGAATCCTATTCAGTACCCCAAAAATCGTATTATTCATGGTGAATTACAGGATATGTATTATATGTTCCGTACAAATAGACAATCGTTGTTCGATATTGCGGTAAAAACATTTTTGGATTCTGTAGACACAGATGGGTTAAAAAATGTTGTTTTGGCTGTACCAAGAAAACAGGGATGTTTGAATAGTACGTTTGAACTGAACCAAGTTTTACAAGATAAATTGTTAGGCGATAAAAGACAAACTATTTCTAATGAACGTATTGATTTTAAACTTGGTGCAAAAGTGATGCAGACCGTTAACGATTATGATAAGAACGTATTTAATGGTGAGATTGGTTATATTACATGTATTGATAGTTATATGGATAAAGGCAAAAAGAAAGAGTATTGCGAAATTACATATACAGATGCTATTGGACAGAGTAAAGTAATACACTATGAAAAAAATGAATTATCTGCGATTGATTTAGCGTATGCTATGACAGTACATAAAATGCAGGGGTCAGGTGTGAAAACTTTGATTGGCATTATTGATAACACACACTATCAATTATTGGACAACTGTATGTTATATACCATGCTTACCAGAGCAAAAAAAAGATGTTTGCTTTTAGCAGAACCATCAGCGTTTCTGCAATGTATCAGAACAAGCCATAACGCGCGTAATACATGGTTACAGCTTGAATATTGATTACCCAAAACAAACCTTAGTCAGTGCCAAAGTATAACTAAGGTTTGTTTTTTGTTTGGAGTTTGTATGTGCCAACAATATTTTATATGAGAAAATCGAAATATGTATTGAGGTGATTACATTGCATAAAGGCTATGAAAAACGCTTTGCAAACGGTGATATTGTTTACTGGTGTCACAATGAAGGGAGCGGACGGTACAGTGTAAAGTTTGGGATGGTAGATGAACAATTTTCAGACGCAGTTATTATAGATTATCTTGTTTTGAGAGAAAGAAGATTTGTGAATGGTGTACCGATTGATAAATTTGAAAGTGAAACAAAATATAGAAAACTTCCAAAAGGATGGACATATAACACTCCGTTGTATGAGTTGACATACGCCCCATTGACAGGAGAAGAAATTGCTCTTGCTGATAAATGGGCAATAATTATAAAAACACCGTCAAGAATAAAAGAGCTATACAATAGTGGTGTTTTAGTAAAAGATTCTACTATTTTTCATGGAAAAATAGTAGCTGATATAACAAAAGATGGTTTTCGTATTAGAAAATATTATCCAATGTGGGAACATCATATTGACCATGTTTCTATTGTACCGTATAAAGTGTATTTTACATTTAAAGAGGCAGAGCAAGAAGTAAAAGAAAACATTGCAGAATTTAATAGACAGCTTTTGCTATCTGACTATGAATGGTCAGTAGAACAAATAGATAAAACATTACAAAGATATAAAAAAATTGCAGATGTATCGGACAATAAAATCAAGCAATATCGAGAGTGGCTACTCAATATGAAAAATGTTGAAGATATAGAAACTAGAATATTCAACGGAAATGTTCAGTGGAAATATTGGGAAAAGAAACGATGGAATTATATTGAATTGTAAAATTTTTAAAAAATCGAAATATATATTGAGGTGATTTATATGAGTTTGCATGACTTAATACAAAATGCAAAAAGTGTTGACCTATTTCCAGAGTTCGCAACACTACCGTTACATCAACGATGTCTATTTACAATGCGTGTTAAGGCTGCTGTAGTTCTATGCGAAGTCAAGTATAGATTATTTAGGAGGTTATGACTGTGAATCTAATTATTAAAGACAGACAAAAGGGTAAAACAACACAACTAATTTACATTAGCGAAGCTACCAGATACCCGATTGTCGTACCATTTGAGGCACAAAAGAAATACATTATTGAGCTGGCAAATCAAATGCATTGCTCGATTGAAACACCATTAACAATTCGTGAAATGAAAGAAAAAGGGATAAGCGTAGAAACTCCAATTTTGTTTGACAATATTGAGAGTATTTTGGGTGATGCAGTGCAACAGTATCTTGGTGCAGAGGTGTTTTGTGCTACGATGACAGATGCCTTGAAAGAATATTATACAAATTGGGGCATAAATGCAAAGGAGTAATATGTATGAAAATTGACAAAATTGCTGATGCAACTTTAGTTGATACAACAACAGGAGAGCATGTAATCAACTTTAAAAATGGTTCTTCTATTGAAATTTTGACAGAAAGTTGTGATACACATAGACCTCATAAAAAAATATTTTATTGGGATATGAAGGAAAATACTAAAATTGTAATTGATGAATCTGATATGGAAGAAGCTGAAGAATTATTACAGGGGGCAATGTTAGATGAGTGAACCTATATTATGGGTGCTTGTTGGTTTAAGTGGCAGTGGTAAATCCTCTTATGCTACTGAATTGGTTCAAGTACGCCCTAACACGGATATTATATCAACAGACCGTATACGTGAGGAATTGACAGGAGATTATACAAACCAAGAACACAATGAAGAAGTGTTTAAAATTTTTCATAATCGCATCCGTTATAGTTTAGAACATAAAAGAAATGTTATTGCCGATGCTACCAATCTTACAATGAAATCTCGTAGAGCAATTTTACAAAAAGTAAATGGGTTGAATATTGTGAAGGTTTGTCTTTTATTCACGAAACCTTTTCAAATCTGTAAAATTGATAACCTAAAGAGGAAACATCCAGTTCCAGAGGATGTTTTAAAGAAACAAATTTCCAGATTTCAAATTCCGTTTATTGAAGAAGGTTTTGATGAAATTAACATGGTTCGGCACAGATGGGAAAAATATAAAATAGATATGTATGATTGGCTGTTGCTGGCATGTGACTTTAAGCAAAAAACACCCCATCACACGATGACATTGAAAAGACATTGTATGCATACTGGAGAGTTATTTGACGACAAAAACATAGAAAACCAATTCCTTTTCAGTGACGACATTATATCATTTTGTAATGGTGCATTTTTACATGATATTGGTAAAGTCGTAACACAGACCTTTGATGAGCATGGGATAGCACATTATTATAATCATGCTGAAATCGGTAGCTATATGGTCTTATCACTTATGAAAAAGCCAGAAAAATGGAATGATAAAGATTTATTAAACTGCTGTTTTCTTATTAACTACCATATGATGCCATTCAATTGGGATACAGATAAAGCAAAACAGAAATGGAAGAAAAGATTTGGTTTATATAAGTACAATATACTTGTTAATTTCCATGTGTGTGATAAAGAAAGATGATGAACAAGGAGGTTTGGTATGGAATTGGATATGAAACACGTAATTCAAATTTTTAAACAACTACAAAATACGTCCAGTAAAAAAGATAAAGAACGTATTATTGCTGAAAACAAAGATAGCGAACTATTCAAACAATGTTTAGTATTTTTGCTGGATGATAACATTACCACTGGTATGGCAAAAAAGTCATTGACAAAAGATATCAAATACAACGGCTATACAATTCTATATGATTGGGCAGAACTGATGCAGTATTTGCAGAAGAATAATACTGGCAGAGATATTGATATTTTGGTCGCACAATCTTTTTTAATGACACAGGACGAAGAAGACAAGTGGTTTTACGAGGGAATGCTTACAAAATCTTTGAAGATTGGCTGTGATAAGAAAACAGTGAATAAAGTAATTCCAAACTTAATTTTTGAATGGAATGTTCAGCTTGGTTCACCTTTTGACAAGTTGAGATTAAAGAAGAATGAATATTTTTATCTAAGTCAGAAGATGAACGGAATCAGAGCTTCTTTTTATAATGGTCAATTTATTAGTAGACAGGGCAAAGAAATTATGGGTATGCAGCATATTATTGATGATATCCAATCTTTGACGGGTGGAGCTGATATGTTCTTTGACGGTGAATTGATTCGCAAGAATGTTGACAATATTTCTGATAATGAAAACTTTAGAATTGGTACTGGAATTATCAATTCTGACGCAGAGAAAAAGGATGAAATTAAGTTTGTTATTTTTGATTGTTTTCCAAAAAACGAATTGAAGGACGGAAAGTCGAAAGACAAATATAGTAAACGTAAGCAGCAGCTTCTTTATTATAATGCTGAAATTAAAGTAAAAGGTCTTAATAATATTGAGATTGTACCGATGTTGTACGAAGGTACTGACTGTTCTGAAATTATGAAATGTCTTGATTTTGCAACAGAACAAGGCTGGGAAGGTATCATGCTAAACAAGAATACACCTTATGAATGCAAACGTACTACGAACTTAATTAAGGTTAAGAAGTTTCTTAGCGCAGACCTTGAGGTTGTAGATGTATTAGAAGGTGATGGTAGATTAAAAGGTACTCTGGGTGCTTTGGTTGTGAAATATAAGAATAATACCGTTAATGTTGGTTCTGGTTATGATGATGAAACTCGTAAGAAAATCTGGACAAACAGAGAAAATATGATTGGGAAAATTATCGAGGTTAAATATAAGGAAGTTTCTAAAGATAAAAAGACTGGATTGGAAAGCCTGCAATTTCCCACATACAAATGCTTACGCAACGACAAGACAGAAGAAAGTTTGAATTGAGGTAATATTATGATTTACAAAGAAGAAGTGCGAGATTTATTTTCTGTGCCAGATGATTATTACTTTGTACAGTGTATCAGTGGTGATTTTGCTATGGGTAAAGGTATTGCAGTTGAGTTCAATAAACGTTTTGATATAAAAAATCAATTGCAACATAATTATTCTAGCCTAGTTCGCAGAAATGAATGGGGTAGAATTAAATCTATGGCGTGTTTATTAGAAGGCAGGGTATTCAATCTTGTAACAAAAATTCGATATTATGAAAAACCTACTTATCAATCTATGACAGATTCATTAAAACGAATGAGAGTTATTTGTGACGGTTTAGGTGAAGCTAGAAATATTCATAAGATTGCCATGCCTACTATTGGGTGTGGGTTAGATAGGCTTCAATGGGATAAAGTATCTGAAATCATCAAAGAAGTTTTTAAAGATTCTGACCTTGAGATTTTAGTATGCAAGAAGGTGTAAGAAAGATATGTCTTATTATCTGTCAAGGTACATTGGTACATATAGGGTAAAATCAGAATATGATTTAGACACAAATGACTTTGCACGAAATCCTGATGGCAGTTTAGACCAGAATAATACATACATCAAATGTGCAAATGATGCAAAGATTTTTCACTATGGCAAAAATATTCTTGAGTGTTATGTTCCGTCTTTGCAACGTGGCAGGAATATGCTGAAAGGTCTTGCTACTGAACTTGGATTTACTCTTGCTGATTATGGAATACCGTGCAATTATAATGCTTTGTATCAGGATTTGGAGAATACTAAAGTAGTGTTTGATATTGATGAATCAGACGCAGAGGTGTGGTGGCATTTTCAATCTAAGAATATTGAGCTGATGGCGAAATATATGAAACCACAAACCAGTGGAGCGAATATTAGCCCGTTCAGTCTTAAAAATTTGCCGAAACAAAAGTACACTATACCCTATGAAAATATGGTGGTATATAAGCAAATTATCAACGATGCAAACTTGGATAATAAATTGGTCATTGGCAAATTAACAAACGATTTTATTACAAAAATAGTACCAAAAAAACATAGGCTATATGCTAAAAGTGATATGAAAAAAGAAATGAGAAAGGTGATGTTGAACGGCAAAGAGTTTATTCATTCTATCGGACTTTGGGATGAATTTATGAACTTTTTGCGAAAGAAGTTATTGGAGTGATGTTTTATTAAGTACAAAAAATTATGTTCTGTATTCTTTTGCACAACATTAGTTTTTGGTTCGACTACAATTTCTCTGGGGTGTCAAAATTATAAAAATAGAGAAGTGATATATGTGTACCAGAAACAAAATGCTGTCTTAGAAAAGATTATAGAAGATGAAGAAGAAGTAATTGCTTTACAGAATGAAGAAATGAAAATTTTAGAAACAAAACTTTCTGAAACAGAAAAGAAAATTACAGAACAAGAACAAACGATTAAAAAACAACAAGCACAAATTACAAAAGATAAGCAGCAGATAAATACACAAATGAATGGAGAAAAAACATTTGTAGGTACTTTCAACCTTAGTTTTTATTCTAAAGAACAATTCCCAAATAGCAAAACTTGTACGGGTGCAATGCCACAGGTCGGTATGACAGTGGCGGTTGACCCGAAAGTAATTCCGCTTGGAACAAAGATTTACATAGAAGGTTTAGGCGTGAGAATTGCACAAGATACTGGTGGTGCTATTAAAGGGAATAAACTGGATGTGTTTGTAGCAACAACTGCTGAAGCATATCAGCTAGGGAGACAAAACAGAAAAGTTTGGATTGTTAAATAAGGAGAAATGTGAATGGGAATTACAACAGTTTTTAACCATATCGCAGCAGATGCGGATACGTGGAGAAGGGTAAAAAATCATTGTAGAACAACAGATAATAAAGATTTTACAGAAAATTATGCGACAGACAAATTTAAAGAAATGTTGCTTATGTCTGAACATTCCCCTATTAGATTGCTTGAATTTGACTGGACATGGAAACCAATGGAGTATTGGGTGTCTACAGAATGGTCGAGACATAAATTTGAAAAGTTTATTAGTACGCAGCGTGATGACAGATTACAGGATGAAACGCCAAGAGGCAAGAAGCCACAGGATACGCCAGTAACGTTTGATGGTTTTGCCAATATGCAGCATTGTATTGATGCAGCACGAAAAAGGCTATGTAGTTGTGCTACAAAAGAAGCAACAGCATATGGGGAAAGTTTTAAATATGAATTACATAAAACGCATCCACATGAAGCAAACGTTTTAGTACCAAATTGTGTGTATCGTGGTGGATGTCCAGAATCTTTTTCCCCGTGTGGATTCTGGGACAAGTTTGTAGAGAGACATTCGGATGTAAATTTGTTTGATTTGCATGTTAGATATCAGGTATATAATGAAGAATTTTACAATAGAGCAGAGAAAAAATGTGGGAACAATCACTAATTCAGGAATGGAGAAAGAAACAGAAGGATGATGGAAATTTTTGATGGTATAATACCCATTTTAGGTGTTCTAGCCGTGTTTGCTATTTTAGGCATTTGTATGTTTGGGTTAATTGAGTTATTTCAAAAGTCATTGGGAAAATTAAGACTGCTGTTTAAATCAACCGTCAACACACCAGTACCATCGTATAAACCGCCAGCTCCAACACGTAAGCATTGTTTATTGTGCAATAATGGGAGAAATAGCATAAATTTTATTTCTGGACTGACTATGACAAGTCCATATTCTATATATGATTTAGGTCGTTTGGATGATGTGGAATATTGCCCTTGTTGTGGAAGAAAATTGAAAAAAGCGGAAAGTAAAATTATTCCAAAATCGAATAAATAAAGTAGATGGTTGCAAACATCGAAAAATACTAAGAAAGGTATCGAGTAACGTTTTCAAGTGTACACGCTCGCAATTGTGATATGCAATATTTAGGTGGCAAAAGTCGTATTAGCAAACAAATTGCGGAGGTTATTAATGAGATACCAAGGAGGAAAATCAAGAATTGCGAAACAGATAGCATCAGTGATTACGAATGTATGTTCTCAGAGAGAGAGAGAGAGAGTAATTTAACATTCGTTAGTCTGTTTTGTGGTACTTGTTCTATAGAAAGTAAGGTCACAGGGTTTGAACGAAAAATTCTGAATGATAAACATGAATATTTGATTGCATTGTTAAATGGTGTGAAAAATGGTTATGAGTTGCCAGAAAATATATCGCTGGAAGAATACCAATATCTACGAACACATCAAAATGAAGATAAAATATTATCTGGTTTCGTTGGATTTGGATGTTCATTTGGTGGCAAATGGTTTGGTGGGTATGCCAGAAATAAAACGAATACCAATTATGCAGCACAAAGTAAAAGGTCTTTACTGAAAGATATGTCAACGCTAATGGATGCAGAATTTAGTTGTAAAGATTATCGTGACGTAGAGCTTCCAGATGGCTGTGTGGTGTATGCTGACCCACCATATAACGGGACAACAGGGTATGGTAATGAAAAGTTTGATTCCGATGTGTTTTGGGATTACATGAGAGATATTAGTAAAAATCACATTGTATTTATTTCCGAACAAAATGCGCCAGATGATTTTATCCCAATTTGGGAAAGACAGCTAACAAGAACGTTGGATGTTAATAAAAACAATCAATTTAAGGCAACAGAAAAATTATTCATTCACAAATGTAATGAAAAATACATAGCAATTTAAGAAACAAACAAAGTCAAGGAGAGTGAAAGACATCATAGAAACTATTCATATTGACCGAGACAAACGTATTTTCGTTTTGTCCGATGATATTGACAATCGTTCCGTGTCGAATATTGCATTCGGGTTATTAACAATAATTAAAGATGATGATGAACAAGAGAAAAAAGAAGTTGGATTTAAGCGTCAACCAATTAACGTTTATATTAATTCCTGTGGTGGAGCAGTGTATGATATGTGGGGTTTGATTGATATTATGCTTAATAGTAAAACACCAATTCATACATATTGTACTGGATATGCAATGAGTGCTGCATTTGAAATTTTCCTTGCTGGTCATAAAAGATTTTGTTACAAACATTCTACATTTTTATATCATCAACCATCCTTTTCTAAATATGGCACATATATGGACATGGTAGAAAAGAGAACAGAGGTAGACTATATCAACGCACAAAGCGAACAGTTTGTGTCTGAACGAACCAAACTGACAGAAGAAGATATTCAGACAATTAGGAATCTAAAACAGGATTTTTATATCCATTCAGATAAGGCAGTTGAATATGGAATTGTGGACGAAGTGTTATAAATTTTGTAAATGATAATAAGGTGTAGTGACAATTAGATGGTAAAATCTTCCAGTCAATGAAATCCGTATTTTATTGGAAATTTTATCTATATATAGTAGCATAGATTGAATCTTACTACTATATATAGTGGTATCAACACAAAATATAGTGAAAATTTAGAAAGAAGTGATACATATAGACTATTTGATTTTATTAGTAGGTAAATCTGGGTCTGGTAAGACAACAATCGCCAAAAATTTAGAACATTACGGTCTGAAGCAGGTTCAGAGTTACACTACACGAAAACCAAGATATGATGGTGAAGTCGGTCACATTTTTGTGACAGATAGTGAATATAGACACATTCCAGACAAGGCTGCTACAACACGTTTTAATAATTATGATTATTGTGCCACACAGCAGCAGTGTGATGATGCTGATATCTATGTAATCGACCCACATGGACTTGAATCTTTTAAGCACAATTATCATGGTCGCAAAAAATGGATTACAGTTTATCTTGACGTAAATCCATGTACACGTTTTAGCCGTATGGTGAAGCGTGGTGACAGCATTTTTGCTGCTTTAAAACGTTTGAAACACGACCATCATGCCTTTAAGAATTTTAAAAAACGTTCTGACATTGTTATTGTAAAAAATAAGGATGTACAGAAAGTGAGCGACATAATTTATACGTTGCATAAGGCTAAAAAATGGGACATGGTAGATTGGTTTAAAAGGGTGAAATAATGAAGGATTACACAAATATTGTTTACATTTCTCATCCATATGGTAACGATGAAAAAAATAAGAGGCTCGTAGGGGAGTTGATTAAAAAATTAGTTGAAGAATATCCAGATTATTTATTCGTTTCTCCAATCCATTCTTTTTCATTTCTGTATTCCTGTACCACATATCAACAGGGGTTAGATATGTGCCTGTGGCTGTTGCATCAATGTGACGAGGCATGGGTGTTTGGCGATTATCAGGAGAGTGTAGGTTGCATGGCTGAAATTGCGTATTGTAAGAATCATTCTATTCCATATCACATTATGAGTGTAGATTGTCCTTGGCAAAAATATCAATCTTCTTTCATGCTATTTTTTAACTATTTTACTGACCACGATAGAGAAATAAACTGTCTTGAGTGCAGCTTGGCTAATTTTGATGATGACTATGAAATAAGATGCCAACGATATCATATTGCACAAGTATATGAGAAATGTAAAATCGACAATGGAGAATATAAATAATGGATATTGATATGACTAAAGAAGATAAAAAGATTCTATTAGATTTGGTTTGTGCTGAACAAGTACAAATGCTAATTCAGAATCACAATGATTATACCTCAGAAAAATATGTAACACTAGAGAAACTAAAGATAAAGATTAAAGATATGTAACTATAGTGATACAACAATAAGGATTAGGTGATGTGTTTGAAAGTTATTAAAAGAGATTGTACGGAGGCAGCTTTTGATAAGCAAAAAATTTATAATGCTATTATGAAAGCAATGAAATATGGTAGTGGGATTATTAAAAAAGATATCGCTCAAGCGATTGCTGACGAAATTTATGAAGAATGTCAGAACAAAAATGAAGTAAGCATCTCTGATATTGAACTAATGGTATATGATAAGTTGATTACAAAAAAACAACGATTGACTGCTAAAGCATACGAAGGGTATCGAAGTATCAGAGAATTTCAGAGAGAAAACTTTAACACAACAGATGAACAAATTAGTGAGCTGTTAAATGGCACGAGTGATTATTGGAATAATGAAAATTCTAATAAAAATCCTAAATTGTTAACAACACAAAGAGACTATATGGCAGGTATTGTCAGCACAGATATTACAAGAAGATATTTATTACCACCAGAAGTTGTACAAGCACATGATGAAGGCTTAATTCATTTTCATGATGCCGATTATTTTGGGATGAATGCCATCTCAAATTGTTGCTTAATTAACTTAGACGATATGTTGCAGAATGGAACATGTATTAACAAAGTAAAAATTGATAAGCCACATAGACTTATTACTGCAACAACAATTTCAACACAAATTATTACTGCTGTTACATCGAGTCAGTTCGGTGGGGCAACTATTAGCTTGTCTCATTTAGCCCCATTTGTGAGAGATAGCTATAATCTTTATTTGACTAAATATAGAAAAAGAGGGTTGTGTGAAGAAGACTGCGTTAAGTATGCTAAAGAAGACATTCATAAAGAGATTGAGGACGCAGTCCAGACATTTAACTACCAGTGTAATTCGATGACTACGACAAACGGGCAAAGTCCATTTCTCTCGGTTGCAATGTATTTAGGCGAAACCGATGAATACAAGGAAGAACTTGCAATGCTTATCGAAGAATTTCTCAAACAAAGAATTGTTGGTTTAAAAAACGAAGTGGGCGTATATGTAACACAAGCCTTCCCCAAATTGCTGTACTTCCTTGAAGAAGATAATATGTACGAAGATAGTAAATATTGGTATTTGACAAAACTTGCTGCTGAATGCACCAAGAAAAGAATGACTCCAGATTATATTTCTGAGAAGAAGATGCTTGAATATAAAGTAGATAAAAACGGCAATGGAAATGTGTATCCATGTATGGGATGTGTTGATGGTCAAGAAATTATCTCGTACACATATAGAGGAATGTTGTTTACAGAATCTTTTGAAAGAATGTGGAATAGACTAACAGACTATTTTGAAATTAAAGAACAAAATGCAAATTCTCCAAACCTGTATATGAATGTCGATAATGTAAAAATTTACGATATGAACGAAGGGTTTGTGGAAGTTTCTAAAGTAATCAAAAATCTTTCTGAAGCATGGGTTGATTTGCATTTGTCGGACGGAAGAAGACTCTTATGTACACCAGACCATCCAATCACAACAACAGTTAATGTAACAAAACGAGTAGACGAATTAACAACAGAAGATAAAGTATATATTGATTCTAAATATCCATCTATACATACCACTGTATTTAATACAGACAAAGCATGGCTATTGGGGTTTATGTTGTGTGATGGATGTTATCAATCCAATCATATTTTTGCCTCGATTGCTTTTACTGAAGAAGATGAGATTGAAGAAAAATTTCATAAAGTATTTAAAAAATATTTTTCTTTAAATACAAAAACAGTTGTGCAAAACAGAGGAACAAAAGGTAAGTATAAAGACCTTGTGGCTATTGCAGACACACATGGCAATATGCAAACAGCTATTAACTATTTCACAAAACAATTTAGTGGAGTAAATAAAATCAACCGCCATATTCCAAACGAAGTATTTACATGGGACAATGATAGCAAAATGGCATTTATGGGTGGAATGATTGATGCAGATGGCTATATCAATCCAACATCACATGGAGGTTCTGTGGTACAAATTGGTTCAACTAATAAAGAATTGGCATTGCAGCAAATGGCTTTAGCACAAGCACTTGGTATGCCAGCTAAAGTATATCATAATAAATATAATAAGAAAAATCCAAACGCAATTCGATATAGAATTGAATTTTATCCAACTAAAGAACTAATGAAATATATCGTGTGTAAAAAGAAAACATCCAAATATTCTGAGACTATTTCAGACCATACTTGTTATACCGCCAAAGTGTTGGACGTAACTCAGGTAGATAGAACGTCATATAGTTATGATGTTACAACAGCATCTAGTCACTTTAATGTTAGTGGGATTTATAGTCATAACTGTCGCAGCTTTTTAACTCCATACATTAATGAAAATGGTAATCCACAGTATTACGGCAGATTTAATCAAGGTGTTGTCACAATTAACCTAGTCGATGTAGCACTATCTTCTGGTGGAGACTTTGATACATTCTGGGAAATCTTTGATGAACGCATGGAATTGTGCCATAAGGCTTTAAAATGTAGACATGAAAGATTAGAGGGTACTGTATCTGATGTCGCACCTGTGATTTGGCAGGACGGGGCGTTTGCAAGACTCAAAAAAGGTGAGACTATTGATAAACTATTGCATAATGGCTATTCTACGATTTCTCTTGGGTATGCAGGGTTATACGAGTGTGTTAAATATATGACTGGACACTCTCATACAGACGGAGATATTGGTGAAAAATTTGGTCTGCAAGTTATGCAGGCATTAAATAACAAATGTAATCAATGGAAAGAAGATGAACATATTGATTACAGCCCTTATGGAACACCGATGGAGTCTGGTGTCTATAAATTTGCCAAATGTTTAAGAAATAGATTTGGCGTTATTGAAGGTATCACAGATAGAGATTATATAACAAACTCTTATCATATTCCTGTATTTGAAGAAATTGACCCATTTAAAAAATTAGCCCTTGAAAGTAAATTTCAAAAACTTAGTGGTGGTGGTGCAATTAGCTATATTGAGTGTGCCGACCTAACGAATAATACTGATGCAGTTATTGAGGTCATCAAATTTATTTACGACAATATTATGTATGCAGAATTAAATACAAAATCTGATTATTGTCAGGTCTGTGGTTATGATGGTGAGATTAAAATCATTACAGATAATAATGATTTAGTTTGGGAATGCCCGAAATGTGGTAACAGAGATAAAACTAAAATGAATGTTGCCAGAAGAACGTGCGGTTATATTGGAACAAATTTCTGGAACAAAGGTAGGACTGAAGAAATTATGAGTAGATATGTTCATCTTGATGACCACACTGTACAAGAAAGAGGTTGATGCTGTGAGATACGCAAGTATGAGAGACATGGATATTTCTAATGGTTCTTCTGTTGGTGTTGCATTATTTGTGCAAGGATGTGATTTTCACTGTGATGGATGTTTTAATATAGAAACATGGGATATCAATGGTGGGCTAGAATGGAACATGGAAAGTATCAATAAATTTTTTAATATTCTAAATCGTCCATATATTAAAAGATGCTCGATTTTAGGAGGAGAACCGTTACATCCAAATAATATTCTAGATGTCTTTTACTTATGTAAAACAATTAAAGAACAATATCCAAGTAAAGCAATTTGGTTGTATACAGGGTATCAATTTGAGGATATTTGGATACCTAATGATATTTATAATAATATTGTCGTAAATACTGTTGCAAACATGGACAAGCTGTCAAGAAATAATATTTTAAAATACATTGATGTTTTAATTGACGGTAAATATATAAAAGAATTGCGTGATATTACATTGCCATTCAGAGGTTCTTGTAACCAACGTATCATTGATGTGCAGAAAACATTGCAGGAACAAAAAATCGTATTGTTTGAAACAGAGACATAATTCAAATGTCATGCAAGACCAAGAAACAATAAAAGATTAAAACTATCAAAGAGTGGAATTTATTTCCACTCTTTTTTTGTGCTGCAACACTATCGTTCTTATACAAAAATCGAAAATATAAGTGAGGTGATTAAATGAGCAATACAAACAATACAGGTAGTATAGGTAATACGAAAGACACAGATACATATGGCAATGCATATAAATCTATGACGTTCATTCAGTATCATAAAACGAAAGAAAGATTAACTAATGGATGCGCGATTCCTTGCGAAGACTGTTTACTGTCACGTTGGAAAAATGGTACACGTTTTGAGTGTAATGAGTTGGAAGAAAAATTTCCAGAAATGGCAGTTAAAATTCTTTATGGTTGGTCTAAGCGTAAACAATTGAACACAAGAAAAAAATATTGTCTTAAGGCATTTACTAATGCAAGAATTAAAAATGGCGTACCAGTTGTATGTGTTAAAACCGTTGGTTGTTACTTCCCACAACGTTGTGATACAAAGTGTATAACATGTTGTGGCATAGCGCATGAAGAAGATAAATTTGTTAAGGAGTGATTATATGAGATTGATTAAACAGGATGGCAGAGTTGATATACTGTACGAGCGTGTTATTGTTTCATTAAAACCACATGTAGTGCTTTATTGTACAATCTATGAAGTTATTGCATATGCAACATCTTTAGATAACGATGATACTTATTGGGTTTTGGGAAAATATTTGACAGAAAGCAAAGCAAAAATGGTAATGGCTCTAATGCGTCATGCATGTTTATCAGGCGAAACTATTTTTCAATTCCCATCAGATGATGATATCGAAGAACAATATAATACAATTTTTACAAAGGGCAGGGAGGTATCCAGATGAAAATTGCCAAAGGAAAAGAAAAAGAGTATCAGGATTGGTACGGCAAAAATAGTGACCCATATGGTAGAGCTTGTTTAACTTTTGCCGAAAGATGGGCTGAATTGTTAGAAGAACAGATTAACAAATCTGATAATGTGATGCAGTGTATTATTGATAATGCAGATAAATGCAGTCATGAGGCAGATACAGAAGGTATAACGGGGTTTATGTACGGATGTGCTATGATTATTCTTGCACGGTGTTGGGAATATGGAGAATATCTGAGAAAGTGGCATAACAAAGAATATGGATATGACGGAGATGGGGTTGTCAACCCAGCTATTATAGGAGTGAATATGAAGTTATGATTAAAAAATATAGAAAAAAACCTGTTGTAATTGAAGCTATGCAATGGGACGGAAAGGATTTAATGTTATTAAGTTGGTTTGTGGGTAATTCACTACTCATTCTTCCCAACAATGTAATGATTCGTACTTTAGAAGGTGATATGAAAGTAAATAAAGACGACTATATCATTAAAGGTGTCAAAGGTGAATTTTACCCTTGTAAACCCGATGTTTTTGAGCAGACATACGAAGAATGTATGTAACAACAAAAGGATAATAGATATGACAAAATATATGACACTTGAAGAAACAATTAAACATCTAAGGGATGAAGAAACGAAATTTAGGCGTTATGCGTTTATATCACGCCAAAACGTTTTTGAGCCAGAGGTAAATAGAAAGTATTCAGAACGCGCTAACACAAACGTTGCTGATGGGCTGCGAAGACAAGCCGACTGGCTGGAGGAACTGAAACGCTACATGGATTTGGAAGAACAGGGACGGCTGTTAGTGTTACCATGCAAACCTAATAGTGATGTGTTTATCATCAGTAAGCGTTATACAAAATGCTCTCATGAAAATGTCCCGTTTGAGGAACGTAGTTGTCTTGGATGCATATATGAATGCGATAGTCGTAAGGAATTTTATATTCAGAAAAGTAAAGCAGCAAACATTCTATGGATAGTTGACAATATTCATGAATTCGGAGACACTGTGTTTCTGACATACGAAGAAGCAGAAGCAGAATTAATGAGGAGGATGAATGTTTTATGAGGTTGATTGATGCTGACAACCTAGTATATGTAATACTCAGTTTTTTCAAAACTGGTGAAGAATCATTTTCTCCAATAGATATATGCGACATTATTAATAAACAGCTTATTGTCTACGATATGGACAAGGTTGTAGAACAGTTAGAAGACTATTTGTTTGAGCGATATTGCGTAGAAGGAGATAATGAAGTTTCTCGAATCATAAAAGGAGGTGGATTGCCAACTAATGTTACGACCAACAAAGCCACCAAAGAAATTTGAAAAGTACGGATTTAAAAAATGTAAGGGCGATTACGGACAAAACGGTTGCTATTATCTTTGTATTGCCAGAGGATGCAAAATGCTGTTTGTAAGCAATACATGCTTCGATGTATTTAACTGGGAAAATGATGACCCACGTATTCATAAAAAAGCGAATTGTAAATATAGAGACACACGCACTGTGCTTGATATTGTGTATCAGCTTATCAAAGATGGTATGTTAGTCAGCGAATATTACTCACATGTATCTAGCGAAACTACTTTTAAAATTCCGTCTGACAACGATGTGAAACAACAATACGAGCAAAAGTTTGCGTAAAGGGGGTAATAATTCATGTTAACTACAGAAAGAAAAGATAACTTCCAAATGCTACATTGGCTTGACGAACTGCTGATTGGACATAGTGGTTATATAGTTGGAGGTTGCTTTAAAAATATTTTCAATAAAGAAAAGGTAAAAGATATTGATATATTTTTTCGTTGCAAACTGGATTATGATGAAGCAGTTGATTATTTTGACAGAATGACAGTTGGGTTTAACGGAGATGATAAATTAGAAGAAGAATATAGATTTCTTTATTCCAACGCTAATGTCAAAGCATACATAAGATTAAAAGATAATCTTAGAGTGGAATTGTGCTGTAAAATCTTTGGTACACCAACAGATATTTTAAACCAATTTGATTTTACCATTACAAAGTTTGCGTATTATAACGCATATGTTAGTAAGCAAGACTCCGACATATTGTTAGAAGCAGATTTGCCAGACCCGTTTTTAGAACAGTCAGCATAAAAGTTCACGGTAAATAAAGAAATTGAATTGGTTGGATTGGTGACGTATGATAATAAATTTTTTGAACATCTGCATCTGCATAGATTGGTTGTGGACAATAAATTGTTGTACCCAATTAGTACATTTGAGCGTGTATTAAAATATGTGAAGTATGGTTATATGCCATGTAAGGAAACTAAGTTAAAACTAATTCAAGCAATTAGGAACACAAGTATTATGGACGATGTTGAACTGTCTAAGAGTTTTTATAACGGAATGGACTAATGTTAAAGATTTTTATAAGGAGGTATTAAGAATGAATCATATCAAAATCAAGAACGAAACTAAAGTTAGTGCAAGTATGCCAATTTCTCTAAAGAATGGAAATATTGTATTGCATTTTAATCGTTTTGAGAAAATCGTTAATTGCTATATGGTAATTTCTTTTAGAGATGTAGATGGGCATTACAAAGGCGAATTTAACCGTTGTTCGTATTGTTCGTTATTAAATCTTGATACAGGTTGTATTGAATTTGAAGAAAGATGCAGTAGAGATACAACAGTACAAAGAGTATTGTCACACTTAAATCAACTTGATTTGGGTGGTAAGAACGCTGTAAACGAAGGACAATATGTTAAAGTGTATACCAACGAAGAATATCATCTTGAATTAACACTAACGAAATAAAAACAGGAGGAATGCACGATGAAATATATAGTTGAAACACATGGAGTAGGATACACAGAAACGCTTGAGTTTAAAGGCAAAACATACAAAAAAGAGTATGAAGGTGATTTCTCTGGAACATCAACGCAGGATAAAGATTTTTGGGAACAAATGGAGGCAGATGGCATCCACGATGAAAGGATTTTAGACGCTGTTTGTGATGATATTGACCGTTCCTCATGTGGGTTCGATTTGCTTGCGATTGCTGATAAGGGGGAGTGAATTCTATGGGAACAAATTATTATCTAGTTAAAAAGAAACCTACGCTTGATAGGGCGTTGCATATTGGAAAGGCATCAGCTGGTTGGAGATTCCTGTTTTATAAGCCAGCCATATATGAAGTGGATAGACCATTGAATACGTTCGAACAGTGGCGTGATTATTTGAAAGAAGCAACAGAAAGCCATGAATACGTCATTTTAGACGAGTATGAAAGAGAAGTCAAATATGATGAATTATTAGAAATTATTGCAACAAAGCAAAGTGAAAACCGACCAGATATGTTTGACCATTTTGAAAATGTAAATGGATACAGGTTTGCAAGCTGTGATTTTGGTTAAGAGGTGGCACCAATGAAAGAAACATTTGATGTGCTACTGGTTATGTTGGACGAAATGAAAAGGGCGGCAATTCAATCTTATGATTATTATGAAGCACGTAACTATCAACGCATTCAAACCAAAATTATTGAGTTGCAAGAGAAATACAATAAAAGCCTAGAAAAAGAACCTGCGACTGCTAAAAATACAGAAATGACGGCGTTAGAATATTTGAAAGAATATTACAGGATGTGTGATTCTACTGGTAAGAGTTCCTGTACAGGATGCCTGATGAACATAAGAAAAGGTAATATGGCGTGCTGGGATTTTCGGAAAAAATATCCTGAACAGGCAATCTCCATTGTACAGCAGTGGCATAAAAACCATCCTAAAAAGACAATTAAAGATGATTTTTTTGAAAAATTTCCTAATGCTAATAAATTGTGTGATGGTATCCCAGATGCATGTGCAGCAAAACTAGGTTATGTGTCTGAATGTCCATACCAAAATTGTGAAGATTTCTGTAAAGAATGTTGGAACGAACCACTAGATGAGGTGAAATAAAAATGGACATACAAAAATTGTTTGATGAAATCGAAGTTCAAATCAATAAAAAAATTGAGTTTGCTGAAGATTTCCGATATAGATATGGGTTACAGGAAGCTATGGCTACCGTCAAAGATGTAATGAATGAATATGAGTATAAGAACAATGCAGTTAATAATACAGAGAAACATTCAAAAAAGACAAGAAAAGATGATTTTCTTGAGAAATATCCTAATGCATTGCGGTGTGCTGATGGTACACCATACGTGTGTGCGTATATATTAGATTATTTCCGTAATCGAACAGAATGTATTCATCCAGACAAGTATGGGTTTTGCAATTTTGATAGGTATTCTAATGCTTGTAGAAATTGTTGGCGTGAACCATTAAGCGAAGAAGGTGATAAATAATGAAAAGATTTTTGGCAGGTATCCTTGAGATTGAAGGGGAAGAAGAAAAATTCTATACAGAAGACTACATAGATTTTTACACAACAAACGATGTTTTTACTATTAATTCTGGTACATCGGAAAATCCTATAAATGATTGGGTATATTGTTTGTTACATCCTTGGTCTATCGCAGATGAAGATTATACTGTCGAACTAAATTATGAAAATGCTTACACAGCAATACCAGATGATGTTCCGCAGTATAGATGTATTTATTCTATTATTGCGTATGAGTGTATTAGTGGCAAATTATACGCCTATGGTGATACACCGCAAGATGCTCTGCAAAAATGTATAGATGTCTTTGAAATGTTAAAGACAAAGTATAACGAAATTGAACCTAATGAAGAAGATTAAAATGTGGATTTTGTTGGGAGGTATAAACTGATGACATATGAAGAAGCTATTGGCTTTATCGAAGGCAAATTAAACTGCATGAAGAAATGTGCTGAGTTCTATAAGGAATATACTTGTCGTGTAGAATGTGATAACTGCAAGTATGCTTATACACAAGGCAACCTTGGTGAACAACTGGTTGCGCTTGAATTGGCAGTTAATATGCTTAATGATGTTCATTATTTAAATCAGAAACAACTCGATATTCAAACCCTTAAAAGCTACGTAGACAATGATACAACATTGTATGATTTATTAAAGGCACACACAAAGGTGTTAAAAAGAAAACCAATCAATTGTAAACAGTTTACGGATTTTGATAATGAACCATATGCAGTCCAATGGACTTGTCCGTCTTGTGGGCAATATCATCTTAATGGTTCTATAAAACCTTATTGTGATAATTGTGGACAGGCTATTGATTGGGATTGAATTAAAAAGGAGATATTACAATGGAAAATAAAACAGTAGACAATAACAATATTTTTGAAAGCTATCTGGCACGAGATATCTTTATCATGGATATTATCGAAAAGGTTGTTAATGACTGGAAACGAACAAAATGGAAAGAAGGTACTTTTAACAGAAAAAATTTAGAGGATTTTCTTTTTGACGGATTTCAGGACTGGTTTGAATTGGGTGTGCAAGAATGGTGTAATGCAGAATGGGGTGAAGAGGAATGAAAGAATTGTATATGACCGTATTACCAGATAGTCCATTGTATCGTGATTATTTTATGTGGTTATCTGATTATAAAAAAGTGAAAGAAATATATGGGGAGATACGGGAAAAATATGGTATTGAAAGTTTGCAAGTGTATCCATATGATAATAAATTTATGATTGTGCCAACACAAACCGATAAAGAAAAGTTTAAAAATTTTTTATTAAAAGACGGAAAGACATTCAGAAAAAATTGTGACATTAGCAAGGTATGGATACAAAGTGTTAAAGGCATCAAATTTATTAAAAAACCAGCTCCTGCATTCTATTTCGCTGAATGGATAGGTAACACTACATCAAGACTGTTTGCAGTTGGTGATGTGTTATATTGTAACATCAATGCAGAACGTGAATTTAATGAGATTCCGTCTTGGGCGAATGTAATGAAAGCCAGTGAATTTTATAAAGTGATGGAGGAAATGGAATGAGCGAAAAATACAATATGAATGACAACATTGTTCCAAGCGAAGCTAAAACACTTTTGGAAACAGTAACATGGCTTTGTCGTAACTGTGCATTGACGCATATTGAGGCAGCAAAAATTGCGAAAGTATGTCAAGATTGTTTAGAGCGTTTGGAAGGGAATGATAACTTAAATGATAATTACAAAAGATAAGGCAATGATTCCAGAAAACGAATGGGATGAAGGGTATATCAAAGGTTATACAGACTCTGCTAGAGACAGTTATTATACATGGGAGAAAAATCAACATCGTTGGCATGATGCGACACAAGAGAAACCTACTGAGGTATGTGAAGTGTATATATATTTTAGTACCTTTGGTAACGCGAGGGAATTGCATCCGTTTAAACATAGCTATGGTATTGGAATTTATATACAGGAAAATGATACTTGGTATATTCAGGGAGTTACAACACAAAATGTAATTGTGCGTGGTTGGAAAAAAATTGAACCCTTTGAGATTGATGAATAGGAGTGGTGATTATGAAAAATTTGAAAATTTTTGCAAATCATGTTGAACAAGAAGCAATAAATCAAATCAATACTCTGTTAGAACAGCCTGCCTTTCAAGATTGTAAGGTGCGTATTATGCCAGATGTACATGCAGGAAAAGGCTGTGTTATTGGTTTTACTGCTAATTTGGGTGATAAGGTCATCCCCAATATTGTTGGGGTGGATATTGGGTGTGGCATGTTAGTTGTTGAGCTAGGGAGAGAAGATATTAATTTTAATAGAGTAGACGAAATTATTAGGCAACATGTTCCGAGTGGTCGTAATGTTCATACGGAACGTTTTAGAAGATTTGAAGAACTACAAGATTTACGATGCTATAGAGAATTAAAAGATACAAAACGCTTAGAATGCTCTTTGGGTACTTTAGGTGGAGGAAACCATTTTATCGAGATTGACGTAGATGATGATGGTACAAAATATCTTGTAATTCACACTGGCAGTAGAAATTTAGGGAAACAGGTAGCTGAATACTATCAGAAATTAGCTGTTGAGTTAATGTCTGGTAAAGATAAATTGTTTGAAGCGCAAAACAAATTGATTACCGAATATAAGCAACAAGGGCGTAAAAAGGAAATAGAAGCAGCAATCACGGAACTACACCGTAATTTTCAATCTAATAAGTTAAATACGCCTAAAGAATTATGTTATCTTACGGGGCAGTATCGTGACGATTATTTGCATGATATGAGAATTTGTCAATACTTTGCAAGTATGAATAGGTATGAAATTGCCAGTAGAATCGTAGGTGATTTGTTTGGCGCAGATATCGCTTATTGGGATTTGAACATGTTTGAAACTATCCACAATTATATTGAATTTGAAACAAATATTGTTCGCAAGGGTGCTATTTCTGCCAAGAAAGGAGAGAAGTTACTTATCCCAATCAATATGAGAGATGGTTGTATCATTGGCATTGGCAAAGGGAATGATGATTGGAATTGTTCTGCTCCGCATGGTGCTGGTCGCATTATGAGTCGTTCTCAAGCAAAGAAGCAAATCATTTTAGAAGAATATACCACATCTATGGAAGGAATTTTCACTACATGCGTTAATAATGATACGATTGATGAAAGTCCTATGGCTTATAAACCTATGCATGAAATTTTAGAAAATATCACCGATAGTGTTGAAGTGTTAAAAATTATTCGTCCAGTGTATAACTTCAAAGCAAGTGAATAATAAAGGAAGAAAGGATTAGTGATATATTATGAATGTAAATGAAGTAGCAATAGGCAAGAATGTGTATTATGAAGAACATTGGTCAAGATGTATTGAAAAAGCAAAAATGGATGGGAGGGTAGAACGTGGGATTTGAAATTTATTCGATTTTCAACTTACCGCCAGAAAAGGGAGAAGGTAAATAATGCGTGTGATATTTTTAGATATAGATGGAGTGCTAATTTCCAAAGAATTTTTTAAAAACAGACAACCAACACAAGGGCTAAACGAAATTGACGAAGAAAAGGTAAAACTCTTGCAGCAAATAGTGCAAGCCACAAATGCAAAAATTGTACTAACTTCAACATGGCGTATATATGATAAGGCTGATAAAGTGTATCAGCATCTTGTGGACGTATTGGCGAAATATGATTTGAGTATTTTTGATTGCACACCATGGATAAATGAAGACAGACCACACGAAATTGCCGTATGGTTGTCCATGTGGAATGCTCTCAGGGATGTGCATGAACATATTTTTGGTTTTGTGAGTTTAGATGACGATTTTACCTACAAGCAATATGCACGATATGGAATGCAGCACCATCTGATAAAAACAACATTCTATGGGGAACACGGTGGTTTGCAGCCAGAACATGTACAACAGGCGATTGATATTTTAAAAGGAGAGTGAGGCTATGGGACGAGTATTTATTACAGGGGATACACATGGGCAATTTCACCGTCTGAAAAACTTCTGTAATCAAGTAGATACATCAACAGAAGATATTATGATTATTTTGGGTGATGTAGGGTTGAATTATCATCTAAATCAGTTGGACGAGCATGGTAAAAAATACCTGTCTAAGTTGCCATTGACATTCCTGTGCTTGCATGGGAATCATGAAGAAAGGGCTTGGAAAGTTGATACATATAATCCCCAATTTATCATCACAGATACGTTTAGTGGCACAGTCTGGGTAGAAGATAAATATCCAAACATTTGGTTTCTCAATGATATTGCAGAATTTAAGCTGCATGACGCAAATATTCTTGCCATCTCTGGCGCATACTCGATTGATAAACAATGGCGTTTAGCAAATAAAGCTAACTGGTTTGAATCTGAACAAATGAAACCGTATGTAATGCAGCAGTATTTAAACAGCTTAGATTCCTTGCAGAAAAAACCACATTTTGATTATGTTTTGTCTCATACATGCCCATTTAGTTACATGCCCACAGAAGCATTTCGTCCTAATATAGACCAAGCAGATGTTGACAATCGCACAGAACAGTTCTTAGATGAAGTGAGAAAGCGTATTTCTTATGACGAATGGTATTGTGGGCATTTCCATATCAATAAGTTTGGTCGATTTGAAAACGGGATATATGCAGATAAAATAAGATTTTTATATGACGATATTATTGAGTTGGATTGCTAAAAGTATCAAGTATGGTTGGATTACAGTGCAGGGCGCAAATACAGCAATTGTAAAATAATTTATTGTACGGGAGTGTGTTGTTGCACACTCCTATTTTTTATCTTTATCGAAATAATACTTAAAGAGGTGATTGATGTGGTAGAAGCAGTTATTAGATGTATTGTGTCATGGCAAATACTTGGTGGTATTATTGGCTCTTTCATTGGCATCGGTGTTGTATGTGTGATTTCCAGTAAACTGTCAGACTAAATAGAGAAATATTATATGAGGTGATAAGAATGACTCCAGAAGATATTAATCAGATTAAAAATATGACTGATGAAGAATTAAAAAAACAACAGCAAAAATTATTTGCTAAGAAAAATTTATTAAAACCATACGTTGACCAATATAATGCTGCTGATTGTGCATTGTCCCGTATTGAAGACGAAGTGGCATTTCGACATTGTAACAAAAATGTGCGTGGAAAATTCTTCTTTAATAACGCAGATGATAGATACATATATGTAGCTGAGTGCTACTATTCACATAACGTCTCGTATGGTAAATGTCTCATTATAGAACGTGGCGAAACCATTGAAGATAGTGAGATATATTATGACAATATTTTTATCAATAGTGACTGTAAAGAAATTACAAAAGAAGTATTTATGCTCCAAGTAGCTGAAATACTGAACAATTTACTGTGTAACGCTTGTATTTCTGTTACAGTGACAGAGGAGGAGACAAATGACGAAAAATGAAATTACAAAATTAACGGATAAAGAATTGGAAGAACAAAAACTATATTATGAAAATCGCAAAGCTGGGTTCAAAGAGTACCACGATGAATATATGATTGCTGATAGGGTACTATACGATATTAATCAGGAAGTACAACAACGGGCAAGTGCGAAAGATGTTGGTAAATGTTTTAAGCACAAATATGAGAATGTTTATATATGTTTAATCGGTAATTCTGCGAAAGAACATTGTTGTCTCTTTCTGGAAGAAGATTATGACATCAGTGTGGGGTACATTAAATTGGCATTGTTGACACGCAATAGCGACTATGTAGAAATTCCAAAGGAAGAATTTTTAAAGCAGTATGCGATTGCTGTTAATCATTTGTTGAATAATATTGACCCTAATATATCTATGGTTTTTAAAAAGGAGGATGTAAATGACAATGACTGAAAAAAATATTTTTACGAAAGAAGCAATTAAAGAATATATTGCAAACAGAAAACAAGTGTTAAAGGATGTTATTGCATACGGGCAAGAAGAATATCATTATCCTGTACCAAAGTTGCTGATTGTACAGGTCGGTGACAATCCTGCTTCTAATAGATATGTAGCTGGGAAAATCAAAGACTGTGAAGAAGTTGGAATTAAAGCGATACTGGCTAAACTTCCAGAGGATACCAGTGTAAATGAAATGCGTGAGCTGCTTACCGTAAAATTGAAAAATGTTCATGCTGCTATTATCCAATTGCCATTACCAGACCATCTTGTAAGTTATTTAGATGATTTTTTAGAAACTATGACACCAAAACAGGATGTAGATGGCTTTCTATTAGATTCCTGCCATTGTCCATGTACCCCACAGGGGATTGTTGACTATCTCAGCAACCAATATGGAGAAGAATGGTTTGTAGGGAAACATGCAGTGATTGTAGGACGCAGTGAGCTTGTTGGCAGACCATTAGCAAAAATGTTATTAGATAGAGACTGTACTGTTACTGTGGCACATAGCAAAACTAAGAATTTAAGACATGTAACCAGTCAGGCTGATATCCTTGTTTCTGCAACAGGTAAGATGAATCTCATTAACAGATTTAACATCAAACCAGATGTTGACGCAGTTATCAATGTTGGGTTCGCATTTGATGAGAATGGCAAAATGAAAGGTGATGTAGACGTTGAAGATGTTATGAGAATCACACCTAATTGTATGCCTATTGTTGGCAGTACAGGTTTGCTAACTAGATTGGCACTTCTTGATAACACAGTGAACGCATGGAATATGCAGTGCTAAGAATAATAAAGTGGTGATTATGTGGCAGATGATTATACTTGGATGATGAAATTTTGTGTTGATTGTATTATTGCCATGTTTGTATTTGCAACAGGGATGTTCATACGCTTCAAACAAAAAATTCAACGACAAACAGATAAAATTATTGAAGAATGCAAACAAAACTTAGAACAAATAAAAATCGAAATAGAAAATGCAAACAAAATGCTTGATGAATATAAAAATAAGCATCAATAAAATTTCTCTTTCATATGGAGAAATATATAGTATGCAAGGACTTAAATGCCCTTACAGACCAAATGCTGTTTGACTATAAATGAGGTAAAAAGAATCGAAAGCCTGAGATGGCGAAAAGATAAAGGTGAAGGCTGGAATTAACAATCCAGTCAACCGATGAGCGTATTGCCTGAAACTCAAAAGAGAATATAAAGGTATGGAACAAACCTCAGCCCTAACGTGTTATGACGAGGGATATGGATGCTCCCATAGGATACGGAAATGAACGTATTCTAATTTAATATTTTGAATTACAAAGAAGAAAAATAAATGAGTAGTACCAATCGTTCAGAAGCAAGACAATTTCATATTTCTGATTATTATATTACACCAGTGAACGAGATTAAGAATTTCTTTTCTGCTTTAGATAATGCAATAACTATTGATATGGATAAATGTACGCTAGACCCAGCAATCGGAGGAGATAGTAAAAATCAAATGAGTTATCCAACTGCAATAGCAAACTACTATAGTGTGCCAGTTGAAAATATTAAAACTATTGATATCAGAGAAGATAGTTTAGCAGAAACAAAAGCTGATTACCTGCACACAACATTGAATTATAAACCACATGTGATTATTACAAACCCACCATTTGCTTGTGCCATTGATTTTATTAAAAAGGCTTTAGCCGATGTAGAAGATGATGGGTATGTAATTATGCTGCTGAGGTTAAATTTCCTTGAGACAAAGGCACGAAAGGAATTTTTTGATACATATATGCCAGAATACATTTTTGTCCATCATAAGCGTATGTCGTTTGTACCGAATGGTAAAACCGACTCTGTGGAGTATGCACATTATGTATGGCATAAAGGGCATTATCCTGATTTCGCAAAAATTCAGGTAATTTGATAACAATAAAAATTTAATTTTATCGACAATGAGGTGATGAAAATAGAACATATAGTACAATTTGGCATCAATATTGATGACGAACAAATTAAGAAAACTATAGAGAAAAACGCTATGCAGCAGGTTGTGGCGACTTTCAGAAACGATGTCATTAAAGAAATGATAGGAAAGAAAAATTATGATAAATCTGATTATTCTACAAAAATGTGGAACGCTATTAACGAACATATTGAAACATTTCTCGATGAAAATAGAGAAGAAATCATTAACATTGCTTCAGATAAACTTGCAGAAAAATTGGCTAAAACCAAAAAGGTTAAAGATATGGTTGCAAATACAATTAGCAACTTGCTTGAATAATATAGGAGGTAATACGATTGAATCATTTTGATTTGGACACTAATAACAAAAGTAATGAAAAACAACCAAAATATTGTGTTACGTGGTGTAAAACCATTGTAGACGCAAATGAATACAGGGCAGGTAAATTTGTTGGTATACGTTCTGAACATGATTGTTATTTGCTTAATCCTACATGCATTGGAGATGATTGTTCTTTATGTTTTGAAACTATGAATGGCATTTTAGTTTTACCTTATAAACAGATTGTATCAATTATACCACAAATGGAGGAGAAATAATGGTCTATGTAATTGAAACAAATTTATCTATGAACGGAGATAAGATTGCCGACCATCAGTCAAGAGTGATTGAAGTACCAAGTTGGGAAGAATATTGTGCTATATATAAAAATTATAGTGGACAAGCCTGTACTATTGGCAAAAGTCTGACACATCTAAGTGGAAATAACATCAACTCACATCGTATTATTGAAAATTTAAATTATGACGATTTTCATCTAAGCTGCGATATGGTTTGGGATAATGAATTGTTTTATTTGGATAGTAAAACAAAGCATTTAGCTTATTTGTGTGAATTACATATCTAAGCCCAAAAATAGAAAGAAGTGAACCATATGTTTGAAAACATAAAAAATATCTTTAAAAACAAACCAAGAGAAGAAGCTGATAGAGAGACTCAGGCAGAAGTCATCAATAGTATTTCACCTCATGAATATTTCAATGATGTTAAAGCCCGAAAACAGCAAATTGATGATGAAGGATTGCAGCGTGTATATGACAACTGCATGGAACTGCTAAATAAATATATTGTAACAGGTCAGGAGCGTGGTATTAAAAAACTTATGTTCCATCTTGATTGCATTGAAAAAGAACGTGAGCTTGTAAAAATGGGTATTGATACTTTTGTCTATAAAGATGATATCGAAGAATATATTGATAAAATTGCTTCTGACGTTGTAAAAATTATTGAATTAGAAAACTATGAACGAGAAATTCCAGATGAAATTATTGATGTTATTTATGCTGTGAAAGAGAAGAAATTGTTTGACCAACTGTACGTTGTCTTTACCGATTATACAGGTAAGGTTGAAAAACGAGTTGCTAAAGAACGCAGAGATAATGACCCAATTTTGTTTGGCGCATTTATGGATGCAAGAAAAGATACAGTGATTGACCGTTTCTATTACCTTGGCGATTGGGAAGATGAGTTCTGTCATCTTACATTGGATAAAATGGTAAATGAAACAAGGAAGAAAACAAATAGGGATATTAGAATGAAATTTAAAACACCCGAAGATGTGAAAGAATATAGAGAACAATTAAAACATCTAAAATTCAATGGTACTAGATTCGTTTATGCTAACGAGGATAATGTTATTACAAATTTTATCTCTCGTGTTTAAGGAGAAATAACTTATGAAACCAAATGTTGATTTGACGCTCAATAGAGATTTTCAAAATAGAGAAATATCAAATGCTCTCTTTGGCAAAAACAATATAAAACATAGACTTGATACTATGCTTGACGATTTAACAAACAGAATACCTTGGAAGCAAGAATCTTTTATTCGCATTTATAGCGATACTGATTTTCAGCAAGAACATACATATAACATCATACTCACAGGGGACAAGACTGAACGGGCAAAAAAGAAATTTTACAATTCGGAATATGATGAAACTATTTGTTATTGTTGTGGTGAGAAAATTACAATTCCTTGGACTGAACGAGGACGTATCTGTAAAAAATGTCAAGCAAATGATAATAGTAAACATGTTCCTTGGGAGGTTTAATCTATGAAAGAACTAAAATTATTTCAGTGTGAATTTTGTGGAAAACAATATGACAATGAACACGATTGTAAAACATGTGAAGATAATCATATATCAGCAAAAGTGATTATGGCGCAGGACTATTATACTCATTGTGATTCAAAAAATTATCCTCATACTATAACAGTGTTGATGGAAGACGGTAAGGAAATTAGCTATGTAAAATATTGAAATTGAAGGTGATGCAGTTTGAAACAATGGCTTGAAACAAAAAAGAATGGCTACGGCAAACAATGCTATGAATTATATTTTAACAAATTTGATGCTGCCGTTATGCTTGCAGGAATTGTACAAGACCACAAAGATGATTCGACTTATATCTATGTTTCGCCTGAATTGAATGTTGAGTTTGAAACATTAGAAGCTATAAGTATTGAACATGCACAGCAACAGATTGAAAGTATGCTGATTGAGCATTGGGAAAATGCAATTGCAACATTAGAAACTCAGATTAAAAATTTTAGAAGAGATAAGGGATGAAGATAATGCGTGATGCAACACAAGAGGAACAAAAAGTTGTTTATGCAAATATTGAGAAAATCGCATCATCAACAGGTATAAATTTTTGGGATTATTTTAAAGGAGAGAATAAGATGGACGCACATGAAATTATTAAAGAGTGGGAGGCACAACGTAAGAAAAGTCTTAATGAATGTGAAGAAAGAGCTTGGAGTGTTAAAGACGAGATTAGGCGCAAATGCGAAGAAAGTCCAGAGTTTAAAAAAGCGTGGGAAAGCCGTAATGCCAAAATCATTAAAATTAAATACCACTCTGACGAAATTGAAAAACTGCGCTATATTGATGGCAAATCTGATTGGATTGACCTTAGAGCAGCAGAAAATGTAATACTAAAAGCAGGGGAGTTTAAACTGATTAGTCTTGGCGTTTCTATGGAGCTACCAGAAGGATATGAAGCTCATATTGTTCCACGCAGCAGTACATATAAGAACTTCGGTATCATCCAGACAAATCATTGTGCCGTAATTGACAATTCCTATTGTGGCGATAATGATATTTGGAAATATCCTGTATATGCACTTAGAGATACAGAAATTCATGTAAATGATAGAATCTGTCAATTCAGAATTATTAAGAATCAACCCAAACTGTATTTCGATGAAGTAGAGACTCTTGGCAATGCTGACAGAGGTGGAATCGGCAGTACAGGGAAACAGTAAATCAGATAAAAGTAACCACTACAATGTCACACTATTAGCAGTTATATGTTAGTGGTGTGGCATTTTTATATACATAAGAAAAAGCGAGTGTGAAGTTTATTGCAAGAACAAGAATTATTGAAATATGCCATTGAAAGTGGTATGATTGATTTACAACATCTACAAGCCGAAATTGATATGAAAGAGAGAAGACAGTATCTTAAACAACATCCATATTCAATTTGGCAAGGAAAGAACGATAACAAATTTTATACTTATCTACCTGACGATACGAAAAAGAGAATTTTAGTAAAGCGCAATACAGAAGAAGAAATTCAGAATGTAGTCATCAATTATTGGAAGGAGCAAGAACTTAATCCTACGCTACAAGAAGTGTTTGATGAATGGAATGATAGGAGATTGGAACTAAAGAAAATCGCTCCTTCTACTTATGAACGCAATCAGCAAATCTTTCGTAGACATTACACAGGTATTGAAGACAAGCGTATTCGTTCTGTTACCGAAGACTGGATTATGGATTTCTTGGAGCAACAAATTGCCATACATGATTTAACTTCCAAGGCGTTTAGCAATTTGAAAGGCGTTACAAAAGGATTCTTAAAAAGGGCGAAACGAAGAAAACTAATTGATTTATCTATTGAGAGTGTGTTGAGTGACATGGATTTATCTGATAGAGATTTCCGCAAAGTGATTAAAGAAGATTATGAAGAAGTCTTTAGCGAAGAAGAAACAGATAAAATGATGGCATATTTGCAATCAAATTTAGATGTGAAGAATTTAGGGATTTTACTTATCTTTGTTACAGGATTACGTGTTGGTGAATTAGTGGCATTAAAGCATGAGGATTTTAATGGCAATATCATCAATATTCGTAGGACAGAAGTACGATATGCAGACGGTAACGGGAATCATGAATATATAATTAAGGAATTTCCTAAAACTGAAGCTGGTGTACGTTCTGCAATTATCCCTGCTGATTTTACATGGTTAGCAGACAGATTGAAACTATTAAATCCTTTTGGTGAATATGTATTTACTGATAACGGAAAAAGATTGACCACAAATACAATTCGTAGAAGATTAACAAGACTTTGCCAAAAGCTAAACATCTATGCTAAGTCACCACATAAAATCAGAAAGACATACGGGTCTATCTTAATTGATAACAACCTTGATGCACGCTTGATAACAGACTTAATGGGTCATACCAATATCTCAACAACAGAGCAGCATTATCACCGTAATAGAAAAACTATGATAAAGAAAGCACAAATCATTGCGAATATCCCCGAATTCCAAGCAAAGTAATCAAAAAGTAACCAAAGGTAATCAACCGCATAATGAGAAAACATTGAAATTACGGTAAAAATAGAGGTTATACAACGGGTTCGAGTCCCGCTATCAGCTTCTCGCACCCGAAGATTTTCGGGTGTTTTTTATTGTAAAATGTTTTTTTGAAAATATATAATTCGGCATTGTATTATTTACATTTGTTTGATATAATGAACAAAATAAAGACTTTCCGCATTTTACTTTATAATTTTGGAGGTAATACAAATGACGAGTGAAAAGAAAAAGGTATTTGGTTTGAGTTTTCTGAGTGTTTTTCTCTGGGCATCTGCTTTTCCGTTGACGAAGGTGGCACAGCAGCAGTTTACGTCCATTCCTCTGGGTTTTCTGCGCTGTACGGTCGCAGCAATTTTTCTGATTATCATAGGGAAATGCTGTCACATTCGCCTGCCGCAGAAAAAGCACATTCCTTTGTTCTTTGTATCCGGCGGTCTTGGCTTTACGGGCTATATGATTACCTTTAACACAGGTATTCTGACACTGACCTCCGCAACCTCCAGTATTATCATTGCGGTAACCCCGATTCTGACTGCAATCGTAGCATCCCATCTATATAAAGAGAAAATCAAACCCATCGGCTGGGCGGCAATCGCGGCTGCATTTATCGGTGTGCTGATTCTGCTTTTGTGGGAAGGCGTATTTTCCATCAATATCGGTCTTATCTGGACAGTCGGTGCGGCAATCGTATTCTGCGGCTATAATATCATGACAAGGAAGCTTTCTGCAATGGGCTATAATGCCTTAGAAATCGTAACCTACAGCATGATTTGCGGTGCCATTCTGCTTGGCTTCTGGGCGGGGGATGGACTGCATCAGCTGGCAGGTGCAAGCGTGAGCCACATCATTGCACTGATTTATCTGGGGGCTTTGCCCTCCGCAACGGCATATTTTACATGGGGCAAGGCAATGAGCTACGCGGAACGCACCAGTGAGGTAACAAACTTCATGTTTGTGACACCATTGCTTTCCACCATCATGGGTTTTATCATTCTGCATGAGGTGCCAAATGCAGGCACATTTATCGGCGGCGCGATTATTATTATCAGTATCGTAGTCTTTAACCTGAAAGGGAAATGATTTTAAGAGGGGCTTAGATGTCCCTCTCTTTTTTTGTTTGCATTTTTGCGAAAAATGGTGTATCGTGTCTAAAGAGAAAGAAGGGGACAGCTTTGACAATACAAAAGAAAAAGGTCATCGGGTACAGCCTATTTACCATATTCCTTTGGGCTTCGGCATATCCGCTGACAAAAATTGCGCAGACACATTTTACGGTTGTGCCGCTGGCGTTTCTTCGCAGCTTCATTGCGGGGAGCTTCATGCTGTTCATCGGGAAATTCCAAGGAATGGCACTGCCGAAGAAAAAGCATATTCCGTTATTCCTGCTTGCGGGGGCGCTTGGGTATGTGATTTATACGGTGGCAATGAATATCGGCTTGCAGACATTGCCTTCCGCAACGTGCAGCCTTCTGGTTGCTACATCTCCGATTATGACGGCAATAATTGCATCCAAGGTGTACCGAGAAAAAATCGGTCCGGTAAGTTGGATTTCAATTTTTATTGCTTTTTCAGGTGTTATGATTCTTCTGCTTTGGGACAGCCATGGCACGTTTTCCATTGATGTGGCAATGCTCTGGATGCTTCTTTCTGCCGCTTCCTGGGCAGGCTATAACATTATGACAAGAAAGCTGGTTGCCATGGGCTATACCTCCGCACAAATCACCTGTTTCAGCATGCTTGGAGCAGCGCTGTGGCTCTGCTTTTCTGCTATGCAGGGCTTTCGGGAGATGGTAACCGGGGAGCCGAAGCATTTTCTCGCCTTGCTGTATCTCGCAATCATCTCTAATGCCGTCGGCTGTATCCTCTGGGCGAAGGCTCTGGCGTATGCGGAAAAAACAAGCGAGGTGGCGAACTTTATGTTCCTTTCGCCGCTGCTGTCCACTCTGATGAGTTTTCTGCTTCTGCATGAGGTGCCGGGGATGGGAACCTTTGTCGGCGGCGCGATTATCATCTGTGGTCTGCTGCTTTTTAATCTGAAAGGGCAGAAGAAGGAATAACCGAAAGGCGAATGAAGAAAGAAAAGGATAAATCCTCATTTTTATTTGAAGATTTACCCTTTTTTAATTTGCTTTATTCTGTTGTGGGATTAGTATGCTCTGCCCCAGTAAACCATGTGCTTCGCAGGCTTGCCGCAGCATACGCAGACATCAGAGATTTCTTCCTGTTCAAAAGGAATACATCTGCTGGTTGCTGCTGTTCTTTCCTTGATGGCATCCTCACAGGCCTGATCGCCGCACCACATTGCTTTAATGAAGCCGGGTGTTTCGTTGATGATTTTTTCAAATTCATCCATTGTTTTTGCAACGTAGGTTCTGGATTCACGGTGTTCGGTTGCTTTTTTCAGCATATTTTCGTGAATTTCATCCAGAAGGGCAGGAACTCTTGTTTCCAGCTCATCCAGAGAAACGAAAATCTTTTCTCCGGTATCTCGTCTTGCCAGAACACACTGATTCTGTTCAATATCCTTGGGGCCGATTTCCAGACGAACGGGAATCCCCTTCATTTCATATTCGGAGAACTTCCAGCCTGCGGATTTATCAGAATCATCCAGCTTTACACGACAAACCTTTGCCAGTCTGTTTTTCAGCTCAGCTGCTTTTTCCAGTACGCCTTCCTTTTTCTGCACGATGGGAACAATCATCACCTGTGTGGGCGCGATACGAGGGGGCAGAACCAGACCGCTGTTGTCACCATGCACCATGATGATAGCACCAATCATACGGGTTGTCATGCCCCAGCTTGTCTGGTGTACATACTGGAGCTTGTTTTCCTTATCGGTATACTGGATACCAAAGGCATGCGCGAAGCCGTCACCGAAGTTATGGCTCGTGCCGGACTGCAGTGCCTTCCCATCATGCATCAGGGATTCAATGGTAAAGGTGTGTGCTGCACCTGCAAAGCGTTCCTTTTCTGTTTTTTCGCCCTTTATAACGGGGATTGCCAGTACATCACGGCAGAAATCCGCATAAATATTCAGCATCTGGATGGTTCTTTCCTGTGCCTCCTCTGCGGTTGCGTGTGCGGTATGACCCTCCTGCCACAAAAATTCCATGGTTCTCAGGAAGGGACGTGTTGTTTTTTCCCAACGAACAACGGAGCACCACTGATTATACAGCTTGGGCAGGTCTCTGTAGGACTGCACGATGTTTGCATAATGCTCGCAGAACAGGGTTTCGGAAGTGGGACGGACACAAATGCGTTCCTCCAGCTTCTTTTCGCCGCCGTGGGTTACCCATGCAACCTCGGGCGCAAAGCCTTCTACATGGTCCTTTTCCTTCTGCAGCAGGCTTTCGGGAATGAACATGGGCATGTATACATTTTCCACGCCTGTTTCTTTGAAACGGTCATCCAGCTGTCTTTGCAGCAGCTCCCAGATGGCATAGCCATAAGGGCGGATGATCATGCAGCCCTTCAAGCTGGAATATGCCGTTAAGTCCGCTTTTTTAACAACGTCGGTATACCACTGGGGAAAATCCACTTCCATATCGGTGATGGATTCTACAAATTTCTTTTCTTTTGCCATTTGATTTCCTCCTTAAAACTTTTCTGCACAGAGAATTTCTGAAAATAAAAAAAGCCTTCATCCCTCTGAAAAGGGACCAAGGTCATTCGGCGGTGCCACCCTTATTGATGCAAAAACGCATCCTCTCAAAGCCGTTAACGCCGCACTTACGCCGCATTTTCCCTGCGGAACTCAAGGGGCAGGTTCAAAAAGGCTTGCCGAGGCTCACATCAACCGCCTGTTTTCTGGGGGCAAGGAGGCTTTTTTACTATTCCCTGTCATTGTTTTTCACGGTTTCTATGATACCCCGAAAAAGCAGGCTGTGTCAAGGAGAAAGGGAAATTTCTTAAGAATTTCTTTCGGATTTTGTTAGAGGACTGCAAGATAGATATGATGGAAACGAGGAAACAGATTAGAAAAGATAGAAAAAGATTAGATACATGACTTTACTTGAAAGTAGAATTTCCCTGTGGTATGATACATCTATATCAGAAAAATAACCCGAAAAAAGGGAAAGGATAAAGAAAAATGAAAAAAATTTTGATTGTTGTGGATATGCAGAATGATTTTATTGACGGCTCTCTCGGCACACCTGAGGCAGAGGCGATTGTAGATAACGTAGTTGCGAAAATCAACACCTACACCAAGGATTGCGTGTATGCAACCAGAGACACCCATCAGGATAATTATTTGCAAACGCAGGAGGGTGAAAACCTTCCCATTGTGCATTGTATCGAAGGCACATACGGCTGGCAGCTGAATGAAAAGGTACAGGCGGCTCTGGGCAGTGCCGTTGTGATGAATAAACCATCCTTCGGTTCATGGGAGCTGGCAGATATGATGGTCATGGAATTTGCAGGACTGCCTGCGGAAGAATGTGAAATTGAGATTATCGGTCTTTGCACCGATATCTGCGTGGTTTCTAATGCGCTGATTTTAAAGGCAAGACTGCCTGAGGTGAAAATCAGCGTGGACGCATCCTGCTGTGCAGGGGTAAGACCCGAAAGCCATGCGGCGGCATTGCAGACCATGCAGATGTGTCAGATTCATGTGCGGTAAAAAGCACCTTTTTGCAGAAAGAGAATCTTTTTTATAGGAATTTTTTTGTAAGGACGTGAGGGTATGAAGGACGAAAGATTAGAAAAGCTGGCAGATGTGCTGGTAAATTATTCAACAAAGGTGAAAAAAGGCGACCGCGTTGCTATTTCCGCGGAGGATGCGGCATTGCCGTTTATCAAGGCAGTCGCAAGGGCGGCAGTGAAAGCGGGCGCGCTGGTGGAATATTATATTGACGTTCCCGATGTGGATGCGGAGCTTCTGAAAAATGGGACAGAGGAGCAATATGCCAGAGAAAATATTCGTTTTGGTGCCTGCGCAAAAAGCGATGTCTGGATCAGCGCATGGGGCAGCGAAAACACAAAGACCATGCAGTCCATCGAAGCGGAGCGACTGAAACAGAAGCGTCTGGCGAATAAGGACAACCGCAAGATTTATTCCGAACGCATGGGAACGGGTGAGCTGCGCTGGTGCGGCACACAGTTCCCGACCAACGGGGATGCCCAAAATGCAGGCATGAGCCTGGAGGAATATGAGGATTTCGTTTACACCGCAGGCTATCTTTACGAGGAAGATCCTGTTGCAAAATGGCAGGAAATGGCGGCATGGCAGGAAAAATGGGCAAGCTATCTGGATGGAAAGAAGGAACTGCATATTCTTTCTAAGGATACAGATATTTTCGTGAACGTGGCAGGCAGAAAATGGATTAACTGCTGCGGGGATGCCAATTTCCCTGACGGTGAAATTTTTACCTCTCCTGTGGAGGATGGGATTAACGGCTATATCACCTTTTCCTATCCCGCCATCATGAATGGGAATGAATTTTACGAGGTACGCCTGACGGTAGAAAAGGGACGCATTGTGGATGTTTCCTGCAAAAATGAAGAAATGTTGGACACCCTGCTGTCCTATGTGGACACCGATGCAGGCTCCCGTTATTTCGGCGAGGTTGCCATCGGCACGAATTACGGGATTCAGCGGCACACGAAAAATATCCTGTTTGATGAAAAAATCGGCGGTTCCATGCACATGGCGATTGGCGAAGCCTTTCGGGAGGCAGGCGGCAAAAACGAATCTGCTATCCATTGGGACATGATCAATGACATGACAAAGGAAGGTAAAATCTATGCCGATGGTGAGCTTTTCTATGAAAACGGAAAATTCAAAGAAGAAATCTTAAAGAAATCCTAAGAAAGAGGGAATACCGAAAGGTTACGGAAAATGAGTATTTTCTGTAGCCTTTTCCTTCGGAAAAATCAGAAAATACAGGTTCTGTCGACAGAAAACTATTGACAGATTTATTACTTTTTTTTATACTGAATGTAATAGATTTGTAACAATTATGACGGAAAATGGTTTGGAGGAGATTCCAATGGGTTTAAATAAAGTAATGAAACAGCTTTGTGTCACAGCTGCACTTGTTGTGCTGAGTACTGTAACTGCGTTCGCGGCAAACGTGGGACAGGCTTCCGGTACAAATGTAAATGTCCGCGCAGGGGCAAGTACAGGTGCAAATGTGTTAGGTAAAATTAACAAGGGTACGGAATATACCGTTCTGGATAAGGTTGATAACTGGTTCAAGATTTCCTATAACGGTGCAACCGGTTATGTATTCGCAGATTATTTCTCCGTAACAAAGGCAGATGGCAGCATTACCGGCTCCGGTGTTAACCTAAGAGAAAAGGCAACTACAGCCTCCAATTCTCTGAAAAAATTCAGCAGCGGGGAAGCAGTCACCGTAACAGGACAGAATGACGATTGGTATCGTGTTTCCTATAACGGCGGTTCTGCTTATGTCAGCAAAGATTATGTTTCCGGCAATCTGTTGCAGTATGTTTCCAAGGTAAGCAGCGAAACCACAGCTGCACCTGTAAGCGCAACAACAAAAGCAGAGGATACCTACGGCGTGGTAACAGCAGGCTCCGGCTTAAAGCTGCGCAAGGAAGCATCCACAAGTGCAGAGGTGCTGACGGTTCTTCCTTCCGGTACGATTGTTGATGTGGAACGTGCTGGACAGGATTGGGTCAGCATTGTGACAGATGCAGGGCAGAAGGGATATGTTTCCGCAGATTACCTGACTGTGAAAACAGGCGAAAAGCCTGATAACACTACAAGCAATACAGCATCTGCAAAGGGTGCTGCGGTGGTTGCATACGGCAAGCAGTTCATCGGTACGCCTTATGTATGGGGCGGCACGAATCTGAACACAGGCGTAGATTGCTCCGGCTTTGTATACGCTGTTTATAAAAATTTCGGCATCACATTGAGTCGTTCTTCTGCATCTATGACGAGCAACGGCGTAGAGGTTTCCAAGGCGAATCTGCAGGCAGGCGATTTGGTATTTTTTAATACAGGTGGAAACAGCAGTATCAGCCATGTCGGCATTTATTGCGGTGACGGTACATACGTTCATTCAACGGATGGAAAGGGCAACGGTGTTACCGTAACAAATCTGAACAGCGGCTACAGCGCAAATACATATGTAACAGCAAGACGAATTTTTTAATGAAAAATCAAAAGGACTGACCGAAGAATCGGTTGGTTCTTTTTTGTGTTACTTTTTTTGAGGAAGAAGGAGAATAAGAATGAATATTACTGTATACCTTGGAGCAAATGAAGGCAATGACAACCGTCTGCGTGAGGCAGTGCAGGCATTGGGGCATTGGGTTGGTGAAAGCGGCAATGCACTGGTATATGGCGGCTCGAAAACAGGGCTGATGGGTGAGCTTGCAAAGGCTGTCCTTGAAGCCGGCGGCAAAGTAACAGGCGTAGAACCGCAGTTTTTCATGGATGCAGGCTTCCAGTACAATGGGCTGACAGAATTGATTGTTACAAAGGATATGTCCGAACGGAAGGCGAAAATGATTGCCCTTGGGGATGCGTTTATTGCATTTCCGGGCGGCACAGGCACGCTGGAGGAAATTTCTGAAATTATAAGCAAGGTTGCCCTGAATCAGTTGAATGCACCCTGTATTCTGTATAATCTGAATGGATACTACGATGATCTGAAGCATCTGCTCTCTCTTATGATTGAAAAGGGGCTTTCCTCTGCGGAACGGCAAAAGGGCATCTTTTTTGCGGAAACGCTGGAAGAAATTAAAGACATACTTGGGAAATAAGCGGTTCATAGAAAATCTATAAAAATGCTAAGAATTAATTGCTTTGCGGAAAATTTTCCTTTATACTTTGAACAGGCAGAAATGCTGACGGCGACAGAGGAAAACAGATACAAAGGAGTGGTTACATGAAGTACAATTTTGATGAAATTATCGACAGAAGAAATACGAATGCGCTCAATACGGACGGCTTTCGTGGCTATATTTTCCATGCAGGCCCTGAAATGAAATTTCCCTATGCGGATGATGAATTTGTCAGAATGTGGGTTGCGGATATGGAATTTGCGACACCTCCCGAAATCTGTGAAGCCATTAAGAAAAGGGTAGAGAAGCGTATTTTCGGCTATAGCTGTGTTTACAGTGATGATTACTATCAGGCATTTTCTGCATGGTGCAGAAAAATGTACGATTGGGACTTCCCGAAGGAAGAACTGACCTTTTCTCCAGGGATTATTCCTGCGCTGTATCAGCTTCTGGAATCTTTGCTGACAAAGAATGAAAAGGTTCTAATGGTTGCACCTGCGTATGGCTATTTTCAGCATGCCGCAGAATATAACTGTGTGGAATATGTCTGCTCCGATTTGAAGATTGATAAAAACGGCTACTTTACAATTGATTTTGATGATTTTGCCAAAAAAGCGGCAGACCCTCTGGTGAAGCTGGTGCTCTGGTGCAACCCCCATAACCCCTCCGGCAGAATGTGGACAGAGGAAGAATTGAAGCGGGTAGCGGAAATCGTGGAGAAGCATAATCTCTGGCTTATTTCTGATGAAATCCACTGCGATATCATCAGAAACGGCAGAAAGCATATTCCTATGGGGAAGGTTATGCCCGATTACGGCAAGCTGATTACTTGCATGTCTGCCAGCAAGACCTTCAATATGGCAGGGCTGATGTTCTCTGATATCATCATTCGAGATACACAGCTGCGGAAGATTTTCTGCAAACGGGATAAAATCGTAGGCTTTGTTAATCCGCTTTCCGTTGTTGCACATCAGGCGGCGTATGAGAAATGCGATGAATGGCTTGCGGAATTTAAGACGTATTTGGATGAAAACTTTATATTTGTAAAGGAATATCTGGCGGAGCATCTGCCTGCGGCTGTGTTCTCTGTTCCCGAAGCAACCTATCTTGCCTGGGTGAATCTGAAGGGCTGCCTGCCGGATGTTGTGGATCTGCCCGGATTCTTTGCAAATAACGCAGGCGTTTTGCTGGAAGGCGGCAATGATTTGTTCGTCGGCAATGCGGAAGGGTATGTTCGTCTGAACCTTGCAATGCCGCGCAGCATCATTAAAACAGGACTGGAACGCATGACAGAAGCGATTGAAAAGCATAATAAATAATCAAAACACATAATAAAAAAAGACCTTGCTCATTTTCACGAATGGGTAAGGTCTTTTTAGTTTATCCGGTTTATCGGATTTCTTATTCCTCCACATGCTCAATGGAAAGCAGTGCACAGGTCAGAAGCAGGAGAATATTGCAATAGACGATAGTGGTGCTGCCGAAATGCTGTGTGACAAGCGCACCACAGCCTGCGCCGAGGATGAAGAAGAAAATCACGCCGTAATAATGCAGGCTTTTATAGCGCAGCTCCTTATCGCCGCTCTGCACGAAACGAAACAATAGCTCTGTACCGCTACGGAGATTGCCCGTACACATTGTGGAGGCATAGGGCAAGCCATGTACCTTACGAAAGCTTTGCACCTGCATGGAGCAGACAAAGGAAACCAACACGTTTGCAACTATATCGTGCCTTTCTCCGAAGGGGAGCCACGCTACGATTGAAAGCATCGCAATTTCAAAGAGCAATACAATCTGCCGCCAGTGTACCTTCGGCAGGGGGGAGATGAATTTTTTTATCCATTCATCAATGAAGATACCCAGCACAAAGGCAAGCACAGGGATAATATACGTTCCTGCCTGCATCCATTCGCGATCTGCCAAATGCAGACCGAACAGGACGATATTCCCCGTCTGCGCGTTGGCGAAAACATGTCCTCTTGCTACATAGCTATAGGCATCCAGAGAACCGCCAACCACAGCAAGCAGGACAGCAATCAGAAAAGTATCAGACATTTGTCGTTTAGAATAAATCATCATTTGTAAATTACCTCACTCATTTAAGTCGAAATCAGGATTTTATAATTTTATAATAAATATTTTCTGTCCAGAGAGCGATACTGCAGCACCTCAAGCAGATGCTTTCGTGTAATCTGCGCATCACCCGAAAGGTCAGCGGCAGTGCGCGCCAGCTTAAGGATTTTATGGTAGGCGCGTGCGCTTAATTCCATTCTTGCGAAGGCGGTACGCAACAGTTCCTTATCCTCTTCGCGCAAAGCGCAGTATTTTTCAATCTGTGCCGCATTCATCTGCGCATTAAAGAAAATGCCTTCGTTCCGGAAGCGCTCCAGCTGAATTTTATGCGCGCAGACAACACGCTCCTTAATGGTGGCGGAGGATTCCGCAGGGATAGTGCTGTCCAGTTCCTCATACGCAACGGGTGGCATTTCTACCATTAAATCAATACGATCCAAAAGAGGGCCACTGATTTTTCTGTGGTATTTCATGATTTCATTCGCAGAGCAATGGCATTTCTCACTGTTGCCCAGATAGCCGCAGGGGCAGGGGTTCATCGCTGCCGCAAGCATAAAATCGGATGGAAAGGTCAGTGTGCCGTTGACGCGCGCAATCGTGACCTTGCCGTCCTCCAGAGGCTGGCGCATAACCTCAAGCGCATTGCGCTGAAATTCAGGCAGCTCATCTAAAAACAGTACCCCGTGATGCGCCAGAGAAATTTCGCCCGGACGCGGAATTCTGCCGCCGCCAGTCAATGCAGAGGCGGAAATGGTATGATGGGGAGAGCGGAAGGGCCTTGTTCTGACCAAAGAATTTTTCTCCTTCAGAAGTCCTGCTACGCTGTAAATCTTTGTGATTTCAATGCTTTCCTCGAAGCTTAAATCGGGCAGAATAGTAGGCAGACGCTTGGCGAGCATGGTTTTCCCTGAGCCCGGCGGCCCGATGAGAAGGATGTTATGTCCGCCTGCCGCAGCGATTTCCATGGCACGTTTGGCGTTTTCCTGCCCCTTTACATGAGAAAAATCCAAATCAGGTATATCCGTTTGGGTAAGGGAAAAGGCATTACCTTCCTTATGATAGGGTGTAATCTGCGTGCTGCCCGAAAGGTGTGCGACAATCTCCTTCACGGAATGAACGGGATAGACTGTCATTCCTTCTACCAGAGCCGCTTCTTCTGCATTTTCAAAGGGAACGAAGGAAGCGGAAATGCCACGGCGCAGAGCATCATACAGCATGGGCAGAACGCCGTTGACAGGGCGCACAGACCCATCCAGAGAAAGCTCCCCTGTAATGAGGGCATCCTCTATTTTTTCTGCGGAAAAAAGATTGCAGGCAGAAAGAATTCCCAGTGCGATGGGTAAATCAAAGGCTGCCCCTTCCTTTTTTGTATCGGCAGGAGCAAGATTGACAGTAATTCGCTTAACGGGAAAGGAAAAGCCTGCGTTGCGGATAGCGGTACGTACACGCTCACGCGATTCCTTCACTGCGGAATCGGGCAGACCGACAATATCAAAGGCGGGCAGACCGTTGCTCAGGTCTACCTCAACCTCGACAGGATAGCTGTCGATGCCGAGGAGTGCAGCTGATTTTATAATGGAAAGCATTTCGAAGCCTCTTTTCTTTTTGTTTTTGAACAATTTTTTTACATCATAACAATTTTTCACAAAAATTTCAATCAGAACACAAAAATCCATCTGTTATATACATCATAATTGCTGAATTTTTAAAGTTTTAAAAAATTTGGTATTGAATTTTGAAAAGAAAGCATTTATAGTATAGGTCGTAACTCACAGAGGGGAAGGAGTGTTCGTATGGAAGAATATTATCTGATGTGGCTGACGCGGATTGATGGCATCGGCTTGAAACGTGCGCATCGTCTTCTGGAGCATTTCGGCAGCGCAGAAGCCGTTTGGCGTGCGGAACCCTCTGCAATTCGGCGGTCTGCAATTCTGGGAGAGAAGCTGACGGAAGGTCTGCTCCTTTCCAGAGAGGAAGACCAACTGAACGATTGGATTATTGAATTAGAGGAAAAGGAAATTGACTTTTATTCCTACTGGCATCCAAGGTATCCCCGACTGCTGAGGGAAATTCAGAATCCGCCGCTTGGGATTTATGTCCGCGGAGAGATTCCCGATGATGAAATTGATACGGTTGCTATCATCGGTGCAAGAAAATGCTCCCGTTACGGCGCAACGGTTGCCTATGACATTGCGAAGGACTTGGGTAAGACCAATGTGATTGTGGTCAGCGGCATGGCGCGTGGCATTGACAGCGAGGGACACAGAGGGATTCTGGATGGTGGCGGAAAAACGATTGCTGTGCTCGGCTGCGGTGTGGATATTTGCTATCCTGCGGAAAATAAGGAGCTGATGGAGCGCATCATCGAAAACGGCTGCGTCATTTCCGAATATCCGCCCGGAATGCCTGCGGTTGCTAAGAATTTCCCGAACAGAAACCGCATCATTGCGGGACTGAGCAAAATGGTTGTGGTGGTCGAAGCGGGAAAGAGAAGCGGCACGATTATCACGGCAGATCTGGCACTGGATTACGGCAGGGAGGTTTATGCCGTCCCGGGAAATGTCACCAGTGCATTAAGCTACGGCACGAACGCCCTCATTAAGCAGGGCTGTCCCATCATTACGGAGGGCAGCGATATCCTGTCGGCATTGGGCATTGCATATAAAGAAACAGAAAAGGTAAAATTTCAGATTAAAACGGCGGAAAATATTTCGCCTGAGGAAAAGGAAATCTTCGATCTGATTGAGGACAGTACCCCGATTTCCGCCGAAGCGCTTTGCAGAAGGCTTGGCAGAAAGGTGCAGGAGGTGCAGTATATTCTGTCTCTGTTAGAGCTTTCCGGCTATATTGAAAAAATACCGCAGGCAGGCTACATCAGAGCACATTGAAAACTGAGGTGAGAAACGAATGGCAAAAACAGCCACGGCAGAAAAAGAAGCAAAGAAAACAACAAAAAAGAAAGCAACGGTGAAAAAGGCTGCGAAAACAGGAAAGAAATATCTGGTTATCGTAGAGTCTCCTGCAAAGGCGGCAACCATCGGCAAATTTTTGGGGAACAATTACAAAATCGAAGCATCCATGGGACATGTGCGTGACATGCCGAAAAGCCAGATGGGTATTGATTTTGAGCATGACTTTGAACCGAAATATATTACCATCCGTGGGAAGGGGGAGCTTTTAGGCAAGCTGCGCAAGGATGCAAAGGCTGCTGATAAGGTATACCTCGCAACTGACCCGGACCGTGAGGGGGAAGCCATCAGCTGGCATCTGCTTCACGCGCTCAATCTGGGTGAGGAAAAACCCATCAGCCGTATTACGTTTAACGAAATCACGAAAACGGCAGTAAAAAAATCCATTACCGAAGCAAGAGATATTGACATGGATTTAGTGGATGCACAGCAGGCGCGCCGTGTACTTGACCGCGTGGTGGGCTATACTATCAGTGACCTGCTTTGGAAAAAAGTGAAGAAGGGTCTGAGCGGCGGTCGTGTGCAGTCTGTTGCGCTGCGCCTGATTTGCGACAGAGAGGGGGAAATCCGCGAATTTATCCCCGAAGAATACTGGACGCTGGGCGCAAAGCTGAAGGATGCGGATGGCAAGGGCTTTGAAGCGAAATTTTACGGCAAGGGTGAAACAAAAACAGAGCTTGCCAACGAAGCAGAAACAAACGAAGTTCTGGACGGCTTGAAGGGTAAGGATTTTGCCGTTACGGACGTAAAAACAGGCAGCAGACAGAAAAAGCCCGTTGCCCCCTTTACCACAAGTACCATGCAGCAGGAGGCGAGCAAGCACCTGAACATGGCAACACAGAAAACCATGATGATTGCGCAGCAGCTGTATGAAGGTGTGAATGTCAAGGGCGAGGGGACGGTCGGTCTGGTTTCTTATATCCGTACGGACTCCTTCCGCATTTCCGATGAAGCATACGAAGCAGCCGTTGCATTTATCAAAGAAACCTATGGGGATGCCTTTGTAAACCCTGAAAGAATCGTTTATAAATCCAAGGGGAAAACACAGGATGCGCACGAGGCGATTCGTCCGACAAACGTGAGCAGAACACCCGAAAGCATCAAAGATTCCCTTTCCAAAGACCAGTATCGCCTCTATAAGCTTATCTGGGAGCGCTTTGTGGCAAGCCAGATGAGCCCTGCGGTATATGATACGCTTTCTGTAAAGCTTTCGGCAGGGGACTATACCTTCCGTGCATCCGGCTCCAGACTGCGCTTTTCCGGCTTTCTGGAAGCCTATAGCAAGGGCGAGGAGGAGGATGAAAAAGTCATTCCCAAGCTGACACAGGGGGATATTCTGCAGGCGGAGCAGCTTCTGCCCGAACAGCATTTCACACAGCCCCCCGCAAGATATACCGATGCTTCCCTGATTAAAACACTGGAGGAAATCGGTGTTGGCAGACCTTCCACCTATGCACCTACACTGACCACGATTCAGGCACGACATTATGTGACGAAGGAAGCGAAAAATCTTTTCCCGACGGAGTTGGGCGAAATGGTTGATGAAATCATGAAAACCTATTTCCCCGACATCGTGGATATTGATTTCACGGCGAACATGGAAAAGCGTTTGGATGACGTGGAAATGGGCAAGGAGGAATGGAAGCAGATTATCCGTGATTTTTATCCCGATTTCAAAAAAAGCGTGGAGAATGCGGCGGAGAAGCTGGAGAAAATCGAAATCAAGGACGAGGAAACCGATATTATCTGCGAGAAATGCGGCAGAAATATGGTTATCAAATACGGTCGATACGGTAAATTCTTAGCCTGCCCGGGGTTCCCCGAATGTCAGAATGCAAAGCCCTATTTTGAAGAAGCAGGCGTGAACTGCCCCGAATGCGGCGGCAAGGTTCTGATTAAAAAGACCAAGAGGGGACGTATTTATTACGGCTGCGAGCACAACGGCGACGGCTGTGATTTTATGAGCTGGAATAAGCCGACGGGCGAAAAATGCCCCGAATGCGGTGCGTTTCTGGAGGAAAAGGGCAGAAAGAATCCGAAAATCGTCTGCTCCAATGAAAAGTGCGGCTATATGAAGGAAAAGCCCGCAGAGGAAGAGAACGAAGAATAATCGAAATACAACACAAAAATCATGCAAAAGACAGCTGCTTTTCTCTTTTTTAAAAAAATTGAGAAAAACGGTTGTTTTTTGGTTTTGGATATGCTATAATCCCATAGGTAACTTTTAGTACACACGTATCCGAAAAAAAGCGGATTGGTGCTGACAGGGTCAGTTTTCCCGACAAACGGATGCGGAGGATTAACCAATAGGAGGTTCATACAATGAGCGTAATTTCTATGAAACAGCTGTTAGAGGCCGGTGTTCACTTCGGCCACCAGACAAGAAGATGGAACCCTAAAATGGCAGAATACATCTTCGCAGAAAGAAATGGTATCTACATCATCGACCTGCAGAAAACAGTAAAAAAGGTTGACGAGGCTTATGCAGCAATCTGTGAATGCATCGCAGACGGCGGCGAAATCCTGTTCGTAGGTACAAAGAAGCAGGCACAGGAATGCATTCGTGAAGAAGCTGAAAGATGTGGCATGTACTATGTAAACCAGAGATGGTTGGGCGGTATGCTGACAAACTTCACAACAATCAAAACAAGAATCGCAAGACTGAAAGATCTGGAAAAAATGCAGGAAGACGGTACATTTGATGTACTGCCCAAAAAAGAAGTTGCAAAGCTGATGCACGAAATGGAAAAACTGCAGAAAAACGTTGGCGGTATCAAGGAAATGAAAAAGGTTCCCGATATGATGTTCATCGTTGACACAAGAAAAGAAAGAATCGCTGTGCAGGAAGCACACACACTGGGCATCCCCACAGTTGCTATCGTTGATACAAACTGCGATCCCGATGAAATCGATTACGTAATTCCCGGTAACGATGACGCAATCCGCGCAGTAAAGCTGATTGCTTCCAAGGTTGCTGATGCAGTTCTGGAATCCAAGCAGGGTGAACAGGAAGCAGCTGAAACAGAAACAGTAGAAGCTGAATAATTCAGAAAAAGGCATTTGCCCGAGCTTCAGCCTAAAACGGGCTGAGGCTCTTTTTATATCAGACGGAACAGCTTTTTTTCGCAGAAGACGGAAAAAGATACGCACATAAGATTATTTAGGAGGGAATCAAACATGGCTATTACAGCAGGTATGGTAAAAGAACTGAGAGAAATGACAGGCGCAGGCATGATGGATTGCAAAAAGGCTCTGACAGAGGCTGACGGCAGCATGGAAAAGGCTGTTGAGCTGCTGAGAGAAAAAGGTCTGGCTGCATCCGCAAAGAAGGCAGGCCGTATCGCATCCGAAGGTATGGTTGCAGTATACCTGAGCGATGACAACAAGATTGGTGCAATCGTAGAAGTAAACTCCGAAACAGACTTCGTTGCAAAGAACCAGGTATTCAGAGACTATGTTGCAGCAGTTGCAAAACAGGCTTCCGAAACAACAGCAGCAGATATGGACGCTTTCTTTGAAGAAAAATGGGCACTTGACCCTCAGTTCACAGTAAAGGAAGCACTGTCTCAGCAGGTAGCTGTCATCGGTGAAAACCTGAACATCAGACGTTTTGAAAAATATGAAAAGACACAGGCAGGTAAGCTGGTTTCCTATATCCACGGCGGCGGCAGAATCGGCGTTCTGATTGAACTGGCTTGCGAAAACGAAGCAGAAGAGCTGGTTGAACTGGGCAAGAACATTGCAATGCAGATTGCTGCTCTGAACCCTAAATTCATCACAGAAAACGATGTTCCCGCTGACTTCATTGCAAAGGAAACAGAAATCCTGACAGTACAGGCAAAGAACGATCCTAAGAATGCAAAGAAGCCCGACAACATCATCGAAAAGATGATTGCAGGCAGACTGAAAAAAGAACTGAAGGAATTCTGCCTGGTAGAGCAGCCCTATGTTAAGGATACAGATATGACTGTAAAACAGTACATCGACTCCGTTGTAAAGGTTGTTGGCGCACCCATCGAAATCACAAGATATGTTCGTTTTGAAACAGGCGAAGGTATGGAAAAGAAAGATGAAAACTTCGCAGAAGAAGTTGCAAAGGCAATGAACTAATTCGTTAACGGGTTATTTTTAAAAATGAAAAGGAAACGCTACTGCATTGATTGCTCCGGCGTTTCCTTTTTTAAAGGAATCTTTTCGGATATTTTTATAATTTCTTAAAATTTTTTATATTCTGCATAGCCGCAGAGAAAATATCTGGAAATTTTCTGTAATTTGTGATACATTAGAGTAGTAAGGAGGCTGTAAAAATGTATAAAAGAATTGTGCTGAAACTGAGCGGCGAGGCGCTGGCAGGCGAGAAAAAGGGGGTTACCTTTGACGACAGCATCATCTGGGGGCTGATTGCACAGATTAAGGCTGTGATGGCAAAGGGGACACAGGTTTCTCTGGTTATCGGTGGCGGCAATTTTTGGAGAGGCAGAAGTGCAGATTCCAAGATGGATCGCACAAAGGCAGACCAGATTGGCATGCTCGCAACAGTTATGAATGCGATTTATGTTGCAGATGCGTTCCGTCAGAACGGCATCAAGGCATTCGTACAGACACCCATCGTCATCGGCACAATGACAGAGCAATTTTCCAAGGAAAGCGCTCTTGCGCATCTGGAAAAGGGCGAAGTAGTAATTTTTGCAGCCGGTATGGGACACCCCTTCTTCTCTACGGATACGATTACTGCCCTGAGAGGTGCAGAGTTGGATGTGGATGGTCTGTTCTTTGCCAAGAGCATTGACGGTGTTTATGATGACGACCCTGCAACCAACCCCAACGCAAAGAAAATCGACTGCATCCGTGCAGAGGATATTGTGAAGAACAATTTGAAGGTTATCGATATGGCAGCCGCAAATCTCTGCTTTGAGCGCAAGATTCCTGTTATCATCTTCGGTTTGAATGAGGAAAACAGCATTATGCGCGCAGTCGGCGGCGAAAAAATCGGTACGATTGTAACTGTGTAAGATTTTGTTCACATAGGAGGAAACGAGTATGGCATCTGAACTGACAAAACCTTTTGAAGAAAAAATGAAAAAGACATTGACCGCGTTGGACAGTGATTACGGCACCATCCGCGCAGGCCGTGCAAACCCCCATGTTCTGGATAAGATTATGGTGGAATATTACGGTACACCTACACCCTTGAATCAGGTTGGGAATATTACGGTTCCCGAGCCTCGTCTGCTGCAGATTCAGCCTTGGGATGCGTCCCTGCTGAAGGCAATCGAAAAGGCAATCAATATGTCCGAGTTGGGCATCAACCCCAATAACGACGGCAAGGTAATTCGTCTGGTTTTCCCTGAACTGACAGAGGAAAGACGTAAGGAACTGACAAAGGAAGTTAAGAAAAAAGCAGAAGCGTCTAAGGTCGCAATCAGAAACATCAGAAGAGATGCTATGGATGTTTTCAAAAAATCTGAAAAAGCGAAGGAAATCACAGAGGATCAATTGCAGGATCTAGAAGATGAAACACAGAAGCTGACAGATAAATACGTTGCTGAAATCGAAAAGAAATGTGACGCGAAGAGTAAGGATATCCTTACCGTTTAATTCATCAAAATATCCAAGCCCCTCTTCTTCGGAGAGGGGTTTTGTTACAGGGAGGCAATTTATGCTTTATGAAAACGAATCCTTTCAGCTGAACCCCGAAAAGATGCCAAAGCACGTTGCAATTATCATGGATGGCAACGGCAGATGGGCAACAAAGCGCGGTCTGCCCAGAAAAGCAGGGCATAAGGCAGGCGCGGAAGCGCTGGAAAGAATCATTTATGCCGCAAAGGAGCTTGGCTTGGAACATCTGACGGTATATGCTTTTTCAACGGAAAACTGGAAACGCTCCGCTGAAGAGGTTGGGGCGATTATGGATCTTCTGCGGTTTTATCTGAAAAATTATTTCAAGAAATTCGTGAAGGATAACATTCGGATGCACGTCATTGGCGAAAAGAGTCGCTTGGACACAGATATTCAAAAGGCGATTGCAGAAATTGAGGATTTATCCAGAGAAAAGAACGGCATGACCGTTCATGTTGCACTGAATTACGGCGGCAGGGATGAGCTGCGCCGCGCGGTAACAAAAATCGCAAGGGAAACGGCAGATGGTACACTTTCTCCCGATGCCATTACGGAGGATACCATTTCTGACGCATTGGATACGGCAGGCACACCTGACCCCGAACTGATGATTCGCACCAGCGGTGAGGAAAGAATCAGCAATTTTCTTCTGTGGCAAATTGCATATTCCGAATTTTTCTTTTCCGATACGCTTTGGCCCGATTTTGATAAAAAGGAACTGGAACGGGCAATTTATTACTATCAGAACAGAGAACGCCGTTTTGGCGGCAGAGTGAAATGAGGTGACACTGTATGAAAACGAGAATACTTTCCGCTGTGGTGGCACTTCCCCTGCTGTTGTTTATCGTCATCAGCGGCGGCATTTGGCTGCATGTAGGCGTTGGGCTTCTTGGTCTGATTGGGATGTATGAATTCAATCGTGCGATTGCAGGTGAGGTAAAGGGCGCACATATCATTGCATATCTGTTCGGCTTGTTTTATGTGGTTTTCATGGATAAGCTTGTGTATACACAGACACTGTTCAGCGTGTTTACCTCTTTGTTTGTGCTTGCTCTGCTGATTTACAGCGTGCTTTGCTACAGAAAAACAAGCTATGTGGAATGCTGTGCATCCTTCTTTGGCTTTTTCTATGCCTGCTTCCTGCTTTCTCATGTCTATCTCGTACGAGAATTTGACCACGGGAAGCTGCTGATTTGGCTGGCGTTTATTTCTGCCTTTGGCTGTGATACAGGGGCGTATTTCTCCGGCTATTTTCTTGGGAAAAATAAGCTTTGCCCCGCATTAAGCCCGAAAAAAACCATTGAAGGCTCTATCGGTGGTATCATTACCGCATTGGTGCTTTGCCTGCTTTATGGTCTTTGGATTAACCGTTTCCACCCCATTGCAGGGGTAAATGTGCTGCTGCTCTGCGGTCTGGTGGGATTCTTCGGCTCCATCCTCTCCCAGATTGGTGACCTTGCGGCTTCTTCCATCAAGCGTCAGGTTGGCATTAAGGATTACGGGAATCTTCTGCCCGGGCATGGCGGCGTTCTGGATAGGTTTGACAGCGTCATTCTGACCACGCCTGTGTTATACTATGTCATGCTGTTTCTGATTCATTAAAACAGAAGGTGTAAAAAATGAGAAAAATTTCGATTTTGGGTTCGACAGGTTCTATCGGGACACAAACCCTTGAGGTTGTCGAAAATTTAGGTGATATCCGTGTTGCCGCCATTACGGGAAATAAAAATATTGCGCTTTTGGAAAAACAGGCGCGGAAATTTCAACCTGAATTGGTTGCGGTAATGGATGCGGAGAACGCAAAGGCATTGCAGAGTCGCCTTTCGGATACGAAAATCCGCATAGTGAGCGGAATGGATGGTCTGGTCGAGGCGGCTACATACGAGGATGTGGATACAGTTGTGACCTCTGTAGTCGGCAATGTTGGCTTGCAGCCCACCTTTGCAGCGATTCGTGCAGGCAAAAATATCGCGCTTGCGAATAAAGAGACGCTTGTTTCCGCAGGACAGCTTGTAATGGACTTTGCGAAACAGCACCATGTAAGGATTTATCCTGTGGACAGCGAACACTCTGCTATTTTCCAGTCCTTACAGGGAAATGCAGACAACCGCATTTCGCGTATTCTGCTGACAGCCTCCGGCGGCCCCTTCCGTGGCAAAAAACGCGAGGAGCTGGAGCATGTAACGGCGGCGGATGCACTGGCGCACCCGAACTGGCACATGGGCAAGAAGATTACGATTGATTCTGCAACGCTGATGAATAAGGGCTTGGAAGTGATGGAGGCGAAATGGCTGTTTGATGTAGATGTAGATCAGATTGAGGTTCTGGTGCATCCGCAGAGCATTGTCCATTCCGCGGTGGAATATGAGGATGGCGCAATCATCGCACAGATGGGTGAGCCTGATATGCGGATTCCCATTCAGTATGCGCTGACGTATCCCAAACGCGCGAAAAGCCCGTTTCCTCGGGTAGATTTTTCCGTGCGTAGCCATCTGACCTTTGAAAAGCCCGATCTGGATACCTTCCGCTGCCTTTCTCTGGCATACTGTGCCTTGAAAACAGGCGGAACAATGCCTGCCGTGCTGAATGGTGCAAATGAGATTGCAGTTGCCCGTTTTTTGAAGGGAGAGCTGGCGTTTTTGCAGATTCCTTCGCTGATAGAACGGACGATGGACGCATATACTGTCAAATATAAATATACATTAGAGGATTTACTGGAGGCGGACGCATGGGCAAGAGCGTATGCACAGTCTGTGCGCTTCTGATAAATCTGTCTGGAGGTGGAGAGCATTTCCTCATTATTGATTACCATAATACTTCTGGGTGTTCTTGTTATTGCACATGAATTCGGACACTTTATTATTGCAAAGAAAAATGGCATCTGGGTGCAGGAATTTGCGGTCGGCATGGGGCCGAAGATTTTTTCCCGCACCAAGGGGGATACGGAATACAGTATTCGTATTCTGCCCTTAGGCGGCTTTTGTCGCATGGAGGGGGAAGCAGAGGACGGCGCATCCAGCTCGACCTCCTTCCTCAGCAAATCTGTCGGCGCGCGAATGGCAGTTATGGCGGCAGGGCCTGTCATGAATTTCCTGCTGGCGTTTCTCATGATTTTCGGGCTGACCTGCACAACCTATACGGCTACACCCGTCATCAAAGAGGTTCTGCCTGATTCTGCGGCGGCTGCGTCCGGTCTGGAGGTTGGCGACAGGATTCAAAAAATTGACGGAAAAACGATTCATATCTATGATGAATTGCAATATACATTGCAGTCCAACCACGGGGAAAGCCTGACGCTGGACGTGGTGGATGCCACAGGGACGCATCATAAATATAAGCTGCAACCAAAGCTGGACGAGAAGCAGGGCAGATATCTGATTGGCTTTTCGCCTGAGGTAAAAACAGGGCTGTTTGCCGAAAGCGTGGACGGCTATGCGAAAATGGGCATTGCGGAAACGGCACGTTACAGCCTGTTCGCTATGATAAATTATGTAAAAATGACGGCAGAGGGACTTCTGCGCGTGTTTACCTTTACGGCGAACCCCGATGAATACGGCGGCCCAATTGCAATTTTCAATATGGTTGGACAAAGCTATCAGGCAGGGCTGCAATACAGCATTAAGGCGGCAATCCAAAACGTGGTTTATATCGGTGCGGTGCTGAGTGCAAACCTCGGTGTGCTAAATCTGTTTCCAATTCCTGCGCTGGACGGCGGGCGAATTCTGTTCCTGCTGATTGAGGCGGTTCGCAGAAAGCCGATGGATATTGAAACGGAATCCAAGCTGCAATTTTTAGGCTTCGTTTTTCTGATGGGGCTGATGGCGTTTGTGATTTTCAGCGACATTAAAAAATACATGATTTAAATGAAACGAAACGCCTGATGTAAATTGGGCGTTTTCTGAATTTTGAAAAGGTGAGACTATGGAAAGAAAACTGACAAGAGAAGTTAAAATCGGCAGTCTGAAAATGGGTGGAACGAATCCCATTATCATCCAGTCCATGTGCAACACAGACACAAGAGATGTAGAAGCGACAGTGGCACAGATTTTGGCCTTGGAAAAAGCGGGCTGCGAACTGGTGCGCGTAGCAATTCCGGATATGGCGGCAGCAGACGCAGTCGGCGAAATCAAAAAACGGATTCATATCCCCCTTGTTGCGGACATTCATTTTGACTACAGATTGGCGCTGCGCGTAATGGAGCTGGGCATTGATAAGGTACGCATCAATCCTGGGAATATCGGGGACGAAGCACGCATCAAGCAGGTAGTAGATATGGCGAAGGAAAAACAGATTCCCATTCGCATCGGTGTAAACAGCGGCTCTCTGGAAAAGGAATTGGTGGAAAAATATGACGGCGTAACACCGCAGGGCTTGGTGGAAAGCGCGATGAAGCATGTACATATTCTGGAGAAATTCGGTTTTTATGATATCGTGGTTTCCATTAAGGCATCGGATGTGCCGTTCTCCATCGAAGCGTATCGCCTGCTTTCCGAAGCAATCCCGTATCCCATTCATGTCGGCATTACAGAAGCCGGCACGCCCTATGCAGGCACGATTAAATCTGCTGTCGGCATCGGGACGATTCTTGCCATGGGTATCGGGGACACGATTCGTGTTTCCCTGACAGGCGACCCTATCGAAGAAATCCGCGCGGCGAAAGAAATTCTGAAAAGCCTTGGTCTGCGCCAATTCGGTATAACCTTCGTTTCCTGCCCGACCTGCGGCAGAACAGAGATAGACTTGATTTCCATTGCGAATGAGGTCGAGGAAAAATGCAGAAGCATACAGAAAAATATTAAGGTTGCCGTTATGGGCTGTGTGGTAAACGGTCCCGGAGAAGCGAGAGAGGCAGACCTCGGCATTGCAGGCGGCAAGGGCGTTGGTCTTGTTTTCAAGAAGGGCGAAATTATCCGCAAGGTTAGCGAGGACAAGCTCGTTGCCGCACTGATGGAGGAAATTGACCGCATTTAATAATAAATCCAAACGGAAAGACTAACTATTAAAAGTCAAGTCTAAAATGAAAGGTTTTTGAATGAA